>Ga0070706_100002796_pt1 | contig 17454 bp, 15 predicted proteins | sample KBSK5501metaG_FD_65476 | JGI IMG/M metagenome (GOLD analysis project Ga0070706, IMG submission 65476) | Corn, switchgrass and miscanthus rhizosphere microbial communities from Kellogg Biological Station, Michigan, USA - KBS K5-50-1 metaG | ecosystem: Host-associated > Plants > Roots >... | reverse complement strand
GCGCGCACGCCGTCGATCTCGCGGTCGTAGTCGAACGGCTTGCGGCTCTTCAATGCCTCGTCGCGAAGCTCTTTCAGGCCGATGAGGCGCTCGGTCTCGAGGCCGGTCCACGCGGGGCTCTTGTTGGCCGGGTCGGCGAAGCGCTTGAACGAGTAGACATAGTCCTGCGCGACCAGCTCGCGCTTCTTGCCCTTGAACGCCGGGTCGTCGGCGAAGTAGATGCCGGGCTTGACCTTGACCGTCCAGGTGCGGAAGTCGGCCGAGGGCTGCGGCATGCCGTCGGCCGTCAGCGGCTTGAGCTTGATCGGGCGCGCGAGGTGGTCGTAGTGGTACAGGCCCTCGTAGATGTGCGGCGTCAGGATGCGCGAGTAGAGGTCGTTGATCTTGGCCGGGTCCAGGCTGGTCTCGGCGACTTCGAAGGCGTAGCGCAGTACTTTCTTCGGTGCCGCGGAGCCCGCGGCCGGCTGCGTCTGCGCCCCTGCCTGCGCGACAGGGACGGCCAGCGCCGCAGCCAGCAGCAGCGTCTGCGCGAACTTCTTCATCGTCGTCATCAGCGCGACACCACGCGCAGCGAGTTGTCGATGTCGACGTAGTGCCACCATTCGTTCCAGAAGACGGGGCGGCGATAGCCGACGAGCTGCGAATACGCCATGTCCAGCGACAGGCGCTCGAGCGTGTACTTGTACGGCATGTACGCCAGGCACAGCGCCTCGATCTCGCGAAACAGCGCCATGCGCTCGGGTCCGTTCGGCAGCAGCTGCAGTCGCTGGTAGAGGGCGTCGACCGCGGGCATCTTGAACCGGGCGAAGTTCTGGCCGCCGATCTCGCGGCTGTCATAGAGCTGATAGGAACCGATCGAGTCGGGTCCGGCGGCGGACAGCGACAGGCTCCATATCTGCAGCCGGCCAGCGCGCACGGACTTCAGGTTCTCGGGCCACTGCGCGACGAGCGTTTCGACGCGCAACCCGAGCGAGCGCATGTTGCGGTAGAACACCTCGGCGAGTCGGCGCGAGCGCAGATCGGCCTGCGTCGAATTCCTCAGCACCAGCGGCGAGCCGTCGGGCATTTCGCGCCAGCCGTCGCCGTTCACGTCTTTGTAGCCGTACAGGTCGAGCAGTGCCTGCGCGCGCGCCGGGTCGTATTCGCCATATTCGCTGCGAAACGCGGGATCGCGTGCGTCGCCGTGCGGCGGCACCGCCGACTGCGCCACCGCACCCAGCCCGCTGTAGGCATAGGTGATCTGCAGCTGCGCATTGAGGCCCAGACCGATCGCGCGGCGCAGCGCGACCTGCGCCGGCCCGTAGCCGCCGACCGTCGCGTCTTCCATGTTGAAGATGTAGCAGCTGTTCGCCGCCTCGACGATGCGGTAGCCGCGCATGCCCTTCTTCGCAAGGTTTGGCGCAACCTTGCCGTTGGGCATCGCCTGGTTGACGAACTGATAGCCGACACGGAACGCGAAGTCCGCCTCGCCGTTGATGAACGACAGCCAGCGCGGCTGCTCCTCCTCGACGATCGAGATCTCGACGCGGTCGACCATCGGCAGCCGCCGGCCCTTCAGCCTGGCCAGGATCGCCTGCCCTTCGGCGTCGTCGGCAGCCGGCTCCGCGTCGTAGACCATCTCGCGGAAATCGGGGTTGCGCTCGAACGCCAGAAACGAGCTGCGCCGCCATTCGACCAGCTTGAACGGGCCCGTGCCGACCGGGTGCTCATCGATCTTGTTGCCGTAGAACTCGACGACCTCGCGCGCGACGGCACCGAACAGGTCGCTGGCGGAGAACGTCTCCATCAGGCGCGGGCGCGGGCGCGTCACCGTGTAGCGGACGGTATGGCGATCCAGCGCGCGCACGCCTTCGATCTCGCGGTCGTAGTCGAACGGCTTCTTCCCGGCCAGCGCTTCCTTGTGCAGCTCGTTCAGGCCCAGATAGGCATCGTTCTCGACACCGCTCCATACCGGGCTCAGGTTCGCAGGATCGGCAAAGCGCTTGAGCGAATAGACGTAGTCCTGCGCCACCAGCTCGCGCTTCTTGCCCTTGAACGCCGGATCGTCGGCGAAGTAGATGCCGGGCCTGATCTTGATCGTCCAGACACGGAAGTCGTCGGACACCTGCGGCATGCCGTCGGCCGTCAGCGGCCTGTACTTGACTGGCCTGGCGAGATGGTCGTAGGCATACAGCGCTTCGAAGATGTGGGGCGACAGCGTGCGCGAGTACAGGTCGCTGAGCTTGACCGGGTCCAGCCCGGTCTCCGCCACTTCGAATGCATAGCGCAGCACCTTCTTCGACCCAGGGTCCGCAGGCACTGCTTCCGGCAGCACCAACGGCGCGGCCGCACCGATCAGCAAGTCTCGTCGCGTCAAGGCCATGGCGATAAGTCTCTCAGCGCAGGCGGCGCGCCTTCTCGGCCAGGTCGATGTCGACGTAGCGCCAGAACTCATGCACGAAGACATTGCGGTGGTAACCCACGACCCACGGCTGCGCGAGGTCGGTCCAGATGCGGTGCACGTGGCCCTTGTACGGCATGTAGGCGACGGTCAGCTCCTTCATGCGCGTCAGCACATCATGGCGCTCGGGCCCGTCGGGCAGCGTGCGCTGCAGATCGTAGAGCTTGTTGTACTCGGGCAGGTCGAAGCGCGCATGACCGGCCTGGCCCTTCGCCGGGCCGTAGCACAGCAGCAGGAAGCCTTCCCCGTCCGGCCCGGCCGTCCACGACGCGCCCCACATCATCAGCTTGCCGGCGCGCGAGGCCTTCAGGTTCTCCGGCCACTGCGCGACCTTGAAGACGATGCGCACGTTGATCGCGTCCAGGTTCTTGTGCCACTGCTCGGCGAGCGCGCGGTCGAGGTCGTTGGGCTGCGTCGCGTACTCGATGACCAGCGGCGAGCCGTCGGGCATGTCGCGCCAGCCGTCGCCGTCGCGGTCGACGTAGCCGTACAGGTCGAGCAGCGCCTTGGCCTTGGCGCGGTCGAACTCCCCCATCTCGCTCTTGAACGCCGGGTCGTAGCCCCAGACGTTCGGTGCGACGATGGACTGCGCGGGGATCGCCTGCCCGCGCCGCACGTCGTGGATCTCGCGCTGCACGTCGACGGCGAGCGCGAGCGCGCGGCGCAGCGCGACCTTCTCGGGCGTGTAGCCGCCGACGATCGGGTTCTCCATGCCGAAGTACGACATCACCAGGTCGTTGCGCAGGTAGCGGATGTCGTAGACGCCGCGCTTCGCGAGGTTCGGCGCGAGCTTGCCGTTCGGGATCGCGACGTTGACGAAGTCTTCCGGCACCTGCCAGAGGACGTCCATCTCGCGGTTCAGGAACGACAGCCAGCGCGGCTGCGGCTGCTCGATGATGCTGATCTCGACCCGGTCGACCATCGGCAGCTTGCGGCCCTTGAGCTTCGCGACGGCCGCCTGTGCGAGCGGATCGCCCGGCGGCGCTTGCTCGTCGTAGAACTCGTCGCGGTAGGTCGGGTTCCGGTCAAACGCGATCAGCGAGCTGCGGCGCCAGGTCGAGAGCTTGAACGGGCCGGTGCCCACCGGGTGCTCCATGATCCTGTCGCCGTAGAACTCGACGACCTCGCGCGCCATGGCGCCGACGACCGACGGGTCGGTCAACTGCTCGCCGACGAAGCGCGGGCTCGGCTCGGCGAGCTTGAACTGCAGCGTGTAGCGGTCGAGCGCGCGCATGCCCTCGATCTCGCGGTCGTAGTCGAACGGCTTGCCGGACTTCAGGGCTTGCTCGCGCAGCGCGTCCAGGCCGATGATCTTGTTGTTCGCGAGGTCGGAGATGCGCGCGCTCTTCCAGCGCGGATCGAAGTGGCGCTTGATCGAGTAGACGTAGTCGGCCGCGACGAGCTCGCGCCTCGCGCCCTTGAACGCCGGATCGTCGGCGAAGTAGATGCCGGGCCGGATGCGGATCGTGTAGGTCTTGAAGTCGGCGGAGACCTCCGGCAGCGCCGCCGCCGTGTTGGGCCGCACCCGCACCGGGCGCGCGAGGAATTCGTGCTGATACGGCGCATCGAAGATGTTGCCGGCCATCGTGGCCGAGTACAGATCGGAGATTTGCGCAAGGTCGAAGCCGGTCTCGGCGACGCGCATCGCATAACGCAGCACCTTGAGCGGCGCTGCTGCCGGTTCGGCCGTCGGCGCGGCGGCGCCCGCCACATCGGCCGCGGCGACGGCAGCCGCCGCAACAGCCAACACCAGCCCGATCGCGGCCACGCGGATCGAACGCATCAAAGTCGTACCTCGTGGGATCACGGCATGAGCCTCGTCACGGGCCGGTAGGCCTGTGCAGGCGTGCGCATCGGTTCTTGAACGAAGCCGCGAGTGTAGAGTGCGTGGCCCGCGACTTGCGAGGTGGCGGAACAGGGCAAACGCGGGGGAAGGGCATGCCGGGCAGGCCCTAGACTCGCGCACGCCAAATGTTTGGCAGCCCGGGGCTTCGTGCCCGCGCCACGAGCGCGCTCATGAGCCCACGGCGCACCGATTTGACTGGATGAGGAGTATTTCGAGCCATGGCGGCCTATCTGATCCGACGCCTGTGGCAAATGATCCCGACGCTGTTCGGGGTCATTCTGCTGGTCTTCCTGCTGTTCAAGGGCTTCGGCGGCGACCCGGCCGAAATCCTCGCCGGCCAGAACGCAACCCAGGCCCAGGTCGACGCGGTGCGCCAGCAGCTCGGGCTGAACGAGCCGCTGTGGACGCAGTTCGGCATCTTCCTCAAGCAGATCGTCACGTTCGACTGGGGCAAGAGCTGGGCCACGAACGAGGCGGTCAGCCACCTGTTCGCGACCCGCATGCCGGCGACGCTGACGGTGATGATCCCGATCCTGATCCTGGACACGCTGCTCGCGATTCCGGTCGCGATGGGCGTGGCCTACGTGCGCGGCTCGCTGACCGACCGCACGATCATGATCGCGACGACGGTGGCGCTGTCGATCTCGTTCCTGGTCTATGTGATCGTCGGCCAGTACGTGTTCGCGTTCCAGCTCGGCTGGTTCCCGGTGCAGGGCTGGAGCGACAGCACCTGGAGCAACCTGAAGCAGTACGTGCCGCTGCCGGCGCTGCTGTCGGTGATGGTCGGGCTCGCGCCGCAGACCCGGCTGTACCGCACGTTCTTTCTCGACGAGATCGGCCACGACTACGTGCGCACCGCGCGCGCGAAGGGCCTGACCGAAAGCACGGTGTTGCTCAAGCACGTGCTGCGCAACGCGATGATCCCGATCCTGACGAACGTCGCGGTCGCGCTGCCGGGCATCTTCACCGGCTCGTTCCTGATCGAGGTGTTCTTCTCGATCCCGGGCCTGGGCCGCGAGCTGTGGCTCGCGGTGAACCGCAGCGACTACCCGGTGCTGCAGGCGTTCGCGATCTATATCGCGGTGATCACGATGGTCGTCAATCTGCTGACCGACATCCTCTACAAGCTGGTCGATCCCCGCGTGGTGCTGAAATGAGTGCAGTCCTGGGCTCCGTGCCGAGAACCCCCGGCGTCGCGCCGCATGCCGCCGGCGTCTGGGCCGCGGCGGCCAAGCGCTTCCGCAGCGACCACGTCGGCATGACGTCGCTGGTGATCGTCGTGCTGTTCCTGCTGCTGGTGCTGGCCGCGTTCGCCGGGCTGGTCGCGAACGACTGGCAGGTCGAGCGCGGCGTGCCCGATGCGCCGCCGACCTTCGTCGGCCCGGCCGCGCAGACCGAAAGCGCCGCGGTCGCCGGGCCCAGCGGCCCGAACGTCGACATCTCGGCGGTGGACCCGCTCGCGCCGCGCTACAAGGAGTGGGCCGAAGCGGCGAAGAAGTACGAGACCAAGGAGTCGGTCAAGGCGACGACCCTGTCGTTCGGCGCCGACCGCCTCGGCCGCGACGTGCTGAAGAAGGCGATCAAGGGCGCGCAGGTGTCGATCCTGGTGGGCGTGGCGTCGGCCGTGCTCGCGACGCTGATCGGCACGCTGCTGGGCGCGCTCGCCGGCTTCTTCGGCGGCAAGGTCGGCGACTTTCTCGAGTGGCTCTACAACGTCTTCACGGCGATCCCGTACATCCTGCTGATCTTCGCGTTCGCCGCGGTGTTCCCGCGCGGCATCGGCTCGGTGGTCGCGATCCTCGGGCTGGCGGGCTGGCCGGGCATCTACCGGCTGGTGCGCGCCGAGTTCCTCAAGCATGCGGTGCGCGACTACGTGCGTTCGGCCGAGGCGATCGGCGCGAGCACGAGCTCGCGCATGTTCCGCCACATCCTGCCGAACGTCAGCCACGTGGTGCTGGTGCAGCTGTCGATCCACGTGGTCGGCTTCATCAAGTCGGAGGTGATCCTGTCGTACCTGGGCCTGGGCGTCGGCGTCGACCAGGTGTCGTGGGGCACGATGCTGTCGGAGGCGCAGAGCGAGCTGATCCTCGGCCACTGGTGGCAGCTCGCCGCGGCGACGCTGTTCATGGCGGTGTTCGTCACCGCGTTCTCGCTGATGACCGATGCGCTGCGCGACGCGCTCGACCCGAAGCTGCGCGGCCTGGAGTAGGAATGGTGCCCCCACGTTCACTTCGTTCACTGCCCCCCGAGGGGGCGCAGGCCTCCCTTGGGGCGGCCCGGCGGAAGGCCTGATCATGTTGTTGAGCATCCAAGACCTGCGGGTCACCTTCCGCATGGGCCGGCAGGACGGCATCGTGCAGCATGCGCAGGCGGTCGGCCGCGTGGTCGACGGCAAGGACGTCGGCGTCAGCTTCGACGTGCCCGAGAACACGACCGTCGCGCTGGTCGGCGAGTCGGGCTCGGGCAAGAGCGTGACCGCGATGTCGATCCTGAACCTGCTGCCCGACAACGCCGAGCGCCGTGGCGCGATCACGTTCGAAGGCCGCGACCTGCTGGCGACTCCGCTGCACGAGCTGCAGAGGATGCGCGGCAAGGACATCGCCTGCGTGTTCCAGGACCCGATGACCTCGCTGAACCCGGTGTTCACGGTCGGCCAGCAGATCTGCGAGCCGCTGATCCGCCACCTCGGGCTGAAGCCGCGCGCGGCGATGCAGCGCGCCGAGGCGCTGCTCGCCGAAGTCGGGATGCCCGAGCCGAAGCGGCGGCTCTCGGTCTACCCGCACCAGCTCTCGGGCGGCCAGCAGCAGCGCGTGATGATCGCGATGGCGCTCGCCTGTGAACCCAAGCTCCTGATCGCCGACGAGCCGACGACCGCGCTGGACGTGACGATCCAGCGCCAGATCCTGGAGCTGCTCGCGTCGCTCAAGGCGAAGCGCCGGATGAGCATGCTGTTCATCAGTCACGACCTGGGCGTGGTCGGCGAGATCGCCGACCACGTGGTCGTGATGCGCCAGGGCACGGTGCGCGAACAGGGGCCGGTCGCGCGCATCTTCGCGGCGCCGCAGAACGTGTACACGAAGGCGCTGCTCGCCTGCCGCCCGACGCTCGAGCAGCGCGCGCCGCGCCTGATGGTGATCGACGAGCACATCGCCGCACAGGGCATAGTCGGCGGCGTCGCCGCGCATGTCGCGGCCGGCGCGTTCAAGCCCAAGGACCCGAACGCCCGCGTGATCATCGAGGCCGAGGCGCTGACCAAGAGCTTCTGGATGCCGTCGGGCGTGTTCGGTCGCAAGGAGTTCCGCGCGGTCAAGGGCGCGACCTTCCGGCTGCGCCAGGGGCATACGCTGGGCGTCGTCGGCGAATCGGGCTCGGGCAAGACGACGATGGGCCTGGCGCTGCTGCGGCTGCACGAGCCGTCCGGCGGGCCGGTCGGCGGGCGCGTGCGCTTCGACGGCATCGACCTGCTCGCGCTGTCCAAGCGTGACATGTTGCCGATGCGCAAGCGCATCCAGGTCGTGTTCCAGAACCCGTACGCGTCGCTGAACCCGCGCTTCACGGTCGGCCAGACGCTGGTCGAGCCGATGGCGATCCACGGCATCGGCGCCGACGAGACCGAGCGCGAGGCGAAGGCGCGCGCGCTGCTGGCCAAGGTCGGCCTGGACGAGTCGGCGATGCACAAGTACCCGCACGAGTTCTCCGGCGGCCAGCGCCAGCGCGTCGCGATCGCGCGCTGCCTGACGCTGAACCCCGAGGTGCTGGTGCTCGACGAAGCGGTCAGCGCGCTCGACGTCTCGGTGCAGGCGCAGGTGCTGAACCTGTTGAAGGACCTGCAGGACGAACTGGCCCTCGCCTACATTTTCATCAGCCACGACCTCGCGGTCGTGCGCTTCATGGCCGACGAGGTGCTGGTGATGAAGGACGGCGAAGTCGTCGAGCAGGCGAGCGTCGCGCAGATCCTCGACGCGCCGAAGCAGGAGTACACGCGGCGGCTGCTGGGGGCCATCCCGCGCGGGTACCGCGCGGCCGCCTGATGCACGCGCGGGTACCGCGCGGCTGCCCGATGCACGCGCGCCGCGCCTAGCACACGCGGGCGCGCCGCGGTCCGTGAACTATTGCCGAACGGTCGTTCCCGCCCGATCAGCGGCGCTGGTGTGGCGCCGTGACGAATCCAGTCGAGGCTGTAACCTGCTCGTTACGCTTTGGTCGCATTTCGGCGAGAGCGAGCACTTGCAAAGATCAAATTTTGTCGGTAGGGGCTCGCAAACCCGCCGCGAGCGCTCACTGCGGCTTGGCACGGACGTTGCGCTGGTGTAGGCACAGCATCCGCAACGCCGCCCACGAGACGGCACGGATCGAAGACACGAAAAGGACGTCGTTGCCATGTCGTTGATTCGAATCAAGAGCTCTTCCACCGTCCGCCGCGGACGGCCCGTCGGCCCGAGCTGCCGCGGTGGTGCCTCGTCGCTGCTGCGGCTGGCGCAACCCGAAGCCAAGCGCCTGCCCGGCACGGCGGACCTCGCCGAATGGGCGAGCCGCGCGGCCGCGGTGCTGCTGCCGGTGACCGGCCTGCACAACAGCTTTGCGGTGAGCGAATTCGGCCCCGGCGCGGGCCGCTGACGACAGGCAGCCAAGGAGTCACGAGCATGAAGACGACGACGATGAACAAGCCGATCCTGTCGACCCGCGCCGCGAGCGCCGTCGCCCCGCAGCGCCCCGCGCAGCAGAGCGCTTCGCCGCTGCGCCAGTTCAAGGTGCTGCAAAGCGGCCATGCGCCGGCGCAGCTCAGCTTGTTCCTGCGCCCGAGCGGCGCACGTTGAAGACAGCGAATACGAGGGTTTAGGCGGAAGGTGACGTCCAAGGGGAGCGGGCTGGCCGGGAGGGATCGAGAGCGAGTCCCGGCAACGACAGTCCCGCTCCCCTATTTTTTGCCTGACCCTGCGGGCGCCCCGGGCAAGCCCTCCTTCTGAACGCACGACCGCCGCGACACACTCCGGCATTGCCTTGCCGAGGAGTCGCATGTTGCCGTCGTTGCCGCCGTCGTTGTTGTTGTCGTCGTCATCATTCGATCCCGTTCGCCGCCGCCTGCTGATCGGTGCCGGCGCGCTTGCCGCCACCGGCCCGGCGTTCGCGCAAGGTGCATGGCCGAACAAGCCGGTGCGCATCATCGTGCCGTTCGCACCCGGCGGCACCACCGACATGCTCGCCCGCGCGCTCGCCCCCGAGCTCGGCCGCGCGTTCGGCCAGACCTTCATCATCGACAACAAGCCCGGCGCCGGCGGCAACCTCGGCTCCGACATGGTCGCGAAGTCGCCGCCCGACGGCTACACGCTGCTGATGGGCACGGTCGGCACGCATGCGATCAACGCGGCGCTGTACCCGAAGCTGCCGTTCGATCCGGTCAAGGACTTCGCGCCGATCACGCTCGTCGCCGGCGTGCCGAACGTGCTCGTGATGAACCCGGCGAAGGCGCAGGCCGCGAAGATCGACACGGTCGCCGACCTGATCCGCTACGCGAAGGCGAACCCCGGCAAGCTGAACATGGCGTCCAGCGGCAACGGCACGTCGATCCACCTGTCCGGCGAGCTGTTCAAGAGCATGACCGGCACCTACATGCTGCACTTCCCGTACCGCGGCTCGGGGCCGGCGCTGCTCGACCTGATCGGCGGCACGATGGACCTGATGTTCGACAACCTGCCGTCGGCGCTGCCGCAGATCAAGGCCGGCAAGCTGAAGGCGCTCGCGGTGACGAGCGCGCAACGCAGCGCCGCGGTGCCCGAGCTGCCGACGATCGCCGAAGCCGGCGTCAAGGGCTTCGACGCGAGCTCGTGGTTCGGCCTGCTCGCACCGGCCGGCACGCCGGCCGACGTCATCGATCGGCTCCAGCGCGAGACCGCGAAGTCGTTCGAGTCGCCGGCGTTCAAGGAGCGGCTGCTGTCGCAAGGCGCGATCCCCGGCGGCCAGAGCCCGGCCGAGTTCGCGAAGTTCATCGCGGCCGAATCGAAGAAGTGGGCGCAGGTGGTGAAGGTCTCGGGCGCGAAGGTCGATTGAACCCAAGCGGCTGGCGTACCATCGGCCCATGCAAGTCGTCACGGGTACTGTGGTCCAGGGCAAGATTTCCTTGAACGAGCTTCTCGAGAAGCTGCGGCAGTACGGCTGACTGATCTTGGCAGTCATCGTCCGGGTCAAGCCCAGGGCTGTGCGCCAGATCGAGGCTGCCGCCGTCTGGTGGAACGAGAACCGTCCGGCGGCTCCGGGCGCCTTCCGATGAACCCGTCGCGCCTCTCGCCTCGCGCGCTACTCACCCTGCTCGCGCTGTGGCTGCTCGCCACGCTGGGCGTGCGCCCGCTGCTGCTGCCCGACGAAGGCCGCTACGCGAACGTCGCGCGCGAGATGCTGCGCAGCGGCGAGTGGCTGGTGCCGACGCTGAACGGCCTGCCGTATTTCCACAAACCGCCGCTGATGTACTGGCTCGAGATCGCGGCGATGCACGTGGTCGGCGTCACGCCGTTCGCCGGGCGCTTCGCCTCGATGCTGGGCGCGTGGATCATGGCCGCGACGCTGTTCTTCGCGATGCGGCGCTGGCACGGCGCGCGCGCGGCGACAACGGGCCTGCTGCTGATCGCGAGCTGCCCGCTGTTCTTTCTGAGCGGCCAGTACGCGAACCACGACATGCTCGTCGGCGCGCTGATCGGCGCCGCGATCCTCGCGTTCGCGCGCGCGGTCGACGAGCCGCAGGGGCCGCTCTGGGCCGGCGCGAAGACAGACCTGCGCTGGCTCGTCGCCGGCTGGGTGCTGTGCGCGTTCGCGATGCTCGCGAAGGGCCTGATCGGGTTCGTGCTGCCGGCGCTCGTGATCGGGCCGTGGCTGCTCGCGCACGGGCGCTGGCGCCAGATGCTGAAGCTGCTGCACCCGCTCGGGCTGCTCGCCTTCGCGGCGGTCGCGGCGCCGTGGTTCGTCGCGATGCAGTCGCGTTATGCCGGCTTCAACGACTACTTCTTCATGGAGCAGCACTTTCGCCGCTACGCGCTCACGAGCTTCAACAACGCGCACCCGTTCTGGTTCTTCATCGTCGTGCTGCCGGTGCTGACGCTGCCATGGGCGGCGTGGCTGCCGGCCGCGCTGCGCCGCGCCTGGCGCCAGCGCACGCCGCCGATGCTCGGGCTGTACGCCTGGTGGGTGATCGCGATCGTCGGCTTCTTCTCGGTGCCGAGCTCGAAGCTCGTCGGTTACGTGCTGCCGGCGCTCGCGCCGTGGTGCGCGCTGCTCGCGCTCGCGGTGGCCGGTGACGCCGGCGACCATTCCGCCGAATCGCGTACGCCGGCGCGCGCACCGCGCGCCGCGTTCGCGATCGGCGTGCTGATCTGCCTGGGTGTGGTCGCCGGGCTGGCGTGGAAGTCGCCGCGGTCGAATCGAGGCGCCGCGCTCGCGCTCGCTGCGCAGATCGCGCCCGACGACAAGGTCGTGATGGTCGACGAGTACTTCTTCGACCTGCCGTTCTACGCCGACCTGAAGCGCCCGGCGATCATCGCGAGCGACTGGGACGACCCGGATCTGCCGAAGCACGACAACTGGCGCAAGGAGCTCCACGACGCGGCGCGCTTCGACCCCGCGCTCGGCAAGCAGGTGCTGTGGCCGCTCGCGCGCCTCGACGCGCTCTCGTGCGGGCTCGGCGCCGCGTGGTTCGTGGTGTCGCCTGCCGACGCGAAGACGCGGGTCGCCGCGCTCGCCGGCGCGCAGCGCGTCTATGCCGACGCGAACAGCGAGCTCTGGCGCGTGCCGGCACGCACGTGTCCGTGACGGCAACACCCGGCGTCACACGACCGACCCACCCCGCATGCAGCACTTCTTCCGCTACAGCGCCGTCGGCGCGTTCGCGACTGCGGCGCACTACCTGGTGCTGGTGCTGTGCGTCGAAGCGCTGCACGTGCCGGCGTACCTGGCCTCGGGCATCGGCGCGGTCGTCGGCGCGCAGGTCGCGTACGCCGGCAACCGCTGGTTCACGTTCGCGCACCGCGGCGCGATCGCGTCGTCGTGGCCGCGCTTCCAGGTCACGGCGCTGGCCGGCGCGCTGCTGGGCATGGTCATCGTCGGACTCGGCGTGCGGCTCGGGCTGCACTACCTCGTCGCGCAGCTGCTCGCCACCGGCGCGAGCCTCGTGCTGACGTTCGCGATCAACCGGGTCTGGACGTTTCGCTGAAGGCCGGCGGAGGCGACGGCGGCGCCTGCCAGACGCGTCCGAGCGCGACATCCGCCGCCGCGAGGTCCTGCGCGAATTCCGCGCTGCCTAGGTAGTCGGCCTCGCGGCGCCGCGCGGCGGCGATCGCGTCGCCGGCGCCATCGCCGCTCTTCGCGTCACCGGGGTGGCAGAACAGCAGCGCGCCTTCGGCCGGCACCTCGGCGAGCCAGCCCTGCATCAGGCCGCGGTAGTTGGCCGTCGCGAAGTCGTAGACGCCCAGCAGCGCGGCGTTGTGCGGCAGCACGTGCGCGCGCAGCGCCGCCAGCAGCGTGGTGCCGCCGGTGCCTTCGATCACGCGGCGCTTGAAGCCCCAGCCGGGTCCGAGCACGCGGCCGGTGCTGCGCACGGCCGGCAGCGGCTGGATGTGATCGACCATGTCGAGCACGATGTCGCGCACGCCGGGCAGGTGATGCACGTGCTGGTGCCCGTCGATGAAGCGCGGCGGCTCGCCGCGCGCGCCGATGAACGCCGAGAGCTGCGCATGCAGCTCGCTGCGCAGCGCAGCGCGCGGCAGCCGGCCGAGATGCGCGAGCGCGATCAGCTTGGGCAGCGCCGGCAGCCGCGGCCAGATCTTGCCGAGCCGCGCGCTCGCCGGCTTGCCCTCGGTCAGGTTCAGGTGCAGCCCGACGTCGACCGTGGCGGGCACGCCCTCGAGCAGCTTCGCGTCGTCCGGCCAGCGCCGGGTCGTCGTGATGCACGAGACGGCGGTCAGGCGCTGCGCATGCGCGAGCCGCGCGATGCCCGACGAGACGCCCGCATCGATCCCGAAATCGTCGGCGCACAGCGCCAGGGTGCGCGTCATGTCTTGCGCGGTGCCTCGTCCAATGCACCGCGCCCGGCTTCGCTGCCGACCAGGTAGACCGGCCGCTGCTTGACCTCGTCGAAGATGCGCCCGACGTATTCGCCGAGGATGCCGATCGACAGCAGCTGCACGCCGCTCAGGAACGCCATGCCGGTCACGATCGTCGCCCAGCCCGGCACGTCGGAGCCGTAGAGAAGGTGGTCGACCACGATCCACGTGCCGAAGGCGAGCGCGAGCATCGCGGTGACCACGCCGATGCCGCTCCACAGCCGCAGCGGCGCGTTCGTGAACGCGGTGACGCCGGTGAACGCGAGCCGCGCGAGGCGCCGCAGCGAGAAGGTGCTGACGCCGGCATGGCGCTCGGCCGGCGTGTACGGAATGATCACGTTGTGAAAGCCCACCCAGGCGTACAGCCCCTTCATGAAGCGGTTGCGCTCGGGCAGCGACTTCAGCGCCTCGACGACGCGCCGGTCCATCAGCCGGAAGTCGCCGGCATCGACCGGGATCTTGACCTGCGAGCCGCGGTTGACGAGCTGATAGAAGATCGCCGTGCCGATGCGCTTGGGCAGGCTCTCGTCGGCCCGCGAGGCGCGCGCGGCGCAGACCATGTCGGCGCCGGCCCGCCAGGCGGCCAGCATGTCGGGCACCAGGGAGGCGGGGTGTTGCAGGTCGGCGTCCATCAGCAGCACGACCTCGCCGCCGGCCCGGTCGATGCCGGCCGTCAGCGCCGCCTCCTTGCCGAAGTTGCGCGACAGCCGCACGTAGCGCACGCCCGGCTCGGCGAGGAACGGGGCGATCGCCATCGGCGTCGCGTCGCGGCTGCCGTCGTCGACGACGATGACCTCCCAGCGCTCGGTCAGGTGCGTGAGCTGCGCGGTCAGCGCGGTCAGCATCAGCCCGAGGTTCGCGGCTTCGTTGTAGGCGGGGACCACGCAACTGATGGCGGGCCGCGCCTGGCGGGTGGTGGTGGCGATCGTCGTGTCGATGGCGGCGGCGGGAGATGTCGTCATGCAGGCGTGACTTTACGCCGAGCGGCCCGCACAATCCCCGCGAGCCGCCGCAAGATGCCGACCTGCACGATGCCCAGTCCGATCATCCAATCGTTCTTCGATCCCGCCACGTACACCGTGACGCACGTGCTCGCCGACCCGGCGACGCGCCGCGCCGCGATCATCGACAGCGTGCTCGACTACGACCCGAAGGCCGGCCGCACCTCGACCGCGAGCGCCGATGCGGTGATCGCCTGGGTGCGCGAGCACGACCTCGCGGTCGACTGGCTGCTCGAGACCCACGCGCATGCCGACCACCTGTCGGCCGCGCCGTACCTGCAGCACGCGCTCGGCGGGCGGATCGCGATCGGCGCGCACATCCGCGATGTGCAATCGGTCTTCAAGCCGATCTTCAACGCGAGCGACATCGCGACCGACGGCTCGCCGTTCGAGCACCTGTTCGCCGACGGCGAGCGCTTCGCGATCGGCACGCTCGAGGTCGAGGTGATGCACACGCCGGGGCACACGCTGGGCTGCGTCAGCTACCGCGTCGACCACGCCGCCGCCGACGGCACGGCGGGCATCGACGTGTTCATCGGCGACACGCTGTTCATGCCCGACTACGGCAGCGCCCGCTGCGACTTCCCCGGCGGCGACGCGGCCACGCTGTACCGCTCGGTGCGCAGGCTGCTCGCGCTGCCGCCGCAGACCCGGCTGCACCTGTGCCACGACTATCCGCCGGCCGACCGCGCGCCGTGCTGGACCTGCTCGGTCGCCGAGCAGCGCGCCGCGAACATCCACCTGCACGACGGCGTGGCGGAGGCCGATTTCGTCGCGATGCGCACCGCACGCGACCGCACGCTGGGCAAGCCGACGCTGCTGGTGCCGGCGATCCAGGTGAACGTGCGCGCCGGTCACTGGCCGGAACCGGAGGGCAACGGCGTGCGTTATCTGAAGGTGCCGATGAACCGGCTCTGAGCCCGGAGTCGGTGCGGCGAGAATGCCGCCGATGAATTCGCTGTTCCTGCGCCTGCCGCTGCTGCGCCTGCCGGTGGCGCTCGTGTTTCTGTTCCCGGTGTTCCTGCTCGAGTCGCTGACGCCGCGCTGGACCCGGCCGTACGTCGGTCGCCCTGCCGACATCGTGCTGGGCGCGCTCGTCGCATGCCTGCTGGGCTGGGCTGCGTACCGCCTGTACGTGCGCGCGATCGAGCGGCGCAGCGCCATCGAGTTCGGCGCTCAGGGCGCAGCGCGCGAGCTCGGCAGCGGGCTCGCGCTCGGCGCGGCGCTGTTCAGCGTGGTGATCGGCGTGCTGGGCGCGCTCGGCGTCTACACCGCGACCGGCTGGCGCGGCCCGCAGGTGCTGGTCGCGCCGCTCGCGATCTCGGTGGGCGCCGCGGTGATCGAAGAGCTGCTGTTTCGCGGCGCGATCTTCCGCATCATCGAGGCCACGCTCGGCACCTGGATCGCGCTGGCGATCTCGGCGCTGCTGTTCGGCGCCGCGCACCTGGGCAACGAGAACGCGAGCTGGCTCGCCGCCGCGGCGATCGCGCTGGAGGCCGGCGTGATGCTCGGCGCCGCGTACGTGCTGACGCGGCGCCTGTGGCTGCCGATCGGCATCCATGCCGCATGGAACTTCACGCAGGGCGGCATCTTCAGCGTCGCGGTCTCGGGCGGCAAGACCATCGGGCTGCTGGAGGCGACGCTCGCCGGCCCGCCGTGGCTGACCGGCGGCGCATTCGGCGCCGAGGCGTCGGTCGTCGCGCTGGTGCTGTGCACGGCGCTGGGCGTCTGGCTGCTGGTGCTCGCGGCGCGCCGCGGCAACTTCATCGCGCCGTTCTGGCGGCGGCGCAGCGCGCCGCACGCGGCGAGCGTCTGACGCGGCCGGCGACGACGGCGACGGCGACGGCGATCAAAGCGTCTCGCCGCGCGCGACCGCCGCTTCGATCTGTTCCTTGACGCGGCGCGCGCCGCGCAGCACCAGCGTCGCATCGAGCTCGGCCTGCGGCGCGACGCGCTGCGCGACCGCCTCGAGCGAATCCGGGTTCGTCATCAGCGCATGGGCGAGCGCCGAGAGCGCGCAGATCGAGCGCCGCGGCAGCTGCATCGGCAGCTCGAGCGTCGCGTTGACGATCACGTGGTAGCGCACGCTCGCGACCGCATGCGGCGCGAGGCCCCAGCGCTCGCACAGCGCGGCGCCGAGCGCATCGTGGCTGACGCCGAACTCGGCGTGCTCGAGCATCAGCAGCTCCTCGTCGTCGGCCGCCTGCTTCAGCAGCTTCGCATAGCGCTCGCGCGCGTGGCGGAACAGCACCGCCTTGCCGCACTCCTCGAACAGCCCGGCCGAATGCGCAGCCCACGGGTCGACCGCGACCGCCTGGCCGATGCGCCCCATCAGCAGGCCGCGCACGCTCGCGCGCTGCCACAGCGGCGTCAGCTCGGGGCCGGTCGGGAACAGCGCCTTCAAGCCCAATTCGAACGTGACGCCGCAGACCTCGCGCGTGCCCAGGTACGTGATCGCCTGCTGCACGCTTTGCACCCGCGTGCGCAACCCGTACAGCGACGAGTTGACCGCCTTCAGCACCGCGGCGGCGAGTGCCATGTCGGACGAGACCAGCGTGCTGACCTGCTGCAGGTTCACGTCCTCGTTCGCGAGCAGCACCGAGAGCTGGACCAACGACTCGGGCTGCGCCGGAATGTCGATGTTCAGCGAGCGGAGTTCGGGATCGACGGGCATGACGGCTGCATTGTGCCGCGCGCGGCGCAGCGCATGTCGGTCAGGGCCGCCAAGGCCTGTCAGCGCAACGACGAAGCCCTCGCAGGGCCCCTGTTCTGCGCTACGCTTGCGCGCCCTGCAACGAGCCCTGCAGCCTCCATGCGCCCGTTCCGATGAACCAACGCCTGCCGTCCGACGCGACGACCCCGACGGTCGAGGCGTTGCTCGATCGCGCCGGCGAGCTGTTCATGTCGGCGCCGAACCAGGCGCTCGCCTGCGCCGACGAGGCACTCGCGCTGCTGCCGCCGGTCGAGCCGGGAACCGAGTCGGCTGCGCACGCGCTGGCGCGGCGCGCCCGCGGCATCGCGCTGCATTTCGCCGGCCGGCATGCCGACGGGCTCGCCGAGCTGAACCGCGCGCTCGCCGCG
>Ga0070706_100002794_pt1 | contig 17459 bp, 17 predicted proteins | sample KBSK5501metaG_FD_65476 | JGI IMG/M metagenome (GOLD analysis project Ga0070706, IMG submission 65476) | Corn, switchgrass and miscanthus rhizosphere microbial communities from Kellogg Biological Station, Michigan, USA - KBS K5-50-1 metaG | ecosystem: Host-associated > Plants > Roots >... | reverse complement strand
CGCCGCCATGCCCCAGACCGTCGAGCCCTCGTCGTCGCCCGCCGCCCTCGCCTCGATCGAGGAGATCCAGGATCGCTTTCGCGACCGCGACTACGTGTGCGACCGATCGCTCGCAACGGCGGTCTTCCTCGGCCTGCGTCTCGGTCGGCCGCTGCTCCTCGAGGGCGAGGCCGGCGTCGGCAAGACCGAGCTCGCCAAGGTCCTGGCGGCCAGCCTCGGTGCGAACCTGATCCGCCTCCAGTGCTACGAGGGACTCGACGTCAACGCGGCCGTCTACGAATGGAACTACCCCCGCCAGATGCTCGAGATCCGCCTCCTGGAGGCCCGCGGCGAGGCCGATCGGGCGACGGCCCACGACATCTTCGGTCCGGAGTTCCTCATTCGCCGTCCGCTCCTCCAGGCCCTCGAGGCCGATGTCAGCGGCGAGCCACCCGTCCTCCTGATCGACGAGATCGATCGGGCCGACGAGGAGTTCGAGGCGTATCTCCTCGAGATCCTCTCGGACTTCCAGGTGACGGTGCCCGAGATCGGCACGATCAAGGCCGCTCGCCCGCCGCGCGTGATCCTCACGAGCAACCGGACCCGCGAGGTCCATGACGCGCTGAAGCGCCGCTGCCTGTACCACTGGATCGACTACCCGTCGGCCCAGAAGGAATTCGAGATCGTCCTCGCCCGCGTTCCCGATGCACCGGAGCGGCTCGCCCGCGAGGTCGTCGCGTTCGTCCATCGCCTCCGCGAGGCCGATCTCACCAAGGTTCCCGGGATCGCCGAAACGCTCGACTGGGCAGCCGCACTCCTGTCGCTCGGCTCGCGAGAGCTGACCGGCGAGGTCGTCGACGAGACCCTCGGCGTCGTCCTCAAGTACGAGGAGGACATCCGCCGGATCCGCGGCGCGACGGCCCGCGCCTACCTCGCAGAGGCGAGCGCGTAGGCGCCGACGCGAGCCGATGATCCCGCCGCGCGATCCGAGCGACCCGGCCATCGTCCGCGCGCCGTGGGGCCCGGAGGTCGACGGGCGACGGCTGCTCGCCGAGTCGGTCGGCTTCGGGAGGGCGCTCCGGGCGGCCGGGATCGCGACGGATCTCGGCGCCTCGGTCGATTTCGCGCGGGCGCTGACGCTGGTCGACGTGGGCGAGCGCGACACCGTCCGCGCGGCCGGCCAGGCGGTCTTCGTGCGGCGTCGCGACGACCGCGAGGTCTACGATCGTGTGTTCGCCCGATGGTGGCGTCGTCGCGGCCGGAAGCGCCCGGGCACGGATGGACCGATGGCCCCCGCCGGCGACGTGGACACGGCCGAGGCGGAGGATGGCCTCGCGTCGCCGGCCGGCGAGGAGGGCTCGCTCGGCGACGACAGCAACACGATCGACGGCATTCCGATGCCGATCGCGGCCGACGAGGACGACGACAGCGAGATCGACGGGATCATCGCCGCGCCGACCGCCTACTCGTCGGCCGAGCTGCTCCGTCATCGCGAGTTCGACCGGATGACCGGGGCCGAGCTTCGGGATGCCGAACGCCTCGTCGACCTGCTCGAGCCTCGGCTCGAGTTGCGCCGGACCCGCCGCTACGAGCTCCACCACCACGGCCGCCTGCTCGCGCCGCGGACGATGCTCCGCCGCAACCTGGCGACCGGCGGCCAGTTCACCGAGTGGGTCTGGCGCCGTCATACGAAGCGGCCGCGGCACATCGTCGTCCTTTGCGACATCTCCGGATCGATGGAGCGTCACTCGCGCCTCCTCCTCCGGTTCGTCCAGGCGCTGTCGGCAGCGTCATCGGTGAAGACGGAGTCGTTCGTCTTCGGGACGCGGCTGACCCGGGTCACGCGTTTGCTCCGCGATCGTGACCGGGACCGGGCGCTGGCCAAGGTGGCGGACAGCGTCAACGACTGGGCCGGCGGGACGCGGATCGGCGAGTCGTTCCGCGACTTCAACCTGCATTGGGCCCGGCGGACGCTGCGCACGTCGGGGGTCGTCATCGTCGTCAGCGACGGCTGGGACCGCGGCGACCCGGCGCTCGTCGCGACCGAGACGGCCCGCCTCCGGCGGAACTGCCATCGTCTCGTATGGCTCAACCCGCTGGCGGGCACGCCGGGCTACGAGCCCCTGGCCGGCGGCATGCGGGCGGCGATGCCGTACATCGACGATTTCGTCCCGGCCGGGACCGTGGCCAGCCTCGAGCGGCTCGGCGAGATCCTGGCCGGGATCCGCACCAGCGACACGCGACGCGGCGGCGAGGCGGCGGCCGGCGCCGACGCCGGCGGCCGGCAGTCGAGCGCGGCGATCCGGGCGACCGCACCCGAGGCGCTCGAGACCGGCCGCGGCGACCCGTCCGCGGCGCGGCCGCTGCGCTGACCCAACCCAGGAAAGAGCAGGCACGGACCCATGCAGGAACTCCTCGAAACGCTCGCCGGTTGGATCGCCGAGGGCCAGCCGGCCGGCCGCGCCGTCGTCATCCGGACCTTCGGCAGCGCGCCCCGACCGGAGGGCGCCGTCCTGATCCGGGCCGACGATGGCCGGATCGCGGGCTCCGTCAGCGGCGGCTGCGTCGAGGGAGCGGCAGCCGGCGAGATCGAGCGGGCCCGGGCCGACGGGAACAGCCGCGTGATTCGCTACGGGATCAGCGACGAGGAGGCCTGGGACGTCGGGCTGGCGTGCGGCGGGACGATCGACGTGCTCGTCGAACCGGCCGTCCCGGCGGCCGCGGTGACCGGTGCCCGGGAGCGGGGGATCGCCGTCGCGACAATCCTCCCACCCGATGCGCCGCCGAGCGACTTCGGACGGCACGAGCCCGGCGACGGCGCGCCGCCCGTGCCGCCGATCGTCATCAGCGCCGACGGCAGGCTCCACGGCTCCCTGGGCACGACCGACGACGATGCCGCACTGAGAGCGGCCGCCGCGGAAGCCCTTCTGCGCGGGACGTCGCGAACGGTCACGATCGGCGAGCGCCAGGTCTTCGTGGAGGCGTTTCCGAAGAAGCCGCGTCTCGTGATCGTCGGAGCCGTCGAGGTCGCCCGCTCGCTCGCCGTCTACGCGAAGGAGGTCGGCTACGAGGTGGTCGTCGTCGATGGTCGGGCGTCCTTCGCGACGCGGGAGCGGTTCCCGGCCGAGCGCGTCGATCGCCTCATCGTCGGTTGGCCGGACGAGGTGGCCGACGAGATCGGTCTCGGCCCCGACGATGCCGTCGCAGTCCTGACCCACGACGTCAAGTTCGACGAGCCCGCGATCGTCGAGGCGCTCCGGCGCGGCTGCCGCTATGTCGGCGCCGTCGGCTCGAAGAAGACCCAGGGCGATCGCCGCGAGCGCCTGCTCGAGGCCGGAGTGACCCCCGAAGAGCTCGCCCGGCTGCGGGGTCCGGTCGGTCTCGATCTCGGTGGCCGAAACCCGGCCGAGACGGCGCTCGCGATCATCGCCGAGGTCGTCGCCGAGCGGTATGGCGGCACGGGCGCGCCGCTCGTCGAGCGGGCCCGAGCAACCGCGGCCGTCGCGGGGGCGGTCGAAACGCCCGTCGCCGTCGGATGACGACGGCGGCCGTCGTCCTGGCGGCCGGTGCCGGCTCGCGGTTCGGAGGCGGCAAGCTCCTCGCGGTCCTGCACGGCCGGCCGATCCTGGCCCACGTGGTCGCGACGGCCCGCGCTGCCGGTCTCGACCCGATCGTCGTCGTCGTGCCGCCGACCGGTGAGCTCGACGGCCTCGATCTCGGCGTCGCGCGGCGGGTCACGAACCCGAATCCCGCGGAGGGCTTGTCGAGCTCCGTGCGTCTTGGCCTGCGGGCGCTCGAGCTCGACGACGCGGTCGAGGCGGCCGCGATCATGCCCGGGGACCAGCCCTTGGTCCGGCCGGACGTCATCGCCGGGCTCCTCGCCGCGCTGGACGCCAGCCCGGCCACGCCGTTCGTCGTCCCGCGCTACGCCGCCGACGGGGCGCCGAACCCGATCGTCGCCCGCCGATCGATCTGGCGCCTGGCCGACGAGCTGGCGGGCGATCGCGGCTTCGGCCCGGTCCTGGCGGCCCATCCGGAGCTCGTGCGCTTCGTCGCCGTGGACGGCGCGAACCCCGACATCGACACGCCTGACGACCTAGCCCGCCTCCTCGAACCCGCCGACCGGGCGCGCGACGTATCGTGAGGCAATGACGACCGCGACCGCTGCCGAGCTCGAAGCCGCCTGGGGAGACCGCGTCCGAGCCAACCGTGAGCAGGTCGATCTCGTCCGCGAGGAGCCCGATCGCGACTTCTACGCCCCAGTCTCGTCGTTGTTCGTCGCCGATCCGCGGCGTACGGGTGAAGAAGCCCTCGACGCGCTCTTGACGATCGCCGAGCCGGGCGATCGCTGGCTCGACATCGGGGCCGGCGCGGGCCGTTACGCCCTGCCGCTCGCCCTTCGGGTCGCCGAGGTGATCGCGGTCGAGCCGTCCGCGTCGATGCGCAACGCCCTCCGCACCGGCAAGGCCGAGCACGGCCTCGACAACGTCCGGCTCGTCGGCGCGAGATGGCCCGACGCCCTGCTGGAGCTCGGCGAACCGCCCGTGGCGGACGTCGCCCTCATCGCCCATGTCGGCTACGACATCGAGGCGATCGGGCCGTTCCTCGACGGGATGGAGGTTGCCGCCGGCCGGCTGTGCGTAGCGATGCTCACCGATCAGAGCCCCGCGTCGGTCGCCGATCCGTTCTGGCCGATCGTCCACGGGATGGACCGCGTGCCGCTGCCCGCCTTGCCGGATCTGGCCGAGCTCCTGCGAGCACGTGGTCGGACCACCGAGATCGTGCGGGTCGACCGGGCGCCCCGGACGTTCGACTCGTTCGACGGGCTCGCAACCTTCGTGCGGCGGCAGCTCTGGATCCGGGATGACGGTGAGAAGGACCGCGCCTTCCGGTCGGCCCTCGCGGGGATGGCCCGCGAGCTCGACGACGACAGCTGGACGCTGGCGACTCCGCCGGTCGGCTTGATCGGGATCCTGACGTGGCAGCCGGAAGCCGATCGGTCCTGAACGCCTCAACCACCGCGTTCGGGAAACCCGGCTAGCTCGCCACGCGGTAGCGGAGGTAGACGACTCTCGAGTTGAACGGGCGGGTTTCGACGAGCTCGAGATCGACCCGGCGTTCCTGCCGGGGGAAGAACGGGATGCCACCGCCAACGAGCACCGGGTAGACCATGGGCCGGTACTCGTCGATCAGATCCAAGGCGGCCGCCTGGGCGGCGAGCGTCGCGCCGCCGATTGCGATCTCGCCCTCCCTCGGCTCGGCACGCAGCCGCTCGATCTCTGCTGCCAGGCCGCCGGAGGCCAGGCGGGCATTGCCCTGCACCTCGGACAGCGTGGTGGAGAACACCACCTTTGGGAGCGGCTTCCACAGTGCGGCCCACTCCATCTCTGCCTCGCCGAGCGATGGATCCTGGTCGGCGGTCTCCCAGTACAGCATCGTCTCGTACAGCCGCCGTCCCATCAGATGGACGCCGACCCCTCGGATCTCGTCGATCCAGAAGCGAAAGACCTCCTTGTCCGGCGGCGTCCAGTCAAATTTGCCGTCCGGCCCGACGATGTAGCCGTCAAGCGAGACGCCCATTGAATAGGTCACGCTGCGCATCACAAGTCCTCCTCGGTGGCGGGATCGACAATACGACCGCCGGACGGCGCAGGACTCATCGTGGCTCACCGGACCTGCCAAGACGGCACGACGTTCGTCAAGACCGGCGAGCCACTGATGCCGGTCGGGGCTGGGGCGGCGGCAGGTTGAGCAGCCGGTCGGGGCGACGACTTCGCGCCGGGTGAGCGTTACGACGGCCGGTCTCCGGCTCAGCCGCCGGGCTGCCAGCACGGCGAGTAGGACAGCGTCGGAATGGCGTTCAGAGGCTGGTTCCGACGCGTCCAGCCGTCGCAACGCCCGCCGTGCGTGCATCCGGCCAGCGGACGGCCGGAAACTCGGACCGGCGTGGCGCGCGGGCGGTGCCGCGGAGCCGCTCCGACCGACACGCAGTCGCATCACCCGACACGTGGCCAAATTCCCGCCCCCAGACTCTTGGGCTCGATCCGGGAGGGATGGATCGACCGCTCGGTGTCGAGACGCCAACCCGTGAGCGTGAACTGCAGACCGACGTTGCCGCGGGGGCGGTTTCGGGCTCTTGAATCGTGCCTAACGCTCCCCGGGCGAGAAAATGGCCAGGTTGTATGGCCGGCAGGTGCCGCGCCGAGACCGGAGCCGCGCCGCCCGGAGCCGCGCGACCGGATACAGCAAAGCCGGGTCGCCCGTCGGCGGCCCGGCTTCCCCCTGAACCGCGGACTACATGATCCCGACGACGTGCCCCTCGGGATCGGCGAACATCGCGATCGTCGTCTCGGGCGCGACCTCGGTGAGCGGCATGATCACCTGACCACCGTTCGCCGCGACCTTGTCGAGGACGGCCTGTGGATTCTCGGTGTGGACGTAGAACGTGACGTTGCCGACGCCGCCGTCCTGCGCCGCGCCGATCCCGCCGGTCAGGCCGTCGTCCTGGCGGTACATCCCGTAGCCGCCGGGGTTGTTCGTGTCCAGACTCCAGCCGAAGATGTCGCTGTAGAACTTCTGGAGCTTGGGCCCGTCCTTGCCCGTGACTTCGACGTGGATGACCTTTGTTCCCATGATCGAGACCTCCTCGAGAGCCTGCGCGGCGGCCACCACCCGGTCCGCCTGTCATTGGTGCGACGAACGGCCGAAGGAGAAATCGACAGCCTCGCCGCGGACTCCGAATCATGCGCCTGGGGCGCCGATCGGGGTTGCACCGGCCCGGCCGGGGAAGTTGACCCGCGAACGAACTGCGACCACACTTCATGAAGCGGACCCCCGGGTGAGTCGCGTCAACTGATGCCGTCGACGACCACTCCGCCGGCCCGATCGTCGTGGAACTCGGCCCGCCGCCGCGTGCGTCGGGCGATGATCGCCCCCCGATCCGGGGCGAAGGAGGACGGTCGCGCATGATTCCGGCACCCTTCGACTATGTTCGGCCCGCGGACCTCGACGGCGCCCTGAAGATCCTCTCGGAGCGCGAGGGCGAGGCCAAGCTCCTCTCCGGCGGATACAGCCTGCTGCCACTGCTCAAGCTGCGCCTGGCGCAGCCGGGCCTGCTCGTCGACCTCCGCGATGTCGCGGGCCTCGACGGGATCATCGAGACCGACGACGACCTACGGATCGGCGCGCGCGCCACGCACCGCCAGATCCACGAGAACGAGATCATCAGGAACCGCTACCCGACGTTTGCCGACGCGGCCGGGGGGATCGGCGACCCGCAGGTCCGCAACTGGGGCACGATCGGCGGATCCTGCGCCCACGCCGATCCAGCCTCCGATTGGCCGGCAGTGTTGATCGCGAGCCGCGCCCGGATCGTGTGCCGGAGCTCGGCGGGCGACCGGGTGATCCCGAGCCGCAAGTTCTTCCTCGACACCTTCACGACGGCGATCGCGCCGACCGAGGCCCTGATCGAGATCCAGATTCCGCGGCGCGGCCGCTGGACCGGAGGCGGCTACACGAAGCTGGAGCGTCGGGCCGGTGATTTCGCGACCGCCGGCGTCTGCACGGTCGTCGTGCTCGACGAGAGCGGCCGGATCGCGCGCGCCGGCGTGGGCGTGACCGGAGTGGCCGAGACGCCGTTCGCCGCGACCGACGCGGAGGCGGCGCTCGTGGGTGCGACACCCTCGGACGAGACGTTCCGGGCGGCGGGCGCCGCGGCGGCCGCTCAGAGCCGGCCGGCGGCGGACATCCGTGGCCCGGTCGACTACAAGCGGGCGATGGTCGCCGAGCTCACCGCACGGTCCCTGCGGACGGCGGTCGGGCGCGCCAAGGCCTGGTCGTGACGGAGACGATGACGATGATGACCAAGCACGTTTCCATGACGGTCAACGGCGAGCCGAAGGAAGCCGACGTCGAGCCGCGGCTGCTGCTCGTCCACCTGCTTCGCGACGTCTTCGAGTTGACCGGCACCCACATCGGCTGTGACACGAGCAACTGCGGAGCGTGCACCGTTCACGTCAACGGCCAGAGCGCCAAGTCCTGCACGATGCTGGCCGTCCAGGCGGACGGGGCGTCGATCAGGACGATCGAGGGCATGGCCGACGGCGCCACCCTTCACCCGCTGCAGCAGGCCTTCTGGGACCAGCATGGCCTCCAATGCGGCTTCTGCACGCCCGGCATGATCATGCAGGCGGCCTGGCTGCTCGACCAGAACGCCGATCCGACCGAGGAGGAGATCCGGGCCGGCATCTCCGGCAACCTGTGCCGCTGCACGGGTTACGTGAACATCGTCAAATCGATCCAGCAGGCGGCCGGCGCCCTCGCCGAGCGCGGAGCTGCCCCGGTCGACGGCCTGGCCGTCGCGGCCGGCTGAGCGGGGAGACAGGCGATGACGACCGAGACGCCGCTCCAGACCACTCCCGAAGTCGGGGGCATGGGTCATTCCGTCAAGCGCAAGGAGGATCCGCGCTTCATCCGCGGCCAGGGCGAGTACATCGACGACCTCGTCCTGCCGGGCATGCTCTGGCTCGATATCGTCCGGAGCCCCTATGCCCACGCGACGATCCAGGGCATCGATTCGAGCGAGGCGCTCAAGGTCCCCGGCGTCCTCGCGGTCGTGACCGGGAAGGACCTCGAGGGATACGGGCTCCACTGGATGCCGACCCTCGCCGGCGACAAGCAGATGGTGCTGCCGACCGACACGGTCATGTACCAGAGCCAGGATGTCGCCGCCGTCGTGGCGACCTCACGGTACGCCGCCGCGGACGGCGTGGCCGCGGTCCTCGTCGACTACGAGCCACTCGAGGTGATCGTCGATCCGTTCAAGGCGCTCGGGGATGGGGCGATGGTCCTCCGGCCGGACCGTGCTCCCGACAAGCAGACGAACCGGATCTGGCACTGGGAATCGGGCGACAAGGACAAAGCCGACGCCGCGATGGCGTCCGCCGAAGTCCATATCGAGGAGGACATCTACATCCCCCGGATCCACGTCGCCTCGATCGAGACCTGCGGCTGCGTCGCCGACTGGGATCCGGTCCGACAGCAGCTCACGCTGCACATGACCAGCCAGGCGCCACATGCGATCCGGACGGTCCTCGCCCTCGTCGCAGCGGGGGCCGGGCTGCCGATCACCGAGCAGAACATCCGGGTCAAAACCCACGACATCGGCGGTGGGTTCGGCGGCAAGGTGCCCGTGTACCCCGGGTACGTCCTCGCCGTCGCCGCGTCGTTCCTCATCGGCAAGCCGGTCAAGTGGATCGAGGATCGCTCGGAGAACCTCCAGGCGGATTCGTTCGCCCGCGACTACCACATCCACGCGGAGATGAGCGCCACGAAGGCAGGCAAGATCACGGGCCTCAAGGTCCGGACGATCGCCGACCACGGCTACAGCGATGCCGCCGCGGATCCCTCGAAATTCCCGGCCGGCCTGTTCAACGTGATCACCGGCTCGTACGACTTCCCGAACGCCTTCGTCGAGGTCGACGGCGTGTACACGAACAAGCCGCCCGGCGGCGTCGCCTATCGCTGCTCGTTCCGCGTCACCGAGGCGGTCCACGCCATCGAGCGGATGGTCGACATCCTCGCCCATGACATCGGCAAGGACCCGGCCCAGCTCCGGATGGAGAACTTCATCCAGCCCGAGCAGTTCCCGTACGCCACGCCGACCGGGTGGTCGTACGACTCCGGCAATTACCCGGCCGCCCTCCAGAAGGCCATGGACACGATCGACTACGCCGGGCTGCGCAAGGAGCAGGCGGAGAAGCGTGCCCGCGGCGAGCTGATGGGCATCGGGATCAGCAGCTTCACCGAGATCGTCGGCGCCGGGCCGTCCCACGACTTCGACATCCTCGGCCTGAAGATGTTCGACTCGTGCGAGATCCGGGTTCATCCGACCGGCAAGGTCCTCGCCCGGATCGGCGTCCAGACCCAAGGCCAGGGCCACGAGACCACGTTCGCCCAGATCATCGCCGAGGAGCTCGGCTTCCCGGTTGGCGACATCAAGATCGAGTACGGCGACACCGACACCGCGCCCTACGGGCTCGGGACGTACGCCTCGCGCTCGACGCCGGTCGCCGGCGCCGCCACCGCTGTTGCCGCCCGCAAGATCAAGGAAAAGGCACGCCACCTCGCCGCGCACCTCCTCGAGGCGAGCGCCGACGACCTCGAATGGACCAACGGCAGATGGAGCGTCAAGGGCTCGCCCGATCGCTTCAAGACGATTCAGGACATCGCGTTCGCCGCCTACACGAACCATCCGGCAGGCATGGAGGCCGGCCTCGAGGCGGTCGACTACTACGATCCGCCGAACTTGACCTTCCCGTTCGGCTCGTACATCTGTGTCGTAGACATCGACAAGGGAACCGGCGAGGTCAAGGTCCGTCGCTTCGTCGCGATCGACGACTGCGGCAACATCATCAACCCGATGATCGTCGACGGGCAGATCCACGGCGGCCTGACGATGGGCTTCGCGCCGGCGCTGTACGAGCAGATCACCTACGACGACAACGGCAACAATCTCACCGGGACGTTCATGGACTATCTCCTCCCGACCGCGATCGAGACACCGGCCTGGGAGACCGGCAAGACGGTGACCCCGTCGCCGCATCATCCGATCGGAGCCAAGGGCGTCGGGGAGTCGGCCACGGTCGGCGCCCCGCCGGCGATCGCCAACGCGGTCGTCGATGCCCTGTGGCACCTGGGCGTCCGGAACATCGACATCCCGATCACCCCCCAGAAGGTCTGGGCGATTCTCCACGAGAAGGGAATCTCCTAGGCGTCCAGGGCTTCGCCCGGGACGATCCAGCCGACCGCCAGGCAGTCCATGATCCGCAGCATCTTCGCCAGGGCGGCCGACCTCGAGCAGGCCGGTCGCCCGTTCGTGGTGGCCACGGTGGTCGCCGTGGCCCGTCCGACGTCCGCCCGTCCCGGCGCCTCGGGGATCGTCTTCCCGGACGGCACAATCGAGGGCTGGGTCGGCGGCAGCTGCGCCCAGCCCGTCGTGGTCCGCGAGGCGCTCCACGCCCTCGCCGACGGCCAACCGCGCCTGCTCCGCCTGTCGAAGGACGCGCCCGCCGAAGGCCGTCGTGCGGATGGCATCATCGAGCTCGTCATGACCTGCCACTCCGGCGGGACCCTGGAGATCTACGTGGAACCGCATCTGCCCGCCCCCGTGTTGTGGATCGCCGGGACGACGCCGATCGCGGGAGCGCTCGTCGCTCTTGGCGCCGCATCGGGCTGGCGCGTGTCGGTGTTCGATCCGGTCGCCGTCGCGGAGGACTATCCGTCCGCCGAGCGCGTCAGCCAGGAGACGGCGCTCGGGCGGGTCGATCCGGACGCCAGTCCCTACCTGGTTGTTGCGACCCAGGGCGTGTGGGATGAAGAGGCGCTCGCTGCCGGGCTCCGCCGGAGCGCGTCGTACGTCGGCCTTGTCGCCTCGCCGACGCGGGCCAACGTCGTTCGCCAGTGGCTCCGCGATGAGACCGGCCTGGCCGAGGACCGTCTCGCCGCCCTGCGCGCGCCGGCCGGAATGGATCTCGGCGCCGAGACGGCCGAGGAGATCGCCCTATCGATCCTGGCCGAGCTTGTCCAGGTCCGCCGCGGCCGGGCCGATTTCGTCGCCGCACCGGGCCCGGCGACACTGGCAGGCATTCCGGCCGGCGCGGGGATCACGCCGCTCCAGCCGATCGTCGACGACATCGTCCTGCTCGATCCGGTCTGCGGCATGACGGTCGACCGGGCGACCGCTCGCCACCTCGCCGAGCACGACGGGACGGTCTACGCCTTCTGCTCGATCGGCTGCCGCACCCGGTTCATGAAGGACCCGGCCTCGTTCCTCGTGGCACCGGGTACGCATTCCATGGAGACAAGATGAAGTTCGCCGGAACCGTCGACATCGCCGCTCCCCGCGACAAGGTCTGGGCGTTCGTCATCGACCCGAACCGGGTCGGCCAGTGCGGCCCGGGTGTCGAGTCGATCGAGGTCATCGACGACACCCATTTCAAGGCGACCGCCAAGGTCGGTATCGGGTTCATCAGCGCTCGCTTCGTCGTGAACATGGCGATGGCCGAGCTCACGCCGCCCGACCGGGCGGTGATGAAGGCCCACGGCCAGGCCCCTGGGAGCGCCGTCGACGCGACGGCCCAGATGACCCTGAGCGACGGCGCGAACGGCGACACCCGGATGGACTGGAGCGCGGATGTCACGATCTCGGGCAGCCTCGCCTCGCTCGGCGCGCGACTGATCGAGGGGACCGCGAACAAGATGATCGGCCAGACGTTCGACTGCATGAAGTCGAAGCTCGAAAGCGCTCCGGCGATCGCCTGACCCGCTCCCTCGTCGCGCGATGGAACGGATCAGCCGGGTCGTGGGCCCCGCCGCGACCAACGTCCACGTTCTGGCCGACGAGCGCTCGCGCGAGGCGATCGCGATCGACACGGCGATCCCGTCCCTGGCCTGGATCGCCACTGAGCTCGCCGTCCGTAACTGGACGCTCAAGCTGATCGTCTCGACGCACGGCCATTGGGACCACATCGGCGACAACGCCGCGGTCGCCGAAGCAACCGGCGCCAAGATCGCCGTCCATCTGCTCGACCGGGAGCGGCTCGTCCATCCGACGCCGCTCTGGGCCCCGTTCGACATTCCGCCGTCGATCCCGGCGGTCGAGCTCGCCGAGGGCGGCGAGATCCGTTTCGGGGCGATCCGGCTGACGGTCCTCCACACGCCCGGCCATACGGAGGGCTCGGTCTGCCTCCAGTCGACCGACGACGGCATGCTGTTCAGCGGCGACACGCTGTTTGCCGGTGGCTGGGGCCGGATCGACCTCCCCGGCGGCTCGGCCGAGGCGATCGTCGAGTCACTCGGCCGGCTCGCCGAGCTCGAGCCGATCGTCGCCGTGTTCCCGGGTCACGGTCCCGCGACGACGATCGGGCGGGAGCTGCCCTGGCTGGAGATGGTCCGGAGCAGCCGCCGGTTGCCGGCCTAGCCGTCGACGAGCCCGGCGAGCTGGTTCGTGGCGGTCGGGACCGGCAGCTCGTCGGCCGCGTCAGCCGACCCGCTTGAGCTTGCCGGTCCGCTTGGCATAGCGCTCCGCTCGTCCGAACGCCCACAGCCCGAACGGGATGAGGAATGCGCCCATGACGAGCAGCGGCCAGACATCGCCGAGGAGAGTCGTCACCGGCGCCCCGTCGATCAGGCCCTTGCGGACGCCATCGAGGACGTACGTCGCGGGGGAGATATGCGAGAGGACCTGCATCCAGCCCGGCAGGACGTCAATCGAGTAGTAGACCCCGCTGACGAGCAGCAGGCACGACTGGAGGACGAACGTCATCTGCGCGCCGCGCTCGACGTAGAGCAACGGCAGGATCGCCGCGATCATCCCGATCCCGATGAAGCTGAACGAGCCGAGCAGCATGAACGCCACGACGGTCACCGGGTTCGCCCCGTGGACATCGAGCTGGGGGAAGAACAGGACCAGGACGACGAGGATCGCGGCCGTGTGGATCAGGCCGTAGACCATCGCATAGAGCACCGAGCCGAGGAGCTGCGCCCAGCGCCGGATCGGGGCCATCATCGTGTATTCGAGCGTCCCCTCCCAGCGCTCGACGCTGATCGTCTCGGCGATCCACGAAAAGACGACCGACAGGTAGTTCCAGAAGATCGCCCCGACCATGAGCAGGAGGATGAGGCGCGGGCTGCCCTGGTCGGCCCCGATGAGCGAGATGCTCAGCGCGCCCGCGACCGAATAGACGAGGAACGCGAGCTCCCAGCCCCAGTAGCGGCGCGTCAGGAAGAAGTTGCGTTCGATGAACGCGTAGGAAGCCTTCAGCTCGTGACCCAGGGTCGTCATCGGTGTTCTCCGGGTGTGGGCCGCGGCCCGGTCGCTCACCGCGACCGGGCCAGGCCGTAGGTCGGCTCGCCCGCGAGTCGGGCGCCGAAGCGGACGATCGTCGTGCCAATGGCTCGTCGGATCGACGGGGCGGGGTTCCGGAACTCGCGGCCGATCGCCGCCTGCCGGATGTCCTCCGCTCGTCGCTGCTTGATCAGCCGAAGCCGATCGTTTGTGTAGCTCTGCATCTCGTTTCTCACCTCCCCTCAGTCGGAGTCGTCGTCGGCGTTGTCCTCGTCCTCGACGTCGTCGTCGAGCGAGCGGCCGGTGTGGGTCATGAACACGTCGTGGAGGGTCGCCCGGCGACCGGTTCGTTCCGCCTCGGCCGCGATCAGGCCGGCCGGCGTGTCCTCGACGACGACGCGGCCGCCGGCGAGGACCGTGATCGAGCCGCACAGTCGCTCCGCCTCGGCCAGGTCGTGCGTCGTGAGGACGATCGACGCGTCGTGCGTCTCGCGGAGCTCCTCGATGAACGTCTGGACGTCGAGCTTCGAACGTGGGTCGAGACCGGTCGTCGGCTCGTCGAGGAGGAGCAGCGAGGGGCTCGTCAGGAGGGCGCGAGCGATCGCGACCTTCTGCTGCATTCCGCGGCTCATCTGCTCGATCGGCCGGCCGACCCGTTTCGCACCGATCCCGAGGCGGCCGAGGATGTCGACCGCGTTCGTGCGGGCTCCCGCGGCGTCCAGGCCGTAGAGCCTGGCCGCGAACAGGAGGTTCTCCATCGGGCTGAGCTTCTTGAAGAATGCGGCGTCGACGCTGACCCGGTTGATCAGGCGCTTGACCGCCATCTCGTCCCGTTCGATGTCGTGGCCGAAGACCTCGACGCGCCCCTCGTCGAGCGTCAGCAGACCCGAGACGAGGCGGATCAGCGTCGACTTCCCCGAGCCGTTGGCGCCGAGGACCCCGACGATGCCGCCGCGCTCGAGGCGGACCGACACGTTCGCGATCGCCGCCACCGGCTTGCGATTCCGGCCGACGACGAAGCGCTTGGTCACGTTCTCGACGAGGAGGGCGGGAACGGCGCGGTCCACGGTCGCGACGGCCCCGGCGAGGTCGTGCGGCCGAGCGATGTTCTGTTGTCCGATCAGCGTTGCGGTCACGTTCGTGACTCCTGGTGGATCGCGGGTTCTGTGGCCAGAAGGTGGGTGCGGATGCGGGTGCGGGAACGTCCGTTGCGGCGACAGGCGATCTGCGGATCCGGCGGCCGGAGAATCGAACGAGCCGCGGATCCAGTTCGATGCTTCCGGCGCATCGGGTGGGTCCACGGCTTGGAGTGCCTCGCGTGGCATCAAAAAAGCCGGGGGCCCGTCTGGCCCACGGCTCGTGGTTCGCGCTTTTGGCGGTACGACCGCCTCAGGGCTAGCTTGAGATGGGCACAGATCTCCCGCCATCGACGGCGCCATTGGGCGCGGCCGTCGGCCGGTAGCGGAGGAATTCATTCGTCGTCATTCGGAGGAACCCTCCAGCTGTGCAAGTCGAGTGGCGGGCGGTCGCCGCGCCGGTCGGCAGTCTAGGCGGCCGGAGCTCCCGTCGTCAACCCGTCGGATGACGGTGTCGGTGGGGCGACAGATGACGTAGGCGCGCGGTCACGCGTCGCGGCGGACGATCACCCGGCGGACGGTCGCTTGCGGGGAGTCGATCTCGTGGACGACTTCGAACCCGGCGGCGAGGAACGTCGGCAGGAGACCGGTGTAGCCGACCGCCGCGGGGATCCGGCCATCGGCGACGGCCACCGGATAGGCCTCCAGCGCGGGCGCTCCGCGCTCGATCGCATAGTCCATCGCGGCGTCGAGGAGGCGTGTCGTCAGGCCCTGCCCGCGCGCCGAGCGCGACACCACGAAGCACACGATCGACCACACAGGCGAATCGTCGATCTTCGGTCGGACGCGCGAGTTCGTCAGGCGCTCGTAGTCCTCGCGCGGCGCGACGCTGACCCAGCCGACGGGACGGCCATCGGCATATGCGAGGAGCCCTGGTGCCGGGTCGCGATCCGCCTCAACGAGGGCGTGGAACCCCTTGCGCGCCTCGGTGGCGTTCGCGAAGGTCCAGTCCTTCGAGCGCACCCGCCAGAACATGCACGAGCAGCTCTTCGGATCGCCGCCTTCGTCGAACAGGGCGGTCACGTCCTGCCACCGATCCGGTGTGAGTGGAAGGATCTCGATCGACGAAGCGGCAAGGTCGATCGGGGCCGGCTTCGTTCGGACGGGTCGGGCCATGACGGCATCCTATCGGGCGAATCGCCAGTCCCTGTCATCATCCGCTCGTGGACGACGACGACGGGCTGGCATTCCTGCGGGCGTCGACCGCGCCGCCGCGACGCTCGGTCGTCGAGCTGATCGCAACCGGTGTCCTCGACGCGGATCTGGCCGCTCTCGCCTGGATCCTCGTCGAGGCGCGCCTCCCGCTCGTCGTCGCTGGCCTCCACCGGGGCGCAGGCAAGAGCACGGTGCTCGAGGCGCTGCTCGACTTCCTGCCGCCGACCGCGCACCGGATCGACCTGGCCGGCGTGACCGAGGACTTCAGCTGGCTGCCGGAAGCCGAGAACCTCGGCTGGTCGAGGACCGCCCCCGCGACCGAGGCGGCCTTCCGGGTCGCACCAGCATCGACCTTCCTCGTCGCCGCCGAGCTCTCCGAGCACCTGCCGGTCTACACCTGGGGTCGGGCGGCCCGGACGCTCGTCCGGGCGGCGTCCATCGGGTACGGCATCGGGGCGACCCTCCACGCCGACCGGCTCGAGGATGTCCACGAGCTTCTCCGCGCCCGTCCCGTCGCGGTGACCGACGATGAGCTGACGTACCTCGGGCTGATCGTGATCGTCCGGGCGGATCACGGTCCCGACGGCCGCGTCCGGCGGCGGGTTGTCGCCGCCCATTACGCCCGACCTGTCGGGCGAGACGAGCACGGCCACACGCAGCGCCTCCCGCCGGCGGTCCTCGCCCACCGCGACGCGGGCACCGATCGCCTCGATCACTTCGAATGGGGCGTCATGCCGGAGCTCGCGATCCGCCTCGGCCGAACGGCCGGCGACCTCGAACGCGAGCAGGCGAAACGATCGGCGATCCTCGATCGGCTCGCCTCCGAGGGCGCGATCGACCTCGCCACGGTTCGGGCGGCAATCGCCGCGAATCGATCGACCGCGCGGGCCGACGCCCACGTCCACTGACCGCCCCGCTCCCTCGACGCTGCCCTCGGCAACTGCCAAGATGCAGCCGCTGCATATGAACCTTCCGACCGGACCGACCGTCACCTTCCTGTTCACCGACATCGAGGGATCGACGCGACTCGAGCGCGCCGTCGGATCGGCCGCCTGGGCCACGATCGTCGCGCGCCACGACGACCTGCTGCGCCGCGCGATCGAGGACGCCGGTGGCGTCGTCGTCAAGACCGAGGGGGACGCATTCTTCGCGGCATTCGATGCTCCGATCGCAGCGGCGACGGCCGCGATGACCGGCCAGCGAGCCGTCGCCGGCGAGCGCTGGCCCGACGGCGTCGAGCTCCGCGTCCGGATGGGCCTTCATCTCGGCGAGGGCCGCCTTCGGGAGGCCCACGCGCCCGGCGAGCCCCAGGACTACGTCGGGATCGACGTGAACTACGCGGC
>Ga0070706_100002793_pt1 | contig 17459 bp, 11 predicted proteins | sample KBSK5501metaG_FD_65476 | JGI IMG/M metagenome (GOLD analysis project Ga0070706, IMG submission 65476) | Corn, switchgrass and miscanthus rhizosphere microbial communities from Kellogg Biological Station, Michigan, USA - KBS K5-50-1 metaG | ecosystem: Host-associated > Plants > Roots >... | reverse complement strand
GACGTGCTGTCGCAGGCGTCCGCCGACGCGGCGGTGCAGGCGATCGTCGGCGAACAGGGCCGCCTCGACGTCGTGGTGCACAACGCCGGTCATCTGGTGGTTGGCCCGACTGAGGCGTTCACGCCGGACGAGATCGTCCAGGTGTTCGACACCAACGTGCTCGGGACCCAGCGCGTCAACAAGGCCGTGCTGCCGGTGATGCGCGACCAGCAGTCGGGTCTGCTGCTGTGGGTGAGCAGCACAACCACCCGCGGCGGCTTCCCGCCGTTCCTCGGGCCCTACGCCGCGGCGAAGGCGGCGATGGACTCGCTGGCGATCACGCTGTCGTACGAGGTGGCGCGCTTCGGCATCGAAACCTCCATCGTGGTGCCCGGCGCTTTCACGACGGGTACGGCGCACTTCCCGAACGCCGGCAAGCCGGTCGACACGGTCACCGCCGCAGCCTACGCCCGGTACGACGGACTGATGGACCAGGTCGGCGCCCGACTGTCGGCGCTCATGCCCGACGACGCGGATCCCGCGGCGGTCGCCGACGAGATCGCGCGCATCGTCCATCTGCCTGCCGGGACACGGCCGTTCCGTTCGGTGGTTGACTTCATCGACGATGGCGCGGCCGCGGTCACAGAGGTTGCCGAACGCGTGCGCGAGGACTTCGCGCAGCGCATCGGCATCGCCGACCTGCTCAAGCCGAGCGTCGCTTCATGAACGGATGCCCGCGTTTGCCCCTGGGACGCGGGATGCCAGCGCTGGCGTTCTCGTCCGGGCCATGATCGAGAAGCTCGAGCTGAACGTGGCGCCGAAGCCGCTCGGCGCATCAAGCTCTTCCAATACCTGCCTGTGGTGGAAGGGCGCTGATGGCCGGGTCGAGCCAAAGTGGGGTCCCGATTTCTCGCCAGGTTCCTGCCATTCGGCGGTGCTCCGTCGCTAGATTTTCGGGCGCGCCGTGAAGGACGGCTTGTGGCCGTCCAGCGCCGATCGTCGGACGATTCCGAGCGGCAACGCAGCGGCTCTTCGCTGACTCTGAAGCGCGAGCGACTGCTGTCTCATAAGGACATAAGGACGGGCTGGCGCGGCATTTCGTTTCGGGGCGCGACGAAGCCGGCCGCAGCGCCCCCCAGCCGCTGCCGCCAACGGCGCCATAGCATTGCGGTTGCCTGGATCTCATGCCAACGGCGACCGGTTAGAGTCCTGACGTCAGACTGCCCCTTTCATGCCTGCGATTTCATCCAAACCCCCGAGGACCAGCCTGCCCGAACCGCTGACCCTGCCCAACCCCCGCCATGGGAATCGGGTGCCGCGCCATATCGGCGCCGAGCAGATCGGGCGCATCCGCCAGGCCGCGTACACACTGCCGCAGGTCGTCAAGCCGGCTGATTTCGTCGCCGAACACAGCGCGGGATTCGAAGAACACCTCGACAAGCTCGGCCTGGTGCTTTTGCAAAAGGCCGCAGGCGGCGCGCGCCCGAGCCGCTGGATCGCACCCGAGCTGATGGACAGTGCGCTGGCGCACCTCGACAGCGTGGGCACCGGCCCGACGGCCCGGCCGCTGATGCAGGAGCGCACTGGCACGCTGGACGAGCTGGGCGTCTCGCGCCACGCCGGTTCATGGACGCGCCTGGTCAGCCAGGCGCTGCCGCTGTCCGAACCCGGCTGGCGCGTGCCCGTGGTGTTCCGCGTGCCGGTCGAAGCCGAGCCGATCTGGGCCTACTACCGCAGCGGCGACAGGGCCGCACTGCTGGCCGCACTCGGCCCGGCACCTGCGTATGCACATGCTGCCGACCTCGCGGCTCATCTGGAAGCGCTGATCGAGCGCAGCGGATCGTACAAGCCGCGGCATCTCGAATCGCTGCTGCCGCGGCTGCAGGCCGAGTGCGCCGCGCCGCACACGACCGAACGCTTCAGCGAGTTGAAGGCGGCGTGCACGCGCGCGCAGGACCGCTGGGAACACCGCGTCACCGAGCTCGACACGCTGGAAGGCCTGAACACCGAACTAGCGTTCCAGGGCTACCCCGACACCTTCGAGAAGGCACGTGGGCTGCAGCGCAGCGTGACGCTGTACGTCGGCCCGCCGAACAGCGGCAAGACCCACGCCGCGTTCGAGCGCCTCGCCGATGCGCACGACGGCGCCTACCTTGCGCCGCTTCGGCTGCTCGCCCTCGAAGGGCGCGACCGCCTCGCGGCGCGCGGCGTGGCGTGCTCGCTGTTGACCGGCGAGGAGAACGTGCCGGCGCCGCATGCGCGAATCGTCTCCAGCACGATCGAGATGGTGGCCACGAACAAGCCCATCGACGTGGCCGTGATCGACGAGGCGCAAATGATCTTCGATCCGGCCCGCGGCTGGGCCTGGACGCAGGCGATCGTTGCAGTGCCAGCCAACGAAGTGATCATCATCTGCTCTGCCTACGCGGTGCCGGCGATCGAGGGCCTGCTTGGCCTGTGCGGAGAACGCTGCACGGTGCGCCACTTTGGCCGCAAGCAGCACGTGGACATGCTGGCGCACCCGGTGCCGATCGACTCGCTGAAGCTCGGCGACGCGGTGGTGGCGTTCAGCCGCCGCGACGTGCTGATGCTGCGCGACCAGATCGCCGCGGCGGGCCACCCGGTCTCGGTCATCTACGGCGCGTTGCCGCCCGAAGTGCGGCGGCGCGAGGCCGAGCGCTTCGCGCAGGGCGACTCGCACATCCTCGTGGCTACCGACGCGATCGGCATGGGGCTGAACCTGCCGATCCGCCGCGTGCTGTTCAGCACGATGACCAAGTTCGACGGGCAGGACGACCGGCCGCTGAACGAGTCCGAGGTGCACCAGATCGCCGGCCGCGCCGGCCGCTTCGGCATCCACGAAGAAGGTTTCGTCGGCGTGCTGGAGGAAGCCGAGCCGGCGGCGGCGCGGACATTGAAGGAGCTTTTGCACAAGGCGCCGCGCGCCCCGCGCGACTTCAAGGCGCCGGTGGCGCCGAACGGCTGGCACGTGCAGACCATCTCGTCGCGCCTGCACAAGACCAGGCTGCGCGACGTGCTCGGCGTCTTCATGGAGCAGCTCAAGCTCGACGACGCCCACTTCGCGGTGGCCGAGCTGGAGCAGATGCTGGAGCTCGCGGAACAGCTCGACCGCAGCGCAGCCAAGCTCACGCTCAAGCAGCGTTTCGTCTATGCGCAGGCGCCGGTGGACACACGAACCGATTCGCAGCTGCAGGCATTTCTCGACTGGAGCAGCAGCCACGCCCTCACCGGCAAGGCCGGCAGGCCATGGTTTCTCGACGAGGTCGACGGCCACAGCCGGCTCGAGCGCATGGAGCAGGCGCTGCGCGCGTGCACGCTGTGGCTGTGGCTGGACCTGCGCTTCCCGGGCGCCTACGGCCACGTCGACGAGGTGATCGACCTGCGCGGCCGCCTGAACGACGGCATCGAGCGCCAGCTCAAAGGCAAACGACCACTCGCGCAGATGCGCCGCAGGGCACGAGCGCGTGCATGAAGCATCCGAGGCGCGCAAGCTGCGTGCGCCCCGAGAGCTTGCCCGTCTCAATCGGGCTTGCGGAACTCGTCGTCCAGCCACGCGCCCGCGCTGGAAGCATTCAGCTTGAACCCGGCGGCCACGCGGACCCGGGCGAGCAGGTCTCCGGCTGCATCGAACGCAGCCAGGAAAGCATGTGGATCGTCGTCGTCGGGCACGATGTCGAGCGTGACATCGACGCGCCCAGACGGCGCGTTCAACGTAATGCTCCGGTGATGCAGCGCATGCAGATGCTGCTCATGGCGGCGCAGCACTTCCGAGGCGGTCTTGACCAGCGTGTTGAACGCCGACGCATCCAGCGGCTTGGGATTCTTCTTGTCGCGCCCCATCGTCCAGGGGCCGACCAGTGCGGGCTCGGGCTCGCCGTCCCTGATCATCTCGACGGCCCAGCCATCGTCGTCTCCGTTCTTGATGACGCGTGCGGTCCAGCCTTTGTCGCGCCACAGGCCTGGCTCATGCAGCGCCACGTCCGTGTCGGTCTCGGCGGGCCCGTTCGTTGCGTTCGATGTCATCGCGAAATCTTACCTGCCAACGGCGCGGAACCGAGGCTGCTGCGCTGGAGTCAGGCGAAAACCGAATCAACCGTCTCGATATCAGCCGTTGCAGCGTCAAAGAGCCGGACCGCGTCGCAAGCAGCCGAGCTGCACAAGGCACGTCGCAAGTAGTCCAGGCAAGGCTGTTCGACAAGAGCTTTTGGCTGGACAGGTGGCACCGAGTACGCGGCTGCGTGCGGCGACGTGCTTCCAGGGGCGACAGACGTCCTCAGCGCGATTCTGTTCCAGCCGACACGCGCGCCCACGCGCCGCTCCCGCCCCCGCGATTGCCGCAGCCAGCGGCTCGGCAGCAACAAGGCACCCGGAACGACCAGCGTACCTTCGGCGTCTCAGGAACCGCTGGCGGACGAAGCCGGCGACGAGAACACGCTCGAACCCTCCGGCAACGACGGATCGGACGAAGGAGAGGATGCGGGCCTGGCGGCCATCGGCGCCGTAACGACCGTCGCGCTCGGCGCGGGCGACGCGGGGCGATCGCCGTCTCTCCTGTTGCAACCGAGAAGTGCGGCCGCGCACACGAGCGCGCAAAGGGCGGGGATGCGATTCATTGAGGTTCCTTCCGGAGCACGCGCAGCCCTGGGGGCGGCGGTGCCGCCGTCCGAGCGTACGTCGCGCCTGGACGTCGCACCGCAGGCCGAAGCCGCTTTCGTGTGCAGGCTGTCTCCGACAGCTTTTTGCGCGACTACGCCCGTCGCCTGAACTGCATTCCGGCGAGCCGTTCAGCGACGCGGCGTCACAACGACAAGCCACATCGACGCGGCTCGAGGTCAAACTTTGGCGCGCGAACGAACGGGCCGGCTTGTTGATCTGCGCTTGATTGGAATCACTTCGGCGCCCTCGCGAAGCTTGTCCAGATAATCAGCCCACGTCTGCAGCATCTTGCTGCGTTGCTCGATGAACTGCGTCCGGTTGTAGGCCCGGCCCAATGAGTCCTTCACCGCATGCGCGAGTTGAGCTTCAATGATCGCCTCGTCAACGTTCAATCGCTCGGCCAAGAGCGTGCGCGCCATTGCGCGAAAACCGTGCCCCGTCATCTCGTCGCTCGGGAATCCCATGCGCCGTAACGCCGAGAGGACCCCGTTGTCGCTCATCGGGCGTTCACCGGTACGAGGACTCGGAAAGAGATATCGGCCGTGCCCGGTCAAAGGGTGAAGCTCGCGCAGGATGGCCACCGCCTGACGCGACAGCGGCACAACATGCTCGACACCGCTCAACTTCTCCTGCTTAGTGCGCTTCATTCGCGCCGCCGGGATGCGCCACTGCGCCGCGTTGAGATCGAACTCGGACCATTCGGCCTTGCGCAGTTCTCCGGGACGGACGAACACAAGGGGCGCAAGCTGCAGGGCCGCACGCGTGATGGGCATGCCCTTGTAGCTCTCGATCGCCCGCAGCAACTCGCCGACGCGCTTCGGATCGGTGATCGCTGCCATGTGCTGCACGAGCACGGGCTTGAGTGCACCACGCAGGTCGGGCGTTGGATCCCGCTCGGCCCGACCGGTCGCGATCGCGTAGCGGAACACCTGACCACATGCCTGCAAGGCACGATGCGCCGTCTCGATCGCCCCGCGCGCTTCGATGCGTCGCATGGCTTGGAGCAACTGGGGAGCCTTGATCTCGCCGATTGGCATGCCGCCTAGCCAGGGAAACACGTCTTGCTCGAGTCGGATGAGTGTGCGGGCAGCGTGCCCTGCACTTACCTGAGCAAGGTGAATCGTCGCATGCCATTCGCGCGCAACCGCTTCGAAGCTGTTGAGCACGATCTCGGATCGGCTCGCCTTCTCGGCTTTGCGGGCTGCGCTCGGGTCCACGCCTTGCGCGACCAGACGTCGCGCTTGGTCGCGCTTGTGGCGAACCGCCTTCAATCCAGTGTCCGGGTAGGTTCCCAGCGACAGCAGCCTCGCCTTACCTTCGAAGCTGTACTTCAGGCGGCACCACTTGCCGCCCCTCGGGCTGACTTCCAAGTAGAGACCGCGATCGTCATACAGGCGAAGTGGCCTTTCGCCCGGCTTTGCGTTGCGGATCTGCGTGTCGCTCAGAGTCGGCATTTCGGGATAACTGCTTTTCGGCACGGGCGGGTTATCCCGAAAGTTATCCGATTTCGACGCCCGACTCAAGGAGACGGCCGTGGACGCCTTGGGCAACAAAAACCCTCAAGTCATTGATTTACTTGAGGGTTTTTGCACCGTGCGGGACGTTCTGAGACGTCTTGGAATCGCGTTCTGGTGGAGCTGGGGGGAATCGAACCCCCGTCCGAAAGCCATTGCCGGGCAGATCTACATGCTTAGCTGGCTGATTTGGTTTTAGAAGCCCGGGTCGCGCAGCAGCACGCTACCGAGGCTTCGAGTCACTTGATTTAGCTCCGTGCCGAGTGACCCGACCCGGAGCGAGCCAATGTGTATGACCTCGCAGCCCTCAGGTTACCCCTTGGACCCAGCCCATCGGCCAACTGTTGCGAGGCTCACCGGTGTTAAGCGGCGAGAGCGTACGAAGAGTCGTTCGCAGTTACTTTGTTTCCAGTGGATTTACGAGCGTACTGGTGCTCGGCATGCCCTGTTCCAGCTCCGTACCCTCGTCGAAGCCAGGTCAGCCCCAGAACAGGGATTTTAGGCCAGCGCGAGCAGTTTCAAGAGCTCTTCGGCTGTGCAGACCACATGATCGGCGCCCCAGGCCTCGATCGGGTCGCCCGAGCCTAGATAACCCCAGGCCGCAATCACGGTCGCCATGCCGGCGGCGCGGCCGGCCTGCACGTCGCGCAGATCGTCGCCGACGTAGGCGCAGGATGCCGGCGCTGCGCCGAGCCGGCGCGCCGCTTCGAGCAGCGGCTCGGGATGCGGCTTCGAGTGCGCGGTCGTATCGCCGCACACCAGCACCCCGGCGCGCTCGTGCAGGCGCAGCGCACGCGCTAGCGGCTCGGCGAAGCGGCTCGCCTTGTTGGTGACCACACCCCAGGGGCGCGCCGCGGCGTCGAGCGCGTCGAGCACCGGCGCCATGTGCGCGAAGACGCGCGTCTCGCGCGTCATGCGCTGTTCGTAGCGCTGCAGGAATTCGTCGCGCAGCGCCGCGAACGCTTCGTGATCGGGGCCGATGCCGAATGCCTGGCCGACCATGCCGCGCGCTCCGGCGCCGACCATGGGCCGGAAATGTTCGACGCCGAGCGCCGGCAGCCCGCGCGCGAGGCGCATCTCGTCGCCCGCACCGGCGAGGTCGGGCGCGCTGTCGATCAGCGTGCCGTCGAGGTCGAACAGCACCGGACCGTTCAGTGGCGTGGCGGCGATCGCATGGCCGCCGGTCATCGTGGTCATGCTGTCTTCCGCCACGCCATCAGGTAGTTGACGCCGGGGTCCTGCGACAGCCGATAGGCCCGCGTGATCGGGTTGTATTCCATGCCGCGCGTCTCAATGAGCTCGAGGCCGGCGCTGCGGCACCACTGTGCCAGTTCGCTCGGCCGTATGAACTTCGCGTACTCGTGCGTGCCCTTGGGCAGCAGCTTCAGCACATGTTCGGCCCCGACGATCGCGAAGGCAAACGACTTCGGGTTGCGATTGATCGTCGAGAAGAACACCCAACCGCCGGGCGCCGTGAGCGCCGCACACGCGGACACGATCGCGGCCGGGTCGGGCACATGCTCGAGCATCTCCATGCAGGTCACGATGCCGAACGCACCGGGCATCTCGGCCGCCAGTGTTTCGGCGGCGACCTCGCGATACTCGACGTCCTGCGTGCCCGCTTCGAGCGCATGCAGCTCGGCGACCTTCAGCGACTTGGTTGCGAGGTCGATTCCGAGCACGTCGGCGCCGTGCCGCGCCATCGCGTCGCTGAGGATGCCACCGCCGCAGCCGACGTCGAGCACGCGCTTGCCGCGCAGCTTCGCCTGTGCATCGATCCACTCGAGGCGCAGCGGATTGATCTGATGCAGCGGACGGAACTCGCTTTCGGTGTCCCACCAGCGGTGCGCGAGCTCGCTGAACTTGGCAAGCTCCTGAGGGTCGGCGTTGATCGTCATGCGCTGATGGTAGCGGCGCGCTGCAAACACAGAGCCATCGCCGAAGCGGGACCGGAAATTGAAAAGCCCCGCCGAGGCGGGGCTTGCTTGGCAATCGACGCGAGGCCGATTACTTGCCGCGGGTACCGACCACTTCGATTTCCACGCGGCGGTTCTTCGCGCGGCCATCGGCGGTCTTGTTGTCGGCGACCGGCTGCTTCTCGCCCTTGCCTTCGGTGTAGACGCGATTCTTCTCGACGCCCTTGGTCACCAGGTAGGACTTGACGGCTTCCGAACGGCGCACCGACAGCTTCTGGTTGTATGCGTCCGAACCGACCGAGTCGGTATGGCCGACGGCGATGATCACCTCGAGGTTGATACCGCTCATCTTGCTGACCAGGTCATCCAGCTTGGCCTTGCCTTCGGGCTTGAGCACGGCCTTGTCGAAGTCGAAGAACGCGTCGGCAGCGAAAGTGACCTTCTCGCTGGTCGGGACCGGAACGACAGCCGGAGCGGGCGCCGGGGGCGGCGGAGCAACCGGGGCCGGGGCCGGGGCCGGAGGCGCCGGCGGCTTCAGCGCGCCGTCGCAATCCGCGAGAGCGGTGGCGGGCGTCCAGTTGCCATCGCGCCAGCACAGTTCGTCCGTGCCGTTCTTCCAAGGAAGCTTGGAGTCTGCACCGCTGACCCAGTTGTCAACGGACTGCGCAAATGCGCCAGACATGGAAGTTGCGAGGGCGGCGGTTGCAAAGAGCGACGCCACCTTGTTCAGTTTCTTCATGATTCTCCTCTCGAGGGAAGGCGCAGTAATGTTCTGCAAAACATCCGAACCGGAATCGGAAAGTACTGGCTAACTCCCGCGCGTGTTGAACGTACCGGGCGCTGACCACCGACCGATTTATTGTGCCATAGGGCCTTCGCGCAACCGCCTTTTGGCCGCCTCGCACGCGCCTTGGCGGCTCGTTGTTGCGCCACCGCGACAAGCCATGGCACTTACAATCAATCGCTTCGCGCCGCTCTCGTTGATCCGCGCGCCTCCTCTCGAATGCCCCGGCCAAGCGGGCCGCCAAACATCGAATGACCCAGTTCGCCAAGGAAACCTTGCCCATCAGCCTCGAAGAGGAGATGCGGCGGTCCTACCTCGACTATGCGATGAGCGTGATCGTCGGGCGCGCGTTGCCCGACGCGCGCGACGGCCTGAAGCCCGTGCATCGACGCGCGCTGTACGCGATGTCCGAGCTGAACAACGATTGGAACCGCCCATACAAGAAGAGCGCGCGCATCGTCGGCGACGTGATCGGCAAGTACCACCCGCACGGCGATCAATCGGTGTACGACACGATCGTGCGCATGGCGCAGGACTTCTCCATGCGCCACATGCTGGTCGACGGCCAGGGCAACTTCGGCTCGGTCGACGGCGACAACCCGGCGGCGATGCGCTACACCGAGATTCGCCTCGCGAAGATCGCGCACGACATGCTCGCCGATCTCGACAAGGAGACCGTCGACTTCGGCCCGAACTACGACGGCAGCGAGAAGGAGCCGCTGGTCCTGCCGACGCGCTTGCCGAACCTGCTGGTCAACGGCTCGGGCGGCATCGCGGTCGGCATGGCGACCAACATTCCGCCGCACAACCTGAACGAGGTCGTCGACGCCTGCCATCACCTGTTGAAGAACCCGGGCGCTTCCATCGACGAGTTGATGGAGATCATCCCCGCACCTGACTTCCCGACCGCGGGCATCATCTACGGCCTGTCGGGCGTGCGCGAGGGCTACCGCACCGGGCGCGGCCGCGTCGTGATGCGCGCTCGCGTGCACTTCGAGGAGATCGACAAGGGCACGCGCTCGTCCATCATCGTCGACGAGATCCCGTACCAGGTGAACAAGAAGACCTTGCTCGAGCGCATCGCCGAGCTGGTCCACGAAAAGAAGCTCGAAGGCATCAGCCACATCCAGGACGAGTCCGACAAGTCCGGCATGCGCGTGGTGATCGAGCTGAAGCGCGGCGAAGTGCCCGAGGTCGTGCTGAACAACCTGTACAAGCAGACGCAGCTGCAGGACACGTTCGGCATCAACATGGTCGCGCTGATCGACGGCCAGCCGAAGCTGTGCAACCTGAAGAACCTGATCGAGGTCTTCCTCGAGCACCGCCGCGAGGTCGTGACCCGCCGCACCGTGTTCGAGCTGCGCAAGGCACGCGAACGCGGCCATGTGCTCGAAGGCCTCGCGGTCGCGCTCGCGAACATCGACGAGTTCATCGAGACGATCAAGAACTCGCCCACGCCGCCGGTCGCGAAGGCCGCGCTGATGAGCAAGGGCTGGGATTCGTCGATGGTGCGCGAGATGCTCGCGCGCGTCGCCAGCGACACGGCGACCGGCCTCGCCGCCTACCGTCCGGAAGGCCTCGCCGCGCAGTTCGGCCTCCAGCCGGACGGACTCTATCGGCTCTCGGAAGAGCAGGCCGGCGAGATCCTGCAGATGCGCCTGCAGCGCCTGACCGGGCTCGAGCAGGACAAGATCCTCGGCGAGTACAAGGAGGTGATGGCGCAGATCGCCGATCTGCTGGACATCCTCGCGAAGCCGGCCCGCGTGACGACGATCGTCTCCGACGAGCTCGCCGCGATCAAGGCCGAGTTCGGCCAGACCAAGGTCGGCGCACGCCGCAGCCAGATCGAGCACAACGCGCAGGACCTCGGCACTGAAGACCTGATCACACCGACCGACATGGTCGTGACGCTCTCGCACACCGGCTACATCAAGAGCCAGGCGCTGAGCGAATACCGCGCGCAACGCCGCGGCGGCCGCGGCAAGCAGGCGACGCAGACCAAGGAAGACGACTGGATCGACCAGCTCTTCATCGCCAACACGCACGACTACATCCTGTGCTTCACGAACCGCGGCCGGGTCTACTGGCTCAAGGTCTGGGAAGTCCCGCAGGGTTCGCGCGGCTCGCGCGGCCGGCCGATCGTCAACATGTTCCCGCTGCAGCAAGGCGAGAAGGTCAACGTCGTGCTGCCGCTGAACGACGGCTTCCGCAGCTTCCCGGCCGATCACTACGTGTTCATGGCGACGTCGCAGGGCACGGTGAAGAAGACCGCGCTAGACGAATTCAGCAACCCGCGCAAGGCCGGCATCATCGCGGTCGACCTCGACGAGGGCGACTACCTGATCGGCGCCGCGCTGACCGACGGCAAGCACGACGTGATGCTGTTCAGCGACGGCGGCAAGGCGGTGCGCTTTGCCGAAGACGACGTGCGCCCGATGGGCCGCAACGCGCGCGGTGTCAAGGGCATGCAGCTCGACGAGGGCCAGAGCGTGATCGCGATGCTGGTCGCCGAGGACGAGACCCAGAGCGTGCTGACCGCCACCGAGAACGGCTACGGCAAGCGCACGTCCATCACCGAGTACACGCGTCACGGCCGCGGTACCAAGGGCATGATCGCGATCCAGCAGAGCGGGCGCAACGGCAAGGTCGTCGCCGCGACGCTGGTGCGCGCCGACGACGAGATCATGCTGATCACCGACAAGGGCGTGCTCGTGCGCACCCGCGTCTCCGAGATCCGCGAGCTCGGCCGCGCGACGCAGGGCGTCACGCTGATCGCGCTCGACCAGGGCACGCAGCTCATCGGCCTGCAGCGCATCGTCGAGAACGACGCCAACACCGACGCGAATGCGGACGCGCAAGCCGCGCCGTCCACCTCCCCCGAAACCCCGAACGGCGAGCCGGGCTCCGAACCGCCTCCCGAGGAGAACTCCTGATGAAAGCCATTTTTGCGATGGCGCTGCTTGCCGGCGCCACGTGGGCGCATGCCCAGACCGCCGCCTCGGCGCCGTCGTCGGCGCCCGTCTCGCAAGCCAAGAAGGACCTGATCGCGAAAGTGCTGGTGCTGCAGCAGCCGGGCTATGAAGCGATGGCGCGCGACATCGTGATGCGCCCGGCCGTGCAGCTCGGCCAGGAAGCGGGCGCCGCGCTGCAGAACGTGCCGGCCGACAAGCGCGAGAGCGTCGGCAAGAGCATCGATGCCGACATCCGCAAGTTCATCGACGAATCGACCCCGGTGCTGCGCGAGCGGGCGGTCAAGACGGCGCCGACGACGATCGCGCCCATCCTCGAAGAGAAGATGAGCGAAGACGAGCTGAAGCAGCTCGTCGCGTGGCTCGAGTCGCCGACCGCGAAGAAGTACCAGCAGGTCGGCAGCGAACTGCAGAACGCGATGGGCCAGAAGCTGATTGCCGAAGCCGGCCCGTTGCTGACGCCGAAGCTGCAGGCCCTCGCGCAGAAGGTGCGCGTGTCGCTCGGCGTGCCGCCTCCCGGGAACGGCGCCAGCGGCGCCGCGCCGGCGAAACCGGCCGCCGCCGCGAAGCCGCCCGCCAAGCCTGCGAGCAAGTAGGGCCGCAAGCGCCGCCCGGTGCCAGAATTCGACCTCCGCACCATGACCACGGATTCCAACCCCGATCTGTCGTCGTTCCGCGCCCGGATCGACGAGATCGACCGCGAGCTGCTCGCGCTGCTGAACCGCCGTGCCTCGCTGGCCCAGCAAGTCGGCGAGCTGAAGAAGCGTGAAGGCTCGGTCGCGTTTCGGCCCGAGCGCGAAGCGCAGGTGATCGACGGGCTGAAGACGCTCAACCCGGGCCCGCTGCAGAACGACAGCGTCGCGCCGATCTGGCGCGAGATCATGTCGGCCTGCCGCGCGCTCGAGACGCCGACGCGCGTGGCCTACCTCGGCCCGGCCGGCACCTTCAGCGAAGAGGCGGCGCTCGGCTTCTTCGGCTCGAGCATCGTCAAGGTGCCGTGCGCGAACTTCGACGAGGTGCTGCACGCGACCAGCGCCGGAGCGGCCGACTTCGGCGTCGTGCCGGTCGAGAACTCGAGCGAAGGCGTGGTCACGCGCTCGCTCGATCTGTTCCTGACGACGCCGCTGTTCATCATCGGCGAGACCAGCCTGTACGTGCGCCACAACCTGCTGCGCCGCGAGAGCTCGCTGGACGGCATCGCGACCGTCTGCGCGCACCCGCAGGCGCTCGCGCAGTGCCATGCGTGGCTCAGCAACCATCTGCCGAACGTCGAGCGCCGACCGGTCGCGAGCAACGCCGAGGGCGCGCGGCTCGCCGCCGAGGATGCGAGCATCGCCGGCATCGCCAGCAGCCGCGCCGGCAGCGAATTCGGCCTGCACACGGTCGCGCCGGCGATCCAGGACGACGCACACAACCGCACCCGCTTCGCGATCCTCGCGCACCCGCACCAGCATCCGCAGCCGAAAGCCTCGGGGCACGATTGCACGAGCCTCGTCGTGTCGGTGGCGAACCGGCCGGGTGCGGTCTACGACATGCTCTCGCCGCTGAAGAAACACGGCGTCTCGATGACCCGCTTCGAATCCCGGCCCGCGCGCTCGGGCCAGTGGGAGTACTACTTCTACATCGACCTGCAGGGCCACCCCGACCAGCCCGAGGTGGCCGCCGCGCTGCGCGAGCTGCGCGAGGTCTGCGCATTCTTCAAGCTGCTCGGGACCTACCCGATCGACGTGCACTGAGGCAGCGCTGCGAATGTTCAACCAGCTCGGTCTGATCGGATGCGGCCTGATGGGCGGCTCGTTCGCGCTCGCATGCAAGCGCGCCGGGCTGGTCAAGCGCGTGATCGGCTACAGCAAGTCGCCGTCGACGACCGAGAAGGCGAAGAAGCTCGGCGTGATCGATCAGGTTGCCGAGTCCGCGCTGCTGGCGGTGGCGGGCTCCGACATCGTGCTGATCGCGGTGCCCGTCTCGGCCACCGAATCGACCTTCAAGGCGATCCGCCACCTGGTCGAGCCCGGCGTGCTGTTCATGGACGTCGGCTCGACCAAGCGCGATGTCGTCGATGCCGCACGGCGCGTGTTGAAGGAACGCATCGGCTCGTTCGTGCCGGCGCACCCGATCGCCGGCAAGGAAGCGGCCGGCATCACGCATGCCGACGCCACGCTGTACAGCGGCCGCCAGGTGATCCTGACGCCGCTGCAGCAGACGACGCCCGAGCTGCTCCAGAAGGCGACCGACACCTGGGCCGCGATCGGCGCGCAGGTGCTGCGCATGACGCCCGAGAACCACGACGCCGCGTTCGGCGCGGTCAGCCACCTGCCGCACATGCTGGCGTTCGCGTACTTCAACTCGGTCGCACGGCAGCCAGCCGGCAAGGACTTCCTGTCACTCGCCGGCCCGGGCTTTCGCGACTTCACGCGGATCGCCGCGAGCGACGTCGACGTCTGGCGCGACGTGCTGCTGTCGAACCGCGAGGAGGTGCTGAAGCAGGCCCAGCGCTTCCGCCACGCGCTCGACGCGATGGAACTCGCGATGAAATCCGGCAACGCCGAGGCGCTCGAAGACATGATCCGCAGTGCCTCCGAGGCGCGCGGCGCGTGGCAGATGAATTCGAGCAAGCCCACCACCTATCGCTGAGCGTGCGCCTTCGAGCGGCGCACGCCGGCCTCCCGCACCCGCGGGAGTGACACACTTGCGCGCATGTTCACGACCCGATTTCTCGACATCCCCCCGCTGCAGTCGGCCCGCGGCACGGTGCGCCTGCCGGGCTCCAAGAGCATCTCGAACCGCGTGCTGCTGCTCGCGGCCTTCAGCGAAGGCAGCACGCTCATCCACCACCTGCTCGAGTCGGACGACACGCGCGTGATGCTCGATGCGCTGAGCGCGCTCGGCTGCGGCGTTCACGCGGTCGAGGGCGACGCCGGCGCGGTGCGCGTGGACGGCCTGGGCGCGCGGGCAGCCGCATCCGGCGCCGACCTGTTCCTCGGCAACTCCGGCACCTCGGTGCGTTCGCTGACCGCAGCGCTCGCCGTGGTCGCAGCGACGCAGGGCGCGCGTTTCACGGTGCGCGGCGTCGCGCGCATGCACGAGCGGCCCATCGGCGACCTGGTCGACGCGCTGCGCCCGCTCGGCTGCCCGATCGCCTACACCGGCCGCGACGGCTTCCCGCCGCTGGCGATCGGCGACGGCGCCGTGCATGCGCTGAACCTGGCCGACCCGATCCGCGTGCGCGGCGACGTCTCCAGCCAGTTCCTGACCGGATTGCTGCAGGCGCTGTGCCTGGTGCGCGCCGCGCACGACGTGACGATCGCGGTCGTCGGCGAGCTGATCTCGAAGCCGTACATCGAGATCACGCTGAAGCTGCTTGCGCAGTTCGGGGTCACGGTGCGCAACGAGGGCTGGTCGCGTTTCGTGATCCCGGCCGGAAGCCACCTGCGCTCGCCGGGCGAGGTGCAGGTCGAGGGCGACGCGTCGTCGGCATCGTACTTTGTCGCGCTCGGCGCGATCGCCGCGGAGCCCGCCGCGCCCCTGCGCATCGAGGGCATGGGGCGCGCGGCGATCCAGGGCGACGTCGCGTTCGTCGCGGCGGCGCAGGCGATGGGCGCGCGCGTGACCTGGGGCGATCACTGGGTCGAGGTTTCGCGCGGCGAGCGGCCGCTGCGCGCGGTCGAGCTCGACTGCAACCACATGCCCGACGCCGCGATGACGCTCGCGGTGATGGCGTTGTATGCGAGCGGCACGACGCGGCTGACGAACATCGCCAGCTGGCGCGTCAAGGAGACCGATCGCCTCGCGGCGATGGCCCAGGAGCTGCGCAAGCTCGGGGCGCAGGTCGACGAAGGGCCGGACTGGATCGCGGTGACGGCGCCGCAGGCGTGGCGCGCTGCGAGCATCGAGACCTACGACGACCACCGGATCGCGATGTGCTTCTCGCTCGCGGCGTTCAACCCGTTGGCGAACATCTCCCCGGGGCCTGGTTCGACCGAACGGCGCGCTGTGCCGATCCGCATCCTCGACCCGCGCTGCGTCGCGAAGACCTTTCCGGACTACTTCGAAACGCTGTTCGGCCTCGTCGCCGCCCGCACGTCGGACATTCCGGTGATCGCGATCGACGGCCCGTCGGCGTCCGGCAAGGGTACGCTCGCGAGCGCGGTCGCCGCAGCGCTGGGGTACCACCAGCTCGATTCGGGCGCGCTGTACCGCGCGACCGCCTGGGCGGCGATGCAGCAAGGCATTTCGGGCGACGAGGAACAGGCGCTCGCCCGCCTCGCCGAATCGCTTGACTTGCATTTCAGCGGCGACCGGATCCGCCTGGCCGGCGACGACATCACCGACGCGCTGCGCCGCGAGGACGTCGGCGCCCTGGCCTCGAAGGTCGCGGCCTGGCCGCAGGTGCGCGACGCCTTGCGTGCGCTGCAGCTCTCGTTTCGCCGGCTGCCCGGGCTGGTGGCCGACGGGCGCGACATGGGCACGGTCGTGTTCCCGACCGCTGCGCTCAAGGTGTTTCTCACCGCGAGCGCGGCCACCCGTGCTGAACGGCGGCACAAGCAGTTGATTTCAAAGGGTATTCCCGCTAATATCGATAGTCTTCGCGCCGACTTGGAGGCGCGCGACGTGCGCGATCAAAACCGCAGCGTTGCGCCCTTGAAGCCGGCCGACGATGCGGTGCGGTTGGACAACTCGGCGCTCTCGATCGAAACCTCGGTCGACTCGGTGCTCGAAGCCTGGCAACATCGCCGGCCCTTCCCGGCGCAGCCTTGAGAGTTGATCTCGAGACCGCATCTAGAAGGGTCGCGCCTCCCGTCGCGAAATACGGGAAACGTGGGCCCGCTGCTCTCCCTCCTGTGCCGCTCCATTCCGAAGGCACGCCAGAGCAGCGGATCGATAACCTAACCCGCGATCGCAAGATCGCATCGGAAACTCTCAATGTCTCAAGCTCAAGTTGCCACCAGCTCCGGCGCGGAATCGTTCGCGGCCATGTTCGAGGAGTCGCTCAAGCGCGCCGAAATGCGCAGCGGCGAAGTCATCACCGCCGAGGTGGTGCGTGTCGAACACAGCTTCGTGGTGGTGAACGCTGGCCTCAAGTCCGAAGCCTACGTTCCGATCGATGAATTCAAGAACGACCAGGGCGAGCTCGAAGTTCAGCCCGGCGATTTCGTCTCGGTCGCGATCGACGCGGTCGAGAACGGCTACGGCGACACCATCCTGTCGCGCGACAAGGCCAAGCGCCTGGCCTCGTGGCTCTCGCTCGAGAATTCGCTCGAATCCGGCGAGTTCGTGACCGGCACGGTCAACGGCAAGGTCAAGGGCGGCCTCACGGTGCTGGTCAACGGCATCCGCGCGTTCCTGCCCGGCTCGTTGCTCGACACGCGCCCGGTCAAGGACATGAGCCCGTTCGAGGGCAAGACCATGGAGTTCAAGGTCATCAAGCTCGACCGCAAGCGCAACAACGTCGTGTTGTCGCGCCGCGCCGTGGTCGAAGCCTCGATGGGCGAAGAACGCGCGAAGCTGCTGGGCACGCTGTCCGAAGGCGCGATCGTGCACGGGGTCGTCAAGAACATCACCGAGTACGGCGCGTTCGTCGACCTCGGCGGCATCGACGGCCTGCTGCACATCACCGACA
>Ga0070706_100002791_pt1 | contig 17461 bp, 10 predicted proteins | sample KBSK5501metaG_FD_65476 | JGI IMG/M metagenome (GOLD analysis project Ga0070706, IMG submission 65476) | Corn, switchgrass and miscanthus rhizosphere microbial communities from Kellogg Biological Station, Michigan, USA - KBS K5-50-1 metaG | ecosystem: Host-associated > Plants > Roots >... | reverse complement strand
ACTTTCCGCTGGCGATCGACAGGTCCGCAGGATTCAGCGCCGCCGCGATCACCTCGACAAGGGTGGAGCCTTCGGCATTCGGTTCCGCCACCTCGCGGAGTACGGGTGGCTCGCCGTAGCGCTCGATCACTGCGGCACGCATGGTGCCTTCAGCTTAGCGGCGGCGAGCCAATGGCGGGACGAAACCCTGGGCTGAACACGCGTACATTCGGCCGTCTCACATCAGTGATAGTCGGCGCACCCCAACGCCGTTCAAAGCGAACTCAGCCATTTGACAAGCCCCTCAGGGTGTGATACACACCGGTGCACTCTAAGGGGTTCGACGTCGAGGAGGGGATATTAGCGGGGTTTCCGGCGGACGTCGCTTGTTCCGCAGCAGGCTACTGAAGCTCGCCGTCAGCGCCGAGCTGCCCCTTCCGCTGCTCCACCAGGCCGCCCGTGAGGAGGGAACCCGGTCTCATGGGGCGTAGCCGCCGTCGCATAACGATCGCCAGCATGCTGGCGATTACCGGCTTGCTCGTGATGCAGACGGTGGACCAGGCGCTTGCGGGTGTCGTCCTCCCATCCGGTGCCGGCACACTCACGATCGGCCCGCAGGCGATGGAGGGTAACCTCCAGATCCATCCCGGCGACACCATCAAGGCTGGCTACGACTTTACGATGCCCGGCGCGCATGCGCCGGCGCAGGTAACGGTCGAGAACGCCTCGATCACGATGGCCGTTACCTGCTCGAACGGAGCAACCCCGCCGGCGATCACCTTTGCCCTTCCGGTTCAGACCTACAACGATCCGGCGGGAAGTCCCAGTTGGTACCCATCAGGCGATCAGTCCAACGCCGCGGTCTACCAGGGCAGTATCAGCGCGCCCGATCTGTGCTCGGGTGGCGTCATGTCAGACGCTAACGGTGCGACCTTCAAGGCGACCGTCTTCACGACCGATACCGCTGACAGGGTCAACTTCCGCTTCCATTACAGCGACAACACCGCCGGCTCGTGGAGCGCGACGGCCACGGCGCCACTGACGGCGACCGCGAAGACTGTGCTGAGTGCGACGCTGATCCCATCGCTCGGGTTGACATTCGCGGTCGATCCCACCAGCGCCATCCCTGGCGACACGCTGACCTACAGCGGCACGGTGACCAATACCGGGGCGACCCTGACGCTGACCGGTGACTTCATCGCCAGCGCCAGCGGCACCTCGAGCGCAACCGTCACGTCGTACTGGGACGCTGTCGCGACCAGCCTGGACTCGACGACCTGGACAGCACTGGCGGGGAAGGCGGCTGCATCCGGAAACACAGCGGCGGTGGCAGCGCCCATCACGTCCGGCATGACGCTGACGTCGACGCCGGTGGCGGCCAATGGGGTTACCTACCCGGCGACCGGCGATCCGCTGCTGGGGACCACCATGGCCTCGGGCTCGTCGGCGCTCTGGCACTACACGGCGAGCGTGCCCCTGACGCCGTCGCAGGTCGCGACGCTCCTCGACCCAACGAAGGTCAAGGCCATCCGCAACAGCTTCCATCTCGAGGTGGCGCCAACCAACCCGAATACCACCCAGCCGAGCGTCGTCAACGTCGACTTCAGCGACATCTTCTTCGCCGCCAGCCCGGCCCCCTGGGGGGCCGTGACCAACATCACGGTGACGGTGCAGCCGCCGACCGGCGCGGCTGTCACGATCAACTCGGGGACCGTCGCTGGCCTCGCCTCACTCGCGCCTGGAGGGTCGGCGACCTATTCGACAACCTACAAGGTGCCGGTCCCGGCGGTCAAGGGGACGGGCGAGAGCGATGCCGCCTACCAGGCGCGGTTGACCGCTGTCGAAGGATCGAAGCTCAGTGCCAGCGCATCGGCGTCCGGCGGCTCGAGCGGCGGAGCGGTGAGCGCTGTAGCTCCGGCGGTGTCAACCACCGAGCACCTGCCCATCATTTCAATCACGAAGTTCGGCCCGACGACACCCGTCGCGGCCGGGACCTCAGCGAGCTATCCGCTGACCCTCAAGAACACCGGTGGGGCGACGGCGAGCGGATTCGCGCTCACCGACAGCGTTCCGAGCGGCGACACCGGGACGGTTTCGGGACCGCTCACAAGCCTCACGGCCGGGTCGTCGTCCAGCGGGGTCCAGGCAACCTACGTGGTGCCCGCAACGCAAACACCGGGCAACCTGACGGACACCGCGTCCGTGTCATGGCAGGACGCGAGGGGTAACGTCTACGGACCCGTGTCGAGCTCGTTCACGACAGTGATCCAGAACACATTGCTAGGCGCACGGCTGACATTGGCGCTGGCCGCCGGCGATGCCGGGCTCAACGCGATCAATGCCTCGCAGACTCTGCAGCTGACATTGCTGAACAGCGCCGGCGCGCCGATTCCCGACCAGGCGGTCACCGTCAACGTCACCGGCAGCAATCCGACCACGCTGGGCGCGGTCACCGACTCGAATGGCCAGGCGAGCGTGAGCTACGGCGGAAAGACGCCGGGTGTTGATCAGGTACAGGCGACCGCGTCCAGCGGCACCACGACCGTGTCGTCGAACACGGTGAGCGTGACCTGGATCAATCCGATCCAACCGATTGCGACCACGCCGGCCCAGGGCAGCTTCTACAGTGAAAGCTCAACCCAGGCAACGTTCGTTGCCAAACCAGGCGACACGGCCGCGTTCCAACAGTCCTTCCCCACGATCAACTTCAATCCGCCGGCCAACACCGTCCCACACAACGTCTCCGGAGTCGGACCGCAGACCGTGCCCTTCACTGACGTCACCACTGACGCCGTCGGCAACTTCGCGGGCACCATCGTGGCGCAGGGTCATGGCGTACAGGCCGGGGTCGGCCCCCTGACCAGCTTCGACGCTGTCTTCACCGCCAACTTCGTCATGGCCCAGCCGGGCGACGTCACGTTCAACATCATGGCTGATGACGGGTTCATGTTGGGTGTCGGCGGCGGTGCGTCGCGCATCGCCGGCACGATGGTGGGTGCGCCCGCGTCGGGCATCACACCCTTTAATGGCTTTCCGATCGTCGGCGCCTATAACCAGGCGGGCGGCAGCGGACCGGCGACCTACTCGGTAACGGTCCATTTCCCATCGGCCGGCCCCTACCCCTACGAGTTGGATTACTTCGAATGTTGCGGCGCGCAGATGTCGCTGACCATGACGGTCGCATCCGTCAATAGCGCGCCCTACAACCTCTCGACCGGTTATGCCGACAGCGTGCGCCCCGCCGGCACGAGCAGCTTCCCATTCCCGTGGAATGGCGCGGCGAACACGAATTTCGTCGGCAGTGGAGCGCCCTATGACACGGGCGGCCTGCGCTTCGACAACAACAGCAACCAGCCGATCACGCTCAACCACGTGACGGTGGATATCGGGTCACGCCACTACGATCCGTGGAATCTAAACCAGACGATTCCAGCAAATGGGACGTTGATCCTCGCGAATCCAACGGGGTCGGCATTCGATACCTCGGAAGCCGGCGGAACCGCGACGAGCGGGGGCTCGGGAGGTGGATCGGGCGGATTCGTCGCGACGCCGTTCGCCACAGGCTTTAACACGATGGGTACCAGCATCGGGCCAATCGGCGTCGCCTTTGACAACGCCGGCAGCCTCTTCGTGATGAACTACCAGACCGGCATCCTGTACAAATTCGGGCCGGGCGGCGGCGTGGCGGGCCCTGCCACACAAGTGAGTGCCAATGGGATCTTTGGCTGCCCAACATCTACGTCCGCTAGTTCAGGGCTGGCCTTCAGCAAAGATGGGAAGCACCTTTATCTCGCGCAGCAATGCAGCGGCCAGGTCCTCGAGGTGGACCAAACAACGGGCGTCGTTATCCGGACCGTGGCGAGCGGGATCCCCTATGCGACTGGGATTGCGACCGACCCGATCAGCGGCGACCTCTTCGTCACCGAGCCCAGCTTTGGGCATGACGACATTATTCGGGTGTCAAACCCAACGAGTGCAAACCCGACGGTGGGCCCCTACGCTCATCCCGGCAGCAAGTCGGACGGAATCGCGTTCGGGCCCGATGGCACGCTCTACGCCTCCATCTGCTGTTCGGCGGTCATCATCATTTCTGCCACCAACTCGAGCGTGCCGGGGACCATCCTGGGCTACATCTCGAACTCCGCGCTCTCGGGCAATGACGGCATAGCCTTGCTGCCACCACCGCCAGGTGCTGTTGGCGAATCGATCGTCGTGAACTCGAACTTCGGGTTCATTGTCGAGATCGACAATCCCCTGACCGCCAACCCAACCTTCCACAACATCGTGACGGGTGGCTCGCGCGGTGACTTCGTCACGGTCGGCCCCGATCACTGTCTTTACGCGACGCAAACCGACAGCGTGGAAAAGGTCACCTCGGCCGACGGCTCGTGCCCGTTTGTTCCGTCGATCTGCCTTACCAGCCCAACTGTGCCCGTGGTCCACGTTGCGATCAACGGATTCACCTTCGACTACAACGACAGCGGGCTGGCGCTGACCGGCGGCGGCAGCGACGGCGAGTGCACGGGCAACAACGAGTCGCGGGCCTGGCAGCAAATCGGAGGCAAAGGCGGACCGGTCAACATACCATTACCTCCGGCGATGACGCTTGCCTTACAGGCGGCGCCGTCGAGCGGCCACGTCGTCGGCCAGTCGCAGGCCTTCACGGTCGCGGCCATGGACGGTGCCGGTCATACCGTGCCGAACGTGGCCGTGCAGCTTGGCGTGTTCGGTGCCAATCCCCAGCAACCCTCGGGAACCACTGATGCCAGCGGCACGGCGACCTTCGCGTACACCGGGGTAAATGCCGGGACCGACACGGTCACCGCCACCGCGTTTATCAGTGGGCTGCAGGCCGTCTCGAATTCCGTGCCGATTCAATGGACGATTCCAGCGCCGGGAGGACCGACGGGAAGCACGACCGGCCTGGCGCCGCCGTCCGTGGTGGTCACGGCGCCCACCGACGGGAGTGCGGTGAGTCAGCCGGTACCGATCACGGCCACGATTAGGGCGCCGCCATCGTCGCCCATCAGTTCCTGGAACGTTCTGTACCAGAACGTCAGCGGCGGTAGCGTCGTGACCCTCGCGTCGGGGACCGGCAACCCGCCCGCGACGCTGGCGACATTCGACCCGACCGGCCTTACCGCCGGAACCTATGCCATCACCGTCAACGCCACCACCGCTGACGGCGGCTTCGCCTCCGCGGTCGTCCGCGTCATCGTCGGAGGCGGCGGCGGGACCACGGCGCAAATGCCGCCCACTATCAGCGCTCCTTCACCGGCGGACGGGACGATCGTCACCAAGCCAGTCCCGATCACGGCGACCATCACGCCACCGGCGGGGCAAACGATCGCCTCATGGAGCGTCTCCTATCAGTCGCAGAGCCAGGGCGCCATCGTCCCCATCAAGAGCGATGTGGGGTCGCCGCCGAGTCCGCTCGCCACATTTGACCCGACCCTCCTACCGAATGACACGTACGCCATCATCGTGTCGGCAACGGCCAGTGGTGGCGGGACGCAGACTGCGACCACAACGGTAGCGGTCTCCGGCAATCTCAAGCTAGGTCGATATGTGACGAGCTACCAGGACCTTAGCGTGCCGGTCGATGGATTCCAGATGCAGGTTCAACGTACGTATGACAGCATCGACAAGGGGGCGGGTGACTTCGGCATCGGTTGGCATGTCGATCTGGTCAACTTCCGGGTCAGCGCCAACCGACAGCTGGGTGCGGGTGGCTGGACCGAATATCCGACCTCATGCATTTTCGGATTGTGCTTCTACGCCTTCAAGGCTTCGGCCCCGCACTATGTCACGGTTACGTTCCCTAACCAGCATCAGGAGATCTTCGACTTCACCCCCAAGGGCGGCGCCGGACTTCTCTACTGGCAGGGTAGTGCCGCCTTCACGGCGCGCCCCGGTATAGGGACTGCCTCGACGCTCGAGGTCTCGGGGGACAGCAGTCTGAGCTACGACTTTGCGGGCAACCTCGTCGCCGGATCCGGCTACTTCAGCCCGACGCGATTCAAGCTCACGACGCGTGACGGAGGCGTTCTAATCCTTGATACCGCATCCGGGCTGGTTTCGGAGACGGACCGGAGTGGCAATTCATTAACGGTTGATTCGACCGGGGTGCATGCCTCGTCCGGCACAGGTATCACATTCGCTCGCGACGCCAGCAATGGAAACCGAATCACTGCGGTAACGGGTCCGATGGGCGAACGCGTGGGCTACCGTTATTCGGGAAGCGACCTTAGCAGCTCTATCGACGTCGTCGGCAACCTTACGACCTATTCCTACGACGGCAATCACAACATGTTGTCGGCGTCGGGCCCGAGCGGTCCGCTCCGAACCCTGCAATACGACGCAAACAATCGGCTCGTGGCCATCACAGACCCGAATGGCAACATCACCAGGCTGAGCAACGATGTGGGCGTTCAGCAGCAGGTAGTCAGTGACCCGAACGGTCAGCTAAGCACCATCTACACATACGACAACCTGGGTGATACGTTGGTGCGCCAGCAAGTATATGGCGGAACAACGGCCAAGACGACTACGACTTACGACACCGCTGGCCGGCCGACGAGCATAACTGACCCACTTAATCGGACCCAGCGCATGTTTTACGACTCCTCGGGGAACATGGTTGAGGCGGACGATGAGGCTGGGAATCCGATCAAGTTCACCTACAACGCGCAGGGTCAACCGCTCACCCAGCTCGATCCCTTCGGGACTGTCGTGGCTCAGATGACCTACGACGCCCAAGGCCGGATCACTCAGGAGCAGCATGGCACATCAAATCGGACCTACGCATACGATATCGTCGGCCATCTGTTGACGGCGACCAACACGGCGGGCGCTATCGAGAGGTTTGGTTACGACTCGGCCGGGCACATCTCCAGCTACATAGATGGGTCCAATGTGTCCGTCGGCATCGTTTCCGATGCCGAGGGCCGCGTAACCACTGTGTCCACAGCCAATGGCGCCGTTGCCAGAATCAGCTACGACGCTGCTGGACACATACTATCCCTCACCGATCCAGCTGGCCATCCGCAAAACTTCACGTACGACGCGTTCGGCAACGTCAAGATCATGACTGACATGAGCGGCCGGACAACAACGTTCAGCTACGACCCCGCAGGGCGACTCTTGTCGCGGCAGAACCGCGATGGCTCGACCATCGCATACCAGCGAGATGCCGCTGGGCGCGTAACGCGGAAGTCACTCTCAGACGGCTCGGTCACGACTTATACGTACGACGTCCTTGGTCGCATCGTCTCGGCGACGAGTGCGGATGCGGTATTGACCTATGGATACGACGTTGCCAACCAGGTCACGGCGGTAACGACTGCCGGAACGGCAACCTGGCCACAGCCAACGGTAACCCTGACCTACAGTTACGACCCAACCGGCAACGTCGCGTCTCTTTCGGGACCGGATGGGATCACGAGGTACGTCTATGACGCCAATCACCATGAGAGCAGCTTGACCGATCCTGCCGGCGGGGTCTTCCGCATGACCTACGACAGCCTGGGTCGTATCGCAACGCTCGCTCGCCCAAATGGGGTTGTCGATTCTTTTAGCTACGACGCACTGGGCCAGCTCACCGGGCGCGACGCGGCGCTGGGGCCGACCGTCGTCGCCAGGGCGGACTACACATATGGACCGACTGGTACCAGATCTTCAATGACTGATTTAAGCGGTACGACGACCTACGCTCACGACGTGGTCGGCCAGCTTACGGGTGCGACCCATCCAGGCAGCAGCGGTTTGCCGAATGAGGCTTACTCGTACGATCCTGCAGGGAACCGCACATCTTCAAACGGAGCGAACGGCTCGGCCACCTACGATACCGCTGACCACCTTACGCAGGATGCCCTGTACACGTATGCGTACGATCTCGACGGCAACCTCCTCTCGAGAACGAACCGAAGCACCGGAGCGGTCACGAGCTTTACCTGGAATGCCGAGAACCAGTTGCGAGCGATCCTCTTCCCCGACGGCACAACGACGCAGTACCGCTATGATCCTGCCGGCCGACGGATCGAGGTTAACGCGGGCGGATCGATTTCCCGGTTTGTCTACGATCGCGCGAACGCGCATCTGCAATACGACGGCGCCAACCAGCAGGTGCTCGCGCACGTAGCTAGCCAGAGCACCGACGATATCCTCGAGACAACACAGTCGGGCACGCGCACGTTCTATCTACGCGATGCGCTTGGCAGCACCACAGCGCTGACGGACGGTGCTGGAGCGGTCATTGGCACCAACGCCTTCGACAGTTACGGGAACCCCACCACTCCTGGGCTCGCACCGTGGAGTTCATACGCCGGGCGTGAGTATGACAGTAAGAGTGGGCTCTACTTCAATCGGCTGCGGACTTATGATCCGGGGACTGGCCGCTTCCTTGGCGAAGACCCCGTCGGGGCTGCGAACCCGTACCCATATGCTGGCGGCGATCCGGTCGACTATAAGGACCCGACCGGTGGCACTTTCATCGAGACGGCGCTCCAGAATGCCTTCGCAGGCGCGCTCGTGGGGGCAATCTCTAACCTCCTTATTCAGGTCTTTTTCTCCGCGCTACTATGCCAGGGGCACGTAGTTATTCACTGGGGTGATGTCGCTCTATCAGGTCTTTGGGGCGCCATTGCAGGATTCGGTTTCACGCCGTGGGCCTTGGCAGCGAGCGTATGGACCCGCGCCTTCGCGGGCGGGTTGGTTGGAGGAGCGGCCAGCGGGGGCGCTTATCTTAACCAGTCGTTCGGCAAGTACGGGGACTTCAATCATCTCAACGGCGACGACCTTCTTCGTGCCATAGGTGCCGGGTTCGCCTTCGGCGTAGTTGGCGGCGTCTACTCGGGACCTGGCGCCATTGCGGTAAGCGGCTCCAAGGTCATTCAGACCATCTCAGACAATGCCGGTCAGGCTGTCGTGTCAGGCGTTCCCGGATCAGCAGCGACCGTTGGGCTACCCTATAACTGCGACGCCAGCCAACTCTTCAGTTGATCCCGCCAACTTCCTCTTAAGATCGCGCGCCCGATTCCTGCTTTCACAAGCGGGGCAGCGGCTATTCGTCGCGGCGGTTTTTAGCGGCGGTGCCGCTCTGGTCTATCCGCCCCGTGACGGCGGTTGGATCTTTTTTGGCCCTTTCGCGGCCCTGGCGGTTCTTGCGAGCATCTACGCCTTGGCGGTTGCAGTCATGGCGCGCCGAATGCGGCTGAGCCTAACGAATGGCCGGATTCTCTATCTCGAATATTTCAAGCCGCGGAGCGTGCCCGTCCTCCAGGCGAGTGCCATCCAACTCATCCAGCGTCGCGGCCGATACGGTCCAGGTGTTTTAGAGGGCCGCGTCCTGGGCGCGAATGGATCGCCAATCCTCCAGGGCATGGCGATCGGCGCGTTCGATCCGATCGGACTCGTCAGACTAGCCTCATCGATCCACAAACCGATCCAAGGAGACGCTCACATCGTCGTCGAATACTGGCTCAGGCCACAGCTCCGAAAGCGGCTCGGTAGCCCTGACCCGGAGCAACCGTTTCGCTTTCGCGAGGTGTCCAAGCGCGTCGACGTTCTGCGATCACAGCGCGCGAGCGGTCAGTTGGAGATCAAATGTCCGCCGCGAACAATTCGCATCGACTTCATCAACGGTCGCACCTTACGTACCCGCGGATACAACGATCAAATTCGGGAATGTCCGCAGGGGACTTCTCGCTTTAAACCCTTGGCGTTGGAGCCCGATCTCCTGACCGCCCTGGCCGAAACACTCTCTGATCCGTCGTACTACAAGGAGGTTTAGCCCTTGAGGTAACGGTCGAAGTAAGCGACTGACCGCGCCATCGCTAGGGTGAATGTCTGCGAGATGTTGTGATCGGCTCCGGCGTAGGTGTAAAGCTCGACCGGCTTGCCGGCGGCGTTAAGATCGTTCGCTAGCGTTTGCGAAAACTGCACCGGCACCTCGGTGTCACCGGTGCCGTGGTGCAGCTGGATCGGCGCGGTGATGTCGGCGAGGTATGCCATCGGCGAGATCGAGTCCCAGAACCCTGGGTTCTGCTCCGGCGTGCCGAACGTCGCCGTGAAGGTCTGTCGGCCCCCTCCTCCGAACGACGGCGGCGGGCGCTCGCCGCCCGTCGGATGCCAGTTTTCCATGAGGTCCTTGTATGTTGCGTTGACCCCGGCCCAGATCACGGCCGCCTTGATACGCGGATCGATCACGAGCGCCCGCAACGTGATGTTGCCGCCCATCGAATGGCCCCACATGCCGATCCGGTTGGGATCAGCCTGCGGGTAGCGCTGCATCGTCGTGACCGCGTTCAGGACGTCGACGGTGTCGTCCGGTGCGTAGTACGCGCTCACCGCTTTGCCTTGCGAGCTGCCAAAACCGCGGTAGTCGGGCTTGAACACGATGTACCCGTTGCGCGCGAAGGCATCGACGTAGGCGACGTAGCGCTCGGTGGTGCGATAGACGGTGGGAGGAATGTAGCCGTGGTTGAAAATGATCACCGGCCAGCCAGTCGCCGGCCTGGGCCCGCTGGGGACCGTCAACAGGCCGAAGATCTTGAGGCCGTCCGACTGATACGAGGCGACGTACCGGCGGTAGTTGCTCCCCGGCGTCAGCGTCTGCTCGATCGCCAGGTCGCTGCCAGGATACTCGCGCTGCCGCATCGCGTCGATCGCCAGGGAAACGAGGGTTGGCTGCACCGCGACAGGCTGATGAGACGGTGAACTGCGGACCGCGGCCCCTGGGGTCGAGGTCGCAGGCGGCGGGCCGCTACAGGCGACTAAGACTACCGCGATCGCGGTAACAGTTCCCCAGCGGGTCGACATCGGCCGAAATGTGGTGGCTGACGTTTTCATAAATAGGGACACCATGAAGCTGCCGCATCCCCTCCAGCGGCTGCTCGACGCCTTCACCCACGAGATCATCCTGGGCGACCGGCTGCAGAACGTCTTCTGCAACATCAGCGGCGGCCTGGGTATGTAGCTCAGCGGGTCACCGCAAAGCTAATTGCAATCACCAGCAACGCGATCGCGGGACCGATTGCGATCGGATCGAGCCCAGCCGGCACGCTAACGCTGGCACGTTTTTGGTCGGCGACGGCTTTGAACTCGTCGTAGGTCGGTTGTCGCATCGGGCCAGCCGCGCCGCCCCAGGTGGGCCCCAGTCCTGGCCCATACCAGCTCGCGGGAACCAGGATGAAAAACAGTTCGACGAGGAAGATCGCCGCGAGCAGGATTCGATCGTTGGCCAGCGGCCAGTTATTGAAGGCGAGGATCGCCGCGATCATGAGTGCGACACCAACCAGGAAAAGATCCCAGACCGCGACCGCCACCCAGCCGCGTCTCATCCGTGCTCCTGATCGTCGACGGGCTCGACGTGGACGACGGCGTCCGTTACAACCGGCAGCTCGCGGCGGATCCGCCCCGACACCGCATGGCCGACTTCGTGTGCCTGGGCCAGGGATAAGTTCCCGTCGACATGCACCGATACGTCCAGCAGCACATGCTTGCCGGCCTGGCGCGCGCGCAGCGCGTGGTATCCGTGGAGTCGCGGATCGCTCCTGAGGATGCCCTCGATGGCGTCGAGCGTCGGCCGGTCGGGCATCGCGTCGAGCAAGACCTGGGTGGTGCGGCGACCCTGTTCGATGGCGGTGGTGCCGATGATGATGGCGACGGCGATCCCGGCTAGCGGATCCGCGAGCTTGAAATCAAAGACGGCGACGAGCGTGATGCCGATCAGTACGGCGAGCGAAGCCCAGAGGTCCGATGCGAAGTGGAGCGCATCCGAGTCGAGTGCGGCGCTTCCGCCATGAGCCCTCGAGACACTCTGTAAATAACGGCTGACCACGATGTCGACGACCATGGCGGCGAGAACGACGACGAAGGAGTACCAGGCGACCCGCACCGAGCCCGCGACGACCAAGCGGCGCACCGACTCGATCACGATGGCGATGCAGGTGGCCCCCAGGAGGAACATCTGGACCAGGCTGGAGATGTTTTCCGCTTTCGCATGGCCCCACGCGTGGTCCTCATCGGCAGGCTTGGACGCCGCCCGGATGCCGGCGTAGGCGAAGATGCTCGCCGAAAGATCGAGGAACGAGTGGGCGGCATCGGCGAGGATCGCGACGCTGCCCGTTAACAGCCCCACGACCAGCTTGGCGCCGATCAATACCACATTGACCGCCACGGAATACAGGGCCGCCATGGCCTTGCGGTCCACTCGGGTGGTTGGCGCTACCTGTGCCTCGTCCATGGTGACCTCACCTTATTCTTATGCCCACCACGGTGAAGATTCCACCAGAGCCCCGCGCCGCGATCAGCCGGATGCATCCTTATGAATGGGAACCGCCCAGCGCGAGCATCGCCCGAAAGTCCGGCGTGCCGGAAGACCAGGTCGTCCGCTTCGATACCAATACCTTTCCCTGGCCGGGTGCGCGCCTCGACGCTTTGCCCCCGGAGGCACTCAATGAGTATCCCGACACTAGCTATGCCTCGCTGACCGAGGCGATCGCGCAGTACGCCGACGTGCCGACCGATCGCATCACAGTCGGCGCCGGGGCGGACGAGATCCTCGACCTGATTGCCAAGGCCTATATCGACGCCGCAACTCGGGTCGTCCTCTCGCACCCCACCTATCCGATGTTTCGGATCCTGACCGAGATGGCGGGCGGTTCGATCGACGAGGTCCGGGCGATCGACCTGCATCTCGACCGGGCGGCATGCCTTGAGCACGCGCGAAGCGCCCGCCTGACGTGGCTCTGCAATCCGAACAACCCCACCGGGGAGTTGCTGCCGCTGGACTACGTCGAAGAGGTCGCTGTCGCGACCGACGGCGTGCTGGTGGTCGACGAAGCCTATTTCGAGACGTCCGGCGTCACAGCGCTCCCGCTAATCGACCGCCTGCCGAACCTGGTCATCGTTCGCACTCTGAGCAAGGGCTTCGGTCTGGCGGGCGTCCGGGTCGGTTACGCATTGGCCGGGGCCGCCATCAGCGGGACCCTCCGTCGGGTGCGGCCACCCGGCAGTATCAGCGTGGTATCAGCGGCGTTGGGAGTTCAGGCGCTCAGTGATCTCGATGGCATGCGCCAGCGCGTGCAGCAGGTCAAAGATGAGAGGGCGCGATTGCGTCGCGGCTTGCAAGCGCTCGATCTCGCGGTCCGCGACTCGGCCGCCAACTTCCTGTTGGTGCAGACTGGTCGTTCGGCTGCTCCGGCCCTCCTCAAGAAGGGCCTCGTCGTCCGCACCTTCCCGGCGACCTCGCTGCTGGCGGAGTACATCCGCGTCACGGTCCGCCGGCCGGAGGAGAATGACCGACTGGTCGCGGCGCTCGCAGCGGCGCCGAGCAGCTAGGGGTAACTTCTCGGCGAGCAGGTCCCCTGACTGCTGGTAATCTGCCAGCCCTCGAAGAATCCATTCCAGGTGAGCGTGATGACGCCAGCGCATGACTGCCCGGTTTGAGCGATCTGATCCCTGATCGGATAGGTCACGGTCCCGGTTCCCCAGCGTGGCGAGCCGAGCGCGTAGCTGCCGATGCCCTGACCGAAGAGGCTCGCGCCCGTATTCTTTGCGCCCTCGATGACGAGCGGGGGACGGCCGAAGTAGTTGAACCAGGCGCAGAACGCGAGGAACACCGCGACCACGGCCGTCAGCGCGAGAGCTCGCCGCCGCCTGATGCCGGGCGGGTACAGAGCGTGGACGGCGAGCTCAGCCGGAACGACGATCGTCCCGGCGAACCGATCGCCCAGGCGCTGGTGCAGCCGTGAGTTGAGCGTCAGGATGCCACCCAATAGATAAAGGAAGGGCAGCGCGTCGAGCAGACGGCCCAGGTTGCGCAGAATGGCGGCTTGCCAGCCGATGCGTCGACCCTCCTGGTCCGTGACGCGCACGCCGGCGAGGCGCTTTCCGACGGTCGCGCCGAACAGGCCCTCGAGCACGGCATAGTAGGCCACCCACAGCAGAGTCAGCCAGAACCAGTCGACCGTCGTTTGCGTCGTGAACGAGGCAAAACTGCCGGTGGTCATCGAGGGCACGACACCACTTGTGACCCGGGTGACCCCATATGTGCCGTTTACGATCGCCTCCAGCAGCGAGATGACCAGGGCGTCGACGATGAGCGCGCCGAGGCGGCGAGGCAGCGCCTGTCCGGTCGCTGCCGCCAGATCGATCGAGACCGCCGTCGGAGCTCCCGGCAGGCTCATGTCGAGCCCATTGTGACGCGCCCAAGGCGCCTGTGCTCGGGTCGGGGCTAGGTCCGGCGGCGGATTACCGTACCCTTTCTATTGCTCAGCCCGTTCGCCTGTGGCCGCGGGTTTGTGTCACTGTGCGTAGCCTCTTATCAATCTCCAATTTGAAAAGCGCATGATTCGTACCGTCTGATGGAAGGTCGGGGGCCTGCAAGGCGGCGTCGTGCCTCGCGTTTGCACCCTGTGCGTCTGGTTGTCCTCACCCTCTTTTGCCTGCTGCTCTCCGGGACCGCCGGAGCGGCCGCCTACTTTTTCCCAGTGGTGGTGGCGGGGGTCAGTCAGACCAGCCAGACTGTCGTGGTACCGCCAAACGATAGTCCAGGTGTGAAGGCCACCCCCACGCCGGCTGCCGTCCCGGGCGCGCCGTTTACAGTGCTGCTGCTCGGTTCCGACGATGACGGGAAGAACAAATCCCCCTTGACCCAGTCGATGATCCTGGTGCGGGTCGATCCCGCCGGGAAGCACGTCACGATGGAATCCATCCCCCGGGACCTCTGGGTCCCGCTTTCCACTGGCGGCAGCGGGAAGATCGATGGCGCGTACGCATACGGTGGTCCGGCAGCCGCCATCGCCACCGTCGAGCGCAACTTCCATGTCCACGTCGACGAATACGCCTGGGTCGGGCTCACGGGTTTGATCAAGCTGATCGACCTGCTTGGAGGCATCGACGTGTTCGTGACCAATCCGGTGCTCGATGATGCCTACCCGGACGATATCAACGGCGGGTTCCTCTACGGTTACAAAACAGTCGCGGTGCTCCCCGGCGCGCAGCACCTCGACGGCGCGCACGCGCTGCAGTACGTCCGGTCGCGGCACAACGACATCAACGGCGACTTCGGACGCTCGGCCCGGCAGCAGGAAGTCCTGCTCGCGATGAAGGTCAAGGCGAGCACGCTGAACGCAGCTGACCTGCCCGACATCGTCAGCGCCCTTAACGGCAAGTTCAAGACCAGCATGGGACTCGACCGGGTGCGGAGCTTGCTGGGTGTGGCCAATGCTTTCGACCTGGCCAATGTCAAGCAAATCGTGCTCTACGCGGGCCTTTACACCAGTTACGACCACGGTGCGGCATACGGAGGGGCGAGCGTCATCATTCCCCACTGGTCGCAAATCCTGGCCGTGACCAGGGAAAACTTCCCATGATCCTGCGACGCATCGCCGCCATCCTCTTCTTGCCAATGATGTTTGCGTTCGGGTCAGGCGTCTATCTGTACCTCGGCACGCTGAAGAGCAAAGTCGTCAAGACGCGCGCGGATCTCCCCACCGTGACCAAGCCACGGCTCGTCCTGCCCGGCACGATGTTCGTCGTTCAGGACGGACGCCTGTTCAAGCTCAAGGATGGCGGCTTCAGCGAGATTGGCGGACCCGGCGATTGGTCGCAACCGACGCTCACCCCCGACCACACGCGGCTGGTCGCCGTTCTGCGGAACGGCTATTCGAGTGACCTCTACTTGCTCGATCTCGACGGCCACATCGTCAAGCGCCTGACCAAGAATGATTCGCGCATCGTCGATTACAACCACTGGGCCTTCTATCCGCGCGTGTCGCCGGATGGCTCGACCCTCTACTACAGCTACGACGGCCCCAAGCACGTCGACAGCGCGCCCGGCGACGATCTCTCGATCTGGAGCATGCCGCTGAATGGCGCGCAATACCAGGCGCGCCGCCGCACCGACCCCTACTGGTACACGGGCGGTGACGTGAGTCCCCTCCCGCTCGCGGGGACCGCTCTTCTCTACGTCCAGCATTCGATCGATCCCTCCACGGCGGTGCATTCTCAGATCAGGCTGCAAAGCCGCACAGGTGACCTGATCGGCAAGCCGTTGACCAGCCTGGCGGACGATTGCAGCCAGCCGGCACTCTCGCCGGACGGCACGCAACTCGCCATGATCTGCACCGGCGGGAAACAAACCGCCAGGCTCGAGGTCGCCCCGTTCAACGGCACCAGCCTTGGCCCGGCCCGCATCCTCATCGAGGGGGGGCTCTACGCATCACCGGCATGGTCGCCCGACGGCCAGGCGCTGGCCTACTTCGCGCCGAGCGGGGCGGCCGGGCACTTCGAGCTCTGGTGGCTGGCGGTGCCGGCTGTCGTGACAGCGTCGCCCAGCCCGACCGCGAGCCCCGCATCCTCGGCGTCGGAGGGCGGCGCCGCCTCCTCGATCGTCGTCCCCTCGCTCCCGACGACCCCCGTGCCGGTGCAGGTCACGCAGGGTGTCGACCTCAGCGCGACCTCGCCGCCCGCCTGGTACTGAGCAAGCCTTAACCGGATCTTCTTGATTTCTTCCATCCATTCGCGTAAAACGGGAGGTGGCCGGACTATTTAGGCAGGCTCAACCAGGGAGGAAGAAGCATGAATCGAGGGGTTCGGATCGTCGTGCCGGGCGTGCTCGTATCGTTGCTGGCGACGACGGCGCTGCCGGCGGCAGCAGGAGGAGGGTCGCCTGCCATGACGGCGCTGGACAGCATCAAGCACATCGTGGTCATCTACCAGGAGAATCACAGCTTCGACAACCTCTATGGCAGCTGGGAGCGCGTGAACGGCCTCAGCCGGGCCGAGAGCGCCAACACGACCCAGATCGGACAGGGTGGGGTGCCCTACACCTGTTTGAAGCAGAACGACGTCAACCTCGCCACGCCACCGCAACCGGCGACCTGTACCGATATGACGACCAGCACGACGTTCAACAGTAACTTCACCAACCAACCGTTCACCATTGACGACTTCATCCAGTCCACGGACACAACCTGTCCAGCGCCGGGTGTGTTCGCGGCGCATGGTGTGCTGAAGGGCAGCGGACAGCCGGGCGGTTGCACGGCGGACCTGGTCCACCGCTACTATCAGGAGCAATACCAGCTGGACGGCGGTCTGCAGAATCGCTACGTCACCGGCAGCGACGCCATCGGCCTCACGATGGGCGTTTACCAGACGCAAAACCTACCGATCTTCAAATATCTGCATCAGCCAGGCCATCCCCAATACGCGATTGCGGATAAGTTCTTTCAGGCGGCCTTCGGCGGATCGTTCCTCAACCATCAGTGGTTGGCGGCGGCGGCTACACCCGTCTTTGTCGGCGCAGCCAACGATGGCTCGGCGATCGTGGCGACAAACCCGCACCCGGACATGCACTCGGTTGTCGACGCGAACGGCATGCCCACCAACTCTCCGTTGTATTCGTCCCCGCTTGGTGCCAACGGAGGCACAGCCAACCCGGGTGGTCCCCGAGATAATCAACTGACCGCGTCGTGCA
>Ga0070706_100002790_pt1 | contig 17464 bp, 16 predicted proteins | sample KBSK5501metaG_FD_65476 | JGI IMG/M metagenome (GOLD analysis project Ga0070706, IMG submission 65476) | Corn, switchgrass and miscanthus rhizosphere microbial communities from Kellogg Biological Station, Michigan, USA - KBS K5-50-1 metaG | ecosystem: Host-associated > Plants > Roots >... | reverse complement strand
GCCACCATCTGGGCATATGCCTGTGCCGCGGGCGACGAGCGATAGACTGGGAGGCGCAGGCCGATCACGTCGTGGATGGTCACGATCGTCGGAATGCGATGCGTGCGCAGCGGCGGCGCGAAGTGTGGCACGTGCATCACGGCGGCGTCCGCCTGCTTGGCCGCCAGCGGGAACGTGCGCTGCTCCCAGATCACTTTGCGCACGTTCTCCCCACCCTTGCCGAGCCTGCCGACGGGGACCGTGCTCCACTTGAAGGTGGAGGGTGTCTCAGGCGCCTCCACCGGCTCACGCGGCCCCAGTACCAGATATTCTGTCACGCCGTCCACACGGCCAAGCGACTGAAGCAGGTTGTAGACATAGCGGCCGGTGCCGGTACGCGGCTCTTGCAAATACAGCGCGTTGAAGGCTACTCGCATGGGGGAGGTTCCACTCTGGTGAACGGCGCCCCTGCCGGCGCATTCTGGAGCGCGGGGAACCGGCGGACCACCGATTTGACCTGAACAGCATAACACAAGGACCGGCCTCGCACATCAGTGTCGGGCGTTTGGCGGCCCGAGCAAGCGGAGCAGGCACGCCAGACACAGTGCGAACTGGAGCTCCATGCCGTGCACGAAGAGGTCGTCGGTCAGATTGTGGATGGTGAGCGCCGCCACGACGGCGAACAGGCCCAGCGCCAGCGCCCTGGTTGGCGCTCCCGCCCAAGTGTCATCCGCCAGCGCAGTCTCACTGGTGAGCGTGCTCGTCCGTGGATGCGTGGCGCGCCAGCCCAGCGCGAGCGCGACGGCCACCAGGGCCAGGAATGCCAGCAGACCGAGGATGCCCGTCTCTGCCGCGGCGTTGATGTAATAGTTGTGCGCGTGCCCCAACGACTCCGGCCAATCCGCACAGGCATAGCGCGCGTATGCGGCATCGTAGTTGCCCGCGCCGACACCCAGCAGCGGATGCGCCTGGAACATGCGCAGCCCGGCCACCCAGTGCGCCACGCGCTCGACCGTCGAGAAGTTCGCGCTGGTCACGTCGCCGCAGACGGAGACGCCGCCAACGCGAAACTGCGCCAGCAGCGCATTTTGCACCCGTGTCGGAATCACGTGCGCGACCCAGGCGACGAGCAGCACGGGAGCGCCGATCAGCGCAGCGAGCGCCGCCAGCCGCGCGCGCCGCCAGCCGACTACCACGAGCACGAGCGCCGCCGCGACGATGCCAAGGAGCCCTCCCCGCGAACCTGCCAGTACCTCCGCGCCTAGAATCAACACGCTCGCCGCCCCCGCGACCCAGCGCTCGCGCGCGTCTGTGCCGAAGAGCACGAGCGCCACGGCCAGCGGCAGCGCGAAGTTGAGATAGCCGGCATACGGGTTTGGCTGGGCGAAGGTGCCGAACACCCGAATGTCGCCGCCATTGGTGCCTAGAGCGCCACTTGCCAGCACCCACTGGCCGTAGCCGGTCAACGCCTCCGCGACCCCGGCGACGATCAGCCCCCATACCAGTACATGCACCTGGCGCGGGGAGCGCAGCAGCCAGAGGCCAAGCGCTACCACCACCGTCACCTCGCTCCACTTGATGACTTCCTTCAGGGTGGCAACCCGGCTGGTGGCGACGAGGAGGGAAAGCGCGACGACCAGGAGGTACGCGAGCAGGGCGGCGAAGACGGCGAGGCGGAACGGCTCACAGCGCGCGAGCCTGCGCACGGGCGCGGCAAGGGAGGCGCCCGCGACGGCGAAGCGGCTGCGCGGTCCCGTGGTCTTGTGTCCCGCCGCAGTGACCCCCAGCCAGCCCGTGGCGCGCGGCGCCGCGCGGACGAGATACGCCAGCACCAGGCCGCCGAGCAGAAGATCGGTCGGCCCGGCGTGCAGACCGTGCACGTCGAGCGGGAGGAGCGAGCCGAACGCGACGGCCAGGGGCAGCACGAAGAGCGCGACCGCTGGGGCATAGAGGGTGACGACGAGGAGAATGCCGCCGCCGATGAGCCACGCGGCGACGGTGAGAGGCCACCCGGCCAGGGTAACGGCGGCCAGCGCAACCGCCACCGCCGCTACAGCCGCAAACCACGCCGGCGCCGGCCAGCCGGGCAATCTGCCGCCCAAGCGCTTCAACGGCCAGCCAGCGTCAGACGCGCCTGCTCGTGCTCCTGTTCCGCGCGGAACCATTCGATGGTGCGCACGAGACCTCTCTCCGGGTCCACGCTCGGCTCCCAGCCGAGGATGCGGCGCGCCTTGGAGATGTCTGGCTGCCGGCGCTCTGGGTCATCCTCGCGCCGGCCTTCGAACGCCAGCGTCGAGGCGGAGGAGCACAGGCGGATGATCAGTTCCGCCCACTCCAGGATCGTGTGCTCTTCTGGATTGCCGAGGTTGAAGACCTCGCCCGCAGTGTCGGGCAGGAAGAGCGCGCGTACGAGTCCATCCACCAGGTCATCCACGTAGCAGATGCTGCGCGTCTGCTGGCCAGTGCCGTGGATGGTCAGCGGCGCGTTGGCCAGCGCGGCACAAATGAAGTTGGGGATCATGCGCCCATCGTTGAGCTGATTTTGTGGACCATAGGTGTTGAAGATGCGCACGATGCGCGTATCCAGCCCGTACTGGCGGCGGAACTCGGCGGTGATCGTCTCGCCCAGGCGCTTGCTCTCATCGTAGCAGGCGCGTGGACCGACAGGATTCACATTGCCGTGATAGTCTTCCGGCTGCGGATGGACAAGGGGGTCGCCATACGCCTCCGAGGTGGAGGCCATCAAGAAGCGCGCGCCCACGCGCCGCGCGCCTTCGAGCAACCGCATCGTACCCTCGGTGTTGACACGGATGGTCTCGAATGGATGCTCCCAGTAGCCGATCGGGCTGGCGGGGCTGGCGAGGTGGAACACGGCATCCGCCTCGAACTCCAGCGGCTGGACGACGTCGTGCCGGATGAACGTGAATGTGTCCGAGCCGGCGAGCGCAGCAATATTGCGCTCTGACCCCGTCAGCAGATTATCCACGCACAGTACGCTGTGCCCGTCTCGAATTAGCCGGGCGCAGAGATGAGAGCCAATAAACCCCGCCCCCCCAGATACCAACACCTTCACCCTAAACACCTCCAACAAGCTTGCGCACGAACAGCGCCCGCCGCGCGCGCCGTGACACTGGGATTGTACTCATGCTGGCGCCGCGTTGCAATCCGCAGGCATTCTGGTTTCTCCACCGCGGGCGCCTGAGGCGGGAGAGATTTCGTTCGAGTCCTCCTCCTTACTCTCTAGACGAATGAAGTCACTAGAGTCACCCAGGGGCGCTGTTGGACCTGGCATCCGATCTGCTTGAGTCCCATGGCTACGAGCCCCTCGGCAGGGATGACATCTATGCGAACGCGCCAGCTCTTCTCACGGAGTTGCGGCGCCAGAGCGGTGGCGATGTTCCAGAGGCGCTGCCGGCTCGTTACACCAGTGAGGCCGCATGCATAGTAACTTTCGCCGCGGCTGAAACGTCTTAGGGCAGGGGTGGAAGGCGCCGAGATCGGCGCGGTCCTCGCGCGACTTTTCGGGCGGCTCACGCGGTCGCCGCACAAAGGGCATCACGACAGTAGTGCCAACACGGAGGGCAGGAATCGTGGACACGACAGGAAGCACGTCGTCTCCCGGCGAACAAGAGCCGGAAGAGCCAGGGCAGGAAGAGCGCCTCGATTCCTCGACTCCCGTCGAGCCGGGCCCCAACGCGTCCGCAGACCTTCCCGCGCCAGCGGATGTGAGCGAGGAAGATACGGTTGCGGACGCGCCTGCCATCCCGCCGGCCGACGAGGCGCCCGCCTCGCCGGATGTGAGCGAGGAAGACACGCGCACAGATGTGCCGATGGCCGCGCCAGCCGATTGGGTTCCGGAGCTGCCGCCTCCTGGCGCTTCCGAACCGCTCGGTGACGGGGCCACGCAGCCTTGGTATCCGGATGAGGCTGACACCGAGCTCCTGCCGCCTATCTTCGACACTGACGACTGGCCAGAAGTGTCCTCGCCGTCACGCCCGCTCATCGCCAGGCACCAGGATGTCCCGCTGCGCCGGCACTGGAGCCGCCGGCGCCGGCGCTACACCACGTTTGTCAAACGCACGTCACGCGCGCGCCAGGCTGCCAAGTCTGCCACCATCGCGCGTGCGGCGTGGGCCAGCACCATCATCCTGCTCGCCTCCATAGTGTCCGTGTTGACGGCATCGGTAGGCGCGGCCGCGGCGTATTATCAGTCCGAATCCAGCCAGATTCTCGGCTTGCAGCGCACCATCGCGGCCAAAGATAGCGTGCGCATCTACGACGACAAGGGCATCCTGCTCTATCAGTTCAATCAGAATGGCGCCCAGCACAGCATCTCGCTGGCGCAGATGCCGGTGGCGCTCGTCAACGCGACGGTGGCCATCGAAGATAAAGACTTCTGGACCAACCAGGGCGTGGACTTCTTCTCGATCGTGCGCGCGGCGCAAGAGGACCTGCAGAATCAGACGATTCAGCAAGGCGGCAGCACGATCACGCAGCAGCTCATCAAAGGGCAGCTACTGGGCGGCAACGTGCAGTTCACGCGCAAGCTGAACGAGGCGATTTTGGCGGTCGGCATGACGACCCAAGGCGTGTATTCCAAGCGCCAGATCCTCGAAATGTACCTGAACTCGATTCCCTACAGCCCGACGGCCTACGGTGTCGACGCCGCCGCGCAGGAATACTTCGGCTACACCGATGATCCGGCCACGGGCATGACCGCCGCGCAGCACCTCGACCTGGCACAAGCCGCCATGCTCGCGGGGGTGCCACAGAACCCCAACGTCAACGACCCGCTGCTGAATCCCACTCGCGCCCGCGCGCGCATGGTCGCGGTGCTCAACGCGATGACGACGAACGGGTACATCACGCGGGCGCAGGCCGAGCAGGCCTACGAGGAGTCCAACAAGCCCAACTTCTTCCATCCGGTGCGCACCGAACAGAACAAGGCGCCGCACTTTGTATACTACGTCTTACAGCAGCTCGCGCAGATGATCGACACTGGCCAGCTGCACAATCTCTCGCGCTCCGGGCTGAACGTCTACACCACGCTCGACCTCGACATGCAGAATCACGCCCAGCAAGCTATGTTCGATCACCTCTACGGCGATGACCAGACGGGCTATTGTTGTGGTCTGATACGAAATTCGAACCTTACCAACGCAGCCGAGATCATTGCCGACCATCATACCGGCGCCATCAAGGTCTACCTGGGCAGCGTAGATTACTACAGCACCAAGATAGACGGCAAGTTCGACGTGGTCTCCCAAGGGTACCGCGGTCCCGGCTCCTCCTTCAAGCCGTTCGTCTACGCCACCGCCTTCGAGAAAGGGTGGTTCCCCGCCCTGACGATCGGCGACATCCCCACCCAGTTTTGGGATGAAGGGGAAGGGAAGGCGTACAAGCCCCTGGACTTTGACCTAAACCACATGAACGGTGAGGTCACGCTGCGCACCGCGCTGGATTGGTCACTCAACGTACCGGCGGTGAAGGTCATGCAGTATGCCGGCGTGGACAACGTCCGCCGGCAGGTGCAGCGCATGGGCATCACCACCTGGAAGCAGGGCGACACCTGGGGCCTTTCGTCCGCGCTCGGCTCGCTCGATGTCACGCCGTTCGAGATGGCGCAGGCCTACACCGTCTTTGCCAACTACGGCCTATTCATCCCGCTGCGCGGGATTGACCGCATCACCGACAGCGCGGGGAATGAGCTGTTCACGTACCATGTGCCGACGCCCGTACAGGTGATGGATCCACGTGTCGCCTTCCTGATGACGAGCATCTTGACCGACAATGCTTCGCGCGCCGGCGACTTTGGCGCGTGCAACCCGCTGTATCTCGCCCAATACCACGGCGCCGGCCAGTACCATTTCGGGACCGGTGGAGATCAAGCCGCCGCCGCCACTCCTACGTGCGCGAGCATGTACGCGAACCATTTCCTGTCAGGCAACGCCTGGCCCACGGCGGGAAAGACCGGCACCGGCCAGGATTTCACCGATGACTGGACCATGGGCTACACCATGGACTACACCGCCGCCGTGTGGGCCGGCAACAACAACCATACGTCCATGGTAAACATTGATGGTGTGACCGGCGCAGCGCCCATCTTCTACGAGAGCATGCTCTACGCCGAGGAGTCGCAAAACCTGCCCAAGCGGCCGTTCCCCGTGCCGGCAGGCGTGCATCAAGCCCACTACTGCTCCAACGGCGTCTGTACGACTGATTGGTTCCTCGACGGGCCCACGCCTCGCAACGAGCTCGGAGAGAACGGTGCCAGCATCCCGTGCGTCCAGGTGCTGGCTACTGGCGGCTGGGCCTATGGTCCCCCATGTCAGATCGGCATGGAGAGCAAAACCGCTAAGAACAATGGCGCACCCCCACCGGTAAAAAGCAATGGACAACTGTACGTGGGCGGCGTGTGGTGACGCCGCCCTGAGTGAAGAAGAGGCTGCCCGGACGCCGGGCAGCCTCTTCCTGTATGCCACGGGCACACATCGCTCAGGGGTGGTTATTACAGAAACAGGCCGCCGCAAGCCGCTGGGCTTGAGCCCACGCGATTCGGCGGGCTTGCGGTGGCTTGAGCCCGAAGTCCTGCCGCTTGCCTATTGGCCTATCGTGTCGTATAATTACGACATGAACACCCCGCCAGACTATCAAACCATTCGTATCTGGACGCGTACGCTCCGCTCCCTGCGTCTGCTTGCGGCACTCACGGGCGAGCGCATGGTGCAGGTATTAGACCGCCTCATCACCGAGGAATTGCGGCGTATCCAGGAGCAAGCGCAGCGGGAGAAACGCTAACCATGCCCGAGACGGTGCGCAAGACGTTCAAGGAGAAGCTGAGGCCGACACCCCGCCAGGAGCGCCAGCTTGAGCTCGTCCTGTGGCGCTGCCGCACGCTCTATAACACCGCCCTGGAACAGCGCATCACCGCCTGGGAGCGCTGCCACGTCTGTGTCACGCGCTATCAGCAGGAAGCCGAGTTGAAGGACCTCCGTGAGGACTTCCCGGACTACGCCGCCATCCATAGCCACGTCTTGCAGGATGTGCTGGCCCGCCTCGACAAGAAGTACCAGGCGTTCTTCCGCCGGCTCAAGGCCGGGAAGGCAGGCGAGAAGCCTGGGTTTCCCCGCTTCCAGGGGCGCAACCGTTGGCACTCCTTCACCTACAAAGAGTATGGCAACGGTGCCCGCCTCGAGAACGGCTCCCTCGTCCTGGCGAAGATCGGCCGTATTGCCGTGCGCTGGAGCCGTCCCGTCGAGGGCAGCATCAAGACGGTCACGATCTCCAAAGAGGCGGACGGCTGGTACGTCTGCTTCTCGTGTGCCGAGGTGCCCATACAGCCGTTGCCGCTCACCGGGGATGAGACCGGCATCGATGTGGGCCTCAGGTGTTCCTCATCACGGCGGACGGGCAGATGGTGGAGAACCCGCGCCACTACCGCACAGCCGAGCGCGAGCTGAAGAAAGCGCAGCAGCGGGTGTCCCAGCGTAAGAAGGGGAGCAACCGCCGCAAGAAAGCGGTGCAGCTGTGCGCCAAGAAACAGCAACACGTCCGCAGGCAGCGCACCGACTTTCACCACAAGATGGCGCTGGCGCTGGTCCGTCAGTACGACGTGATCTACGTGGAGGCCATTCAACCCGCGAACCTCAGCAGACGCCCCGCGCCCGTCTCCGACGGGAACGGCAGCTATCTCCGTAACGGGGCCAGCCGCAAGGCGGACCTGAACGAAAGCATTCAAGACGCCGGATGGGGCCGCTTCCTGTCCATCCTCGCCTGCAAGGCAGCATGGGCCGGCAAGCGAGTGGAAGCAGTCCATCCGGCGTATACCTCGCAGGACTGTAGCGGCTGTGGGGAGCGTATCCAGAAGAGCCTCTCGGTGCGCACCCATGTCTGTACAAACTGCGGACTGGTCTTGGACCGCGATGAGAACGCGGCCAGAAATATCCAATGGCGCGGACAGCGCCTTCGGGGAGTCCCGGCGTTGGCGGGGGTGGTGAACCGAGAACCCGCCGGGCTTTAGCCCGTGCGGAGTGTCAGGAGGACGAGTCATCCGCGCTACGGGGATGCTGGTGCGCGAAGAGGGTGTGGAAGTCGCCGTCGAAGCCGCTGAGGAAGTCATGCATTGCGTCTACATCACGGTCAGAAACGGGCTGAGCGGGGGTTGCCGAGTCGTCGTCGAGCGGATTAGGAGAGGAGGCGGTGAAGGGGGAGAGGAGCGCGTCCGGCAGCAGGTGCGTCGCATCCGGCATCGAGTCGTCCGGGGTGGCGGTGTGCGGCGAGGAGAAGCGGACGACAAATATGCTGTGGCGCTGGCACTGCTCGCAGCTCGCCAGAATCATCCAAGCGGCGGGCCGGCGCGCCAGCACCACGATGCCGGAGGCCAGATAGTGTGCGCCGCAGTGCGCGCACACCTGATCGGCGAAGCGTTCGCGAATGATCCGCTCGCGCGCGTGCATACCCGTCTCCCTACGTGAAAGCCGCCCCGCGGCCCGCGGTGACTCCGCCGAGCGGAAGCCGGCTAATCCGGCTTCCCAAACTCGTCCAGAGCATCCAGACTGTTGATGAAATCGCGATAGACATCCAGATTATCCGGTTCGCCACTGCCGCTCGTGCGCGCCGTCGCCTCTTCGTGCTCGGGCGCGTTCTGCAACGTGACCCCAGCGTGGTCGAGCACTTCTTCAGAGACGAAGATCGGCACCTTCGCGCGCACCGCGAGGGCGATGGCGTCGCTCGGGCGCGAGTCCACCTCGACATGGCGACCGTTGGCGTCCAGGATCAGCCGCGCATAGAAGATGTCGTCCGCGAGGTCGTTGATGATGACGCTGGTGATCTTGGCGCTCAGCTCGGCGATGACGGACTTGAGCAGGTCGTGGGTCAGCGGGCGTAGCGATGTCGTCCCTTGCAGTTCCATCGCAATGGAGTAGGCCTCGGCGGTGGCGATCCAGATGAACAGGTAGCGATCCCCCTCAGCGTCTTTGAGGATGACCACCCGCTGGTTCGTGGCGAGATTGATTCGCACACTCTCGACCGACATCTCCACCATGGGTTCGCTCCCTCCTGCGATGGCAAATGGCCGGCGGAAGCGCCCCGGCCCGCGATGCCCCCATTGTACACCCAGCCCCCGGCCACACGCAAATCCCCTGGTGCCCATTGACATGATGGTTATGGCTCTGCTACACTGTAGAACGCGGGTTCTATGTACACTATGAGCCCAAGGAGGCAGTCGATGCAGAAGCCACTGAGTGACCCCCAGACACGCATCTATACCTTTATCGAAGAGTATTCGCGCGAGTTTGGCCGCCCCCCCACAAATCGTGAAATCGGCCAGGCGGTCGACATCCGCTCGACCGGCCACGTGGATTACCACCTGACCATGCTTGAGAAGAAGGGTTACATCGAGCGCGAGCGCAAGAAGAGCCGTGGCATCCGTGTCGTGCACGAGGCGCCGACCGGCCTGCGCGTGCACGGCCTGATCGCCGCCGGCGCGCCGCTGGACATCTTCGCCGACGATCAGCAGGAGATACTTGACCTGACGCAGCACGCCCGGCGCGACACGCGTGAATACGTGCTCCAGGTGCGCGGCAGCTCGATGATTGAAGACCATATCGCCGACGGCGACTATGTGCTGGTAGATCCGGACGCCCATGTTGGCGACGGCGACATCATCGTCGCGACGCGCAAGACGGCTACCGGCGAGCACGGCGCCGCGACGCTCAAGCGCATCTTCAAGGAGCGCGACCGTGTTCGCCTGCAGCCCGCCAATCAGGAGATGGACCCCATCTATGTGGGCGCGGCAGAGTGGGATCGCGAGTGGTCGGTGCAGGGCAAGGTGACGGCGGTCTATCGCCGCTGCTAGCGCTCATCCGCGTGACCGGCACCCATGGCGCTTGTATGGCAGAGATGACAGCGCGTGGTACAAGAAGAGAGGACGAGTGACGCCAACGGCGCGTCGCCCGTTTCACTCTGGGGAAGCCGAGGCAGACAAGGCACTGCACAGGGGCTTCTCGCACGCGCATGACGAGGCGCCAAGCGAAGGGACCGCGTTCACGCATGGAGCAAATGCTCTTCGATGCCATCAAATCGTTCTATCAGCACACCGGCTATTTCGGCATCACGCTGGCGATGGCATTGGAAAGCTGCTGCATTCCGCTGCCGAGTGAGATTGTCATGCCCCTAGCGGGGTACTTTGTTTACAAATACGGCGAGCAGTTCTCGCTGCCTGGCGTCGCACTGGCCGGCGCGATTGGCTGCCTGCTCGGGTCGGCCGTCGCTTATGCTATCGGCGCTGCCGGTGGCCGGCCGCTGCTGCTCAAGTATGGCAAATACATCCTCATCTCCAAGGCGGATTCAGACCGCGCCGACCGCTGGTTCGCACGCTATGGCGCGCCTGTCGCTTTCTTCTCGCGGCTGCTCCCGGTTGTCCGCACCTATATCTCGCTGCCGGCAGGCATCGCGCGCATGGACTTCCCCCGATTCGCGCTCTTCACCCTGCTCGGCTCGATCCCCTGGACCTTCGCGCTGGCATTCCTTGGCTTCAAGCTCGGCGACAAGATCGATCAGGTGTCGCAGCTCAGCAACGTGTTCCATGGCCTGGATGTGGTTATCATCGTAGTGGTGCTGGCGCTGGTCGGCCTTTACATCTATCGCCACATCCAACGGGACCGCGCCGCCGAGCAGGCGGAGGCGCTGCGCGGCGAGCGCATCCAGCCGTAGCGGGCGCTCACACAGCTCCGGCGGCTTCCTGGTGGCGGCGCACCGCGGCAAAGACCATGTCGTGATCCGCGAAACCGCCCTCGCGGAACATCGAGTGCACGAGCTCACCGTCCACCGTCACGTCGAACGAGCCTTCGTACCAGGGAATCAGCTCGATCTCGGAGAGCTCGTGGCGGAACTGCCGCATCAGCGCGTCCGCCAGTGCCAGGGTCTGCGGCTCATAGCCGCACTCAGAGCAATAGGTGATCGTCACCTTGACCGGTCGCTTCGCCATGTCGCCTCCCGCCTACCCGCCTACCCGCCTACCCGCCTACCCACCGTGTGCCCACCGCCGTCTGGCCTAGGCCGGCACACGCTCCACGATCTCGCGCAGGGTGTGCACGACGTCTTGGGTGTCGTCGCGCTTCGAGTCGGCGCGCAGCGCGGCGGTTGCCTCGGTCACCCGCAGGCGCACCTCCTCGGGCAGCTGGCTGATTGGCGTCTCGGGTGAGCCGAATTCAGGATGCTGCGCATACAGCTCGCTGCGCTTGGCGGCGCGGCGCTCGGTCACGCTAGGCGGCCGCTCGGTGAAGACCCCGAGCTCTTGGAACGCGTCGTCGAAGAAGACGAAGACGGGAATCGAGCGATATTGCCCCTGATTGAGATACTGATCCATCAAATCGAGGTTCTGATCGCGCAGAAAAATCCGTAGATCGAGCTTGCCGCTCTCCGCGGCGATGCGCCCGAGGATAGGCAGGTTATCGATCACGTCGCCACACCAGTCCTCTGCCAGCACGAGCACATGTACTGGGCGCGGCAGCGCGTTGAAGGCCGCGAGGTCCGCCGGGTCCGGCTGCAACTGGCGCTCATTTTCCTCGAAGCGCTCCTGGTTACGCGTCATTTGCGCTTTGAACTGGTCATAGGTCAGGCCTTGCTCGAAGCGCTCGCGGGTCACCGCCATCGGTGGTTCCTCCTTATGTCTTCAGCCGCACCGGCCCGTTCCATACCAGGGCCAATACTTCACAATTCACAGCAACTATGTGCATTCTAGTGCGCAATCGTCCAGCGCGCAAGTGCGGCAGCACGGCGAGCGCGTAGATGCGATGCGATGCGGCCGAGGCAAGCGGGCGATCAGATGGTGCTGCACCATGCTCTCCGGCCGCCATGCTCCCCACATGCGAGTGCCGCGGGCACACTCCAGCTACACCGATTCACCCCTTGCCCCCCGCGCCACCCTCGACGCGCAGAGGCTGGGAACCCCATCCGCGCCTGCCGTTGAAACACCCCCTTGACAACGCGGCGGCGTCAGGGCATACTTGCTCCGTGAGCGCTCCCGTGAGCGCTCACGAAAGGCGGCGGCATGCACAAGAAACCGACGATCGAGGACATCGCGCGCCTGGCTGGTGTCTCCCGTGGAACCGTGTCACGCGTCCTCAATCACCGGCCGGACGTGGATAGGCAGACACGGGCGCGCGTGCTGCGCGTCATTGAAGAGCAGGGGTACGTGCCCAGCCTCACCGCTGCCGGTCTCGCTGGCGGGCGCAACCGGCTGATTGGGATGCTCGTCCCCGTCTTTACCTGGCCCATCCTCGGTGAGCTAGTGCGGGGCATCACCGAGATACTCAACCGGACGTCCTACGAGCTTGTCCTCTACACCTTTAACGACGAAGACCTGACCCGCGATCGCCGCGACATCATCAATCGTCTGCTCGCCACACAGCTCACGGCCGGGCTGCTGGCTGCCTACCCCGGCGACCTGTCGACCCAGCTCACCGAGCTCTGCGCCCAGGGCGTGCCGGTCGTCATCATCGACGACCAGCGCGAGCAGGTCACCCCCTGGGTCCGCACCGACGACACGACCGGCGCGTACACCGCCGTCACGCATCTTATCCAGCTTGGGCATCGTCGCATTGCCCACATCCAGGGTCCGCGCGAGTACCTCGTCTCTCACGACCGCCACATGGGCTATCTGCGCGCGCTTGCCGAGGCGGGCCTCTCGCCGGACCCCGCGCTGATACTTGCCGGCGACTTCCTGCCGCAATCAGGCTATGCCTCGGCGCGCCAGCTTTTCGACATGCCACTGGAGCTGCGCCCAACGGCCGTGTTCGCCTCGGCGGATCAGATGGCCTACGGGGTGCTGCGCGCCGCGGAGGAGTCCGGCCTTTCCGTGCCAGAGGATGTCGCGCTTGTGGGGTTCGATGACGATGCGCCGTCGGCGCACGTTCTCCCACCGCTGACCACGGTCCGCCAACCGTTATATCAAATGGGGCAAGAAGGCATCAAGCTGCTGCTTGCGCTGCTTGCCGAATCCGAGGACGCCGAGCTCGAGCCGCACACACCGCCGGGCTCGGCTCCTGAGGCATCATCCCATCGCATCGTGCTGCCAACTACTCTGATCGTGCGCGCCTCGTGCGGGGCACGGAAGGCCAACTCGCTCTCGGCCGCCTATTGAGAGGCGCACCCGGCGTATCTCTGCGCGGCTGCGGAGGAATCCGAGCTACGAGCACATCAAGCATCGTCGCTTGCCTGAATGTCGGAGATGCCGGTGCATGTCCGACCAAAGCTGGAGGTGTGTCGTGACCAGTCCGTCTCGCTCCCAACACCGATCGCATCGCGTATCCCTGGCAATTGGCATCATCATGCTGCTCTCGCTGCTGCTCGCCGGCTGTGGCACCAGCTCGAGCGCGGCGAAGCGGACCGGGCCGCCCAAGCCACTCGTCATCGTCCCCAACACCGGCGGCACCCTCGTGCAGAACTTCAATCCGTTTCTCAATGGAGCCGTCAGCGCCTACGGTCAGTTTGGACCGATCTACGAGACCCTGATGTTCTTTAACCGGGCAAATGGCAGCTCCCGGGGCTGGCTCGCCGATACGGCGACGTATTCGAACGACGCGACCCAGATCACGTTCAAGCTGCACCCTGGCATCCAGTGGTCCGATGGCCAGGCGTTCACGGCTGATGACGTGGTCTTCACGATGAACGCGATCAAGCAGTATGGGGCTGCCGATTACCTGGGCATCGCAAGCTCGATCAAAGAGGTGACGGCGAGTGACCAACAGACCGTGCAGGTCACGCTCACCTCGCCTAACAGCTCGATCTTGTGGCTCCTGGGCGGTCAATTGTGGATTGTCCCTAAGCACATCTGGGCAACGGTGGGCGACCCAACCAAATACGAGGACAAGAACCCGATCGGCACCGGCCCCTACCTGTTCAACTCGTTCACGCCGCAGCTGATCAAGTTGACCAAGAATCCGCATTTCTGGCAGGCCGGCAAGCCTATTGTGCCCGAGATTGACTTCCCAGCCTTCAATGGCAACACCACCGCCGAGCCAGCTATGAACACTGGCCAGACCGACTGGAACGGCTTGTTCACGCCAGACGTCAACAAGACCTTCGTGCAGCGCGACCCGGCGCACAACCACTTTTACTTCCCGCCAAGCGATCCGCTCATTCTCTTTCTCAACCTGAAGAAGGCGCCCCTCGACAACCTCGCCGTCCGCAAGGCGATCAGCCTCGCGCTCGACCGCGATAAGATCAACAAGATCGGTGAGAGCGGCTACGAGCCGGTCGCGCACCCTACCGGCTTGATTTTGCCCGCGGACAAACAGTTCCTCGACCCCACCTATGCCAACCTCACCTATAAGCAGGATCTCGCCCAGGCCGAGCAGACGCTGACAAGTGCCGGCTACAAAAAGGGATCGGACGGCATTATGGTCGGCGCCAACGGCAAGAAGCTGTCGATCACCATTAGTGGCGTATCGGGGTATACCGACTGGGAGGCTGATTACCAGATCATCACCGAGAACCTCAAGGGCATCGGGATCGACGTGAAGGTGGTCAACGGCGAGCCAGATGCGGTCCAGCAGGACGTGCAGAACGGCAACTTCGAGATGACGATCTGGTATGAGACCCCTGGACCAAGCCCCTACTATATCTATCAGGCGGTGTTGAGCAGCGACAGTACAGCGCCGATTGGCCAGACCGCCTCTGGCAACTTCGAGCGCTGGTCGGACTCCCGCACCGACGCCTTGCTCAACCAGTACAACAGCACGGCCGACCTGAACCAGCAGAAGCAAGCGATGTACGGCATCGAGAAGATCGTCGTGGAGGAGCTGCCAGTCATCTTCCTGGTAAACGAGCCGTATTGGTACGAGTACAATACGCTCAAATATGACGGCTGGCCCGACAAGGACCATCCCTATGCCGAGCCGTCGCCATTCACCTACCCGGATGACGAGATTGTGCTCCTGAACCTGCACCAATAGCACAGTCCGTCACACAGGTGAAGGGGAGCCGCGTCTGTCTCCCGGCGCGTCCTGGCCTGGGGTGGGAGCGATCGCTCCCGCCCCAGGCCAGGACGCGCCGGCGGCTGCGACTGCCCTGCACGGCTCGGCAGTCTGGAGTCGGTCGCTGATCTCACCACATATCGCAGGAGGAGGACGAGCATGCGCCACTTGATTCGGCGTCTTGGCTTCTACCTCGTTGCGCTGTGGGCTTCGGTGACGTTGAACTTCTTGATCCCCCGCCTGTCACCTGGCGATCCCGCCGCGGCGCTGCTCGCGCGCATGCATGGCCGTATCTCACCGGCAGCGCTCCACGCGCTAGAGATCCAATATGGCATCAGCCATGACCCGCTTTTCACGCAATATGTGCAATATCTGGTGAATATGCTCCACCTCGATCTGGGGACCTCATTCACCAGCTTCGAGCCCGTCACCGCTGTCATCGCCCGCGATCTGCCATGGACTCTTGCTCTGGTCGGGCTGGCGCTCGTCATTAGCTTTGTAGTTGGCACCGTGCTCGGCGTCGCCGTCGCCTGGTGGCGCGGCTCGAAGACCGACACGATCCTGATGCCCGCCTTTACCTTCATCTCTGCCATTCCCTACTTCTGGTTTGCGCTCGCGCTGGTCTTCATCTTTGGCTATTCGCTGCGGTGGTTGCCGTCGTATGGCGGATACGATATCTATACCTACTCGCCCGGCATGGATCTCGGTTTCTTCCTCTCCGCCGTGCAGTACGCGATCTTACCCGCCTTCACGATCGTCGTCGGCTCGATTGCCGGCTGGATGCTCGGCATGCGCAATACCATGGTGGCCACGCTCGCGGAAGATTACGTGCTCATGGCCGAAGCCAAGGGACTGTCGCGTTGGCGTGTCATGATGACCTATGCCGCGCGCAACGCCATCCTGCCGAATATCACGAGCTTCGCGCTCTCGCTCGGCTTCGTGGTGAGCGGCTCGCTGCTCACCGAGATCGTTTTCAATTATCCCGGCATTGGCTACGCACTCTTGGAGGGCGTCCACAACAAAGACTATCCCGTCATTCAGGGTCTTTTCCTCATCATCTCGGTGGCGGTGCTGCTGGCGAATTTCCTGGCTGATCTGGTCTACGTTGTCCTTGATCCACGTGTACGCAGTGAGCGAGGGTAGGCCGCGATGAGCGCGACGTTGACGCCCGTACAATCTACGAACAAACAGCCCGTCGACGCCGGCACGCGCGGCTTGCACGGCCTGCGCAGCCTCTGGCGCAAGGCCACCGCGAACGGCAAAGTCACGATTGGCCTGGTCATCGTGACCTTCTTCGTGCTGCTGGCGCTGATTGGTCCGCTCTTTGTTGCGTCTAATCCCAACGCCTTTGGGTCCGACATCAGTATGAGCCCATCGGGCGCGCATCCGCTGGGAACGACCAGCTACGGCCAAGACGTGCTGGCCCAGGTCGTCGTGGGCGCGCGCGTCTCGGTGGCGTTGGGCTTCATCACTGGAATCATCGCGACGATCATCTCGGTGATCGTCGGCCTGGTCTCCGGCTACTACGGTGGCTGGATCGACGAAAATCTCTCGGTGCTCTCGAACGTGTTCCTGGTGTTGCCCGCCCTGCCGCTGGCTATCGTGCTGGCGTCATTCATACCGTACAAAGGGCCGCTGACCATCGGCTTCGTTCTCACGATCACCGGTTGGTCGTGGGGGGCGCGCGTGCTGCGCGCGCAAACCCTCACGATGCGCAACCGCGAGTTCGTCACGGCGGCCAAGGCAACCGGCGAGCCGGCATGGCGCATCATCTTCTTCGAGATCTTTCCCAGCGAGATCGGCGTCGTGGTCGCGCAGTTGTTGGGGACGATCATCTATGTCATTCTGGCCGAGGCCGGGCTGGAGTATCTCGGCCTGGGCGATCTGAGCGGCGTGAGCTGGGGCACGATGCTCTACTGGGCCGGCAACAGCGATTCACTTGCGCTCGGATACTGGTGGTGGTTCGTGCCACCCGGCCTGTGCATCGCGATCCTCGGGGCCGGGTTGGCGTTTGTCAACTTCGGCATCGACGAGATTGCCAATCCCCGCCTGCGCACGATACGCGCCGAGCGGTCGCATAAGTCGAAGAAGGTTGAAGCACCGTGAGCAATGGAGCATTTCCGGGAGCGGGCCGGCCCTTGCTGGAGATCAAGCACGTCAGCGTTGACTACCGTGCTGAAAACGGCACGGTGCACGCGCTGACCGATGTCAGCCTGACACTGGAACGTGGGCAGATCTTGGGGCTGGCCGGTGAAAGCGGCAGCGGTAAATCGACGCTCGGCTACGCCATCACGCGCCTGCTCAAGCCGCCAGCGGAGATCGTGGACGGCGAGGTGCTGTACCATTCGCGGGCGTCGCGGCAAGCGGGAGCTGCGCCGAACGGGGCAGTGCCGCCGAGCTCACAGCCGGTCGACATCCTGACGCTTGCGCCAGGGCAGCTGCGCGCGCTGCGCTGGAAAGAGCTGGCCATCGTCTTCCAGAGCGCCATGAACGCGCTCAACCCGGTC
>Ga0070706_100002788_pt1 | contig 17471 bp, 17 predicted proteins | sample KBSK5501metaG_FD_65476 | JGI IMG/M metagenome (GOLD analysis project Ga0070706, IMG submission 65476) | Corn, switchgrass and miscanthus rhizosphere microbial communities from Kellogg Biological Station, Michigan, USA - KBS K5-50-1 metaG | ecosystem: Host-associated > Plants > Roots >... | reverse complement strand
CGCGACCGCGCGGGCGCGATCTCACCCGCCTGGGCCTGAGCCTCGGCGGCCCGACCGCCGGCCGGACGACCGTCCCGGTGAGCGCGGCCGGTATCTCGCTCGCGCTGTGCTGCGTCCTCGCGCTCGCCGCCTTGGCGGGCGCCGACGGCGGGTGGGTCCTCTGGGGAGGGCGGCCCGGCAAGGAAGCGACCGGCACGCGGGTCAGCGAGCACGCGACCCTCTCGGACTGCCTCCACGAGCAGAAATCGCTGGAGGACGAGCAGCGAGCCTATCTGCGCGCCGCAGGAGAGGCGCGGCCGGAGGACCGCCTGCCTCCGCCGGGGCCGGCCGACTCCTACCGCTGCCTTCCCGATCCCGGAGGGTCGCGAGGGCCGAAGAAGAATTGAGCGCATGGATCGGTCAGATGCGCCGTCAAAGCTGGTAAGTGGGCAGCAGGATTCTAGCGCTCGCGAGGAGGTGGACCCACGACTGGTAGGTGGACGAGACAAGCTGAAGCAAATACCGGGTGCGTGGCGAGACGCCCGGCTTCGCCCGAAGGGGATGAGCCGCCCTCTTGAGGCTGCCCCTTCGGGCTTCTTGTTGCCGCTTCGGGCTTTGTTGAAGGTCGCGCTGGAGCCGGAGTCCCTTCACCGGTCCCACGCCAGGAGGAGCGATCTCGTGAAATCGACGCCCATGACGACAGGTGGGAGAACCGACCGGCGCGTGACCGACGCGCTGAGCAAGGTCCCGCAGGTCACCCTGGCGTTCTGGGTCATCAAGATCCTCGCGACAACACTGGGCGAGACGGGCGGCGATGCTCTGTCGATGACGCTCGCGGTCGGCTATGCGGTGAGGACCCTGATCTTCCTGGGGGTCTTCATCGCCACGCTGGCCCCCCAGGTCGCCGCGAAGCGATACCACCCGTTCCTGTACTGGGCGGTGGTGGTCGCCACCACGACGGTCGGCACGACGATGTCGGACTACCTCGACCGGACCCTCGCGCTCGGATACGTGAAGTCATCGATCATGCTGTTCGGTGGCGTTCTCGTCGTCCTCTTCGTCTGGCACCGCTCCACGGGACGGATCGAGTTCGAGCACATCACGACGCGGCCAAACGAGATCTTCTACTGGGTGACCATCCTCGTCTCGAACACGCTCGGCACCGCGCTCGGCGATTTCGTGGCGACCACCACCGGTGTCGGGTTCGAGCGCGGCGCGCTGGTGTTCGCCGGCCTGCTCGCGCTCGTGGCCCTCGCGCACTTCCTGACCAACATCCCGAAGAGCATGATCTTCTGGTCCGCCTACGTCCTGACCCGGCCCCTCGGCGCGACGCTTGGCGATACCCTGACCAAGTCCCACGCCGAAGGCGGCCTCGGGTTGGGCCGTATCGCCTCCTCGCTCGTCATCGCGGCCGGCATCGTCGCCGGGGTCGTTCTGACGTCCACATGGGAGCGGCGTGTGATAACGGAGCCTGACCGCAGCGCATGAGCTTCCCGCTGTAAATAGCGGCCCGGGCCGCAAGAGGGCCTGGTGTATCGTGGGTGATACACCATGCGTGGGCGCGCCCTCGTCGTTCTCCTCGCGCTGGCGTCGCTGCTCGCGGTCGTCTCGCCCTCGCTCGGGCCTGACCCCTCACCCGCCGCCCCCTACGCTCTTCCCGCGGAGCTCGACGGGACGGTGGTGCGGACGGTGGACGGGGACACCATCTATGTGCGGCTCACCACCGGAGTGGAGAAGGTGCGCTACATCGGTATCGACACGCCGGAGGTCCATCACCCGACGCGCGGGGAGGAGCCCGGCGGGCGCGAGGCGACCGAGGTGAACCGGCGGCTCCTCGGCCATGAGCCGGTGCGGCTCGAGACCGACGTGCAGCTCCGTGACCGCTACGGGCGCCTTCTCGCCTACGTGTGGGTCCCCGGACCCGACGGCGGCCAGCTGATGGTCAACGCGGAGCTGGTGCGCCTCGGCTACGCCGCGGTCATGACGGTGCCGCCCAACGTCCGCCACGCCGAGCTGTTCCGGAAGCTCGCCGCCGAGGCGCGGGAGCAGCAGCGTGGCCTCTGGGCGCCGCCGGGGAGCCCGGCCCGGTAGGGCGGGCGAGGGTATACTGGCCTCCCCATGAACATCGGTCCCGTCGAGATCCCTACGCTGGCGCGCCTGGCCCCGATGGCCGGCATCACCAACGCGCCGTTCCGCCTGATCGCGCGCGAGTGCGGCAGCGGGCTCACCACCTCCGAGGAGATGGACGCGGCCGCGCTGCTGACCGGGCACCCGCACGCCGACGCCATCGCGGCCTACTATCCCCAAGAGCGTCCGCTCGCGATGCAGCTGCTCGGCAAGGATCCCGATCTGCTCGCCCGCGCGGCCGAGCGCTGCCAGGTCCTCGGCGCCGACATCGTCGATCTCAACATGGGCTGCCCGATGCCCAAGATCACCGGCAAGGGCAAGGGGGCCGCCCTGATGCGCGACATCGCGGCCACCGCCCTCATCCTGCGCGCGCTGCGCAAGGCGGTGAGCGTACCGCTCACCGTCAAGATCCGCGGCGGCTGGGACGACGAGCACCTGAACGCGGTCGAGGTCGCCCAGATGGCGGAGTCCGAAGGGGTGGACGCGATCACCGTGCACCCGCGCACCCGCTCGCAGCGCTTCACCGGCAAGGCCCCATGGGCCATCATCCGCGAGGTCGTCGACGCGGTGTCGGTCCCGGTCACCGGCAACGGCGACGTCCACTCGATGGAGGAGGCGCGGCGCATGGCCCAGGCGACCGGCTGCGCCTCGGTGATGATCGGCCGCGCCGCCCTCGGCGGCCCCTGGATCTTCGACGAGGGGTTCGACGCGCTGAACGCGCCGGAGCGAGCCGCCTACAAGGCGCGCGTCATCGCCCGCCACGTGCGCCTCATCGGCGAGCACTTCGGCGAGAAGTACGCGCTCGTCCAGATGAAGAAGCACCTCGCGTGGTACACGGAGGGGCTCGGCCACGCCACCGAGTGCCGCGCCCGCATCTTCCAGACCCGAAGCCCCGAGGAGGTCTGGGACGTGTTCCAGTCCTACTGGACCTCCACGCACGGCCCCGCCGCCTAGACGCAGCGCCCCGCCGCCGCGTCGCCGGGCCGGGTCGCCTGGTCCTACTGGGAGCGGCCGCGCCCCGCGATCTCCCAGACCGCCTCGACGGTGTCCCCGCGCATCGCGTAGATGCGGTCGTAGAGGTTGATGGTCGGATCGCAGTGGGGCGGGAAGAACTCGATGAGCTGGCCGAGCTTGGGCAGCCGCTCCGGCTCCGCGGTCATGAGGCGCCCGTGCTCGTCGCCCGCCCACGAGTATTCCACGCCCGGCCACTCCACCGCCTCCGGCACGAAGGGCCGGTCGGTGGAGAAGGCTTTGAAGCCGCCGTCCACCATCGCCATCTCCGCGGACGGCACGCTGACCACGGTGGTGAGCACGGTGAGGGCCATCTCGAAGTCGTCGTAGGCGGCCCCGCGCGGGCTGCCGATGCGCCGGTAGTCGAGGTCCATCATGCAGTAGGAGCCCGACTGCAGCTCGGTCATCCCCTCGAGCTCGCTGTCGATGTTGAAGGTGCCGCTCGAGCCGCCGGTCACGATGTCTACCGCCATGCCGTGCTTCTCGAACAGCTCGCGCGTCTTCATGAGCCGGCCCATCCAGCGCCGCGAGGTGCGCCGCCGGTCGTCGAAGCCCATCACGTGCGCGCAGTGGCCCGCGTAGCCCTGCAGCCCGCGCAGGTGGAGCGCGGGCTGGGCCATCACCTCGCGACCCAGGTCGCGCGCGGGCTCGCCGGGCTGGGCGCCGGTGCGCCGGCCGCCCACGTCAACGTCCACCAGCACGTTGAGCACGAGCCCGGCCTTGGCCACCGCCGCCCCCAGCTCCCGCACGTTGTCCGGATGGTCCACTACGACCAGCGTCTCGGGCTGACGCCGCAGCACGCCGAGGAGCCGGCCGATCTTCTCCGGGCCCACCACCTCGGTCGTGATCAGCAGATTGCGCACGCCCGCCGCCGCCATCACTTCGGCCTCGCCCACCTTGGCCACGCAGACGCCGATCGCGCCCGCCGTGATCTGGCGGCGGGCGATCTCGGGGCACTTGTGGGTCTTGGCGTGGGGGCGGAGCTTCTTGCCGGCCGCCTTCACGTGGGCGGCCATCTTCTGGAGATTACGCTCGAATCGATCGAGGTCCAGCAGCAGCGCGGGGGTGGGGATCTCGGCGCGGTTCATGGCGGGGGGAGCATACCACGCACCGCGATCGGCTCCCGCGCCGGCGGGGCGGGAGCTAGGTGAGCGGGCCCGCCACCCACTGGCTGCGGAAGGCCTGGACCCGCCGCCGCGCGAGATCGTCACCGGAGCGCGCGGCCAGGTCCGCGGCGATCGCGGCCGCCTGCTGCACCACGTCGCGGTCGCCGAGCCGGCCGAAGGCCTCGCCCGCCGCGAGCACGCCGTCGAGCGAGCGGTCCCGCCGCGCGCGGAAGAGCGCGGTCAGGTAGACGCGCCGCGCCCGGCTCTCCGAGACCGCCGCCGTACCGGTGACCCGGCCGAGCCGCAGGGCCGCGTCGCCGACCGCCATCATGCCGGGCCAGCCGTGGCTCGCGTGCGCCGTGGCATAGGCCTCCCGCCACGCGGCCTGGGCCGCCACCGCGTCGCCCCGCCCGATCGCCTCGTCCATCACCTGGAGCTGCTCGGCCCAACCGGGGCCGGCCGCCTCCGCGGTCGGGATCATGGGGAGCGTGACGGCGATCGTGAGCAGGAACAGCAGGAGCAGCGCGGCCCGTTTGGTCTGTCTCATGGGAGCCTCCCCGGTGATCGGGCATCCGCCGGGTTGGCTAGCACCGCCCATGCCACAGGCCAAGTACTTGAAAGATCGTTGGTAGTCCACAACTGGCGATCGGCACTCGATAGGCATGACGCCCGATGACGGCAGAATGCCCGGCGGCCGGGCCCCCATGTATGATGGGCCGCTTGAACCCCCTGGTCGCCCTCATCTCGACCGCGCTGCTCTGCCTGTGGCCCCTGCCGGCCCACGGCCAGAGCATCAATCCGGATCGGCCCGATCTCACCACCAGCGCCGAGCTGGTCCCGCCCGGCGCGCTGCAGATCGAGACCGGCATCGAGTACGAGCGCGCGCGGGTCGGCGGCGGGCCCACCCAGCAGCAGCTCAGCACGCAGGCCGTCCTGCGCGCGGGCGTCGCCCGGGCACTCGAGCTCTCGCTCGAGGGCGGGCCCTTCGTATGGCAGCGCGCCGAGCACGACGCGAGCGGGAGCGGCGACTACACGCTCGGCCTCAAGTATCGCCTCTACGCCCCGCCGGAGACGGGCAGCGGTCCGCTGGTGGCGGTGAAGCCCTTCGTGAAGCTGCCGGTCGCGCGCTCGCCCATCGGCAGCGAGCGGGTGGACGCGGGCGCGCTGCTCCTGCTGACCATCGGTCTGCCGTGGGGGTTGAGCCTCGACGTCAACGCGGGAGCGGCCGCGCTCGGGCAGCGGCACCCGCAGCGCTTCATCCCGCAGGGCATCGGCTCCGGGTCGCTCTCGTGGCAGGTGACCGAGCGGCTCGCGACGATCACCGAGCTCTTCTTCGCCACCAAGGAGGAGCGCGACAGCCGCGCGAGCCTCCGCACGACGGTGGCGCTGCTCTACAAGCTGACCCCGCTCCTGGCCGTGGACGCCGGGATGCGCAGCACGCTGGTCGGCCCCGGCCCCGACTGGTCGGCGTTCATCGGCCTCAGCGCCCGCTTCGGCCGCTGAGCCCGGCGGTCACGAGGGCTCGATGCTGACCTGGTCGGAGAGCTCGTTCACGTCGTCGGGCCGTCGCGGGAAGTGCCGGGCCAGCACGAGGCCCACCTCGGCGACCGCGTGCAGCAGCCCGTCGCGCGGGCGCTCTTCCCGGAAGTGCGCGAGCACCGCCTCGACCAGCCGCTCCCAGTAGACCTGCCCGACCCGTTGGTGGATGCCCTCGTCCCCCAGCACGGCTAGCTTGTGGTCCTCCACGCTCACGTAGATCAGCACGCCGTGCCGATGCTCGGTGCGATGCATGCCGAGCCGCTCGAAGACCGCCACCGCGCGCGGCATGGCCTCGCCCGGGCAGCGGTGATCGAGGTGCACCCGGATCTCGGCCGACGTGCGCGCCTCCGCCACCGTGATGGCCCGTGCCACCGCCTCCAGATCGGCCTCGCCGAGCAGCGCGCGCACCCACCTCGGATGTCGCGCCATCACCAGCTCCCGCTCGAGCCGCCGCCGCCGAAGCTGCCGCCGCCCCCGCTGAAGCCACCGCCGCTGCTGCCGCCGCCTCCACCGCCCCAGCCCCCGCCCAGGCCGCCGCCCAGCCCGCCGCCGATGAACGGCCCGCCCCAGCCCGACGAGCCGCCGGTCCAGCCGCGGCGCCGGAGCGCGGCCTGTTGCATGCGGTTCTGCGCCAAAGCGACCAGCAGGAGGAGCACGAAGACGACCGCGAGCAGCTCCCGCCAGCCGAGGTCGCCCGCGCGACGGCCCTTGCCGGCGTCGGGCGGGCGCACGTAGGTGCCCGCGATGGCGCGGTCGATCGCGTCGAGGCCCGCCGCGATGCCGTCCGCCAGCCGGCCAGACCGGAAGCGCGGGGCGACCACGTCACGCAGGATCGAGGACGAGACCGCGTCCGTCAGGCTGCCCTCGAGCCCGTAGCCCACCTCGATGCGTGTCTTCCGGTCGTCGAGGAAGATCAGGAAGATCACCCCGTTGTCGAGGCCCTTCTGCCCGATCCGCCACGCCTGGGCCAGCCGGATCGAGTAATCCTCGAGGCTCTCGCCCTCGAGGGAGCGGAAGATCGCCACCACCACCTGGTTGCGGCTGGTGGCCTCGCGGGCGATCAGCGCCTGCTCGAGCCGGTCGCGGTCCGCGGGGGACAGGGCGCCCGCGTAGTCGTTGATGCGACGGTCGGGCGGCGGCGGGATCCGGAGGGCGGCCGCGCCCGGGGCGGCCAGGAGGGCCAGCAGCAGCAGGGCGGGCGCGAGGCGGCGGAGCACGATTCCCCCGCCCGGCGCGCCCGCTAGAACTTCACCTTGGGGGCTTCCTGGGCGCCGGGGCTGGCCTCGAAGTAGGCCTTCTCCTTGAAGCCGCGCAGCGAGGCCACCAGGCTCCCGGGGAAGAGCCGGATCCGGGTGTTGTAGTCGCGCACCGCCTCGCTGTAGCGCATGCGCTCGACCGCGATGCGGTTCTCGGTGCCCTCGAGCTGGCTCTGCAGCGTGAGGAAGTTCTGGTTGGACTTGAGCTCGGGATAGCGCTCGACGGTGACCAGCAGCCGGCCCAGCGCGCCGCCCAGCTCGGCCTGGGCCTGCTGGAACTTCTGGAACGCGGCCGGGTCGTTGATCAGCTCGGGGGTGGCCTTGATGCCGGCCACGCTGGCGCGGGCCTTGGTCACCTCCTCCAGCACCGTGCGCTCCTGGGTCGCGAACCCCTTCACGGTCTCGACCAGGTTCGGGACGAGGTCGGCGCGGCGCTGGTAGACGTTCTGCACCTGCGCCCACTTCTCGTTGACCAGCTGCTCCTGGCCCACCAGCTGGTTGTTGATGCCGATCGCCCAGCCGATGCCCCCGACCACGATCAGGATGATCACGCCCAGCACGATCAGTCCGGTTTTCATGTTGGCAGTATACCCTCCGTCAGAGGTCGTTTCCCGAATACGACTGGTTGAAGGACTTGTTGCAGAGCGGGAAGTCGGGAACGATGTTCTTCAGCAGCGCGTGAGAAAGCGGCCGCCAGTTCAGGAACGACGGGTCCATGATCTTCACCCGATGGAGCCGGCCCGTGGCATCCGCCATCACCCAGTGCAGGATCCCGCCGCGCCAGCCCTCCACGAGCCCGAAAGCGGGCTCGAAGGGCGGCACGGGGCCCACGCGCGCGGCGAGGGGTCCCGCCGGCAACCCGGCCAGGGCCCGGCGGATGAGGGCGGCCGACTCTCGTGCTTCCTCGAGGCGCACCATCGTCCGCGCCTTGACGTCGCCGCTCTCCCACACCGGCACCCGCAGCCCCAGCTCCCGGTAGGCCGCGAACGGATGGTCTCGCCGCGCGTCCGCATCGATCCCGGAGGCCCGCGCCACGAACCCGAGCACCCCGTGATCGCGCGCGACCCGGGTGGTGAGCCGCCCGGTGTCCTCCAGCCGATCCATCACCAGGGTATTGCGGAGGGTGAGGGCCGCGATCTCGTCGAAGTCCCGCAGCGCGGCCTCCACCTCCGCGGGCAGGTCCAGGTCGGCGGGCAGGTCCCGGCCCACTCCACCGGGCACGATCCCGCCGCGAAGCAGCCGGTTGCCGGTGAGGCGACGATTGAGCCGCAACAGCCGCTCGCGGATCCGGAAACCGTGCGAGTGGGCGACCGCGTAGCCGGTGTCGTTGGCGATCATCGCGAAGTCGCCGACGTGGTTGTAGAGGCGCTCCATCTCGAGCAGGACGACGCGCAGCCGGCGCGCCCGCTCCGGCACCTCGGTCCCCGACGCCGCCTCGAGCGCCTGGCAGAAGGCGAGCGCGTGGCCGACGGTGGTATCTCCCGATACCCGCTCGGCGAGGGCCACCCCGTCCGCGGGCGCCCGGCCCTCGAACAGCTTCTCGGTCCCCTTGTGGGTGAAGTACAGCCGCGCCTTCATGTCGATGATGGTCTCGCCCACCACGCTGAACCGGAAGTGCCCCGGCTCGATGACTCCGGCGTGGACCGGGCCCACCGGGATCTCGTAGACCCCCTCGCCCTCCACCTCGGTGAACGGGAACGCCCGCCCGTCGTCGTGGAACTCGGGCGCCGTCGCGTCCTTGCGGAGCGGGAAGTAGTCGGCGGGCCAGAAGGCGTGGCGGACAAGGGGGCGCGGATCCGGATGGCCCGCAGCCACGATCCCGAACAGATCGAAGATCTCGCGCTCGAACAGCGACGCCGGGTGGTGGAAGGTGGCCAGGGAGGCGAGCGCGGGGGCCTCCGGCCCGAGCCACTGCGCCGCGTGCACGAACCAGTTCTCGGTCGGATGGGCGAACAGGTCGTAGACCTCGAAGCGGCCCGCGCCCGCGCGCCGATCGTTGCCCACCATCAGGCGGAGCTCGGCCCCGTGCTCGGCGCGCAGGGCCTGGGCCAGGCTCCGGGCGTCGCGCGGCTCGATCCGGCAGTGCAGCTCGCGCCCGCGCACCACCCGGGGCTCGTGGAGCCGGCCCTCCAGCCGGTCGGCGAGCGCGCGCGCCACCGCGTCGAGGTCCCTCATCGCGTAGTGATCTCCACGATGCGGTCGAGCAGCGTCTCGAGCGGTGCCGGGAGCACCAGCCCGAGCCAGACCAGCACGAGCGCACACGCGGCCAGCGGCACGAGCGCGCCGCGGCCGGTCTCGCCGGTCGCGACCCCGGCGGGCGGTGCCCCGTAGAGCATGCGGTTGAGGTGGCCCACGAAGGCCACGAACGCCACCGCCAGCAGGGCCAGGACCGCGGCCATGAGCCAGGCGTGCCCGGCCGCGAAGCCGGCCCGCAGCAGCGTGAGCTTCGAGAGGAAGAGGCCGAACGGGGGCAGCCCCACCAGGGCCAGGGTGCCGGCCACAAAGAGGCCACCGGTGATCGGCATGGTGCGCAGCAGGCCCGAGACGTGACGGATGTCGGCGGTGCCGTAGCGCTCGCGAATCCGCCCCGAGAGGAGGAACATCATCGACTTGGCCGCGGTGTGATTGATCAGGTGGAGCATGGCCGCGAAGACCCCGAGCGGGCCCAGGGCGAGCCCCATGCACATGAGTCCGGTGTGCTCGATGCTCGAGTACGCGAGGAGGCGCTTGTAGTGGCGCTGGCCCAGCAGCGACAGGGCCGCGAGGGCCAGCGAGAGGAGCCCGAGCCCGATGAGCAGGCGGTCGGGGAGTGGCCCGTCCACCGCCAGGTCGACCACCGCCTTCCAGCGCACGATCGCGTAGAGCGCCACCGCGAGCAGCACGCCCGACATCATCGCCGAGAGCGCGGCCGGCGCCTCCGCGTGCGCGTCGGGCAGCCAGGTGTGCATCGGCGCGAGACCGGCCTTCGTGCCGTAGCCCACCAGCAGGAAGACGAACGCGAGCTGCATCGCGGCGGGATGCAGCGCGGGTGCCGCCGCCATGAGCACCGTCCAGTGCAGCGCGGACTCCCGGGCCCCGGCCAGGGCCACGAAGTCGAAGTAGGCGAGGACGGTACCCACGAACGCGAGCGCGATGCCGACCGACCCGATCAGGATGTACTTCCAGGAGGCCTCCACCGAGGCACGGCTCACCTGGAGGGGGACCAGCACCGCGGAGGTAATCGTGGTGGCCTCGATGGCGACCCACATCACCGCCACGTTGTTGGTGGTGACCGCCACCAGCATCGTGAACGCGAAGAGGCTCGCGAAGATCCGGAAGGTCCGCGCGTGGCGAGCGGTCTCGGATGCGGGCCCGAGGCACACCGCGAGCGCCGACACGAAGGCCACGCAGACCGCCAGCACCGCGGAGAGCGCGTCCACCCGGAACAGCTCGCCCGGCCCCCACGTCGGCACGCCTCCCTCCACCACACGTGCCGCGAGCCCAAGGGCGGCCGCGAGCGCGCCGAGGGCCAGGAGCCCGGTCGACGCCGCCACCGCGCGGGACGCGGAGGACCCCACCGCGGCCAGCAGGGCCGCGGCGAGCGGGGCGCCGAGCAGGAGCAGGAAGAGAGTAGGCTCGGACACGCGTCAGCGCCTCAGGCGGTTGAGCTGCTCGACGTCCAGGCTCTGGAAGGTCTCGTGGATCTGGTACACGAAGATCTGCATGACGAGAAACCCCATCAGCACGTCGAGGAAGACGCCGATCTCGACGATCAGGGGAATGCCGTAGGTGCCCAGCACCGCGAGCAGGGCGATGCCGTTCTCGAGCATGAGGAAGCCGATGACTTGGGTGAGCGCGTGCCGGCGGCTGACCACCACGAACAGGCTGATGAAGATCAGGCCCATTGCGAGCGGCATGCCCGCGCGCGTGGGCAACTGGCTCAGCTGGACCACCGGGCGCATCACGACGTAGGCGAGCAGCACGAGCAGGCCGCCCACCAGGAGCGACGTGGCGGTGTTCACGTAGGGCGGCACCCGGCGCCCGCTGCCGAGCCGACGGGCCATGCGGCGCAGCAGCAGCGGGATCCCCACCCCCTTGATCGCGGTCAGGAGTCCGGCCACCAGGTAGAGCTCGGGATTGCCCGTGAAGTGGCCGACGAGCGCGGTGGTCGCGCCGAGGGCCAGCGACTGGAGCACGAACGCGTCGATGTAGGCCGGGATCCCGCGGCGCCACAGGAGCAGGAACGAGGCGATGAGGGCCAGGCTCGAGCCGAGCATCGCGAGCTGGGAGAAGAGGCTCTCCACGGACGCTACCTCGACAGGAACGACGCGGTGATGGCGAGCAGCGCCAGGACGAAGGACACGCTCAGCAACTCGGGCACGCGGAAGAGCCGGAGCTTGGCCATCCGCGTCTCGAACACCGCCACCACCGCGGCCAGCGCCGCGAGCTTCGCCACATAGGTCAGCGTGGCGAGCAGGAGGGCGCCCGCTCCCAGCTGGACGGCTACGCCCCACGGCACGAAGAGGTTGGCCATCAGCGTGAAGAAGACCAGCAGCTTGAGCGCGGCGGCCCACTCGACGAGGGCTAGGTACCGGCCCGAGTACTCGAGGACCATGGCCTCGTGGATCATGGTCAGCTCGAGATGGGTCGCCGGGTTGTCCACCGGCAGCCGCCCCGTCTCGGCGAGCGTCACGATGAAGAGCGCGGTGAACGCGAGCAGGTAGCCCGGGCTCACCGCCTCCGCGGGCCGCGCCATGGCCCGGGCCACGATCTCGCCCAGGTTGGTGGAGCCCGCGCCGAGCGCGAGCGCGAACATCGCGACCGCGATGGTGGGCTCCGCGAGCGCGGCCACCGTCATCTCGCGGCTCGAGCCCATGCCCCCGAACGGAGATCCCGGATCGAGGCCGGCCAGGGCCAGGAAGAAGGTGCCGAGGAGAAGCAGGTAGACCGCGACCAGGAGATCTCCGGCCGCGCCGAGCGGCAGCGGCACCGCCAGGACCGGGAGCAGCAGGACCACGCCGAGCGTGCTGGTGAAGACCACGTAGGGCGCGAAGCGGAAGAGCCACGATGCGTTGGTCGAGACCACGGTCTCCTTGGCCAGGAGCTTGCGCAGCTCGAGGTACGGCTGCCAGACCGGCGCGCCCCGTCGGTTCTGCATCCGCGCCTTCAGCCACCGGATCAGCCCGATGAGGCCGGGGGCCAGGGCCAGGCACAGGAGGGCCTGCCCCAGCGCGAGCGCGTAGCCGCTCGCCGCGCTCACGGCGCGCCGGTGACCATCAGCACGCCGAGCAGGATCACGAGCGCCCCGACCACGTAGGCGAGGTACGCGTGCACCGAGCCCGACTGCAGAGCGAGAGCACGGCGGCCGCCGCGGGCGACCCAGGCCAGCAGCGGCTCGTAGAGATAGCGCTCGAACCACGGCAGGATGCTGGCGCGATAGGCGATCGACTGCACGAAGTAGCGCGACTCCGGATGGTGGTCGACGGTCACGTCCTCGGTCGGCCGGTAGACCGCCGAGAAGACGCGGCGGAGCGGCTCCGCGTAGGCGGTCGCGGTGTACTCCATGCGCGGACTCTGGCCCACCCGTCCACAGCCCCACGTGTCCGCGAAGCGCAGCGGCCGCCGGGACGCGAGCGCCCGGACGACGAGCCACGTCAGCGCGACACCGCCCACGAGCCCGACGATCACCGCGGCCGGCGACATGCGGGCGAGCCCGGCCGGCGTCCGGAACGAGAGCCCGAGCGCGAAGGTCGGCGGCTCGGCCGAGGGCCCGAGCAGCCCCGCGGCCACGGCCCCCGTGGTGGCCAGGACCGGCAGCGCGCCGAGCGCCAGCCCGACGCACGCGGCGGCCAGCCCCACCATGCCCACGCGCATCGAGAGGGGCGACTCGTGCGCCTCCGCCGCGCCGGCCGAGCGCGGGAGGGCGAGGAACGTGATCCCGAAGGCCTTCGCGAAGGCGCTGGCGGCGAGGCCCGCGGTCAGGGCCAGCATGCCGAGGGCCAGCACCATCAGCACCGCGACGACCGGTGACGACACTCCGATACCGGGCAGGAGCGACTGGAAGAGCAGCCACTCGCTGAAGAACCCGTTCAGGGGGGGCAGGCCCGCGATCGCGACGGCGCCGAGCAGAAAGCACGGTCCGGTCCACGGGAGCCGGCGGATCAGCCCGCCGTGCCGGTTCATGTTGCGCGTCCCGGTGGCGTGAAGCACCGAGCCCGCGGCGAGGAACAGGAGCCCCTTGAAGGCCGCGTGGTTCAGCGTGTGGTAAAGCGCGGCCGCGAGGGCCAGCGCGGCCGGGCCGGGCATCGCGAGAGCCTGGAACAGAAAGCCAGCGCCCACCCCGAGGATGATCATCCCGACGTTCTCCACGCTCGAGTACGCGAGCAGCCGCTTGATGTCGTCCTCCATCAGGGCGTAGAGCACCCCGAGCACCGCGGAGCCGGCGCCCAGCACGATCAGCAGCACACCCCACCACGGTGGACCCCCGCCGAGGAGATCGAGGCCCACGCGGAGCAGCCCGTACACGCCCAGCTTGATCATCACGCCCGACATGAGCGCCGAGACGTGGCTGGGCGCCGCCGGGTGCGCGCGCGGCAGCCACACGTGGAGGGGGATCAGGCCCGCCTTGGAGCCGAAGCCCACCAGCGCGAGCGCGAAGACCGCGCCGCGCGCGGCGCCGGTCGATCCCGCCGCCGCCACCCGGAGATCGGCGAAGTCGAGCGACGGCGCCGCCGCGCCGAGGCCCAGGAACGCGGCGAGCAGGAAAGCAAGGCCGACCTGAGTCATCCCGAGGTACCAGTTGCCCGCGCCGACCGTCTCGGGCTCGTCGTGGTCGGTCAGCACCAGGAAGTAGGAGGCCAGCGACATGCCTTCCCACGCGAGCAGGAAGGTCACCACGTTGTCGGCGAGCGGTACCAGGCTCGTGGCGAGCAGGAACAGGTTGAGCGCGGCGCCGAGACCGCGGAGCGAGTAGCGGCCCGCGTACTGCGTGGAGTAGCCGACGCCGTAGAGGGCCGCCGGCGCCGCGACCATGCCGACCAGGACCAGGAAGAACGCGCCCAGCGCGTCCAGCCGCAGGAGGATCCCGCCCGCGAGCCCGACCACGTCGGGCGCGGCGAAGGTCCAGACCGGACCGCCCGCGAGCACCTGCGACCCCAGAAGCAGCCCGGCGCCCGCTCCCGCCACCGCGCCCGCGGTCGAGAGGGCACGGCCGGCGGGATGGCCGCCACCGAGGAGCGCCGCGGCGGCGCCCGCGCCATAGGCGCCGACCATCACCGCGAGCAGGGTGGCGGCCACGACTCTAGGCGCGAAGGGGTCGGCGCAGCGCGGTCAGGATGCCGCGGAGGATCTGGGCCGGCTCGGGCGGGCAGCCGTCGACGAACACGTCCACCGGGACGACGCGATCGACGCTCCCCACCACCGCGTAGCTGCCCTGGAAGACGCCGCACGTGCGGGCACAGTCCCCCACCGCGACCACGAGCTTGGGCGCGGGGGTCGCTTCGTAGGTCTTGCGGAGCGGCACCTCCATGTTGCGGGTGACCGGGCCGGTGACGAGGAGGAGATCGGCGTGACGGGGCGAGGCGACGAAGTGGATGCCGAACCGCTCGCTGTCGTAGACCGGGCCGGTGAGCCCGGCGATCTCGATCTCGCAGCCGTTGCAGGAGCCCGCGTCCACCTCGCGGATGGCGAGGGCCCGTCCGAAGAGCCGGCGCGACTCCGCGTCGACCTCGCGCACCAGGTGGACGACGTCCTCCTCGCCCGGCGCCGGCGGCCCGATCGGCACGGAAACGAGTCCCACCCTTAGCATCTTCGCGAATAGCAGCATCAGCGGCCTACTATGGGGCCCCGGTCCTTCAGGACCAAGGAATCAGACGGCGGGAAGGGGCGTCAGGCGCCGAGGCGGGCGATGACCGCGTCGGCGAACGCGGCGGTGCCGAGCGTGCCGCCCAGATCGCGGGTCTTGCAGCCCTGGGCGAGGGCGTGGTTGTAGCCGTCCTTGATCCGCTGCGCGGCCGCCGCGCAGGCGGCGTCGTCGCGCGTCTCGGCCAGGTGGTTCAGCAGCATCACCGCGGACATCAGGAGCGCGAGCGGGTTGGCGAGATCGCGGCCCGCGATGTCGGGGGCGGAGCCGTGCACCGCCTCGAAGACCGCGCCGTGGTCCCCGATGTTCGCCCCCGGCACCACCCCGAGCCCGCCGACCAGGCCCGCGCAGAGGTCGCTCAGCACGTCGCCGTAGAGGTTCTCGAGCAGCAGCATGTCGAACCGGGTGGGGTCCTGCACGAGCCCCATGCACCCCGCGTCGATGATCATCTCCTGGTAGCCGATCGGGGAGTACTCCTCCTCGTGCACCGCGCGGGCGCAGCGGATGAACATCCCGTCGGTGAGCTTCATGATGTTGGCCTTGTGGAAGACGGTGATCTTCTTGCGGCCCCGGTGCTGCGCGTAGTGGAAGGCCCAGCGCGCGATGCGCGTGCACGCCTTCTCGGTCGCGACCTTGGTGGTGGTCACGACCCCGGGCGCCAGCGTGGCCTCGATGCCCGAGTAGAGCCCCTCGGTGTTCTCGCGGATGATGACCAGATCCACGTCCCGGTAGCGGGTGGGCACCCCGTCGAGGTTGCGGACCGGCCGCACCGCCGCGTAGAGGTCGAGCTCCTTGCGCAGACGCACGTTGATGGAGACGAAGCCCTCGCCGATCGGGGTGGTGCACGGCCCCTTCAGCGCGACCTGGAGGCGCGTGATCGCGTCGAGGGTCTCCCGCGGCAGCACGTCCTGGCCGCGCTCGAGGGCGGCGAGGCCCGCGCGGCACTCGACCCACTCGATGGGGGCGCCCGCCGCATCCAGGATGCGGCGGACCGCGACGGTGACCTCGGGGCCGATGCCGTCGCCGGGAATGAGCACGGCCTGGTGCGTGGCCATGCCGTCATTATGCTCCCGGAGGATTAAATTTTGACCGGGACGAACTCCGTCGTGTAGTGCTGATCGAGCGGCAGGCGCTGCTTGAGGACCCCCAGGGTCGAGCACGATCGGCGCGGGCGCGGGCGTCGCGGGCCCGTCGGGCATGCGCGCATTATGCTACAGTGCGACGGGAAAAGGAGGGGCCATCCATGCCGGACGCCGTGCATCTGGGTAGTGGAAAGGTCCGCGAGCTGTACGCCCTCGACGACGAGCGGCTTCTGCTCGTGGCCTCCGACCGCATCTCCACCTTCGACGTGGTGCTGCCGACCACCGTCCCGGACAAGGGCCGGGTCCTGACCGGCCTGGCCGCCTTCTGGTTCGCGCGCACCCGCTCCATCTGCGCGAACCACCTGCTGGCCCTCCGGCCCGACGGCCGCTCCACCGAGTGCCGCCGCCTCGAGATGCTGCCGATCGAGTGCGTGGTGCGTGGCTATCTCTCCGGCTCGGGCTGGAAGGACTATCAGAAGACGGGCCTCGTCTGCGGCCACCGGCTGCCCGCCGGCCTGCGCGAGTCCGACCGGCTGCCCGAGCCGATCTTCACCCCGGCGACCAAGGCCCAGTCCGGCCACGACGAGAACATCAGCCGGGAGCAGGGCGCCGCCGTCGTGGGGGCCGAGCGCTTCGCGGAGGCCGAGCGGCTCTCGATCGCTCTCTACCGCTTCGCGGCGGCCTACGCGCTCGAGCGCGGCATCATCATCGCGGACACCAAGTTCGAGTTCGGCACCGACCGGGAGGGGCGGCTGGTGCTGGGCGACGAGGCGCTCACCCCGGACTCCTCGCGCTTCTGGCCGGCCGACCAGTACGCACCGGGAGGGCCGCAGCCGTCCTTCGACAAGCAGTACGTGCGGGACTTCTGCGAGAAGATCGGCTGGGGAAAGACCTACCCCGGCCCCGAGCTACCCGAGGACGTGGTGACGGGCACGCGCCGGCGCTACGTGGAAGCCTTCGAGCAGCTCACCGCCCTGCCCTTCGAGAGGTACCTGGCCGACCCCTCCGTCGTCCTGGCCTGATTCCCTCTCCGGAGGGGCGCTTCAAGGCTGCGGCGCGACCGGGTGAGCACCCGACTCGTGCGGGTGAAAGCCCGGCGCGTCCGGAGGCGGCGGCGAGCGCCTCAGCGCCCACGCCAGCGCGATCCCCCCGATGCCGATGAGGAGCCCGTCCAAGACGCGGAGGACCGGCGAGAGCAGCGGGCACCAGGCGACGAGCCCGATCGCGTAGACGATGCCGGCCCACCGGGGGAGCGCGCGGCTCCGGGCGACGGCGACGGCCAGCACGATGGCCCCGATGGCGAGCAGGAGGAGCCCCAGCAGCATCACCAGGGTGGCGCCGCCGATGTAGATCAGGCTCACCGCCGGGGCGATCGACACGTTGCCGGCGAGATAGATCCGTCCGATCGCGGGCAGCGCGTAGAGCTCCACCCCGAGCGTCGGCAGGATGAGCGCCACCCCCAGGCCGCAGAGCAGCGTCGCCAGTCGCGAGCGGGCCTCGACCCCCGCGGCGGCAAGGCGAGCGTGCAGCG
>Ga0070706_100002782_pt1 | contig 17485 bp, 16 predicted proteins | sample KBSK5501metaG_FD_65476 | JGI IMG/M metagenome (GOLD analysis project Ga0070706, IMG submission 65476) | Corn, switchgrass and miscanthus rhizosphere microbial communities from Kellogg Biological Station, Michigan, USA - KBS K5-50-1 metaG | ecosystem: Host-associated > Plants > Roots >... | reverse complement strand
TTGAGCATCTACTACAGAGACAAGATCCTGGCCGAGGCGGAACCACTCTACGTCGCGGCATGACGACAAAATCAGCCTCCGGCAGATGCGGGATCACGCCCGCGAAGCCACGACTTTCATAGAAGGCCTCTCGCGGAAAGACCTCGACGGAGATCGGGTTCTCGTTCTTGCCCTGTCGCAACTCCTTCAGATCGTCGGCGAAGCCGCGAACCGCATCTCGCCCGTTTTTCGGGAGAGCCATCCTGAGCTTCCTTGGCAGCAAATCGTCGCCCTGCGGAACCGCCTGATCCACGGCTATGACGCGATCAACCTGGACGTGCTCTGGGAGATCCTGACTGGAGACCTTCCACCGCTCATCTCGGCCCTCGATCTGCTTCTCGAGCGCTAACCCGATCTCGGTGGAAACTCCTGATCTGCCTGTCGGCCGCCGCTAGGGGAGGGGCTTGTTGCCTCCCCCCCGCCCAGGGGATAGGGCAGGGTGAGGGGCTTACCTTCCCCCCGTCCCCCCGGTCTCCCCGTCGCCCCGTCCTTTCCCACTGTCCTCGTCCCCCTCTCCCCCCGGGAGAGAGGGCCGGGGTGAGGGCCTAACTACCCGCCCCTCCTGGCCGCTTTCTCATCCCCTTGAGAATCGTCGAAATAACTTCCTCCCTCCGCTCCAATCCGTGATCTAATTTCTGTGATTCATTTTTCGTTTCCAATCCTGGTGGGACTACCCGAAAACTGATTCGCGCAGCTCTGCTTTTTTGGGAGCACGCAAGCGTTCGTCATTGGCGTGTAAACGCGTGGCGGGCGCGTTGATTTTGGTTTCTTCGACTCGGGTATTGAGCTCGAGTCTTTGGCGAAAGGACGACTACTTGCAACGAACTACCGGCACTATCCCCTACTAAGGCCCTCGCGTCGCGAAGGGCCAGTCGTAACTGCTAGCAAGATAAGGCAGTTGGCTCGAGTCACGGTTCACTCGAAACGCCTATTGACTATCCAGACCTCCCGAACTAAACTTTCTCCAAACCCCAGAAAGGAACGTTGGTATGGAGATCTCGGACGAGTCTGGTCCTACTGTCCACCAAGAAGACCCTTTCGAAAAAGAAATCCGCGCGGTCTTCCAGGACACCCTCGGTCTGATTCATATCGCGCTGGTAGCGCATTACGGCTTAGAGGAGACTGAGGCCACCGAGCTCGAGAAGGATCTCTACGTCTGGTTTGTCCGTTTCTGCATGCGTCCTGGTAACCGTTCCCCGAAGGAATCCCGCCCTTTCCTGTTAGTGGCGTGCTGCCAGTTTGCCCGCGAGTACCAGCGCTACATAGTTGGAACTGGTGTTCGCGAGACCAACGACAAGGTACGAGAGCTCCTCAACCGGGAGCCGGCCGACGTTGCTCAAGATTTTTCGCAGAGTCTGGAACTGCTCAACTATCGCCATCACCCTGATCACTCTGATGCCTGAGACTGCCCGAATTCTCAAGTTTCCGCATCGCGGGAGAGTTGCGGTTGGCCTCTGCCTCGAGAGCGCCAAGTCGCTCGCCCTTCGATACCTGGACACACCGATGTCCGAGCGCTCGAGTGATTTGCTTGAGAACTGCATCGCAGAACCCGACGCAATTCTCGCTCTACTTGGCGAACTGCGAGAGAGATGCAACACGGTTCCTGCTATCGCAAATGACGAAGCTGCTAAGTTGTTTTGGCTGCTGAACGAAAGGCCTGATCGGGTAGGAGTCTTTGACGAGGGTCACTATTTCGCCGGCGAGGCTGCGCTGATGGCTGGTGCAACCTCCAGGCTGTTGGGGAAACGAGACGATGCTGAGTTGTGGTTCGACCGCGCCGAGAGCCGGTATCACAGGACGATTAACCCTGGAGCCGCGTTAGGCCGCGTTTCCCTTGAGCGACTGGTACTCCTGTACGACGCGCGACGCTACGAGCGAGTATTTGAGATCTTGCCGTCGCTCGTCGAATCTTTTGGAAAGTGGGGAATGGTTAGAGAGGCGTTGAAATGCCGACTTCTCGAGGCCATGACTCTCAAGGAAACGGCTCGCCTGAGCGAAGCGGTCAATCGTTTTAGGTCTCTTAAGAACGATCCGAACGTAGCAAGCGAACCGGCTATGCACGGTGTGATCTTGGCGCATCTGGCCGAGTTGCTGTCGTCTAATGCGGAGCACTTGGAGGCGACATCGATCTACAAAGAAGCACTCTCGCTCCAACACGATGATCGTCAGCCAATCGCTGTCGCTCATCTGAAGGTTGCAATGGGAGAGGGGCTTAGAGAACAGGGCCGGATTGATGAAGCTGTGGAGTCCTATCGTTCCGCCATTTCAGACTATGCGGGGCTGGGAATGCAAACCCTAGCTGCCTATTTGCGCGTCGTTACGTCTGAGATGCTGATCGCGCTTTCGCGTTACCGCGAGGCCGAGTGGGAGCTTCTCGCCGCGCTGCCCACGATCGAAGAGCAGAAGATGGTTCCGGAAGGGTTCGCCGCAGTGACGTTGCTCAAGGAATCGGTACGACGCCGCAAGACGGACTCGAACGCTCTGCGCGAGCTGCGCGAGCACCTGCAGGCGAGCAAGTAGCCGAGTAGGCCTTGTCCCGCTGGCGCGCTCTCCTCCGCGCCTTCCAAAACTTCTTCTCGGACCGAGTAGACAGTCCAAAGCCTGCTCCGCCGATCCAGCGACCCTCCTCACCGCGACCCGCTCCTCCGCCCGAGTCCCCCGATACCCCTCCCCGCCGCCGCGGGATTTGGTTCCCGTTCAGCTTCTAACCCGCTTTCAGTCTTGGAGATGTGCGCGACCGCCCCGGCTTTGAGGGCTCGTGACAGTATGGGTGTAGAGGCCAATTGAGCAGGAAGGTTCCTGAGGGCGGGTGCGCATGAGCGCGGGCGAACCTCTCGGCCGCGTCTCCGGAGGAACTCAGGCTGCGCCGGTCCCGGGCGCCGCCGAAATCGAGGCCTTTTTCCACGAGTTCTTCCGCCCGCTCGTCCGCCGCGCGGTCCGCCGCCACCACTTGTCGACCGAGGACGCCCGCGACGTGGTTCAGGAGGCATTTGTCGTCGCCCTCACCAAGATGGGGCCTGAGGGCAACGCAGCGGCCTGGCTGAAGCAGGTAGTCGACTTCCTGGCTATCAATCTCAACCGCACGCGGCTCCGTCGAGCCGAGTTACTTCGTCGCTGGGTGACGAGCTCTCCGCAATCTCAGCGAAGCCTGACGATAGGGAATGAAGATGAGTAACGCGAACGCCCAAGACTCTATCGTCCTTCGAGGCCACATCGAAAACTGGTTGGCGAGGACGCGCGATGTCGAGATTCTTATCGGCTGCGACGAGGAACGCGTAGCTGTGAAGGCTCGAGAGCTTCGCGACGCGATCTTGAAGGGTGGTATCGCACCTGAGACATTGACTGTCGATGAGGACCTGAAAGAGGCTCTGTCAGCCCTTGTGTTCTTACTCGCCAAGGCTGGCGGCACCGGTGGGGAAAAGCTTGCGCAGGCGAACGCGATCTATCAATTTATCTATCGACTCTCCTGGACCGCCGATCCCCTTGACGAGAAGCGCGACCTGCTTCTTGAATGTGCCGATATTGGCTGGGGTGCCATCGGGCTATCGGTTGCTGATGTAACGCGCCAGCGGCTCGCGGGGGATGTGAGAGAAGTACCACAATCCAAGACCGACCCCGACCCCGTTTGGATGCTCCTTAGCGTAGTTTCGCGTCTAAAGACTCATCGAGAGGTCTCACCAACCACGGTGAGGAAAGCGGCCGAAGCACTTTATTGCCGCGTGATTTCCAGCAGCCGCTCATTTGGCCTCTTTGACGACCGCGAATACTGTTTGGGTGAGACCGCGTTGCTTGCCGGTCACACGTCTCGTCTACTCGGTCGCCGCGACGAATCCGAACTCTGGCTGGATAGGGCTGACGCTTGCTTTCGTCACATTGTCAATGCAACGCCTCTCTTGGCGAATGTTTCGTACGCCCGCCTGGCCTTGTGCTACGACAGAGGTCAGTACGACCGCATTCTGGAGCATTTGCCTTCTTTGACCTGGAGCTACGAGAAACTGGGAATGCGGTCGGAGTTGCTCAAGTGTCGCTTTTTGGAGGCGCTTACTCTCAAGGCCGCTGGGCGAGGCGCGGATGCTCGAATCTGTCTGGATAAACTTTCGTTAGAGGCTGACCTCGGTCAGGAACCAGTGCTCGCTGCCAGAGTACTCGTGACCTTTGGCGAGGAACTTTCGGCGGAGGGCAACCATCGACAGGCCCTCGCTTCATTCCGTCGAGCGTTGCCACTTGCTTCCGAGCAACCCATCTCGACTGCGTATCTAAAGTGCGCTATAGGGGAATCGCTCCGAAACCAGGGACTGCTCCAAGACTCGGTACAGGCCTACGGCGAGGCGATTAGGGCCTACTCAGCCCTAGAGATGCAGAGTTGGGTGTCTTACATCAGGGTTATCGTCTCTGAGGTGTTGATCGCATTGAATCGGAATCGCGAAGCCGAGTCGGAGATTCTGGCCGCCCTTCCAACGATCGAAGAGCAGAGGATGGTTCCAGAAGGCTTCGCCGCAGTGGCGTTGCTCAAAGAATCCGTCCGCCGCCGCAAGACTGATCCGAACGCTTTGCGCGAGCTGCGCGAACATCTTAAGGCCAACAAGTAGCCGGGCAACGCTCGGGCCCCACCGGTCCCTTGCTTCTGCGTCGGCGCCTGGTTCGTTGAGTACAATCTCTAAATTGTGGATTTGTGGTGCGCTTGGCATCGGGCCTGTGCCAACGCTCGTCCAGGACGACCGGGCGATGAGACGGGCTGCAGTCCTCAGGTCAAGTGTATGAAAAGAAAGATCTAAGGGCTCGTGACAATATAACCGTAGGAAAGCCGAAAAATGGATCCCTCCGGTTGGCCGGAATGAGTCTCGACGGGCGTTCGCTGGCGGCGAGACGTGCTGCCGCGGGGCGGCTGCTCCGGGTCGAGCAGCTCGAGGAGTTTCATCGGCGGCTCTTCCTTCCCCTGGTCCGGCGGGTCTGCTGGAAATACGGCCTCTCCAAGGAAGACTCACGGGACGTCGTTCAGGAAGCCTTCTTGCTCGCGATCGACAAGCTCGATGTGAAACGCAGCCCCCAGGCCTGGCTGGTGCAGGTCGTCGACAACCTCGGAGTCAACCTTCTTCGCAAGAATCTTCGCCGTGCCAGGCTGACTGCTGAATGGGCGGCAGATTTGCCGGGTTCCAGTGACGATCCGGCCGAATCGCCTGATTCGGCCAAATTTCGGAGTGAGACTTGAATTTATCGAGAGACGAGCTCCTGACTCTCATCCCGCAATGGGTGGCGTTGACCCGAGACAGACAAATCGACTCCGGGCTTTCGCGCGAGGAGGCGCTGAAGAACGCGCGAGTGCTCCGTCATCGGCTTGACGAGGGATTGCTCGAACCGGGCGGTCTGAAGACCGACGAATCGCTGAAGGATGTCCTTCACGGTCTCGTCCAGCTCGTGACCCAGATCGAACCGCGTCCGGGTCGAGCGCTCGCCCATGAGGCGACTGCCGTTTGGGCATTGCTGCGCAGCCTTCCTTGGAGGGACGACGTCCTGGACGAAAAGTTCGAGTTGATTGAATGGTGCGCCGTCGCCGGCCTCGAAGCCTACGGCCGCGATCTCGTGACGATCAAGTCCGTTCGCCGCGCCTTCTTGAACGGTGAGGAGCTGCCCGTCTCGACTCAGGCGGGCACATCCCAGCGAAGCGAGTCTCGCCTCGAGGGACCGAGCCTGGAAGCGACGCAGCGGAATCTGGAAGCGTTCTTCGACGACAGACTCGTGGGACAGCTCACCGCTGAATCTTGTTGGGACCTTTGCCTTGCGATCCGCGCTTTTCGGAACACGCTACCCCGGGTAGTTCAGCAGTCGGCCATCCGGCTTTTCAAGGCCCTGGACCCTTGTCGGGTAACAGTCGGCTACTTCGACGAGCAGGATTTCTTCCGTGGCTATGCCTCTTTTCTTGCCGGCTCCACGAGTCGAATCCTCGGGTTCAGCACAGAAGCCCATGCCTGGCTCGAGACCGCCGAAGCCATCTTCGGAACCACACTGACACCCGAGCTCCTCTTACCCGAAGTCGCGGCCGAGCGCACCGCGATGGAGTACGAGCACAAGAACTTCATGCGTGCGCTCGCGACCTCCCGCGCAGTCGGCCCGATCTGCGAACGCGCTGGTCTCTGGCGCGCGAATGTGAAGTGCCGTGTTGTCGAAGCGGCGAGCCTGAAGGAACAGGAGCACTTCGGCGAAGCGCTCCTCGTTTTCGAAGATCTCCGGCGGGATCGGAATCTCGCCAAAGAGCCGGCGATGCACGCCACCGTGTTAGTCAAATCCACGGGTATTCTCTTCTCCCTCAAGCGACGCGCGGAAGCCCTGGAGGCCCAAACCGAAGCGTTGCGGGTCCTCCAATCTTCGAACCAGCCGATGGCGCTCGCGGATTTGAAGGGAACCATCGCCGAGACCCTCCGAGACCAGGGGATGCTCGCGGAGGCGGTTGTCGGGTACCGCGAGGCGATCAAGGACTACGAGAAGATCGGAATGTCCACTTACGTCGCCTACGTCCGTGTCGTCGTCGCCGAGACGTTGCTTGCGCAGGGGCGCGTCGAAGAGGCGGAAGAGGAGATTCGGTCGGCCATGCCGACGATCGAGAAAGAACAGATGGTTCGCGAGGGCGCAGCGGTACTCGCGCTGCTCCGAGAATCCTCGATCCAACGGCGGCAGGCCGATCCGAATCCGCTGCGCGAACTCCGCATACAGCTGCTTTCCAAAGTTCAACACTGAGGTGCGAGCATGATTCGCATTTTGGCTTCTCTCCTGGCTAGCTGGCGCGCTCGCGGCGATCGGCGCAGGGACTCGGGGGAGCGCGTGCGGCAGCGCATGGAGATCGAGCGGGAGTGGCTCGACCGGCACCGCCCGGATCGAATGGCGCTCCAGCTTCCTCCCTTCGCGGGCTAGCCTTCTTACCCCGTCCGCCAGGAAACCCAGCCGGATCCCGGTCGGTTGCGGGGACGTGTATCTTTGGTGTGTTCTTTCCCGGACTGGAGATGCACGGATTGTTGTCGCAACGGTCAAGAGGGGTGCGTGCGAGCGCCAGGAGCTTTTTGCCGGCGCTCGTCCTTGTGCTTTTCTCGGCGCAGCACGCTCTGGAGGAGACGCCGGCTTCGGGTCAGGGGCCGTCAGGGTGGGTCTGGGCGGTGGCGGCCGTGGTCGCCGTCGCGCTCTTTCTGGGAGCGGTGCGGCTGCGCACGCGAGCGCTCGAGGCTGAGAAGAGGCGGCTCGAAGAAACGGTGGGGGCTCTGCGCGATGAGATTGCGGCGGCGAAGAGGCAAGTCGAAGAGGCAACTTTCACCGATCCTCTGACTGGCCTGCGCAATCGCAGCTATTTCTCGGCGACGATCGATGGGGAAGTGCTCCGCGTGCTGCGTGCCTACGCGGCGGCCGGAAACGAAGGGCAGCCAACGAAGCGCGACCTGGTCTTTTATTTGATCGATCTCGACGATTTCAAGGCGGTCAATGATCTCTACGGGCAGGACGCCGGCGACCACGTCTTGGCGGAAACGGCCACGCGGTTGGACTCGGTTGCTCGGCAGTCCGACCTTGTCGTCCGCTGGGGAGGAGAGCAGTTCATGGTTGTCTGCCGCGACGCACAGCGCGGCGACGCGGAACAGCTCGCTCGCCGGATTCTCGAGGCGATCGGGAAACAGGCCTACGACGCCGGCGGGGGTCGGGAAGCGCGGCTCACCTGCTCGATCGGGTGGGCGGCCTTTCCGTGGCTGACCGTGAATGCCTCGTCCCGGTCCTACGAAGAAGTCCTGACCATCGTCGATCGCGCCCGCCATAGGGCCAAGGAGGAGGGGAAGAACCGTGCAGTGGGCGCGCTGCCGGGTGAAGGCCGCGACCCCGCGGCCGTCGAGGCGGCGGGGATTCCTTTTCATCCCACTGTGGTGGTGGGGCCGGAGCCCTAAAGCGGACGGGGGGACGGGGCGGGGGACCGGGCCGACGCGGAGACGCGGAGACGCGGGGACCTGAGCGCTGGGGACGTGATCGTAGGAAACAGAATCGGCGTATGTCAGGTCTGACATAGCACGCGGATTCGGACCCGATCAAAGCGCCAGGGCTCTCAACACGCTACAATCCCGGCCTTCTTCTCATGGCTGAAACAGGTAAGTCTCTCTTCCGCAAGGTGGAAAAAGCGATTCAGGCGATCGAGAGCTCGCCCGACGCTGCTTCCACGATCGCCCAGACGGCTGCGGCCGTCATCGAGCATTTCCGCGAGGACCTGGGAGTTCGCGGAGGGCGCCTCTACGAGCGCCGCGAAGGCGGCTATGAGCTGACGCGCACCTTCGGCGGAGTGCGATCGGTCGCCTCGGGCATCTTCGTGCCGGATGCCTATCCTCCCGTGCAGCGGGTGATCGACGACGGCGTCGTGGTCATGGACCTGACCGCCCCCGGGGTCGATCCGGAGTTCGAGCGGCAATTGGATGCCGACCGTTTCGCGGCGATCGCGGTCGGAGACGACCAGTACATTCTCTCCTTCTCGGTCGACCCGGGCGCCCCCGACGACGACCTCATGGCATCCCTCGGCATCCTGCGCCATGCCGTCGACCAGAAGCTGCGGCAGGAGCGCTTCGTCTCGGAGTTGAACGAGGCGCGGCAGATCCAGATGTCGATCCTGCCCAAGCGCCCGCCCAAGGGCGGGCCGTTCGACATCGCCGGCTTCACCGTGCCCGCGGAGCTCGTAGGCGGAGACTTCTTCGACTTCATCCCGGTGTCGGAGCAGATTCAGGGAATCGCCATCGCCGACGCCTCGGGTCATGGTCTGCCAGCCGCCCTCCAGGTGAGGGACGTCTACACGGGGCTGCGCATGGGAGTGGCTCGCGACTTCAAGATCGTGCGCACCGTCGAGCGGCTGAACCGGATCATTCATCAGTCGCGCCTGAGCACGAAGTTCGTGTCGCTCTTCTACGGCGAGCTCGAGCATCAGGACGGCAACTTCATCTACGTCAACGCGGGCCACCCTCCGCCGCTTCACTTCCATGCGCGCGGCGTGACCGAGCTCAAGCAAACGGGAATGGTGCTCGGGCCCTCCGGAAGCGCCGCGTACAGCCGCGGTTTTCTGACTCTCGACGTCGGTGATGCGCTCCTGCTCTTCACGGACGGGATGTTTGAGGCCACGGACGGGAAGGGGCGCGAATTCGGGATGGAGAGGCTCAAGAAGGCATTTCTCGCCCTGCGCGACCGGCCGGCCAACGAGATCACGCGCGCGTTGGTCGACCGGATCGCCGAGTTCACGCGCCGCCGAACGCCCGAAGACGACCGAACCGTCGTCGTCGTGAAGCGCATTCCGTTCGAGGCGCGGCGCCCCGGCGACGCGACGCCCACGCGACCGAGCGACGGCGCGCCGCGGACAAGCGACTCCGGGAAGTGGCCGGTGGCTCCGAAGGGATAGGCCACCGGCAGAGCCAAGCGTAGATTCCTCGTCGCTGCGCTCCTCGGAATGACAGAGAGGTCCTGTACTTCTCGGAAGGACACCTGCTGTCATCCCGAGCGCAGCGAGGGATCTACTCCGGTTGTGGCCAGACGAGGGTAGATTCCTCGTCGCTTCGCTCCTCGGAATGACAGGAGGGCCTTCGCTCGTCGGAATGATTGAGGTGGCCCTTTGTGCCTCTTGTTACCCCCGGGCCTTTTTCCGGAACCACTCCGTCGTGATCGGGATCCCTTTTTCGAGCGGCGTCCAGTCGGGTAGATCGAAGTCGCGCCTCGCGGCGGAGCCGTCGAGAACGCTGCGGTGTTGCTCGCCGGGGGGCTGAGGCGCGAACTCGGGCGATTTGCGGTAGCCGAGCGCGCCGGCGATCATCGTGAAGAGGCGGTTGACGGAGGTCTCGATCCCGGTGCCCAGGTTCCAGGTGCCGCTCTTTTCGCTCGCCGCTGCCCGGGCCGCCGCCTGGACGAGGTCTCCCACGTACACGTAGTCACGCGTCTGCTCGCCGTCCCCGCGGACCTTGGGCGTGCCGCCGCGCAGAATCGTCTCGGCGAAGATCGCGACGACTCCCGCTTCCCCCATTCCGTTCTGGCCGGGCCCGTAGACGTTGGCGTAGCGAAAGACCTGCGTCCGGAAGCCGTGGACCACGCGGTAGTAGTAGAGGTAGTTCTCAATCGCGAGCTTGGCGCAGCCGTACGGCGAGATGGGATGAGTCGGATGACTCTCGGGGGCGGGCCGCCCGCCCTCGGGCTCGCCATAGAGAGCGCCCCCGGTCGAAGCGAACAGGACTCGCTTCACGCCCGCGCGGCGACAAGCCTCGAAGAGATTCAGCGATCCGAGGACGTTCGCACGGGCGTCGTGGACCGGGTCCGCGACGGAATGGCGCAGGTCGATCTGCGCCGCGTGGTGGGAGACGAAGTCGATCTTCTCTTCCTTGAGCAGGGGCTCGAGATCGACCGACGCGATGTCCGCCTGAAGGAAGCGCGCGCCCGCCGGGACCTTCTCGACGCTCCCCGTCGAGAGGTCGTCGACCACGATGACGCGATGGCCGTCGTCGAGGTGACGCTTGGCCATGTGCGAGCCGATGAACCCGGCGCCGCCGGTCACGAGGATGTTCATAGAATCTCCAGTCGGTGGAGATGATAGCGAATCGAACACCGGCCCCTTGCCTCCGGATCGATCCGGCAGCTCAGGGCCTTTCGGAACCGCCCCGCGCCTTCTTCCGCCGCGAGACAACCACCGTCGCTCGCGCTTTGATCGGCGCCTGGATCGCGCGACGGTGGCGCGGGCGCTGGTACGGCGCGCGCATCGTCGAAACGGAGGCTTACATCGGGCCGACGGACGCGGCCGCCCATTCCTGGAAGGGAAGACGCACGGCCCGCGTCGAGCCGATGTATCGGGAGGGCGGCCACCTCTACGTCTTCCTCGTCTACGGCATGTATCGCTGCGCCAACATCGTCACACGGCGCGAAGGGGACGCGCAGGCGGTCCTGCTCCGCGCGGCGGAAGGGCCTGAGGACTGCGCGCCACGGCTCCTGTCCGGCCCCGGGAAGCTCTGCGCCGCCCTCGGGATCACCGTTTCGGACAGCGGGCTCGACCTGCTGGGGGGAGGCGCCTTGCGTGTCTTCCGCCGGAGGGGAAAAAAGCCGCGGATCGGCGTCTCGCCGCGCATCGGGGTGGATTACGCCGGCGAGGCGGCCGGCTGGCCGCTCCGGTTCTTCGATCTCGATTCGGCCGCGGTTTCGGGGAGGAACAGGTCGGTAGTCGGGAGTCGGATGGGCAGTCGGTAGTCGGTAGTCAGTAGTCGGTAGTAAAGAAAGAGAATCACAAAGACCAGTGATCTCGCCCGCTACCTGCGACCAACTACCGACTACCGACTACCGACTTCTCTCAGTGCGTCACCGTCGTTGGGCCTTCGTCGGCGTCACCCGGCGTGGTGGCGACGGCGTTCTTGCCGCCACGCTTGGCGCGATAGAGAGCCGCATCGGCTTTGTCGATGACTTCCTTCTTGCTGGCGGCGTCGATCGGGTACGTGGCTAGGCCGATCGAGACGGTCACCCGGAGGATGTCGTTCGAGTCGGGCGGGCGGAAGAGCCGCTCGTCGATGCGGCGGCGGATGCGCTCGGCAACCTCCGCGCCCTCCTCCGCCGGCGTCTCCGGCAGGATCACCGCGAACTCCTCCCCGCCGTAACGCGCCAGCAGGTCCATGTCGCCCCGGATCTCGCTTCGGATTTCCGCGACGATGCGCTGGAGGATCGCATCTCCCACCGGGTGCCCGTAGCGATCGTTGATCGCCTTGAAGTCATCGATGTCCAGCATCAGCACGGTCAGGGGCCGGGCGCGCCGTTCCGCGCGGCCGATCTCCTTTTGGAGAGATTCCTGGAAGTGCCGGTGGTTGTAAACCCCGGTCAGGCCGTCCCTCGCGCTCTGCTCGCGCGCGTCGGCGTACGAGCGCGCGTTCTCGATCGCCGTGACCGCCTGGTTGGCAAAGATCTCCAGCGCATGGATCGTCTCGACGGTCGGCGAGAGACCGCTGCGGGGGGCCCCGACCGTCAGGCAGCCGACGAGGGTCTCGCCCGCCACCAGGGGAATCCAGAGAGTCTCCGTTGAAAGCCACGCACTCGGCCCGGGGCGCCGCGGGCCGGGAACGCCGAACAACTCTTCTTCGTCGCGTGACTCGCGATGGCGGACATGGTAGGACTTCGAGACCCGATTACGGTCGGTCCAGTACTGTGTGATCTCGCGCGCCGCGATCTCCCGGCCCTGCATTTCGCCCCAGGTGCGATCGAGGCCCGACTGCGCGCGGTGCGTGAACTGGTCGCTTCCGCTTTCATAGAGGGAGAGCAGCACCGCGTCGAAGCCGAGGCTGCGCCCGACTCCCGTGACGATCGACTGGAACAGGGTGTCGAGAGTCAGATGCTTCTTGAGCTCATTGGAGATCTCGAGGATCTGATTCAGCGTTTCGGCGCGCTCGCGGTTCTTCTCGGAGAGCTCCTGAATCTGCGCGCGAATGGTGCGGTCCTGAAGCAGAAGGGCGATCTGCTCGGCGAAGAGCGTGAGCGAGGCCACCGTGGACCGGTCGTGGAGCGCCGGAAACGGGCTCTCGACGATCAGGACTCCCGTTTCCAGCTCGAAGGTTGTCAGCCGCGCCGTGACCTGATACTTGCAATTTCCCGAGAGTGGCAGCGGGCGTTGCTCTCCCGAGGCCAGCTGAGCCGGAGAGCCGGGCGGGGTCGGAGGGTTCTGGTCGAACCGGTTGGAGCGGACCCAATCCGCGACCGCATTCCGGGAAACCGTGACCTCACCGGCGAAATGAACCGCAAAATCTAGAGGAGGATCGTCCACCCATTCGATGACCGCCATCGCCTCGAGCGGGAAGACCTTGCGCAGAACCTCGAAGAGGCGCGCGTATCGATCGCCGCGCCCCCCGACCGCAAAGACATTGGACAGCTCCCTCAGAGCGTCCAGCTCGCGGTTCTCCCGCGCGACCTGCTCATACTTGCGCTCGAAGGAGGAGAAGTTGCGGACGACCAGCGAGGCCAGCACAACCGGAAAGAACGCCAGCAGAAGGCCCAGGATCCCGTAGTAGGGATAGACCAGGATCTCGAGAGCGACCATCGGTGAAAGCAGCAGCAGCGCGACGAGCTGGAAAAGCCCCATTCCCAGAAGACGCTCCCGCGGAACCAGGCGGCCAATCTCCAGGTACGCGAAGACGAAGAGCGTGTTGACGAAGTAGAAGACGAGCAGCACCGCCGCGGCCTCCGCGGCCAGAGCCATAGGTCCCTGAGTCGAAACGCGCACGGCCTGGAAGAACAGGGCCGCCACGCCGTAGGACAGCGCGAGCTGCGAGAGATCGAAGAGGCTCGCGAGAGACAATCGCCGGCGGCGCAGGAGCTTGACGGCCAGATCGGCGACGGCGCAAATCGCCATCGCGGCGCCCGGCGACCGGAGAATGAGGATCGCCGGCACGAGCGCCGCCGCTTCGAGGCCCAGGAAGTTTCCGGCGTAACGGACGCGCAGCCGGAAGGCGAGCGCTGCGATGAGGGTGAAGAAAAGAATCTCGCCGAGCCGATCGACCGCGATCGTCCGCGCCTCGATCAGGAAGAGCGCCGCCGCGGCGCCGCATGTTCCGATCTGGAGAAGCCGGAAGGCGCGGGGACGGGAAATCATTGAGATTGGCTCATTGATTCATTGAAACATTGTCTGATTGAGCTGGATCGTCTGTCTTGGTGCCATCGTCAATGACTCAATGATCAATCGATCAATGAATCAATTCCTCCTCATTTCTTCTTCCACCGGATGACTCCCGCCTTCAGAAGTCGCTGAAAGATCATCATCACGTCGAGCTCCTTCATCGGGGAGACTCTCATGATCGACTTGACGTCCCATTGGCCATTGATGCGCGAGATGACGAAACCCTCCTGCGGGGAAAACGTCCGGGTGGTCAGATCGGCGATCGGAATGGCGTGCTCCGGGATCGCGGTGGGCTTGACTCCGTCCTTCTCCAGGTTGGCCTTGATGAGTCTTTCCGCGTCTCGAATCGCTTCGGTTGTCCGGCCGTCGTTCGGGTCCAGGTCCGAGGCGACCTTCAACATCCGGTAGGCCGCCTGCGGATCCTCGCGCATGGTCTGCATGCCCCTCAGGTAGAAGCGTTCCGCCTCGCTTTCCACGCTCCCCCCGACGGCCATGGCGCTCTGGCTCGCGGCCGTCTCGACGAGAGCCATCGTGCCGCTGCGCAGCCCTTCGAAAACGAGGCGGGCGACGGAGAACTCCGCGTTGTGCGTCTGGAGCGCGATCTCCTCGATCGGGCGCTGGCCGTCGATGTAGGGGACCATGAGCTTTTCCCGTTCGGAGAGCTCGTCGATGTTCAAAGGTTTGACGATCATCGGGATGACCTTGTCGTCGGGGACGCGCAGGCGGATGCGCTGCCACTCGTCATAGCGCCGGAGGCCCTCCATGATGATGCCGGTGACGTCGAGGGACAACGGGACCATCTTGAGCTCCGGCAGCTCGCCGTCCACGAACTCGAAGCTGCCTTCCTCCCAAAGGAACACGTCGTAGATCGACTCCTCCGCCTTCTTGCGCATGAGCCGGAGCAAGTCGGTCTCCGAGATCGCGTTGATCATGACCAGGATCTTGCCGAGCAGGATGTTGGACTCCTCCTGGACCTCCATGGCCATCTTCAGCTCTTCTTCTGTGATGTAGCCGTGGGAGACCAGGAAGTGGCCCAGGTACTCGCGCTGGTCGGAGGAGGAAGAGGAGTTGATGCGGCCGACCTGGAAATAGATCCGTTTCTCCACACCATGCCCCTCAATGAGCAGAGTCCCGGTCTTCTGGCCGAGAGACAGCCATTGGAGCAGCTCCGAGAGCTGCATCGTCTTGAGGTTCCCGGTGATTCCCACGGTGCTATGTAACCTAAAGAAAGACAGTATTTTACGCTGGTCTGTCAAAGACCGAAGGTTCTTTCATTTCTGGACACGGGGAGGAGAGACGCGAGGACGCGGCGAGGTGCTGAGGAGGACTCTCTCCCGCGTCTCCGTGTGTCCCCGCGTCTCCGCGTCCGACCCCTATTCCATAGGCGGGTTATACGCAGCGATTCCCGTCACGGCCTCGCCGATCACCAGCGTGTGGATGTCGTGCGTCCCTTCGTAGGTGTAGACGCTCTCGATGTTGGCCAGATGGCGAAAAACCGGGTACTCGTTGACGACTCCGTTGGCCCCCAGGGTCTCCCGGGCCAGTTTCGCGCACTCTCTGGCCACCCAGCAATTGTTGCGCTTGGCCATCGAGACGTGATGGGGCTTCATCGTCTTGTCGTTCTTCATCGTCCCGACTTTCCAGGCAAGCAGCTGGCCCTTGGTGATTTCGGTCACCATCCAGGCCAGGCGCTCCTGGACGAGCTGGTGAGCGGCGATGGGGCGGTCCTTCCACTGCTTCCGACTCTTGGCGTAGTCGAGAGCCGCTTGATAGGTCGCCATGGCGCTGCCGATCGAGCCCCACGCAATGCCGTAGCGTGCCTGAGTCAGGCAGGAGAGGGGACCGCGGAGGCCCTCGACGCCCGGCAGGATGTTCTCTGCCGGAATCCGGCAGTCCTCGAACGCGAGCTGGGAGGTGACCGAAGCGCGCAGCGACATCTTCCCCTTGTGCTCGAAGGTCGAGAATCCCTTGGTTCCCTTCTCGACCAAGAAACCCCGGATCACACCCCCGAGCTTGGCCCAGACGACGGCGACATCTGCGATCGAGCCGTTCGTAATCCAGGCCTTCGCGCCGTTCAAGACGTAGGAGTCCCCGTCTTTCTTCGCGGTGGTCCGCATTCCGGCCGGGTTGGATCCGAAATCGGGCTCGGTCAGACCGAAGCACCCGATCGCCTCCGCGTGGGCGAGCTTCGGGATCCAGCGGTCTTTCTGCTGCTGGGAGCCGAACGTGTAGATGGGGTACATCACGAGGGCGGACTGGACCGAGACAAAGGAGCGGAGCCCCGAGTCGCCGCGCTCGAGCTCCTGAGTAATCAGGCCGTAGGCGACGTTGTCCAAACCCGGCAGTCCGTAATCGGTGATGGTCGAGCCGAACAGGTTCATCGCGGCCATGTCGGGAATGAGCTCCTTGGGGAAACGCCCTTCCCAGGCCGCTTCTTCGATGATGGGGAGGACCTTCTCGTCGACCCAGGACCGGACCGTGTCACGCACGAGACGCTGTTCTTCCGTGAAGAGGCTGTCGCAGTCGAGGTAGTCGACGCTGGGGGAAGACATAGGCGGATGCTATCGCAGGGCTAGGTGGTAGGTCGTAGGTCGTAGGTGGTAGGGATCCGGGTTGGTATGAGAGTTCGACCCGTACCACCCACCACCTATCACCTAACACCTCATCCGCCGAGCTCGATTGAATTAGACTTACTCCAAAATGAGCGTCTTCACCGGCGGCTCCGCCTACAGCATGGCGAACTCGATCGCCGACGGCTACATCATCACGTCGGAACTGACGTTCAAGAAGTTCCAGGACTCGGACCTGCGGACATTCCTCTCGGAGTCCGATCGGCTTCTTCGGGAGATCCGAGGCAATCAGGTTGCCACCGACGATGTCCAGGGCGCCCAGACACGGCAGCGCCGCCTGCAGCGCGTGACCCAGGCGATCACGATCGCCAACGCCGTGCGTTCGCGGCGGCGCTGAAACCGCGCTCGGCATGAGACCGCGGGAACGATCTTCCCTTCTCGGGAGGCTCTCGCCGTGGCGCCGGATGCGGCGCGACTGGGACGAGCGGGCGCGCGAGAACGCGCAACACTTCATCGCCTGCGGCCACTCGGAGACGGATACCGCATTCTGGGATTCGGGGAGGCGGGATCTGGAGCTCTCCGTTCTTCACGATGTCGAGCTTGACCCGACGGCTCGCGCTCTGGAGATCGGCTGTGGAGTCGGCAGACTGCTGCGTCCCCTCTCGGAGCGGATCGAGAAAGTTTATGGCGTCGACATCTCGAGCGAGATGATCGAGCGGGCCCGCCGCGCGCTGGCCGATCGCCCCAACATCGAGCTCTTCGCCACGCGCGGCCGGCTCGATTTCATTCCCGACGCCTCGCTCGATTTCGTTTACTCGTTCATTGTCTTCCAGCACATCCCGACCAAGAAGGCGGTCTCCCGCTACATCCGCGAGGCCGGCCGGGTCCTCGCGGAGGGCGGAGTCTTTCGCTTCCAGGTGGATGGACGGCCCCGTCCTCGCCGGAGGGTCGCCGACACCTGGCTCGGCGTCTGGTATGAGGCGCGCGAGTTGACACGGGAGCTCGAGCGGGCGGGGTTCGAGACGGTCGGTCTGTGGGGAGAGCACACGCACTATCTCTGGGCGACAGCTCGCCGCCGCGGCGGAAAGCCCGGGCGCGGGCCGGCGGCGGTCCGAACCCGCGCGCGGGAATGGAACCGTCCTGCCCTCGAGGCCTTTCTCTCCCGACTGGGAAGCGATGTCGGCGTCGAAGCCCCTGCGGTTCTCGCCGGACAGCGGTCCCTTCGGGAGGCCGCGGCGCCGCTCCTCTC
>Ga0070706_100002781_pt1 | contig 17487 bp, 10 predicted proteins | sample KBSK5501metaG_FD_65476 | JGI IMG/M metagenome (GOLD analysis project Ga0070706, IMG submission 65476) | Corn, switchgrass and miscanthus rhizosphere microbial communities from Kellogg Biological Station, Michigan, USA - KBS K5-50-1 metaG | ecosystem: Host-associated > Plants > Roots >... | reverse complement strand
GTGGGCAATTTGATCAATCCGGCGTCTGATCCGATGAAGACCAGTCCGCCACCAAGGACCAGGCCGACGAGCGCCCCAAGGGCAAATGGTTTCATCGGAGGAGGAGTATGGACTCAGCCAAACGTCACGTCCGGTCGTCCGCCGCGTCTACCCGGCCATCGTCGGGCGTCAGGTCAGCCGACTCTAGCCGCGGGCGGCGCGCGCTTCTCTCCCACTCGACTTAGGGATGACCTAACGACCTCATATTGGCCGCTGGACCGATGTCCCAGGTAATTGGCTCCTCGAGACTGGCGTGGGCTATCGATAATGGGTGCCTATCTTGAGCCAAGAGTCAGGACCAAGGGGCCCCTTTTCGGTCGGCGTAGCTGATGTGAAAAGCGCCCACGGATCTGGCCCTGCGAGGGTCCGTTGTCGATCGGGCTCGGTTCCAACCCGCGCAGGAATGTTTCGAGGTCTTGTCGATAGGAAGGAGGTGTAATCGGATACACCGATTAACCGAACGACCTGGCGCGTCCCTTCTTCCCGTCGCTTCCCCTCTGAACAAAGGAACTGCCAGGTTCGCGCTGCCCGGTCATGAGCTTTCTGATCCTCTCAAGTCAACAGGGGCGGCCTCGGCTTCTTGCCCGCAGCCTTTACCCCATGTTTTCCTGTGGCGGTCCGAGCCGCAGTAGGTAGGTCGGCGATTCTTGTTCTTCCGGCGACCTTTCTGGCCAAGCGAATTATCGTCGGGCCCCGACGGAGACCTTGAATTCCCCTTCAACATCGTCCCTTTTGCTCGCCAAACGCTCGCTCGGGTCTCAACCCTGACCTGGTATTAAGTCGTCCCGGATTGTTGATTTCGTCCGAATCTAGATGAGTATTGGCCTGGAAAAGCAGTTTCTGGCACGGCAGTTGACAAAGGCTGGTACCCGAGTACGCTCCCGAAGCACAGCTTCCTGACGTGAGAGGTCCAAACTAGGCGGCCACCATGACGTCTACGCAACAAAGCAATTCAACCCCCCCTCGCCGCCTTGTCGGGCGCGAGCGCGAACTGGCCCTCCTTGACCAGCTGCTTCAAGACGCCAGTTCAGGGCACCCCCGTGTTGCGTGTGTGGAGGGCCCGGCCGGCGTAGGAAAGACCGCCCTTCTGAACGGTTTCCGCGAGCGCCTCAAGGGGGTTCAGGAGCTCTACGCCAGCGGGGAAGCACTCGAGGGTGTCCTGCAGTTCGGTGTCATCGATCAGCTGAGCAGACACATCCGCAACAGTGGACGCGCCGTCGGACGACTGATAGACGGCCGTATCGCCCTCGAACCAGACCCGTTCATGGTAGGTCTTGACTTGCTCGAGGCTATCGGGGAGTTGGAGGACTCGGAGCCCGTTCTGCTCGCGATCGACGATGCGCATTGGGCAGATCCCGCCTCTCTGCAGGCGGTCGCGTTTGCCTTCCGTCGCTTGCGCGCGGATCGGGTGATGCTGCTTCTCTCATCGCGGGAGGATCGATTTGCGGATCTGCCGGAGGCCTTGCAGAGATTGATTCTCGGAGACGCCGGCACGCGGATCGATTTGGCTGGTTTGGACGTTGGCGAGGTTGGATTGCTCGCCGAGCACGCTGGCTGGCGCCTCTCACGACTCGCGATTGAGCGCCTCCATGCGCACACGGGAGGCAACCCGCTGCACGTCAACGCCCTCCTCGAGGAGATTGAGCCCGCGACCCTAAACCATGAGGTAAGTCATTTACCAGCGCCACGCTCGTTCAGGGAAATAGTCCGCGCACGCCTTCAGCAATGTTCGCCGGCCGTCAATAACCTCGTTGAGGCCGCCTCCGTTCTGGGACGCCGGTGCACCCTCGATCAACTCACGCGAATGCAGACGCTTGCCGATCCGCTTGCTACCTTGGATGAGGCATCCGCGGCGGGACTCATTGAGTACAAGGGGGACCTACCCCATATCGACATCGAATTTCAACATCCCCTTGTTGCCGCTGCGATATATCACCGAATTCAACTCGAGCGCCGGTCCACGCTTCACAGGCGTGCTGCCGCCGTGGTGGAAGACGAACTAGTCTCATTACGCCACGAACTCTCGGCTCACTACGGGCCCAGTTTGCAGCTAGCCGAGAAATTCGACGCCTATGCGAGGCGTCAGATGGCAAGGAGCTCGTGGAACCCGGCTGCTGTCGCCCTGCGTTCCGCGGCCGTGCTGACAGAGGAGAGATCCGAGAAGGAGAGGCGCATGCTCGATGCAATCGATTGCGAGTTGCTCGCGGGACTCCCTTCTTCAACGGTCGACCTGAGCGCCTACAAAGTGAGCGCGCAGAGAACCTACATCATGGCAAGAATGAAGCAAGTCGCCGGAAGACCTTTTGAGGCCGAGCCGCTCTTCAAGATGGCCTGGGACGCGTCGGCATCGGCGCGCGCACCTGGGGATGACCTGCCGGTACGCATTGCCACTTGGTATGCACTTGTACTCCTCAACGATGGAAGGTCGGGCCAAGCCGTTGAGTGGTGTCATCGAGCTCTGGAAGCAATGGAGCCCACCCGAACGCGGTCCACAGTTGCCCAAAACTTTCTGCTGATTTCCCTTGCCAGTCAGGGTAAGGCGTCCGAAGCGTTGAAGATGGTGGCCGACCTGCCGGACGACCCATCCATGGTTTCGGTTAACGATTTCGAGTTGTTGCTAGGCAGGGGTATCGCCCGTCTGTGGTCTGACCGGTTGTGGGATGCACGAAAAGACCTTGTCCGAGCCGTCGAGTTAGCCCGCGAGCGTACGTCGACCCCTCTAATGCTTTCGGCCTTGGGCCGTCTCAGTGAGTCGGAATATCGCCTCGGCGATTGGGATAACGCCATCTTGCATGGCGAACTCGCGGTCTCAGCTGCGCTCGATTCGGACCGCGTAGCCGCACTCGCCCATGTCATAGCCGCTTTCCCGCATATCGGCCGAGGCGCGTGGGAGCAGGCGACCCGACACATTGAAGAGGCGCATCGGATAGCGCGCCACGTGGGCGATCTTACAAGCACCGGATACACCGCAGTCGCGCGAGCACAGCTAGCCCTCACCCAACGAAGATGGGACGATGCGGCGGCGGCGCTCGGCCTACTCATCGAAGATACACGCGAGCCCGCGAACGAACCGGGAGTTATGGCCTGGCAGCTGATGTATGTCGAGGCGCTCCTTCACCAAGGACGACTCGACGATGGCAAGTATTGGCTTGACCGAGCGGAAGCTCGGATCCGGGAGCGATGCATAGCCTCTCAACTCCCGGTGGTCGCCTTGCTCCGTGGCGACGTCGAGGCTCGAGCGGGCAACCTTCCCACTGCGTTGGGGGTGTTTGAGACTTCCGCCGCAACCGAGCTTAAGGGCGCTGGCCCAATGGAATTGGCTCGATTCGAGCTTGCGTACGGCAGCCTTCTACGTAGAGTGGGCCGGCGGCGAACTGCCAAGGCACAACTTGAATCGGCCCGCCATCGCCTGGAGGTTATGGGGGCGCAGCCCTTGTTGGCGCGATGCGAAGCCGAACTAACCGGAGCGGGTATGCGGCCAGTGCACAGAACCACGGACCACCGCAATCTACTGACCTCGCAAGAACTCGCCGTGGCTCGCCTGGTGGCCGACGGAATGACGAATCGCCAGGTCGCCGGCCAGCTTTTTATAAGCCCAAGGACAGTTGACTATCACCTCGTTCACGTCTACGGCAAGATCGGGGTCAGCTCCCGAAGCCAGTTGGTACGCCAATTCTCGGAGCTTGCTGGCCACGTACCGGCGTCTCGAGAATCACTCGCATGACGACCGGTCGCCTCGCCAGGGCTGACGTGGCTAGGCGCCGCGGAACTCGCGCGCTTGATCCGTGCCAAGGAGGTGTCCGCGAGTCAGGCAGTCGAGGCTCACCTCGGTCGCATCGAGCAACTCAACGCGAAGCTGAACTCGGTCGCAATTCCGCTATTTGCCCAAGCCCGGGGTGAAGCTGCGGCGGCGGATGCGGCGACAAGGAGAGGTGACGACCTTGGTCCGCTCCACGGCGTGCCGATCACGATCAAGGAAGAATTCAAGGTTGCCGGGCTGCCGAGCACGTGGGGTCTGCCCAGTCGTGTCGGCGACTTGGCGGCGCAGATCGGACCGCTGGTCCATCGGCTACGCTCAGCGGGGGCCGTGGTCGTTGGGATCACCAACGTGTCTCAGCTTCTCCTGTACATAGAGAGCGACAACCCCGTTTACGGGCGATCCAACAATCCATGGGACGTCGCACGTACTCCTGGGGGCAGCAGTGGCGGCGAGGCAGCGACCATCGCCGCGGGAGGATCATCTCTAGGCCTTGGCTCCGACATAGGCGGCAGTATCCGGGTACCGGCGCACTTCAACGGGATCCAGGGTCTCAAGCCAGGGTCCCGACGCCCGACAACGCTCGACGACCCGCCGTTTTTCCGCACTGGGCAAGAAGCCCTGCTCGCGTCGCCCGGTCCCCTGGCCCGCGAGGTAGAGGACCTTGAACTGGTTATGCGAGTGCTCGCGGCTTCCGGCCAGGACGTTTTCGACGGAGATGTGCCGCCCATGCCGTGGCGGGAGCCTTCGAGTGTCGACGTCTCAAAGCTCCGAATCGGCTTCTACCTCGAAGATGACTATTTCGCATCGTCGATCGCGGTTCAGCGCGCTGTTGGGGAAGCGGCGCATGCACTGCGCGGCAGTGTCGCCGATGTTGTCGAGTGGGACGCTCCTCCCACGCGCGAGGCGGTTGCGCTCTTTTATGGGCTGGCGTCAGCTGGCGGCGACAGTGTTTTGCGTTAGCTCGCCCGTAATCCAAGGGCACCTCAGGTAGCTGGCCTAGTTCAAGTCCTGCGGACACCGGCCGTAGCCCCGCCGGCCCTGGTTCGCGTACTTCGCGCCTCTGGCAACGATCGGATGGCCGACCTTGTCGGCTACATCCGCCGCCTCAGTGCGGGCGACTTTCACGACTTGGTGTTGCGCACCAACATGTTCCGGGAGAAGGTCCTTCAATCGATGGCCGACGCAGAACTCGACGCTGTGATCTGCGCTGTACATCCGCTTCCAGCGCTACGCCATGGAGGCAGTTACCTGCTGGGTTCGGTTGCGGGGTGCACCTTGCTATGGAGGATGAGCAGGCAGGTCGCGATCAGCACAACCGGGACCGAGTCGAGCGCGCTGCGGCCGAAACTGACGTTGGAAGCGCGGGACTTCCCATTGGCGTGCAGGTCGTTGCGCCTCCATGGCGTGAAGATGTCGTCCTTGCACTAATGCGGCGGTTGCAAGAGGCGCTCCGCGAGCGGCCCGACTACCCTTCCCGACCTCCCGCGTAGGCAGCGACGAGTCCAGTCCGCAGACTACCGGCGATCCATCAGCTAAGGCCGCTAAATGCAAGTCGTCTTGTTTGTCGTAGTCACGCCGCCGTCGGCATGAGGACCGGGCTTTGGAATGCCGCGAGCTACTCTTGTTCGTCACCTGTGGCCGGGACTCTTTCATCCCTTTATGTATAACTGGGCGACGCCGTTTGTCGCCTCGGTGAGAGTGGTTGACGTACACGAGTATCCGTTAGACGGGGCCAGGGTGGCTTGCTGCCGAGCTCCGCTTTGACCGTTGATGATGAACCAGTACGTCACGTTCTGAGAAATGATGCTTTCGGTGAAAGTGCTGGGAGGCGTGGCGCGCACTTGAGAGGTCGCTGTTCCAGCAAACTGGATCTCAACCGATTGGCCGTTGTCATTGCCAACGTAAGGTTTGGACGTCGAGTAATCAATCGCCGACGCTCCGGTCCCCGAGATAGTGAGGATTGCATTCGCACCGCCGACGAGTTGAATTCGACTGCCATCGTTGAGTGTTGCATCAATGCTTGTGTGCTGACTGAACCATCTGCCGACAACGCACGGATCTCCGACTGCAAGTGCCTCATTTGACCCTGACATAACATGCTCCACCTGACGCCAAGTTGGCGCAGAATCGCCGTTGGTCAGCGGCAGGACGTGGTAACTGTCATTCGAATTGGTGTCCGTGTAACCACCTAGGTACTCAGACTCGAGGTCTTGGCAGTATCCGCTCACGACGGCGTAGTTCAGTTGGGAGGGAGGCGTGACTTGCAACACCTGGGGCGTCGTCGGATTAACACCTGGGCGGTTCTGAGGAATGAGGGGCATGAAGCATCGGTCAGAAAGAGCCCCACGCCAGGGCACGACCAGGAAGGCAAATAGGCTAGGGCACGTCACTCCGTTGCAGGCATTGGAAACGTCGTAGCGTCCGGCGGTATCAGTCTGGCCTCGGAAGTTATGGCCAGCAGGACCTATATAGCTGCCCCCCGTATAGGAATCGGTTAGACCGTACGGATAAAAGTCGAGTTGCGCCCGCCGAACTCGTGACCCATCCGGCCAACTAACCAATCCATAGAGTCCTGACGACCCCGACGCCAGCCCGACAGAAGTACTGGTCGAACCTGTCGACGTGTTCGGATTCGAGCTAGGCAGTACGGCAATCGGACTGCCACCTGAGTTCGAGTTGGGGTTAGAAGAGTCGCAGCCGGCGAGAAGAAGCATGACTCCGACGGTTGTTCCAATCGCACCGAATTTTGCCGCGTTCACCTGATACCTCCGCTCTGGATTGAAGAGTTCTCGCAGTGAAACGTAGGCACCTTCGAATCGATGCGCATCCGGAGGATTCCCTGTTTTTTGAGAAGTGCGCCCAACACCGATGAGTGACCCCTTACGACCAACGCACGTGTTCTGATCCCAGGACCTGGGTTATGGGCCCGTCTCGTGATTGTGGACTCTCAATACGATCGGTGGCCGAAAACTAGGTATCGATGGTTTTGGAAGCCTTCGTCCTACTCGCAAGTCGGCTGACGAGCCAATCCGCAGCTACGGAGAGTGAGCCCCTGATAGCCTCTGGTCGCTCCGACCGCGATCTGATTAGCAGAGCCGCGGTAGGGCCTGCGACATGGTCCAAAACCAGGGAATTCTCCGGACGCGAAGCAGAGCGTCCTCCATTACCTTCCGGCTAGTGGCTCGACTTCGCATCAGGCCAAAGAACCTTGAAGGGCTAGCAATGAGCAGACAGTGGATAGTCACGGCCCTCGTGCTAATGCAGTTGGCGGTCTCCTGCAGCAGTTGGCCATCCAATCGTACATCTCCAACCAGCGGTGTCGACTCGGGAAACTCTCCAGAATCGCGCCTCGTCGACAAGATTATTCACGCGCGAAATATGGACGACGCAATCAGTTCGACCACGCAAATGCTTGAACAGGCAGGCATCGCTGTCAGCCCAAATCCGGAGTCGTCGACTGATAGCGTTCCACCGGCAGGGATCGTCGTATCTCCCGAGCAGCTTGAAGTTCTGGCAGTGGATGCAAAGAATCGCGCAAGCGTCAGTCGAATCGATCTTGACAGGCTGGCTGCAATCATGCGAGCGCTTGGAGCGCCGAATGCGAATATCCCAACGTTAGGTATGACTAACGCTGGATTGGGTTTGGAATTGCTAATTGCAAGATGGGTATCGGGAGCGCGAGCGGCGCCAAAGGGTCCAAGCAGGGAGGCGCCCCTCTTTCTCGCCGCACTCGCTGCCCATCAGGATCCGCCGATAGACCTTGCTACCCCGGCCTACTCCCCCGGCGAACTACGGTTAGGGCAGGCGGACCTGATTCTGCTCTGGGCGGGACTCAGCCAAATGGCCCCTGCCTTCGCCGAGTATGCGTCGCAGGCGCCTAGCCCTGCGGCCGTATCGCCGCCACCGACAGCCGTAACGCCGACGTCCTCCCCTGGCTCACCGGCACCGACCGATCATGCTTCCGAATCGCAATCGGCGCGTCCATCAATGGAAACCTCTCAGTCGGCGGTTCGCAGAATTAATCAGTCGGCTGCGATGGCGGCTTCGCTTACGGAAGCGAGTGGTGACGGACCTTGCAGCAGCGTGATTAATGCCCTCAATGGTTTCATTCCGTTCACTGGCGCGGGTTGGGCGAAAGCCACAAAAGGCGTTGTGGCAGGGGCAGTGAAGTGGTGGACCACGACTTTCGCCTTCTACCTTGGGACGGAGGACCTTAAAGAAGTCGCCGATGGATTCGAAAAGTTTCTGTCTGCGGCGGACTTCATATCCAAAGTTCAGGAACTCAGTCTGCTATATGGCTCTGTCGACGTTGAGCAGGATGTACTCGGACCGAAGACCGTAGCTCAGCCGATCAATGGTGGCAAGGAGACTTCAGTCCGCCTTACAGCTGGGATCGATGACCGGACGTGGCGCGACTACCAGTCCTCATCGTCGGAATTCTCTCGGGCCATCCACGACTGCGCACGAAGCCTAGACCTTCCGAATTGGACGACCGCTGGCGATCTAGCGCCAGCAGTGCAACATTGGACGGTCCAATGGAGTATCGATGAGCCCGACCACGTTGTCGAATTTGCGGAACAAAGCTTCAACGCGCCAGGACTCTTAGCTAACTATCTTGCGCCAGTTAGCGATCACGCTGGTCAAAACACAGTCACCTTTGCGATTCTTTCCGAACGAGGTCACGATCACACCGGTCCGATCGTCGACGTCCCGGTAACGATCTCAACCGAGACGACTCCTAATACGGACCCGAGCGAACAATTGAGCTCGGTCCTGTCATCCTTGGTCACAGCAGGCGTGTCTCTGCCATCGGCCTTCACCGGCCTAGCACTCAGTGCGTTCGCGCAGCTCGCATCGGTTAGCAGGTCGACTGTTCTACACGTAACCCATCATCAGCAGCGCGGTCCTTGGGTCGGGTATGTTCGGTTTCGGCGCGAGTCAACCGAGTTCATGGAAACGGACGCGCCTGTCCCAGCTGATGCGGGCACAACGGGTCTCAGCGAGTCGCAAGATGTCGATCAAGGGCAGTACGAAATCTCCGGTTCGGCTGGGACTGGGAATATTTCGAGCTCTATACGAGAGAAGGGCACGACAACCATTCATCACCACGAACTCGCGTGGTTGCCTTGCTCAACGGGGCCCTGCCTGCGAACTTGTACCGCAACCGGATTCTTGCATACCTCTAGGGTGAGCGTTCTCGCAGGCTCAGGAACGACCGATTTCACGGTTAGTTTGGAAGACAGGCATCACGTTGCCATGGGTCAGCCGAGCGGACCGACGGAGGTTGTTTGGAGCATCTACACGGGTGCCGTACCCGTTTCCGGCCATTCGCATGAAGAAAACAAGCGACATCTGGAGTGGAGTCAGCCCGAATGCGGCAAAACGGTCGACGATTCTGACTCAAAGGATGAGAATCATGAAGGTCCCTGGAAGGGCTTAGCGCTGAGTGGAACCTTGCCCACGGGAAGATCTGATGCCATCGAGGGCACGCAGATCCTGTCTGATGGCACTGTTATCACTTATTCGTTGCACCGGAGCCGTTAACGCCCCGGGAGTGTGTGCATTCAGAAGTGACTACTACTGCATCCGATAGCGAACACCAACAGCACCAGCAGCTCGTGCGGCTCGGTTCATCTACATCGTCAGACTGGCGTTAAACGGGATCTATCGCGTGAACAGGAAAACGGGCCCCTTCAATAAGCCGTACGGGCGTCGGAGCCACTTGGCAGTCCTCCAGGATGAACAGCTGCGACTAGCAAATCAGGCGCTGCAAGAAGCCAGACTGGTCGTCGGCGATTTTAAGAAGGCGGTGGCGACAGCGAAGGACGGCGATCTCGTCTATCTGGTCGGGGATCCGTCAGAAAACCGTCCCTGAGCTGATGCGAGGTCGACCCCTTCCCTCTTGGACCCGCCGCAGGACCTTGAGTCTTCTACTAACAGTCACCCTCGCCGCAGTAATCGCGCTAGGCATTACGATCGCAGCCCTTCTAGCACGCCGGCGTCGGGAACCCAAGACGCAAAGCCTTGAAACGGCGCCGAGCACGCATGTCACTCGTGAATTGGTCGCCAAGGTCCGCGCCCACCCGCCCGAAAGCGATCGACTTCTCGAGGCTCCGCACTATCGAATCATCTCCTTGCGGACCATGGACAACCGCCTCCGGCTGCTCGCGCTCGTCGCGATCGCTTTGATTGCCGTGACCGCCTTCTTAGTCACTTTCAGAGTGCTGCCAACGCGGCTCATTTTGGTCCAGGCTCCGCCGTTGCTAGGCAGGATCCCGGCCACGGTCCCAGTTCAACTCCTCGTTCTCAGCGTGGTCCTCCAGGCCGTCGGTATCAGCTACATCGTCGTCGGTCTCCTGCATGCGAGCCTACGTGTCCGGTTGGTTGGCCTCGGCGTCCTCACGGGTGCGTGGTTCTTGGATACGATCTTCGGCAGCGGCCTGTTCGGTGGCTGGGGCGGCACGATTGCGCTGGGCGGGATTTGGGCAGTTGCTGCCATCTGGGTGGTTCGCGACCAAAGGGCGGCTGGGGCCCAAGTGAGAAATACAAGCCTAGCGAGTACTAACCTCCTCGCTTTTCCGGTGATTCTTGCCCTCGTATTGAGTGCTCTCGGCCTAAACGCGTGGCGAACGGGACCTTCCAATTTCGGGTCAGGGCTCGCACTGTTGCTCTCAAGCCTCGCCTATGTGACCACTCCAATGTTCTTTCGCGCGGGGGGCGACTTCGGGGATGCGGCCAGCTTCGTGTCATATCGCCTCAGACCGATCTTCGCCAAGTGGAACCCTTCGGTAGTTACGGCAATGACGGCGGTGGTCGCCGTAGTGGTCCTCATCGTGGCCGTCCGAAGCGCGGCTAATCCGGTCGGGGGCGTGTTGCTTGGTGGTCTATATCTTGCTTTCGCCCTCACGATCATGCTGGTGATTCGGCCTCTTGGTGGTGCGGCTCCAGGGACGCCGACATCGGCCGTTGTCGGTGCGGCGATTCTGACCTTCGTCCTTCTTGATGTTGTTAGTCCCGCGATCGCTGGTCAGACCTCGCCGACGACAGCGCAGGTTCTCGCGCTTCCTAGCGCGTCTCCGTACACATTTCGGTACGAAGGCACTCCGCCATTTACCATCCGTGCTCCGAGCGGCGGAGAAGGGGTGGTCGTTGCCCAGGAGCCAAGCTCCTACCTCAAGGTCGTCTTCACCAGCGATCAGGGATGGGGGCTGTTCGTTGTGGCCCTGCCGGCAGGGAAGTATCCGCCGGAGGTTGCCTGGCGAATCCCATTTGGATTCGACAGAACTCTGGTCCCCGGCCCACCTACTAAGGACGGTAAATGGCTCGCTATCCCTCTGAACGGGAGTACGGATCGCGGTATCGTTTGGGTGCGAACCACCAACGGACGCCAATGGCTGCTCTATTTCAAAGTGTTCGCCCCTGATCAGTTCGACGCCGACCTTCCACAACTCGTTGCAGTTCGCGACAGCTGGTCTCCGATGGCAAGTGCGTCTGCCGTCACACGCGCACCGGTGATGCCGGGCCCTTCACAGGAAGAGAGGTATATCGGTATCACCGCTTTGGGATGGGTATTGGTAGCGATTTTGGCCAGTATGGCCCTCAGCTTGGCCAGTCGGCGACTTAGGCCTGTCGCGGTAATCGCTCTTGCATTTTTGGCACTTACAGGGATGTGGGTCTTTCTTACACAGATGGCCGACGTGGCTGCTGTATTTGGGCTTGCGCCGAACGCCGCGACGCCTCATCTGGGGCTGAGTTCCATTGAAGCCACCGTCGCACTCGTAACGCTCATCGCGATAAGTGTGGCCGTCGCGACTCGGAGGATGGCTGACGCAATCCCCTTATTGAGGCTGCTGCTCGCCGTCAACTTTGCGCTGCCGATCATTATTCTGATCTCCGACGTCTATGCCTTGCCGAGGGTGGTGCCTGTTGGCGAGTTGGCGGTAATCGTTTCAGCGCTAGTGATTCCCGTCGCCCTGCTTATTGACATCGCATTGTCTGGGGAGGGGATTACTAATCGACAGGGTCGTCACTTGCCTCGCAACGCTCGCGTCCTGTTCTACTTCGGGTATATCCTGCTGGTGACTGCAGCCCTCGTATTCTTCTCGAACTTGACCTTACGCGGAGGGCTGCCGGCCGGGTCGATTTTTGACTCTGAGTTGTCAACCGAATTTGGAATTCTCGTATTTGGCGTCCCGTTGGTACTAACTATTTTCCTGTTCCTTGCAGTACCTCGTCGCACAAAGGAAATGGGTGAATCTCAAAATGGAAGCAGGAGTAGGAGTTCTTCCTAACAACGGCCAAGGCTGCTAGGCGTGAGCCCTCAAGTCCTATTGAGCCAGAGCCACCCCGAGGAACCGAAGCCACGAATTCTTCCGTGGGTTCAGGCAGCGCATCGCAAATTTCGTTGATTTCGCGGTGCCGCAGGATTGTGACCTTGCATGGCCGGTCGGCCAGTCATGCTTTGCAACTCTATATTTAGACGAGTCATTTCAGGCTGTGACCTGCCAACCGCCTTGCTGTCGATAATGAGGGCCTATCGACAGCTACACCATTAGCAGCCTTCGCTCAAAAGTGCGTTGGCTCTGTACTTGGCGTGGGCAGTTTGGCTGGACAACGAGCTCGACGTGACCCCGGCCTGCACGCTGTCCGATCACATGACTTCATTTCGATCGCAACATGGAACCTCGAGAGACCACCAAAGGGCTCTGCCCCCAACTCGACGAATCCTTACTGCAATCCAACATGCAGCAGCCGATATTTGGGTTCTGACAGAAACCAGAGAGACCCTGCTCCTCGGGCCCCGAATACTACCAATGCATTCCAAACCTCACCGGCGCACCGGGGACTGTGTTCATCGACCTCGGCGGGTAATCCGGCACGACTGAGCTCGGTGATGGAATCGTGCACCAGCCGCGTAGGCTCCACGCCGCAAGTCCCCAACGAGAGGACACGGTGCGAGGCGGGCGATAATCGCGCCTAAGGCCTGCTCGTCGGCGATGACTAGACCCCGGTTCCGGCTCGTCGATTCGATAACTCGACAATGATGAACATCGGGTGGCTAGCTTTAGCCCGCAAACTTACTTTTCCACTCGGCGAGGATGGCTGCCACAATTCGATCGTGCTGGCAGCGGTGCCTCTTGTCAGCGCGGTAGCCCCCGGGCCGACATTCGAGATTCTCGGCCAGACTGGCCACGTGGCCGAGGCTATTGTGGTGGGTGTAGTCACGGCCACAGGACTTGCAATCGCGGGGGTTGCCCGTTGGATTTCGAGTCGAGGAACCTCCTACACGCCAGTTGAGTCATACCCAGGCCCACTGGGCCGAGCCACTATCGCAGCTAACAAGCGGCTCTACTGGAACAGCCGCTTCCCAGACAACCCGGGCATGGCCATCATCGGCCGACCAAAGCCAGCTCTTGTTCAGGTCGGCAACGTCTACGTGTTTGAGACCGCACTGGAGACAACGACCGCCGAAGGGTTTGCGAGCACCGTGGTGGCGGCAGGTCAAGTAGTAGGCACTGACATCGTCTTCAGCCTTCGTGGCGAGGGCACCACGTTCTCCGCTAGCGGACCCAATGGGCTGTTTTCGGAGTGGATCGAGAGCCAACCATTATCGTGCACCTCTGCCGGAACCGCCGTGTACCGGGCGTGGTGCCGTATCGAGCGCCCCGGTGACATTCTCATTGAATGCCTGCTAATCGTTCGAAACGCCATGCTCCTAGGCCAAGAGTTCCACCTCAAAGCGTACCCTCGGGAACAAGCTCCGCTTCAGGGACGATTGACCTTGGACGACGTTCTCGGGCGGGCGAGGGCGAAGGATCGCGCAGGTATCGAGTCCTTAGCGGAAATTGAGGCGGTGCCGGAAGCGGAGCTCCGCCTTGTCTTGCGTCCGGCCGAATACGCTGGCGAGGACTGGTGCTCCATCAGGGTTACCGGTCGGAACGTCAAGACACTTGAGGCGCGCACCCGCAGCAAGAGGGCGGACCTGATCGGCAAACCCCACCAGCTGAGAGGCTTACTGGAAGAGCTTTCAACACGTTACAAGCCAGCGACTGGGGGCAAGCCCTTCGCGTTGGAGCCGGCCTACGCCGATGAGGTTAAGGTGACCTTCGCCAAAATTGGAAGCGCCCTTCACTCAATGATTTTCGCTGCAGACTTCAGCGCCGCCAAATCAGACGCAGATGAAGTGGCTAAAGAGGTTGCGAAACAAATAGCAAATCAAGGTCACGGAGTCGCGGAGCGGCTAGCGTTCCAAATTGATGCGCCGAATATGTCTATCCCGTGGGCGTTGCTTTACGATCGCCCCGCCTGCAGTTGGGGACGGTTGGGAGGCGGCCCCAATCGCCACACAGAGCCGAAGATCGCCGAGGAAGTTGAGGTCGATTGCTTCTGGGGCAAGCGGTTTGGCATTTACCACTGGGTCAATGGCATGCAGACCGTTAAGAAGGAGCTTGGAGCTGAATCGGTGCGCATGCAGCCGGTCCTTGATACTCATCTAGGCACTCAAGTCGTCCGCAACCAACGCGAGCTGTTCGCATCTTCACAATCGAGTCCTGTTCAACTGGACATCAGAGCGGTTCTTACTGACAAGGTTGAGTTCTTGTCCTGGATCCACGATCTTGGCCGCGAAAGGTGCGACATCCTCTACTTCTTCTGCCACGCGTCGGCACCTAGCCAATTCGACTCCAATCTGGTGCCGGCGAACCTCTCTCACACCGGCGAGGCATCAGTCAGCATCGCTGACAAGAGGGGAGGTCAAGTCCGAGTAACCATCGACGATATGCGGGCGGAATTGGATTCGGAGCTTGCTGGTCGGCCCTTTGTCTTCCTAAATGCGTGCTCATCGGCCCACTCTGACTCGGTGTACGGCGCGCCGTTCGTGGACATATTCATGAGGACATGGCAGGGTCGGGCTCTTGTTGGTACTGAATGGTCAGTACCCGAGGCATTCGCGGACCCTTTCAGCCGACTCGTTGTCGCCGAGTTACGGGCGAAGAAGACATTGAGCCAAGCCCTCGAGACAGCCTCCGAGGCGGCATTTGAACAGGGCAACCTCTACCCTCTAATTTATACGCTGTACGGCCTGTCCCATTTGCAGGGCTAGGGCGTGGGCGAGCAGGCTTATGTCCTAAGTGATCTCCATATTGGAGCGGGACACGGCGATCCCCTCGAGGACTTTACATCTGACGACCAGTTAGCCGACTTCCTCGACGAAATCGCAGGACCCGAGACGACACTAGTCATCAATGGCGACTTCGTTGACTTCGCGCGCATAGAGCCATTGTCAGTTCGTGGTCTGCCAAGCGACTTGCTCTGGGACGATGCAGCTTCAGTGGCGAAGCTGGAGACTGCTCTCAATGGTCATACGACCACATTTGGTGCGATCTCGCGTTTTCTAGACCGCGGAGGCCGCCTGCGAACAACGGTTGGGAACCATGATCTGGACTTCGCTTGGCCGCGGGTACAGGAGCGGTTCCGGCAAGCTGTCGGTGGAGTCGCTGATCAGGTGACCTTCACAACCGGAGCCACAAACTACGCGGGCATCCATATCGAGCACGGTCATCAGTTCACTCCAGAGAACTGTCCCGAGGATCCCGATGACTTTTTCCATGAGTGGAACAATCAGCGCTACCTTGAGCGTGTTTGGGGAACCGATTTCCTCCTGAGCTTCTTTAACGATCTTCACCACGAGCACCCCTACGCTGACAAGCTCAAACCCACCGCTTTAGTCGCCTACCACGCAATCAAGAACGGTTGGGTACCAGCGGGCGCCCTGCTCAAGCTGGTTCTGTTCCTCAAGCGGCGTGGGATAGCCCTGCGGGGTCTGGCATCCGCCGTACTCGACGACGCGAATATTTCGCCAATGAGTCTGGTAGGAGCGTTCGAGGAGGAATCTTGGCGACTCCTGGCAAGCCAGGTTGTCCGTTCCAATCCAAAGGAAATCGCCCGGCTGATCGCTGCACTCGATCGCGACGACCGCGCCGTGCTTCGGCAACCAAAAACCGTCGCTTTAGAAACAGACGTCGACTTCGAAAGCGAGCGGGCGGAAACGCTCGGGGTGTTCCGTGACAGCCGCGAAGTTAGGGGAGCACGGGATCGACTTTCTCGGCCAGGCGTGACGAGCGTGGTGTTTGGCCACACACATGAAGTAATAGATGGGAATCTTGACGGTACGCACTTCAATCCCGGATGTTGGATACCGCATCTGAACCTGCGCGACGAGGACGTGCGAGCCAAAGTTCAGAGAGATGGAGTTACTCGCGAGCTGCTAAGTGATGCGAGCATGTACCGCATAAGATCATGCGCAGTCGTTATCAGACCGGATCGTCAGCGATCGCGAGTCGAATTGATCGAGATTTAGCAACAACGTAACGGCACTGCACGGATGGCTCTGTCTTTGGTGTAGGAATCTGGGCGTCCCCGGACCACTCAAATTGGCCCTGGAAGTGAGAGTGCCCCGGCTGGCTGGAGCCGGCCGGGCAAGGGTATGACAAGCGGGTGTGACGCTGCGAGCATCCCATTCAACCCGCAATGTCGCCGTTGTATGCCGGTCTTTGTCGCGGGTCGTCCAATGGGGATATGCGAGAGGAAGCTGCGCTTCGACTAGCCCGACGACGTGAACCTGGGGCTTTCGCATGTAGTAGTTGCTGTAGTAATCCGAGGCTTTCATCAGCTCGAAAACCGGTCTAATAGCACGCTCGACGCCGCGAATCGACCTCAAAACCCTCGAAACCAGTCTCAGTGGACGAGACCGCCCAGATTTCGGGACCGTGAGGCCCCGGGGTCAAATCCCGGGCCCCCGACCAGTTTTTGAATACGAATCCTTGGATCGGCGACTCTAGCGGAAGTCGCCGGCTCACAGCCGGGGCACAATTTCCGCGCCTCTGACTCAGATTGGCTCCCGAGACACCGATCGAAGCAGTCCGACGCGGGCTAACGATGCCGCGATGTCGGCTCTAGAGCGCTCCGGCTGATCCGCGGCAAGCGGAAAGAGCGTGAGGCGACCGTAGACTGGAACGCGCAATAACCACAGTCGCTGGGGTGGTCGCCGCGGTGGGCGCTGTAGGCGCGCTGCTGGCCACGACTCTCCAGCTCCACCAGGAGCGGCTCGCCCGAGAGGTCGTCGAGACAACGGCCTCAAACTGCTCAACCCGGCGACATCTTGCGCATGTGCGAGTAAGAGTTGCTCGAATCAGAGCAGCGCACGAGGCCCGGCGTCGTTGAGTACTGACTAGAAGAGCTCAATTGATTGGAGTATGGCGTTCGGGTCAAAGTTGTTCCCTCCAACAGCCAGTCCTCGCGAGCTAAATCGGCTGCACGCGGCGCAGAGGCGGAGCAGACTCACCTCGAGTTTCCTCGTCCGGTCGGCCGGGACTCTGCATAACCCACGAAGAGTCACATGGTCCATTCACAACAACTCGTCCGACTATCGGTCTCCCCATGACATGTTCGCCAAGCCAAGGACGGCGGCTGCCATGCCATGGCCACCGTCTAGGTTTATCCGCGCAGTTTGCGCTGGGCACCGAATTGCACCAGCGCCGTCAAGCGATGGAGCCGTCGAGGGTGACCTCGGATGCAATGGTCAGCGTGGGCAACCTCTTCAACATTGGCCTGTGGTCGGTGGCGAGGACGCAGACAACTCGCTGGCGCGGCGCGGAAGACAAGCACACGCCGTTTGAGCGTAACCGTGC
>Ga0070706_100002780_pt1 | contig 17498 bp, 15 predicted proteins | sample KBSK5501metaG_FD_65476 | JGI IMG/M metagenome (GOLD analysis project Ga0070706, IMG submission 65476) | Corn, switchgrass and miscanthus rhizosphere microbial communities from Kellogg Biological Station, Michigan, USA - KBS K5-50-1 metaG | ecosystem: Host-associated > Plants > Roots >... | reverse complement strand
CCGGGCCGGCTGCTCGATCATCAACACCAGCGCAACGTGGACCTCTCGCGGGTCGAAATTCTCGTGCTCGACGAGGCGGACCGGATGCTCGACATGGGTTTCCTCCCGGACATCAAGCGCATCCTGGCCCTCCTGCCCAGAGAGCGGCAGAACCTGCTGTTCTCGGCCACGTTTTCCGACGAGATCAAGGCCCTCGCCGACAAGTTGCTGGACCGGCCGCAAACGATCGAAGTCGCGCCGCGCAACTCCACGGTCGACGCGATCGCGCAGCGCGTGCATCCGGTAAGTCGCGATCAGAAGAGCCGCCTGCTGGCATGGCTGATCCGTCATCACGACTGGCGACAGGTGCTCGTCTTCACGCGGACCAAGCACGGCGCCGACAAGGTCGTACGGTCGCTGAACGCCGATGGCATTGGCGCGGTGGCCATGCACGGCAACAAGAGCCAGGGTCAACGCACGAAGGCGCTCGCCGATTTCAAGCGCGGTTCGATCGAAGTGATGGTAGCCACCGATATCGCGGCGCGCGGCATCGACATCGACGAGCTGCCGCATGTCGTCAACTACGACCTGCCCAATGTTCCTCACGACTACGTGCATCGCATCGGCCGAACCGGACGCGCGGGCTCGGACGGCGAGGCGATCTCATTGGTGTGCGTCGACGAGCGCGTCTTCCTGCGCGACATCGAACGCCTGATCAAGCGCACGATCCGGGTCGAAGTCGTGCCCGGCTTCGAGCCCGATCCGAATGAAATCCCGCAGAAAGTATTCGCGCAACGCGGGCGCGGACAAGGGCAAGGTCAGCGCCAGGGTACCGGTCGCGGGAACGGCGGCGCGCAATCGAAGAGTGGCCGAGGTAGCAATGCCTCGACCAAGCGTCCGTCGCCCAAGCACGCACAGAAGCGCGGGAACGGTCACGGCCGATCGAATGATCGGTTCGCGTCCCGAGTCTTCGATCGGTGAGGCTGCGCTCGCTCATCTGACCGAGGATGAAAAGGGGCCGGGCTGGATCTGTCACAAGGGGTGCGATCCTAGATAGAATCCGACCGGATGCCGGACCCCGTCGCAAGGCTCGCGATCTGCAGCGCATGGATGCTGGCGCTTTGCGTCGGGTCTATTGAGCTTTCCGGGTGCGCCGTCGAAGAGCGCAAGGCCGCCGAACCCTCCATTGCCATCGTCGGCGCCACGCTCGTGCATCCCGAGCGAGACGGCGCGCACGCGCTGGCACCGGACAGCACGATCGTCATCACCGGCAATCGCATCGACACCGTTGGACGAACCGGTACGATCGCCGTTCCCGCCGGGTCGACGATCATCGACGGTCGCGGCAAATGGGTCGTGCCCGGCCTCATCGACGCGCACGTGCACTTCTTTCAGTCGGGCAATCTCTACACGCGCCCCGACGCGGCCGATTTCAATGCCTGGATGCCCTACGCAAAGGAAGTCGAGCGCAACAAAGCGCGGCTGCCGGCGACGTTCAAGGTGTGGCTCGCGAGCGGCGTCACGACCGTTGTCGACGTAGGCGGTCCATTCTGGAACTTCGACATGCGTGACAGCGCGCAACGAACCAAGGCGGCGCCGCGCGTTGTCGTCGCGGGTCCGTTGATTTCGACCGTCGACGATCCGCCGCTCGATCTCGGCGACCCGCCGATCATCAAGATCACATCCGCCGACGAGGCGAGAGCGCTCGTCAGGCGCGAGCTCGCGCGCAAGCCCGATTACATCAAGGTCTGGTTCATCTATCGGTTCGACGGTGATCTTGCGGCGCAGGAAAGCATCGTGAAGGCGACGGCAGATGAAGCGCACGCCGCCGGCGTGCCGCTCGCAGTGCACGCGACGCAGCTCGCGACCGCGAAGGCGGCGCTGCGGGCGGGCGCCGATTACCTGGTTCACTCCGTCGACGATGCGCCGGTCGACGAGGAATTCCTGCAACTCGCGAAAGCGCGCCGCATCGTGTACTGTCCGACGCTGTTCGTCCACGAGGGCTACCAGTACGCCCTCTCGAATCGGTGGAAGCCGACACCTGCGGAGTTGCGGCTCGCGGATCCGCAGATCCTCGCGGCGATGGGCGACTTGAATCGCATGCCGCGCGAAGCCATTCCGGGCCGCGTGGCGAATCTGATGGCCAATCCGCCGCCGGTAAAGGTTCCGGAAGCCGCGATGCGCAACCTTCGCGTGGTGTGGGACGCAGGCATTCCGGTTGCGATGGGAACCGATGCCGGCAACATCGGCACCTTGCACGGTCCGTCCGTGTTCCGCGAAATGGCGCTCATGCAGGAAGCCGGATTGACGCCCATCGAAGTGGTGCGCTCGGCGACCGTCAACGGCGCCAAGGCCGCGCGCCGCGAGATGGACCTCGGCGTCATCGCGCCCGGCCGACTCGCCGACCTGGTGATCCTCGACGATGATCCCCTGCGCGATCCGGCAAACCTGAGCCATATCCACCGCGTGATCAAGGACGGGATCGTGTTCGACCCGAGTGAGCTGATGCAATCGATCCAGTGACCGTCGATCCGGAGCATAATCACCGGCGATGGCCACCGTCGACCTCGTCCTCCGCACCGCGGTTACCGTGGAGCTCGCGGCGCTCGCGACGCTGCTCGCGCTATCGCCTCGTGCGGGGCTCGCCGCTCGACTCGGCGCACTTTTCTGCGGTAGCGTGATCGCGTTTGTCGTCACGTCGGCGCCCCTCAGGCTCGGCGCGATCGTCTATCCCTTGACCGCATTGTGCGTCGCCAAATCGGCGCTGTTCTGGCTTTTCGCGAAGGCGCTTTTCCGCGAAGACTTTCGCGTTCGCCGCGTGCATGTGGCGGCGACCCTCACCCTTGTCGTGTTGGGACTCTGGCACGAGTTCGACTTCGGGCGCGACGTCCGCGCCGGGACCGGAGCGCCTTTCGCGGTCGTCGGCAGCCTCATGTACGAAGGTCTGGTGCTCGCGTTCGTGCTCGCCGCATTGCACGAAGCATGGCGCGGCCTCGCGACGGATCTTGTCGAAAACCGACGGAGGCTCCGCGTCGCGCTGGTTGCAGGCGTTGCCGCGTATCTCGCCATCGCGGTGGTGGTGCAGTTCTCGAACCTCACCCTCGGCATGCGCACGGCGGCACCGCTTGTCCTCGCGAATCTCGGGTTAATACTGGCTGCCGGCTTCGGGACGATGCTTTCGTTGCTGCAGGTTCGCCGCGCCACCTGGATCGACGCCGCATGGGGAACCGACGCCGAAGTGGCCGCGGACACCGCTCCCGCGACGGAACGCGCTCTCCTCGCCGCTCTTACCCGACGCATGACGGAGGAGGCCCTGTACCGGCGCGAGGGTCTTACCATCGGTGCGTTGGCGCGCACCCTAGGCACGCAGGAGTATCTGCTCCGCCGTGTAATCAACCGGCATCTCGGGTATCGCAACTTCAACGATTTTGTGCACAGCTACCGCATCCCGGAAGCCTGTGCTCGCCTGCGCTCGCAGGCCGAGGCCCGGCGGCCGGTGCTGTCGATCGCGCTCGACCTCGGCTACAACTCGATCGGGCCGTTCAATCGCGCCTTCAAGGCGCACACGGGCATGACACCCACCGAGTTTCGCCGCGGCGTCGCGCCGCAGGCCGCTTCCGCGCCCGATTGAAGCGCCCGCTCTGCGACAAAATCGCGCCGATTTCGAAATCGGGGCGATCTTGTTCGGTTTCGGCGCGATATTCGAAGCCTACTCGCGCAGCCTGACCTGCATTCGGGTTGAAGCACCCGGGCGGAGGACAAGGCCGTGAGCACGATTACGATGGATGGGAAGGCGCCGGCGCGCCCGCGGGCCGCCGGCGCGCTGGTTCTGGTGTTGGCGTTTGGCGGTTGGGTGTGGCCGGTACCCGCCGCTCACGGGGCGGACGATCCGCTGCCGCGCCGCGCCGATCGGAAGACGGGCGGGACGCTGCCCTACGAAAAGATCGCCGGCCGCGTCGTCGAATACGGGTCTGTCGTGACTGCGCGCGGTCATCGTGTGCGCACAGTGACCTCGCGCCCGCCGGACGCGACCGGCCGTCTCCCGTTGATTGTCTTCGTGCCTTGGCTGTCGTGCGATTCGGTCGAGTCGCCGCGCGGGCCGAACGACGGTTGGTCGCGGATGCTCCATGCGGTCGCGTCCGGCGTCGAGGCAGTCTTCGTTCGAGTCGACAAACCCGGCGTCGGCGACAGCGAAGGCGATTGCGCGAAAACCACACTCGAGGACGACCTCGCCGCGTATCGGGCTGGGATCCGGGCCGCGCTCGAACGACCCGATGTCGACGCGTCGCGGCTCACGCTGCTCGGGGGCAGCATCGGTGGCGCGCTCGCTCCGCTGCTGGCCGGCGAATTCAAGGTGCACGCGATCGCGTGCGTGGGAGGGTTCAGCCGGACGTGGTCGGAGCACATGCTCGGCCACGAGCGGCGGCGGCTCACGCTTTCAGGCGCCGCACCGGCCGCGGTCAACTCGGCCATGCGCGGCTTCGTCGACTTCTATGCGCTGTATCTCGACTCGCGGCTTACGCCCGCCGAAGCGCTCGCGCACCGTCCCGATCTCAAGTCCATCTGGTACGACGCGCCCGAGCACCAATACGGCCGCCATGCGCGCTACTTTCAGGAAGTGCAGGCGCAAAACGTCGAGGCTGCCTGGGACGCGGTGCGGGTGCCGACGCTCGTCGTCTGGGGCGAGTACGACTGGATCATGGGACGCGCCGACCAGGAGCGGATCGCCGAGATCGTCAACGCGCACGCGCCCGGGCTCGCGCAACTCGTCGTCGTGCCCGGCATGGATCATCACTTCGCGCGCTTTGCAACGCCGATCAAGGCGTTTCGCGAGGAGGCTGGCGTATACGCGGCGGACGCGACCGCCACCATCCTCGACTGGCTGCGCAAGAACATCTAGCGCTCCGCGCCGTCCGGCACTGCGGCGCTCATTGCGCACGGCGACCGGTATCATCGCGAGCGCAGGCCAACCACGCGGGAGGCAGCGATGATTCGAGCCCGAAACGCACGTATCTCCGCGATAACCGTTTTCGCAGCCGGAGCCTTGGTGATGACTACACCCACGCTATCGCATGCCTCGCCACAGGACGACGCAAAAGCCGTCGCCGCCCTGGATACCGAATATCAAGCCGCCGTGAAAAACAACGATGCCGCGACGATGGACCGCATTTTGACCGATGATTTCATCCTGGTGACCGGCCGCGGCAAGGTCTACAACAAGGCGGATCTGCTCAAGAGCGCGCGCGACAAGGACGCGGTTTACGAGCACCAGGAGGACACCGAACAGACGGTGCGCGTATGGGGCGATACGGCGGTCATCACTGCGCTGTTATGGGTGCAGGGCACGCAAGACGGCAAGCCGTTCGACTACAAGCTCTGGTTCAGCGACACCTACGTGCGCACGTCCGGCGGCTGGCGCTACGCGTTCGGCCAGGCCTCTCTGCCGCTTCCCAAGGCGCCTTGATTTTCACGAGGCGCGTTCATTTCTTGGCGGCGTCGGCCGCCCCTGTGCCGTACAACAACGCCGTCAGGGCATATTTTTTGCTTCTTGAATGCCGGACCCACGTTAACGGAGGTGCCCTATGGTTTCGGCTTGGTGGCTGATACTGGCGTTTCTGGTCGGTGCGTATGCCGGGATACTGGTCATGGCGATCATGACGGTGGCGAAGGATCTGCCGAAGAAACCGGCGCGTACGGCACTTCGTGTGCGCCACAGGGCACTTCACGCCAATCATCTGTAGGATCGTGGCTGTCCGGGCCGGCTCCGCCGGCCCTCGCGGCCTGGCGCCGCGAGCATGAGGCGTCGTGGCGCTCTTATGTTTCGCCCGGCAAGCGCCCGATACCCGGCAGCTTGAGCGCCGGATGGCGCAGGTCGAGGCCGAACACCATTCCAAGCACGTTCAACTCGATCCCTTCATAACGACCGGCGCTGGCGCCCAGGAGACCGGACAAGGACAGCTGGTAGCCCGTGCCGCTCGGCGTGCGCGCGAAGACCTCGCCGATCGGTAGATAGTCCTTGCCGATCGCGGTCGCAGGCAAATTCAATCGCAGTTCGGGAATCTCTCGTCCGAGATGGGCGACGAACGTGTTGCTGTTCGGACCCGGCCACACGTGGTAGGTGTGCTGGTGCGGATAGGATGCGATTGCTTGAGGCAGCTTGGCGATGACCGCTTCGGCGTCGGATTCGCGAACGTCACCGATCAGTCTCGGTGCGGCGCCATACCACTCGGCGTCCGGCGCGCGCGTGTTCGAGACAGAAACCACCGACTGACCCGTGCCCGCATACCAGCCGATCACCTCGTAGCGGGTGTAACGGTTCGCGCCTGTCGGCTTGGCGGCGAGCCAGGTGTGCACGGCGAAGGCCCCGCGCCAGCCGAATGCGCGACTCGCATAGATCTGCACGATCGCTTCCGGATGCGTCGCGGGGTCGGGTGCCAGGCCGACCGACCGATGACTCGCGGTGCGCCAATCGCCGTTGAGGGTCAAGCGCCCGGAGGCCAGCGTCCACAGCGGCCCGGCGGTGAGCAGTGCCACGAAAAGAAATGGCCATAGAACCATGCGTGAAAATCTCCTTCCGGTCAGCGGCATAATGGGGGTGATGTTACTTGATTCTCATGGTTCGTCATGAAGCCGGCTGCCGTACTCATTACGTTTGCCCTCTTCGCAGCCGTCGCGCCGGTCGCTCAGGCCGAGGAAGTCGGGTGCACCTCGACGACCTTCCGCGTCTTCGGCGCGAATGACAAGATCTGCGTATACGCGTTCGACGATCCGCGCGTGCCAGGCGTGGCGTGCCACATCAGCCAGGCGCGCACCGGCGGCATCAGCGGATCGCTCGGGCTCGCCGAGGATCCCTCGCGCTTTTCCATCGCCTGCCGTCAGGTGGGGCCGATTACGCTGCCCGACAAGCTGGCGAAAGAAGAAAGCGTGTTCAGCGAGAGCACGTCCATCTTTTTCAAGAACACGGAGGTGGTCCGCCTTTACGACCGCAAGCGAAACACGCTGGTCTATGTCGCGATCAGCCGCAAGGTGATCGAGGGCTCGCCGATGAATGCCATCTCGACCGTGCCGATTCAGCGCTGGGAGGGTCGCTGAGCGAGCTTGAACTGACGCTCATGGTAAGCAAAGCGGCCCCGAAGGGCCGCTCTGTTCTACTACATCAAAATGAATTACCCGCGCGGCTCACCGTTTTCGTTGACGGTAATTGTCGGGCCCGGGGGCGCGCCGAACTGCGCGCGATGCTCGATGCCCCGGAAGCTGTAGGTGACGTCCCAGTATTCCGGACGTACCTGGCCCGACACAGTCTCGCAACGCTGTACGTCCCGATCGTATACCTGTCCGCCGCGGCCGGTGTTCGCACCTATCGCCGCTCCGGCAACAGCGCCGCCAGCTGTCGCGACGTCTCTGCCGCGTCCGCCGCCGATCTGGTGACCAAGAACACCGCCTAGGATTCCACCGATGATCGCGCCCGGAACGTTGGCGCCCCCGCGATCTTCGACGACCTGTTGCCGCTCCATCCAGCAACGCTGCTCGGGCGGCCCGACGACCGCGCGCACCGAACTAACGGGCACTTCGTAAAGCTGTTCGTTGGGACGTTGCCGATACTCGTACGTTGGCGCGGCAAGCGGTGCGGGCGTTTGGTAATCGTAGCGTGCATTGCTATCGAGAGGCCGCACCGAGGAAATGCGGTTGTTCATGCCCATTCCCGCAAGCGAGTCGTAACTCCCCGGCTGCAAAATCACGCATTGACCCTCGAAGCGCGCGTGCTCGCACACTTGCCAGCGTCCGCCATCAACGATCGCTGACGAAGCGCGGTCGTTGAAGCCATACCCGTCGAAGTTGTCGATTATCCTGTCCGCAACGAAAGTGCGCCCGCGGAATCCTTCGCCTTCGTAAAAAGTGATTTGTGCCGCGGCTTGTGTGGCGAACACAATTCCGGCTACGCCCAGCATTGTCTTCCACATCGTTTCCATGATCACCTCCGAATTTAAGTCTCGCATGCATGCGAGACCGCGTTTTCGACCCGGTGATATTAGCGCGCAGCGGCCGCCGTGGATGTCAGCAATTTGCGACGAGATGTGTAGGACGGGCGCCGACACGCCGTCTAAGGAGTAAAGAGTGGGTCGAACGTGTAAAAAATTTTTGATGAAGGAGAAAGAATTTCCGCGCCTGCGCGACGCGCTCGCCAGCAACGGCGCGACCTCCGACCGGGTGTGCCGCCACGACGAAATACGCTCTCCCGTTAATAGCCCCCACTCAGCCTCGCCTTCTGTCTTGCACCCCGCGGCCGTTACCTTGCCCCGATAGGTGCACGCGAATCCATCGCGGAGCGACCGAACGAGGCGTGGTCGATGACGTGAAGCGACGCGCGCCCGCTCACCCAAATCACCTCAGTGGCGCGAACCTGGGCGGCCGTTTTGGTGCCGTCGTCGGCATCGCCAAAGGCCGGAGTGGCCATAAACAAAACGACAAACAGGAATACCAAGCGCGTCATAGCCATCTCCCCGAACGTCGGGCCGCGGTCGCGTTGACGACAAACTATCGACCAAGCGGCCAAGGCAAGCAACCCGCTGACGGCCAGTGACGACTGCTGGTACAGCAGGGCTCGTGCGGCGGGATTTGGCCTGAGAATCCCATTGCAAAACCGGTCCAATAAGACCTTGAAACAGCAGAAAAAGAAACTATAGTGAAACCAGCAATCCGGCGCCGATGGCGCAAAACGGGGCAAAGCGGGTTTCTTGGCCAATAGTCGCGATAGGACTCCAGGAAATTAGAAGAACCGGCCAACACCAGGCTTGGCTTAAAGATCTTAGTCCATTTGGTTCTAAGGGGCGCCGAACTCGCCTCGTCGAAGCGACCTCAAAGTTAGTAAGGAGCGGCTTTCGTTGTCTGTCGGGCGGAGTGCTGAAGGAACTTGAAAACCGTCCGGCGGATGCCGGATTTTTTTAAAGCACAGTCAGGCCGCGGCGTCGGAGCCTGGCAATTTACGAGACCAAAGGAAACGGGGGTACCAAATGGTTTCGTTCTGGTGGGTGGTAGCAGCTTTTATCGGCGGCACGTGGGCGGGCGTCCTGCTCATGGCGCTCATGCATATGGCGGGGGGCTTGCCGGAGCAATCGTCGAACGCGCCGGATCTAAACGGCATGCCCTGGTAGGATGAGCTCGCTGACGTAGATGTTTCGATAACATAGCTTCGCTTGCGCCAATCCTCCAGCGGTTCGGCGCAGAGGGTGATTCGCTCCCTCCCGAATAGGTGCCGGCGGGCGCCCAGCCCGCATCGCGGTCCCCGCAATCCGCAGTAACCTCAGTGCCAAAAGGCGATTATTCGCTCTGCGGCGCCCGGCTTTTGCCGATTGGCAGCCGCCGCCCGTAGCGGTAGAGTGCGGGTCGAATAACGGCCAGCCACGGAGCATTTTGGCGTGCAAGCATCGTCGGGGGTTACCACCCTTCTTTTCACCGACATCGAGGGCAGCACCCGCCTGTGGGAGCAGGAGGGAGCGCGGATGTCGCTCGCCCTGGCGGAACACGATGCCCTGTCGCGGAAGGCGGTCGAGGGAAACCGTGGCGTTGTGGTGAAAATGACCGGCGACGGGATGTACGCCGCTTTCGGCGACCCGTTGGACGCGCTTAACGCCACGGCAATGTTGCAGCAGTCTCTGGCCCACCTGGCCGCAAGCGATCACATTCCGCTGCGCGTGCGCGCCGGGCTCCACCTGGGGATCGTCGAACGACGCGACGACGACCTTTTCGGCAGCCCGGTCAACCGGGCGGCCCGGATCATGAAGGCCGCTCACGGAGAGCAGGTGCTGCTGTCTCAGGCCGTCGTGGATCATATCCATGGGCGGTTGCCGTCCTCGGTGTCTCTGCGCGACCTCGGAGCCGTGCGCCTGCGCGACCTGGCGACAAGCGAGCACGTCTACCAGCTCGTGCACCCCGGGCTCCGCCAGGATTTCCCTGCCCTGCGATCGCTCGAAGCGACGCCCAACAACCTGCCGCAGCAGGTTACGTCGTTCATAGGGCGCGAGCGCGAGCTCGCCGAAGCCAAAAGCCTCCTCGAGGGCACGCGCCTACTGACGCTGCTGGGTATGGGCGGCCTCGGCAAGACCCGGCTGTCCTTGCAGATCGGGGCCGACGTGCTGGAAAAATATCCCGACGGCGTCTGGTTCATCGATCTCGCTCCAATCAGGGATCCGTCGCTGGTTCCGAATGTCGCTGCGCAGGTCCTGGGGGTACACGAAGAGCCCGGCAAATCGATTACGCAAACGCTTTGCGCTCACGTCCGCGAACACAAGCTGCTATTCGTTCTCGACAACTGCGAGCATCTGGTAAGCGCCTGCGCGAGCCTGGCCGACGCCTTGCTTCAGGCTGCGCCCGACGTTCGGATCCTCGCAACGAGCCGCGAAGCGCTGCATATCCGGGGAGAGCAAACGTATCCGGTGCTTCCGCTGGCGGTGCCCGATCGCAAGGCCGACTTCGAAACTCTGCAGCGATCGGAAGCGGTGCAGCTCTTCGTGGAGCGGGCGCGGCTGCAGAAGCCTAGCTTTTCGCTGACGGAGCGCGAGGCTCCGGCGATCGCCGAGCTTTGTACCCGGCTCGATGGTATTCCGCTGGCACTGGAATTGGCTGCCGCGCGATTGCGCTCGTTGTCGGTCAGCGACATCAACGCCCGCCTGCACGATCGCTTCAAGCTGCTCACCGGCGGCAGTCGTGTCGCATTGGAACGCCAGCAAACGCTGCGCGCGCTGGTGAGCTGGTCGTACGATTTGCTGCAGGCGCACGAGCAGATCGTACTCGATCGGCTGAGCGTCTTTGCCGCCGGCTTCGATCTGCAGGCGGCGGAGGCGGTCTGCGGCGCGGACCCGATTCCGTCCGAGGATGTTCTCGATCTGGTGACTTCGCTCGTCGAGAAGTCGCTGGTCATGGTCGAGCAGGAGGGTGACGGGTCGCGCTACGGGCTGCTGGAGACCATCCGCGAGTTTGCGCATGAGTGCCTCAGCAAGCGTTACGGGCTATTGGGAACGATCCGCGAGTTTGCCCACGAACACCTGGTCGATCGCGACGACGTCGCCGCGACCGCCGCGCGGCATTGCGACTACTACCTCGGGATTGCCAAGACTGCGCGGACGAAGCTGGAAGGTCCCGAGCAGGCGGAATGGACGCGACGCATCGAAGTCGACCTCGATAACCTGCGCGCGGCGATCGCATTGGCGCTGTCGGGTGGAGTCGATCCGGTGATCGCGGTCAAGCTCGAGGTCGCATTGATGCGCTTCAGGATGCTCCGTGGTTACTCGACGGAAGCCCGCAACAACGTGCGGGCAGCGCTTGCGCACCCGGCCATCCACGAGCCTACCGTGGCTCGCGCGCACGCGCTCTACGTGGGCGGCGCGCTGGCGATGAACCAAAGCGATTACGCGGAAGCGACGAAGATGCTGACCGAATGTCTCGCCATCCGCCGCGGATTGGGGAACGCGCGGGAAACCGCGGCGGCGCTGTCCACCCTGTCGACGAATTATGTGCAACAGGGCGAGATAGCGAAGGCACGCGATTGCGAGGAGGAAGCCATCGGCATGTTTCGCGAGCTCGGAGACGGGATCGGAGAGGCGATCGGATTGCTCAACCTCGGCGAGATCTCATGGCGTCAGGCCGATCACGTCGGCGCCCAGCATTTATTTGAGCAATGCCTGACCATCGCCCGCAGCATCAAGCACCAGGAACTGGAAAGCGAATGCGAGCGCGACCTCGGCGAGCTCGCGCTTGGCGCAGGCAATGTGCAAGCAGCGCAAGCTCGATTCACGCGATCGCTCAGGATATGCCGGGACGCGGAAGACAAGCGGGGCGAAGCGATCACCTTGTGGCAGTTGGGTAGAACCGACATGGCAGGTGGCGATCTCGAGGCGGCGCGCGAGAAGCTGGCCGAGGCGATGCGGGCTTTGCAGGCCTTCGAAATGAATTCGGAATTGTTGGATTGCCTGGAGGACTACGCCCGGCTCCTCCAACACGTCGGCCAGGTCGATATTGCTGTTCGGGCCTACGCGGCTGTTGCCTGTGTGCGCGAGGCGCTCCGCCTGGCGCGATCGTCGCCGCGCGGCGGCGGCGAAAGGGACGCGAGCATCAAAGCGGCGCGCACAGCCCTAGGAGGTCCCGCCTTCGAAGCAGCATGGTCAGCCGGCAGGACATGGGGACTGGACGAGGCCGTCGAGCGCACCCTCGCGTCCGCGACCGACCAGGCCGTGCCCGCGTAAACGGCGCGGAGACAAAAAAAGCCCGCCGTCGGATTCGACGGCGGACCGGCATACCGAGATCGACTCAGGCTGCGGCTTTGCGACGCCGCGCCCACCAGGCGGCACCGACCCCACCGAGGATCAGACCCAGCGTGCCGGGTTCGGGTGCTACACCATCGGTCAGTCGAGTGAAGGTGACGTTTAATGCGATCGCTATGGGAGTTTGATCCGGGAAGCAGCCCTCAAAGCAATTCCCCGTGAAGAGGTTGACCGGATCGAAGAAGTTGCTCTCCCACTGAATCCACCATGGATCGGTGTTGCTGCACAAGCTGCCTGAACACGTCGAAATAAAGGAAGGACCAAACAAGCCCGAGTCGACTCCGACGAGCAAACCTCCGCTTATGATGATATCGACTATATTGGTGGAAGAGCCGAAGGCCAGCTGTCCTGTACCGGGAGGTGCCGTTTCGACCAGGTCAACCGTGGCGCCGAGGAAAATCACATTACACTCGGCCTGAGTGTAAACGCCATCAACAGATTCACAGGCGGTATCGAACTGGAAGAAGCCGGTGCCGCTGAAGCTCAGCGGGTCGAATCCGGAGCTGTAAACCACGGCGTTCGCGGGAACGGCAAAAATCGCGACGGCGGCCGAGGCCAGCGCGCCGAGAAACAGTCGAAGGGCTCTGCGTGACATGTCTATCCCCGATCTTCAGGTTAGATTCCTTAGGTCGTTGTAGTCAGCAAGAACCGCGCCATTTTGTAATACGAGCCCACATCCTATTGAATTGACGCGCGAATTCCGGGCGGATTAACGTAACTCGAGGGTTGCTTGGAAGACAACTGTAAAATTTTTCGACGGTCAGGCTTGTGCCATTCGCTTGCTCGTTTCGGACAACCGTTTCACGGATCACAGCGCCCTACTCGCCCTCCCAATAGCTGCGAAACATCGCGCTGACGCACTGCTGCCGAGCGGCACGGTCACCTTTCTGTTCACGGGCGATGAGCCATGGCCGCAACCGGTCCGGATTCGTGCGATCTCAAGATGTGCGGCGTCTCGTTCGCGCAGAATGCGCTGGCGCATCCGCAGCAATCCGACGCGGCGCTCGCCGCGCTGATCGCACGGTATTCCGACACCTGTGCTAGATCGCCGAGGTGCGCGCATTCCACGGCGAGATCGATCTTGCCCGCGATTCGTTGGAGCGCGCTTACAACCTACGCGACCACGGCCTTACTTATCTCAAAGGGAGTTTCTGTGCGCGACACCTGCGGGGCGATCCACGTTGGCAACCCTTTCTCGAAAAAATGGGACCTCGCGGACTGATGCAATCCACCTGCCTGGTTGCTCAAGGATTTCCCGGTGAATCACCCAGCGGTGCCGACGCTATCATGCGCTGGACGAAGTCTTCTTCCGGGCGGAGGATTTTTTCTTCGAAGGAGTTCTTTTTTTGGTCGACGTTTTTTTTCTCGAAGAGGCTTTCTTTTTGGGCACCTTTGCGCCCGCGCGACGCGCCTCCGAAAGCCCGATGGCAATTGCCTGTTTCCTGCTCGTGACCTTCTTCCCGGACTTTCCGCTTTTCAAGGTGCCTCTCTTCCGTTCCTCCATCACTTTCTTGACCTTCGCTTGTGCCTTCTTTCCATATTTGGCCATCGTTTTCTCCTGAGCCGGTACCCGGCCGCCAATAGAAGCACTACCCGACCATGCGCTTAGAGCAGGATCGGTTGCGGATGTTCCAGTACGCGCTATTTCGGCAGCGCGGCGAGCGCGTCCTTGAGACCGGGGACATTGCCGGCGCCGTCCGGCACCACCAGCGCTGCTCCCTTCGCGTCGTTGCCGATCGGTTCGGCGCGTCCTCCCAGACAGGTGCTCAGGAAGTTGTCGGCGATCGCAAAGAACGAGATGCGATTCTCGGGCCGGGCGAAGCCGTGCCCCTCGTCGGCATAGATCGCGTAGGTGACTGGGATCTTGCGCGCGTTCATGGCGGCGACGATCTGGTCGGATTCCTTTCGAGTCACGCGTGGATCGTTGGCACCCTGGCCTATCAACAGCGGGCGCTTGATCTGATCGACCTTGGTTATCGGTGAGCGCGTCAGCAGGAACTTCTTGCCATCTTCTGTGCGCGGGTCGCCGACGTGCTTGTACCAGGTCATCTCCATGAAGGGCTGCCAATACGGCGGGAAACTCTCGATCAGCGTCACCAGATTCGACGGACCGACGATATCGACGCCGCACGCGAACGTGTCGGGCGTGAAGGTCATGCCCACGAGCGTCGCATAGCCGCCGTAGGAGCCGCCCATGATCGCAATCTTGTCCTTCTGCGCGATGCCGTTGTCGACGGCCCACTTCACCGCGTCGATGAGATCGTCGTGCATCGTTCCGGCAAACTGCATGTCGGCGATGTTGACGAAGTTCTTCCCGAAGCCGGTCGAGCCACGGTAGTTGACCGATAGAACGGCATAGCCGCGGTTGGCGAGCCATTGATGTATCGAGTTGTAGCCGAACGTGTCGCGAGCCCAGGGCCCCCCATGCACGAAGAGCACCATCGGCAAGGCCTTGGCGGGTTTGCCGCTGCCGCCCGGATCCGTGTCGCGCGGCAGCGTCAGATAGGAAACGAGAGTCAGGCCGTCGCGCGCCTTGATTTCGACCGGGTACATGGGCGACAAAGGCGCACCTTCCAGGTTCGGCCGCGCCGTGAAAAGCTTGGTGAACTGCTTTGCCCCGCGGTCGTACAGCCAGAAGGCGACCGGCTCGGTGACGCGATCGACCTGAACCGTCCACAGCTTGTCGTCGTGCGACCGGCTGGTGACCGTCCACTGGCCGCGGGCATTCGCATTGAGGAATTCGATGTCGGCTTTGATTGCCGGATCGATCGCCTGCCATTCGTCGCGCAGATACACGACCTGGGCCGCCTGAACCTTGCCCGTGGCCGGGTGCGTCAGCGCGCCGCTGACGTCGGCCTTGCCGGATTCGGCGAGCACCTTTGGCGCGCCGGTATCGATGTCGATGGTCACGAGCGCCGCTTTGTCGCGGCCGCGGCTGTCGAGCGCATAAAGCGTGGTGCCCGCAACGTCGAAGCCGACGACTCGGGTCGTCAGCGCATCCTCGGGCGAAATCCTGGCGAACGACGTCATCTTGCCGCCAGCATCGCGCTTGAACACTTCAATGCCGCCGCCCTGTGTCTGCTTCGCGGCCATGCGCAATGCAAGGCTGTCGTCGACCGCGAAATCGACGTATCCGTCCTCGTTCCTGAATAGAAGTTTCTGCTCGCCGGTTTTCAGATTGTGGTGGTACACGTCGTGATTCTGGGGGTCGCGGTCGTTGATGCCGATCAGAATTTCATCGGGCTTGGTCACGCTCCTGGCGATCACCTGCCCCTGGACCTTGCCTGCCGGCGATATGATCATGTCCTGCGCGGTTGCGATGTCGACGACGTGAATGCGCCAGTTTTCGTCGCCGCCCTCGTCCTGAGTGTAGATGAGCTGATTGCTGTTCTGGGCCCAGAAAAATCCGCGAATTCCCCGCTTCCTGTCGGCGGTGATCGCTTTGGCGGCGCCGATGTTGTCGCGCGGCGCGACGAAGACATTGAGCACGCCGTCGCGGGGGGCGATGTAGGCAATGTTCTTGCCATCGGGGCTGATCGCGGGCAGCGTGCGCGTCGGATTTCCGAAGATATCCTTGCGCGGGATGAGGCTGTCCTGGTCCGCCGCCTGCGCTGGCAGCACGAGCAGCAAGAGCGTGGCGGCCACAAGCGCGGCGGTGCCAGCGAACATGGGCATTCTGGCGTTCATGAATAAATCCCGGAGGACGAAAAAGCGCCAATATTACACGCCCTATAATGCAGAGGCAGCCAGGACACCGTACTCAATCTGGGTCCCTCAATGAACACGATGACGCTTCTCTCCTCGGTCTCCACCCAATGGGACGCCTCCATCGTCCCGCAACTCGCCGATTACGTTCGCATCCCGGCGAAATCGCCGCATTTCGATCCGCAATGGGAAGCCAACGGCCACATCGAGCGCGTCATCCGCCTCGTGGATGCCTGGGTGAAGAAGCAGCCGGTACGCGGTCTCGCGGTCGAGATCGTGCGCCTGCCTGGCCGCACTCCCCTGCTCTATTTCAACGTTCCCGGCAGCAACAAGAGCGATCGGACCGTGCTGCTGTACGGCCATCTCGACAAGCAGCCGGAGATGAGCGGATGGCGCGACGGCTACGGTCCGTGGGATCCCCTGTTCGAGGACGGCAGGCTTTACGGGCGCGGCAGCGCGGACGATGGCTACGCCGTGTTCGCTGCCCTCGCCGCCATCGGCGCGCTGCAGGCGCAGGGCATTGCGCATTCGCGTTGCGCCGGCATGATCGAGACCTGCGAGGAGTCCGGCAGCTACGATCTCCCGGCATATCTCGAGGCGCTCGCGCCGCGCCTGGGACGAGTCGATTTCGTGATCGGGCTCGATTCCGGCTGCGGAGATTACGAGCGGATGTGGGACACGACCTCACTGCGCGGGCTCGTAGGCGGGCGATTGACCGTCGAGGTGCTGACCGAGGGCGTGCACTCGGGCGACGCGAGCGGCATCGTGCCCTCGTCGTTCCGCATCGCACGCAAGCTCCTCGACCGCATTGAGGATGCGACGACCGGCCGCGTGCTACCGCCGGAGTTTCATGCGCCGATTCCACAGGAGCGCGCCGAGCAGGCCCGCCAGGCCGCGGAAATGCTCGGCGACATCGTCATCCGGAAATTCCCTTTCGCCGGTTCCACGCAGCCGATGGTCGCGGACCCCGTCGAGGCCGTGCTCAACCGCACCTGGCGGCCGGCGCTGTCGATCATCGGCGCGGACGGCCTCCCCCCGAGCGCCAATTCGGGCAACGTGCTGCGCCCGCACACGTCGTTCACGCTCTCGCTGCGCCTGCCGCCGACGGTCGATGGCGCGCTGGCCGCGCGTACGCTGAAACGCCTGCTCGAGGCCGATCCGCCCTACGGCACGACCGTGCGCTTCGACGACGAGCAAGGCGCGACCGGTTGGAATGCGCCGCCGACCGCGCCGTGGCTCAAGCAAGCGGTGAACGACGCGTCGTTGCAGTTCTACGGCAAGCCCTCGGCAGCGATGGGCGAAGGCGGAACGATCCCGTTCATGGCGATGCTCGGCAAGCATTTCCCCGACGCGCAGTTCCTGATCACCGGCGTCCTCGGCCCGCATTCCAACGCGCACGGACCCAATGAATTTCTGCACGTGCCGTACGCGAAGAAGCTGACGGCGTGCATCGCGAGCGTGATTGCGGCGCATGGGGCGAGGAGGTAACGCGGGGGG
>Ga0070706_100002779_pt1 | contig 17498 bp, 16 predicted proteins | sample KBSK5501metaG_FD_65476 | JGI IMG/M metagenome (GOLD analysis project Ga0070706, IMG submission 65476) | Corn, switchgrass and miscanthus rhizosphere microbial communities from Kellogg Biological Station, Michigan, USA - KBS K5-50-1 metaG | ecosystem: Host-associated > Plants > Roots >... | reverse complement strand
GAGCGCCTGGAGAAGCTGATCGCCTCGCTGGAGTCGGCAGAGAAGGGATAAAGGATCGGTCCATCGGTTCATCGGTCCATCGGTTCATTTGCCTCGGACGACGCGTTTTCTGACGAAATCACTCGATGATCCGATCACCCGATGAACCGATTGGAACAGATTGCCCTGATGTTGCTCAAGCTGTTGACTCCTCTAGAGGACACGACTAGACTTTCCCGCGAAAGGAGTCTGCGTCTCGATTGGAAAAGCGGGGCAGCGTGACTCAGGTGGAGATCTTCGGCCAGACCTACAACGTCCGGGCCGAGGGCGATAGCTCCTACATTCACGACCTTGCCCGTTTCGTCGATTCTCGGATGAAAGAAGTGGCCGAACGGACGGCAACGGTAGACACCACGAAGATCGCCATCCTGGCGGCTCTGAATATTTCTGACGATCTGCATCAGGCTGGTAAGGGCCGGAAGGACGACCCGTCCAACGCGGTAGCGCGGGCGGAGAGGCTGATCCGGAAACTGGACGACGCACTGGGCGCCTGAAGGCGCGGCGTCGGCGGCCCCGCATCCAACGGGGACACGAAGGAAGCGAGTAGTTCGTTTGAGAGCTCTGGAGAAGCGAATTCCGTACGCTGCGCGGGAGCAAGACTTCCGCATCGTCGTGTAAGCCGACCACGCCCTCGGCGCCCCGGAGAAGGGGAGCCGAAATGAACACAGACCTCGCGATCGCGATCGCGGCAGGCCTCGTCCTCGCCGCCGTCGTGACCGTCATCGCGCTCGTCCTTCTCAACAAGAAGGTCGGGCGCGAGCGGGCCGAGATCCGTTCCGCCGCCGATCGCGCCCTCGCGGAAGCGAACCGGGCGGCCGACGCCAAGCTGCGCGAGTCGTCCGTCGAGGCCAAAGAACGGGTGCTGGCGGCTCAGGCGGAGTTCGACAAGACGATTACCGCGCGCCGGCAGGAAATCACGTCTCTGGAAAAGCGGGTTCTTCAAAAGGAGGAGAACCTCGACCGGAAGCTGGCCCAGCAGGAGCACCGGGAGGAGGAGTACGTCCGCAAAGAACGGTCGCTCTCCGAGTTCCAGAAGCGAGTCGATGAGACGCAGGCGGAGGCCGATCGGCTCGTCGACGAGCAGCAGCGCCGTCTCGAGCAGATCTCGGGGCTGACGGCGGTCGACGCCAAACGGGACCTCGTCAAGTCGATCGAGAACGAGGCTCGCGTCGAGGCCGCGGGGATGATCCGGCGGATCGAAGAGGAGGCGACCGAGCAGGCGACCCAGAAGGCGCGCCGGCTGATCGGGATGGCAATCCAGCGGCTGGCCTCGGATGCGGTCGTGGAGGCGACCGTCTCGGTCGTCGAGCTTCCCTCCGACGACCTGAAGGGACGGATCATCGGCCGCGAGGGACGAAACATCCGCGCGCTCGAGGCGGCGACAGGGGTCGACCTGATCATCGACGACACGCCGGAGGCGATCGTGATCTCGGCCTTCGAGCCGCTGCGGCGCGAGGTGGCGCGCCTGTCGCTCGAGCGCCTGGTTGCCGACGGCCGCATCCATCCGGCCCGCATCGAGGAAGTCGTCGAAAAGGTCCGGTCCGAGCTGTGGGAGAAGATTCGCCAGGAGGGGGAGGCGACGGCGCTCGAGTTCTCGATCCCCGATCTGCATCCGGAGCTCATCAAGCTGCTCGGCCGGTTGAAGTACCGGACTTCATACGGACAGAACGTGCTCCAGCACTCCAAGGAAGTGTCGTGGCTGGCGACCAACATGGCGGCCGAGCTGGGAGCCGATGTCGAGGTCGCCAAGCGGGCCGGGCTCCTGCACGACATCGGCAAGGCGATCGACCGCGAGATGGAGGGGACGCACCTCGAGCTGGGTCGGGAGGTCTTGAAGAAGTTCGGCGAGACTGGCGAGGTGATTCACGCGATGGAATGCCACCACGGGGACTACGAGCCCCGGTCACTCGAGGCGGTCCTCGTCAACGGCGCGGATGCGCTTTCCGCGGCGCGGCCCGGCGCTCGGCGGGAGATCCTGGAGACCTATGTCAAACGCCTCGAGAAGCTCGAGCACATCGCCGATGGCTTCAAGGGGGTTCAGAAGGCCTTTGCGGTGCAGGCGGGCCGAGAGCTGCGGATCGTCGTCGAGGCCAATCGGATTACCGACGACGAAGCGCTTTGGCTCTCGCGCGACGTCGCCAAGAAGATCGAGGCGGAGCTGCAGTATCCGGGGCAGATCAAGGTCACGGTGATCAGGGAAACTCGAGCCGTCGAGTTCGCCAGGTAATTTCGAAATTCGAATTTCGAAATTCGAAATCACTATGAATATCCTCTTCGTCGGTGACGTTGTCGGCCAGCCGGGTAGAAGGGCTCTCGACTACGCTCTGCCGAAGTTGATCGATCGGTATCGGATCGACTTCACCATTGTGAACGTGGAGAACGCGGCGGGAGGCTTCGGTCTCACGGTGGATCTCTTCGGAGAGCTGTCGAAGATGCCCATCGACGTCTTCTCTTCGGGAAACCATATCTGGGACAAGAAGGAAATCTACGACTCCTTAAACGCTTCGGATCGCCTGCTTCGGCCCGCCAACTACCCGCCGGGCAATCCGGGGCGCGGCTGGACGGTGCAGCCGACGGCGGCGGGGGTCGCGGTGGGCGTCTTGAATCTCCAGGGGCAGGTCTTCATGCCTGCCAACGCCGATTCTCCTTTTCGCGTGGCGGACGAGGAGTTGGCACGCGCCGGCGACGTGAAGGTCATCGTCGTCGACATGCATGCGGAAGCCACGTCGGAAAAGGTCGCGATCGGCTGGTACCTGGACGGGCGCGTCTCGGCCGTCATCGGTACGCACACTCACGTCCCGACGGCCGACGAGACGATTCGCCCCGGCGGCACCGCCTATCTTTCCGACGCCGGCATGACGGGCGCCTACGAGGGTGTCATCGGATTTTCCCGAGAGCGGATCATCGAAAAGTTTCTCTCCCAGACACCGCGCTCCTTCGAGACCGCGAAGAAAGATATTCGACTCTCGGGGGCGGTCGTCGAAGTGGACGAAGAGACGGGCAAGGCGCGGCGAATCGAGAGGGTGCAGGTCAAGGTGGATTGAGAGCGTCCCTCACTCGTCTTCCCCCTCTCCCCCGCGCCGGGGAGAGGGTCAGGGTGAGGGGGCAAGTCATGGATCATGTCGCGCGAGAGACTCACCGTCATCGTCCCCACGTTCAATGAACAGTCGAATATCGCCGACTGCCTGGCTTCGGTCGCATTCGCCGATGAGATCCTCGTCGTGGATTCCTTCTCGACGGATCGGACAGTCGAGCTCGCCCGATCCGTTCTTAACGCACGCGTGCTCCAGCACGCCTACGAAGGAAACGGTCCTCAGTGCAATTGGGCAATGGATCAGGCGTCTCATCCCTGGATTCTCGTCGTCGACGCGGACGAGCGCGTCACGCCGGAGCTCGCCAGTGAGATCGGAGCGCTTCTCAGCTCCGGGCCGGCCGAGAATCTCTATCGTTTGCGCCGGCACAACCTGTTCCTCGGCCGGGTCATGCGGGGTTCCGGCTGGGGAAGGGATCGCCTGGTGCGCCTCCTCCGCCGCGGGGCGGCCCGTTATCCGGAGCGGCGGGTCCACGCCGACATTGAGCCGGTCGGTCCCGCGCCGAGCCTGTCGGCGCCGCTTCTCCACTACACCTTCCGCTCGTTCGATCACTATCTGGAAAAGCTCGATCGTTATGCCCGTTGGGGAGCAGAAGACCTGGCTCGCCAGGGGCGCCGATCCGGTCCCGCCCAGATCGCGCTGCGTCCCGCCTGGCGTTTCCTGCGGTCCTGGATTCTGGAGGGCGGGATAAGGGATGGAGTGCGCGGCCTTTTGGTCTGCGGATTGCAGTCTTACGGCGTGTTCTTGAAGTGGGCGAGGCTGTGGGAGATGCAGAGGAAGAAGTGATTCATTCTTTCATTGATTCATTGTTCGATTGACTCGCAAGCGTCTTCGGCCGGTCAATGATTCCATGAAGCAATGAATCAATGACTCAATCTACGGAGTCGCTGATGCTCGAACCCGGTGATAAGGCTCCCGATTTCACGGTTCTTGACCACACGGGCAAGACTCGCCGCCTCTCCGACTACCGTGGCAAGACAGTGGTCCTCTGGTTCTACGCGAAGGCGGACACGCCCGGTTGAACCAAAGAGGGTTGCGGGTTCCGCGACCTCTACGGCGATTTCCAGAAGCGCAACGTCGAAATCCTCGGAGTTTCCTTCGATGGCGTCGAGGACAACGCGGCGTTCGCCGAAAAGTTCGGATATCCCTTTCCGCTGCTCTGCGACGTCCAACGGGAAATCGGCATGGCCTACGGGGCCTGTGACACTCCAGACGCCGCGACCGCCAGACGGATCAGCTACATAATCGGCCCGGACGGAAAGATCCTGAGGGCTTATCCCAAAGTCAAGCCGGCCGAGCACCCGAAAGAAGTGTTGCAGGAGATCGAGAAGGCCGCCTGACGATCGGCCGGGCCCTGCGACCTGTCCGGAGCGCCTAACGCTTTCCGACCGGCGCCGCGAAGTGCTTGTAGAAGGGAACCACCTTCTTGGCAAACTTCTCGGCGGTGAAATCGAGGGCCCGTTTGACGGCTTGAGCGGACATCTCCGCGCGTAACTCCTGCGAGCTAACCAGCTGGGCCAGGCGGTCGGACAGGTCCGCGACGCGCCCGACAACGAAACCTTCCTTCCCGTCGGTGATCAGATCGCGCACCCCCGGAAGGTCGAGCGCGACGACCGGCAGACCGGATGCCATCGCTTCGAGGATGGCCCGCTGTCCTTGCTCCGAGCCCGAGGAGGTGAAGAGAAAGGCGTTCCAGCATCGGTACAGGTCCGGCAACAGCTGCTCCTGGTAGCCGGTCCAGAAGTTTCGATCCTCGACCTTGAGTGATGCCGCCAGCTTCTTGAGCCGCGACATCCATTCTCCATGCCCGACATGGACCACCCCGATCGGTTCGGGTGTCCGCGCGACGGCAGTGATGGCCTCTTCGTGCCCCCGTTCCGCCGCGACCTTCCCGACGGTGCCCACGAGAAACATCGCCTCTGGCAGTCCGAAACGCCGCAGAACCGGGATCGGCTTCGGAGCGGGATGAAACTTCTCCGCATCCACCACGGGCGGATGGATTGGCCCGGTGGCACCGAAGGCTCTCGCAATCTCGCTGTTGGCGAAGGCGAAGGCGCGCGTGCGAGAGAAGAGCAGCCTTTGGGGCCCGCGCCGTCCGGCGTGGCGAACGTGGTGAATCGTTCGGAGCAGAGAGACCTGTGTGCGCGCGACGGCCCACGCCGCGACATAATGGTCGTGCGAGGTATGCGCATGGACGATGTCGAACTTTTCCCGCACGATCGTCTCGCGCAACCGGCGCACGTCTCGAAGGAATGTCAGCGGCCAGCGGGGCGCAGGTTCGAAGAGGGGGCGGGCCCAGCCGAGGGGCAGAAGCCGCTCCGCCAAAGGACTGTCGCGGACGAATCCAAACTGCGCCTCCAGCCCCGCCTGGATGAGCGCCGCGGTCTGGTCCAATACGACGGCCGCCGGCCCGGTCCATTTCTCCCCGGCCACGAGATTTAGGATGCGCATCGGAACCAGAAGCTATCAGCTCTCAGCGTTCAGCTCTCGGCCCACCCTTCCTCCGTTAGACTATTGCCTCGGAGGATGATCGCATGGCCGTCGATCCGGAGCTTCTCGCGATTCTCGTTTGCCCGAAGACGAAGGGGCCGCTCGAGCTCATCGAGCTGAAGGAGCAGACGCGACAGGCCCTCGTAGAGAAATACCGTGAGAAGTTTCGTGGAGAAGAGCCGGTCGTTACCCAGGGCCTCTACTCCAAGGAGGCCGACCTCGTCTACCCGATCGTCTCGGACATTCCCGTCATGCTGATCGACGAGGCGCTGCCGGGCTCGGAAGCGCGGTGACCGGACGCGCATGGCGCGTCCGGCGTGAGACGTAAGAGGTCAGACGAAGGAGTGGGCATCCAAAGGACGCTCTATCCCCTCCTCGTCGTTTTCGCGTTTCTCACCTTCCAGATCTCACCGGCCTACATCGTTGCCGGGCTGCTCCTTCTCCTCTGGCTGATCGCTGTCGGGCGGGAAAAGCGATGGTCGGAGGTCTTCGGCCATCCCGTGGTCGGGTTGCTCGGTCTCCAGGCGCTCTTCATTTTCCTTTCGACGGTCTTCTCGCGCGATCCCGTTGCGAGTGCCAGGCACCTCGCGGGCCTTTCCATCCTTCTGATTCTGCCGATCGCGACGGACCTGCTCGATCGCCCGCAACGGGCCCGCGGCATCTTTCTTGCGCTGGGGGCAAGCGGAGTTGTTCTCTCGCTCATTGGCTTTTGGCAGTTCGCCCGGGGCGGCGACGATCTGGAAAACCGCATCATGGCGACTCTCTCTCATTGGATGACCTACTCGGGCTTGACCATGATCGCGGGATGCGTGCTCCTGGGCCTCGCCTTCGAGGAGCATGGGAAATGGCGGTGGATCGGGATGCTGGGCCTCCTGCCGCTCGCCGCGATGCTTCTGACCTTCACGCGTAACGCCTACGTCGGGGCGCTCCTGGCGGTAATCCTCTATCTCGCGATTCGCAGGCCCCGCGGTTTGGTGCTGCTCGTGCCTGTTCTGGCTCTCGTCTTCTTCCTCTCTCCCGCCCCGATCCGCGCCAGGATCGTCTCGATCGCCTCGCTGCAGGACATCACCAATCGCGACCGGATTTCCATGCTTCACGCGGGGACCCGAATGATCGCGGACAGCCCCCTTTTCGGGATTGGGCCCGAGATGGTGAGGAGGTATTACCCCTTGTACCGAGACCCGGACGCCGCGCAGTGGCATGTGCCGCATCTGCACAACAACACGCTTCAGATCGCGGCGGCCAACGGGATTTTTGCGGCTCTCGCCTATCTCGCGCTGATGGCGCTTTTCTTCGTGCGGACCATTCTTCTCTTGCGCAAGGAGGCCCGGCCCACCCGGGCCGCGCTCCTGGCCGGCGCACTGATGGCCGGCGTCGCCCTCTTCGTCGCGGGTTTCTTCGAATACAACTGGGGCGACACCGAGGTCGAGATGGCGACCCTGCTCGTGCTGGCCATCCCCTTCAGTCGGGCATTTGCCGAAAGCGGGTAACGGGAAGACCTCTGTCTGTCGGTGCCCTCTGATCGTCGAGGCATCACCAGCATCCAAATCCTCAATTCCATCGGCCAGCGGCGCCGCCCGAAACGTCGACCGGTCCGCCGGTGCGGGTCCGTTAGCCTGATCGCCGCGACGTCCGAAGTAAAATGCGGCGATGTCTCTCCGCCCGGTTCCTTCTCCCTCGCCCACGCCGCCGCGACCGTACTCGGTCTCGGAGCTCCTGACTGAAGTCGGGCTCAGGCTCAAGACCGACTGGCGCAACATCGCGGTGGTAGGGGAGATCGGCCGATTCGACCTGAGAGGCGGGCATGGCTACTTCATGCTGAAGGACAAGACCGGCTGCTTGAATGCCATCATCTTCGCGTCGGAGCTGGAGCTCGTTCCTTTCGAGGTAAAGCCAGGACTCGAGGTCGTCGTGCGCGGTTCGCTCGACCTCTACGCTCCCCAGGGAAAATTCCAGTTGAAGGCCTGGGCAATCGAGCCTGTGGGAGCGGGCGCGTTGCAGCTCGCCTTCGAGCAGCTGAAGGCGAAGCTCGCGGCCGAGGGGCTCTTCGACAAAGCGCGCAAGCGCGCGATCCCGGCTCTTTCGCGGCGCATCGCGATCGTCACGTCTCCCGCGGGCGCCGCCATCCGGGACATTCTGAAGGTCCTGCGGAGGCGGTTCGACGGCCTCGCGATCACGATCTATCCCGTGCGCGTGCAGGGGGACGGAGCCGCGGCGGAAGTGGCGGAAGCGGTCCGGGCGTTGAACCGCCGGGGGGGGTTCGATGTCCTGATCGTGGCTCGTGGAGGCGGTTCGCCGGAGGACCTGGCTCCCTTCAACGATGAGCGGGTGGCGCGGGCAATCGCGATCTCCGTCATCCCCACGATCTCGGGGATCGGCCACGAGACAGACGTCACGATTGCCGACCTCGTCGCGGATCTTCGCTGCCCGACTCCTTCGGCGGCCGCCGAACAAGTTGTCCAACGCAAGGAGGACCTGACCCGGCGGGTCGGCGACTTGCGCTCGCGCTTCGCGCTCGCGGTCAAGGGACGCATCGGGCACGCCCGCGCGCGCTGGACCGGCCTCGCGCGGGCAGACGGGCTCCTCCAGTTCCGCTACCGCTTGCGCGATTTTCGGGAACGGATCGCGCAGAGCCGGGCTGCATTGCTGGTCGCGCTGGAGCGACGTCCGGTTCGAGATGCGGCTCGTCTGGAGAGAGCGAGGCGCTCCCTGCAGGATTTCCCCCGGGTCGTCGAGCTGGCTCGCCGTCAGGAGACCGTCGCTCGCCGGATGGCGCTGTTGGAAGAGCGGACCGTGCGAGGCCTCGAGCGCCGCGGCGAGCGACTGCGGTCGATCATTGCGAAGCTGAACGCCCTTTCGCCGCTCGCCATTCTGGCCCGCGGATACGCCGTGGCCTCCCGCGAAGGAGCCCGATCGGCGCTCCGGTCGGCGGAAGACGTGAAGATGGGCGATCGGATTCGCGTCCGGCTGCACGAGGGAGAGATCCGGGCGGTCGTGCGCGCGACCGGGGTGCCCCGACAGGACGCGCCGCTCTTCGGAGAGGAAAATCCCGCACCGGCGGAGAATCAGCTGCCGATGTTCGACTCTGGGCGAGAAGGAAAGAAGGAATGACGGCACGCGTCAAGAAGGACCCGAGCTTCGAGGAAGCGATGGAGCGCCTGGAGACGATCGTCGCGCAGATCGAGTCCGACGAGCTCGGCCTCGAGCAGCAATTCGAGCTCTTCCGCGAGGGCATGTCTTTGGCGCGCTTCTGCGACGCGAAGCTGACCGAGGTCCAGAAATCGGTCGAGATCGTTCTGAAGGAATCGGCGGGGGAGTGGAAGACCGCCGCATTCGAGTCCGGAGAGGCCGAGGACTCGGACGAGGGCGACGATCGCGGTTGACGATCTCGCCCTTGGTTGTCATCCCGAGCGCAGCGAGGGATCTCTCTCCGCCGCTGCCAGCCGCGCGTCCATCCCGGAATTGGCTGCGCAGGGGATCTGGCGCTCTGATTGGAGTCGCTTTCCGTTCCGGATTCTCATCGGGGGTAGATTCCTCGTCGCTGCGCTCCTCGGAATGACAGTGCAGGGTCTGGCGCTCGTTCGGAATGACCGCGCGCGGTCTGTGCTCCTCGGAATTGCGGTGCAGGACCTTCGCTCATCGCGATGGCATTGCAGGACCATTCCTCCTCGCAAATGACAGCGCAGGATCTTGCCCAGTACCTCGCCGCCCGCAAGGCGGAGGTCGAGCACGCGCTCGAGCTGCTGGTCCCCCGGCCTGATGCCTGGCCGGAAAAGCTGCACCGCGCGGTGCGGCACTCGCTCTTCGCCGGCGGCAAGCGTCTGCGCCCGATTCTCTGTCTCGCCGCTGCGGAGGCCCTGGGAGGGGATCTCGAGGCGATTCTTCCGGCCGCGTGCGGTCTGGAGATGATCCACACCTACTCGCTGATCCACGATGACCTTCCGGCCCTCGACAACGACGATCTGCGGCGCGGTGTGCCGACCTGCCATGTCGTCTTCGGCGAAGCGATGGCGATTCTGGCGGGGGACGCGCTCCTGACTCACGGGCTCGGCACCTTCGGCCGCTATCCGGAAGGAGAGCGTTACGACGGGGCAAAGCTCGCGGTGGTCAACGCTGTCGTGGACGCCATAGGGACCACGGGCATGATCGGAGGACAAGTGGCGGATCTGGAAGCCGAGGAGATTTCTGATCCGACGCCGGAGCTGGTCCTCTCGATTCACGAGAGCAAGACGGGGCGGCTCATCCGCTGCTCGCTCCAAGCGGGCGGTCTCCTCTCCTTCGCCAAAGACGCCGAACTCGAACGGCTGGACACGTACGGCCGGGCCATCGGTCTGGCCTTCCAGATCAAGGACGATCTGCTGGACGTGGAGGCGGACGCCGCCACGCTCGGGAAGTCCTCGGGAAAGGACGCGGCGGCCGGGAAGGCGACCTTTCCCTCGGTCTGGGGCCTGGAACGCTCGCGGGAAATGCTCGCGGAAAAGATCGCCGAAGCCGTCGCCGCGGCGACGGCGCTTCCGCGCGGAGGGGGGCGCCTTCCCGTCCTGGCGCGCTTCGTCGGAAGCAGGGCATCGTAATGAAGGCCTTCGTCCAGAGCGCCGTCCGAGAGTTCTCGCTGCGCGATCTGCCCGTTCCGAGGACGGGTCCCGGAGAGGTCGTGCTGCGCGTTCGAACGGCGCTGACCTGCGGGACGGACCTGAAACTGCTTTCGCGGGGGCACGCGCGGATCGCGCTGCCGGTGACGATGGGCCACGAAGGCTGCGGCGAGATTGTCGAAGTCGGGGAGGGAGTGACCGAGTTCTCAGCGGGAGACCGCGTCGTGCCGGGCGTTTCGGGCCCGTGCGGCTCCTGCGAGGAGTGCCGCCGGGGCCTGCCGAATCTGTGCGCCGCGGGTCACGCCGACCGGACGTGGGGGACATTCGCGGAATTCCTGCGCGTTCCGGCTCCCGTTGTCCTGTCCAATCTGCACGTGATCCCGCCGGGCGTGTCGGGCGAGGTCGCCGCGTTTCTCGATCCGCTCGCTTCGGTGTTGCACGGTTGGAATCGGCTCTCTCATCGCGGTGAGCGATTCCTGATCTACGGCTCCGGAGCGCTCGCCCTTCTCTGGGCGCTCGTCGTCCGGTGGCGCGGCGGCCGGGCGACCGTGGCGGGACGGCGTCCCGACCGGCTGGCGCTCGCGCGCACACTCGGGGCGGAGACGCTCGATGTCTCCGGCGGACCGCCGGATCGCTTTGTTGCGGACTTCGCCGTTGACTGTACCGGCAGCGCGGAGGTCTGGGAGCGTCTTGCCGACCTCGTTTCTCCGGGCGGACAGGTTCTCCTTTTCGGGGGATGCGCGCCTCGGGCCCGCGTCTCCTTCGATGCGGGCCGCCTCCACTACTCCGAAATCTCCCTGGCGGGGTCGTTTCACTACACACCTGACGACGCCCGCGCGGCCCTCCAGGCTCTCGCCTCGGGCGAGCTCGACCCGCGTCCCTTGATCAGTGGCCGCGGCGGTCTCTCCGAGCTTCCGCGCTTCCTCGACGCTCAGCGCCGCGGCGAAGGAATCCGGTACGCCATATCGATGCCTTGAATCGATGATTCAATTCCTTCGATGAAGGCCGTCGAAGTTCAGTCGGACGGATCCGTCTCGGTTGTCGAGAGGGAAGTCCCGACCGTTGGCGAGGGTGAGGCGCTGCTGCGCCCGACCGCGGCGGGGATCTGCGGCTCGGATCTGCTCGACTGGTATGTGCGCCTCAAGACGGGAACCGTGATCGGCCACGAGATCGCCGGCGAGATCCTGCAGGTGGGGCGTGGTGTGACGGGCTTCACGCCGGGGGACCGCGTCGTTCCTCACCATCATGCGCCCTGTCTTGTTTGCGAGCTCTGCCTCGCGGGAAGGTACGTGCATTGCGAGGCCTGGCGGTCCTCGCGGCTGGATCCGGGCGGCATGGCGGAGTACGTCCGCATTCCGGCCGACAACCTCGCTCGCGATACCCTGAAGATTCCCGAGCGCCTCTCCGACGAGGAGGCCGCCTGGACGGAGCCGCTGGCGACGGTGGTCAAGGCCTTCGCGCGGGCACGGTTCGCTGCCGGCCAGTCCATTCTGATCATTGGACTGGGATCGGCGGGGCAGTTGGCGGTACGTCTCGCCCGGGCCCGAGGGGCCTCTCGGATCGCCGGCGCCGATCGGGTTCGGTTTCGGCTCGAGATGGCGGATCGTGGCGGCGCGGAGGAGCTCGTCGATGTTCGGAGCGCTCAGCCGCGAGGGTCCTTCGACGTCGTCTTCGTTTGCCCGGGCAAGAGCGACGTCATCCAACAGGCGGCGAGCCGGGTGGCTCCTGGCGGCACGCTGCTTCTCTTCACGATGGCTCCGCCGAATGAGAAACTCACGCTCTCCTCCTATGAGCTCTACTTTCGGGAGGTCAGTCTCGTGCCCTCGTATTCCTGCGGGCCCGGCGACACGCGCGAAGCCCTCGAGCTGCTCGATTCGGGAAGAGTGCGAGTCGCCGATCTGATCACTCACCGCTTTCCGATCGCGCGCGCCGCGGAGGCCTTCGAGCGCGCTCGCGACCCGGAGGGCTCGGTGAAAGTAATGGTGACGTTCGCCGCCTCATGAAATCCCGCCTCGACCTTCTCCTCGTCTCGCGCGGGCTCGCGCCGACCCGGGAAAAGGCGCAGGCGATGATTCTCGCGGGGCTCGTGGAGGTCAACGGGCGCCGCGCGGAGAAGGCGGGAGCATCCACCGACGCGGAGGCGCCGATCCAGGTCTCCGGTCCTCTCCACCCGTACGTCTCGCGAGGAGGAGTCAAGCTCGCGGCCGCCCTCGACGCCTTCGGGATCGATCCCTCCGGCCTCGTCTGTCTCGACGTCGGGGCCTCGACCGGCGGCTTCACGGATTGTCTGATTCAGCGCGGCGCACGCCGTGTTTTCGCCGTCGACGTTGGCCGGGGACAGCTGGATGCGAAGCTGCGCAGCGACTCGAGGATCATCGTGGTCGAGGGAGTCAACGCGCGGCGCCTGTCTCGCGAGCACGTTGCCGAGCCAATCGATCTCGCGGTGATGGATCTCTCGTTCATTTCGTCGCGACTCGTCATGCCCGCCGTGCGCCGCCTGCTCGCGCCGGACGCCCGGGTGGTCGTGCTCGTCAAACCTCAATTCGAAGCGGGCCGGAACGAAGTTCCCCGCGGCGGGATCGTGCGCTCGGAAGAAGTCCAGCGGCGCGTCGTCGAAGAAATCGCGCGGTTCGGGATCGAGCTCTCTCTCGAAGTCGTTGGACAGATCCCTTCCCCGATCCTGGGCGCGCGCGGGAATCGGGAGTTCCTCCTCGCCTTCCGGCATCGAGAACCGCGAAGCGATCCGCCATGACTGAGAGTGTCGGCCGGGCAACTCACGACCCTTAACTCGTCGCGCTTCGTGTAAATTGAGCCGCATGAAGGGATCGCGCGCCCGCCGTCCGATCCGATTTCGCAGGATCGGTCTGGTTGCCAAGGTTCTCTCGAAGGAGGCTCTCCGGCTGACCGCGTCGCTCGAGCGGGCACTCGCCCGCCGGCATCTGGAGATTCTGTTTGACGCCGATACCGCCGAGGCGATGGGACGCGGCGGAGGCATCTCCCGCCGGCGCGTCGCGCGATCAGCGGACCTCGTCTTCGTTCTCGGGGGGGATGGGACGCTTCTGTCAGTGGCGCGCGAGACGCCCTCCTCGACGCCCGTTCTCGGGGTCAACGTTGGAGTGCTGGGGTTCCTGGCGGGACTCAAGCGGGCGGAGGTGCTGGAGCGCTTGGACGAGGTCCTCGCCGGCGGCTTCCGCGAAGATCGGCGCCGTCGGCTGGACGTACGGGTTTCGGCCGGAGCGCACCGAGGTCGGTACCGGGCCTTGAACGATGCCGTCCTGCACAAAGAGGCCATCGCGCGCATTGCAACGTTCTCGGTGTCGGTCGGAAACAAGGCGGTCTCCCGCTTTCGCGGCGACGGGGTGATCGTTGCGACCACCACCGGCTCAACCGCGTACAACCTTTCCGCGGGAGGTCCGGTGCTCTATCCGTCGCTTCCGGCGCTCGTCGTGACCCCAATCTGCCCGCACACACTGTCGCAGAGGCCTCTGGTCGTGCCTTCCTCGCTTGCGATCGGGTTGCGGGTCTTGGACGGCGGCCGGACCGGGGTCCGGTTGACGCTCGACGGCCAGGAGGGCTTTCCGATCGGGACCGGGACCGAAGCCCTCGTCCGCCAGAGCGCCTCCTCGGCCACGCTGTTGCGCCCTCCCGAGTCCGACCACTTCGACAAGCTGGCCGAGAAGCTGAACTGGGGCGTGTGATTAGCGACAGCAGGAAGCGGTGAATTCGGCCACGCCCCGCGCCGTTCTGGTCGATTGACGATGGCTAAAGCTTTCCGTCCGAGCGAAGAAGTCCATGCGCACCGCCTTTCATCGGCCCGCCTCTACGGAATTCTCCTGCTCTTCCTGATTTTGGCTGGATACGCGATCTGGACGTCCGACCGGTTTCAGAACCTGCTGCAAGGCGTTTCCCGCTCGCGCCTGAGTCAGGCGCTCGGGGCGCCTGTCTCTTTTGAGACCGTCGACCTGCGCTTCTTTCCTCCAGCCGTCCGGCTGGCCAACGTGCGCATTGGGAATGATCCGGCCCTGCGGCTTCCATCCGATCAGCCGCTGCTCGAAGTGGAAGAGGTCTCGATCGGAGGCGGGTTTTCTCTGGTCGGACAGGAACTTCGACTCGGGCGAATCCGCGCGGTGAGGCCTCGCATCCGCCTCCTTCAGTCCGCCGATGGTCGATTCAATCTTCCTCCGGGTTTGTCCGCCCCTTCGAAAGGCGGACTCAAGATCCACGTCGGGTCGGTCCTGGTGCAAGAGGGACTCTTGGAATTCGAGGGGCGCCGAGCCGGAATTGACGGGCGCTTCGATGATTTTGCCGCGGAGCTGACTTCACTCTCGCGCGACCGCTATGAAGGACGAGTTCTGGCTCGCCGAGCGGTCGTGCGGTTGCCCGGTGCCGAGCCGCTCGTCGCGGCGTTCTCGACCCGGTTCCTCCTCGACACGCGCCGCGGCGTAACCGTCGACGATCTTCGCATCAGCGGCCCCTTCGGCCAACTTCAGATCGCCGGCGAGATCGAGAACCTCGACCAGCCGCGCAGCTCGCTGACCGCGGTGGGCGTCCTCGCGGCGGAGGAGATCGAGCGGATCTTCCACTCTCCCCTCGGTTTTGCGGGAAGCGCCCGCGTGCGAGCTCAGATCCAGATTCCGCCGAGTGGCGGCTTTACCGTGACAGCGAAGATCACGAGTCCGCACATGCGCAAGGACCAGTTCCAATTCGAAGATGTCGCGGCGACCGTCGTCGCGCGGCCGGAAGCGTTGGTCGCCGAGATCGAACAACTGGGGTACGCCGGAGGACACGCCAACGGAGTGCTGCGCATCGCGAACCTGACGGGCAAACCCCAACCGATGACGCTCGACCTCGACGCTCGCGGCCTTTCCGTCGAGCGCTTCTTCGGAGACCTCGGCCTGAAGGGCACCGGACTCTCCGGATCAGCCGCCCTGCAGATCGGTCTTCGATGGGGGGAAGCGGGCCTCGAGCGGGCGGACGGGGGCGGCACCATTCAGATTCAACCCGGACCCGCGACCTCCATTGTCCAAGGTCGCTTCGGAGTTCCCACCGGTGCGGACGGCGCGCTCGCGGTCGTGGCGGGCCGGATGGGCTTCGAAGGCGTCGCGTTTCGATTTCCGCAGTCCACGTTGGAACTGACGGGAGGCTTGAAGATCGGACAGTGGCAGCCGGACTTCGACATCCATCTGAAGTCGCGCGATCTCGCGGAGGTGGATCGGATCTTCCAGAACTTCATGGCTGCGACGGGCGGAAAGCCGGAGCCGCTCGGCCTCGCGGGCTCGGGAGAGATCCAGGGGCACGTCGCCGGAACGTGGGAAAACCCGGATGCGACTCTGCAAATATCGGCCGAGGAAGCTCGCTATTCCAACGTGCCATTTGGCAGCGTGCGCGGCGCCGTGGAGATGCGGGACGGTGCATTCTTCTTCCGGCCGCTGAGGGTCTACGAAGGGGACGCGACCCTGTCGCTCGAGGGGATGGCGCGATATCGGATCATCCCCCGGCGCCCGCGCTTCGACTTGAGCGTGGCCGCTCGACGGTATCCGATCGCCCGTTTGTTCCAGTATCTGGACCTTCACTATCCCATCGAAGGACTGGTGACGGGCAGCTTCCCGATCGCCGGAACGCCAGAGGAGCTTACGGGAGGAGGTCCTATCGAGCTCGCGGACGCGACCGTCTGGGGAGAGAAGATTCCACTCGTACGGGCAACGGTGCGGTTTACCCCGGGACGCTTCGCTCTCGACGACGTGAACGCCGAGTTCGGCGGAGGACTGGTGCGCGGCTCGGCGGCGGTGGGCATCGCGGAGAAGACCTTCGAAGTGCGCGCGGCCGGCGACGCGGTGCCGATCGAGTCGATCCGCGCGGCGCAATCCATCGCGCGTGACATCAGCGGCCGACTCTCCTTCCAGCTCTCCGGAGGAGGTTCGCTCGACCACCCCGACCTCGAGTTGACGGCCTCCCTTTCGAAGGCGCGCTTCTTCGGGCATCCGGTGCCGGACCAAATGGAGCCGCGCGCGGTCCTCCACATGAAGCGAGGAGTCCTCGACGCCTCGGTCCAAGTTCCTCGGGCCTGGAGCCTGACCGCGCGAGGAGACCTCTTCGGATCTCCGGCCAAGGTCGACGTGGGGTTGGACGCGTCCGATCTCTCGGGCCTGTTCCTCTTTACGCCGCTGGACCTGCCGCCGGGCCGAGGCGGCTCGCTCGCGATCGAGGGGGACTTCACGCTTCCCTCGAAGCCGGGAGCGTTTCCGACGGGCGCCTTCACGGTCACCCGCGCGAGGCTGGATCTCCCCGACCGCCCCGGAATTCTGGCGACCTCTGGCGCCGTGCGGATGTCTCTGGCCGACGGGAGGTTGGTGTTCCAGGAGTTCACCGCCGTAGGAGAGGGCACCGCGCTGAAGATCAACGGGCGGGTGGACGTGGGAGCCGAGCCCGCGGGTCTCGCCGTGGCCGTCGCGGGGACGCTCGACGCCTCCGTGCTCGCGTTGGCTCTCCCGGATGTGGCTCTTGCCGGGAAGTTGGCCGTGGATCTGCACGCGGCCGGAACCCTTCAGAAGCCGGCGCTCTCCGGCTCGGTGCGCGTTGAGAACGGCAAGTATCGGTTAACCGGCCTCGCGCAGATCTTAGACGACGTCCAGGCGAGCGTGACATTTCACGAGTCTCGCGGAGATCTGGAAGGGCGGGCCCACTTCGGAGGCGGTGACGTCTTCGTCGGAGGCAGTTTCGCTTTTACCGGCATGTCGATGGAAGAGTTCCGCGTCTCCGTGCAGGGGCGTCACGTCCGACTGCCGGCCATGCAGGATTTCCGGCTGATTGCGGATGCCGATCTGGTCGCGACGGGCGGTCCTTCCGGAAACACGCTCCGCGGCGAGGTCGTGCTGTTGCGCGGGACCTATTCGAAGGATTTCGACATCACGCTGTCGGATCTGCTCGCCCGCAGCCGGCCCTCCGGGGGAGCGGTGCCCGACCCGTGGAAGCAGAGAACCACTCTCGAGATTCGCATCGTCTCCTCGGCGTCACTGGAAGTCCGCAACAACGTCGCGCGGCTGACCGGCACGGTCGATCTCGTCGCGCGCGGCACGGTCGCCGACCCGGTTCTCCTCGGCCAGATCGTGCTCGACGAGGGGGGACGGCTGACTTTCCGCGACGTCCGTTATGACATCGAGTCGGGCACGGTGACGTTTGCCAATGCCCGTGGGTTCGTGCCGATTCTCGACATCCACGCCCGGGCCGAGGTGAAAGGGTACGACCTGGTCGTGAGTCTCGTCGGAACATGGCCGCGAATCCAGAC
>Ga0070706_100002776_pt1 | contig 17502 bp, 15 predicted proteins | sample KBSK5501metaG_FD_65476 | JGI IMG/M metagenome (GOLD analysis project Ga0070706, IMG submission 65476) | Corn, switchgrass and miscanthus rhizosphere microbial communities from Kellogg Biological Station, Michigan, USA - KBS K5-50-1 metaG | ecosystem: Host-associated > Plants > Roots >... | reverse complement strand
CGCGAGACCGTCATCCGCATCCTCAACGAGGCCCTGGCCACCGAGATCGTGTGCGTCCTCCGCTACAAGTCGCACTACTTCATGGCGAAGGGGATCCACGCGCAGGCCGTCGCCGCCGAGTTCCTGGAGCACGCCAACGAGGAGCAGGGCCACGCCGACCAGATCGCTGAGCGCATCAACCAGCTCGGCGGAGCGCCCAACCTCAGCCCCGAAGGGATGCTCACCCGCAGCCACTCCGAGTACCAGCAGGGCGACACGCTGGAGGACATGATCAAGGAGGACCTGATCGCGGAGCGGATCGCCATCGAGTCCTATTCCGAGATCATCCGGTACCTCGGCAACGACGACGTGACCTCGCGGCGGATGATGGAGGGGATCCTGGCCGTCGAGGAGGAGCACGCCGACGACCTGGCCAAGCTCCTGGTGACGCTCGACTCGACGAAGAGGGGCTGAAGGCTTGGCCGACGGGCCGCCGGCGGCCTTCATCGTCCTTCCCGACCGGGCCGTCCTCTCCGTGACCGGCGCGCCGCGCCTGAAGTTCCTCCACAACATCCTGAGCAACGACGTCGAGAGCCTGAAGCCCGGCCAGGGCCGCCGGGCCGCCCTCATGGACGTGAAAGGCCGCCTGCTGGCCTTCGTGCGCGTGCTGGCCGATGCGGATGCGGTCCGGCTAGAAGTGGCCGGCGGCCGGCGCGACGCGGTGGAGCAGGCGCTCGTGCACTACCGCGTGGCGACGCCGGTCCGCTTCGCCGCGCGGCCCGACGTAGTCGTCGCCCTGCTGGGGCCGGACGCGCGCGGCGCGCTCGCCCGGGCCGGAGCCGAGGTGCCCGAGCTGGAGGAAGAAGCGCACGTCCGCTCCCATCTCGGCGGTGTTGATGTCGGCGTGGGGCGCGCGGGGGACGTGCCCGGAGGAGGCTACGTCCTGCACGTCCCGCCGGACGGCGCGGGGGCGGTGGCCTCCGCGCTGGAGGCCGCGGGTGCGCTAGCCCTTTCGCCCGAGAGCCTGGACGTCCTGAGGGTCGAGGCGGGCCGGCCCTGGTACGGAACCGACGTCACCGAGGAGAACCTTCTCCACGAGACCGGCCTGCTGCGCGAGTACCATTCGTCCACCAAGGGGTGCTACGTGGGCCAGGAGGTCGTCGCCCGCCTCGAGGCCAGGGGCGGCCACGTGAACAAGATGCTCCGGGGCCTGCGGCTGGCGTCGCCGGCCGCCCGCGGCGACGTCGTCACCGCGGAGGGCAAGGACGTCGGCCGCGTCACCACCGCCGGCGTCTCTTCCCGCTTCGGCCCCGTGGCCCTGGCCTGGGTCCACCGCAGCCGATCGGAGCCGGGCAGCGCCGTCGACGTCGCGGGCGCGCCGGCCACCGTCGTCGCTCTCCCCTTTGCGGAGGCGGGGTGAAGATCTACACGCGCACGGGAGATCGCGGGGAAACCGGCCTCGGTGACGGCTCGCGGGTAGGCAAGGACACGCTGCGGGTCGAGTGCTACGGCGAGGTGGACGAGCTCAACGCCTGCCTCGGCATCGTGCGCTCCCAGCACGAAGACGCCCGCCTGGACACCCTGCTCGCCCAGGTCCAGAAGGACCTCTTCGCCCTCGGCGCGCAGCTGGCCGATCCGCAAGCGCGCGTCGTCGGCCGCAAGCCGAAAGCGGCGGTCGCCGCCGAGCACGTGAAACGGCTGGAGGACGCGATCGACGCCCGCGAAGAAACGCTTCCCCCGTTGAAGGCCTTCATCCTTCCCGGCGGCTCGCCCGCGGCCGCACGCTTGCACTTCGCGCGGACCGTATGCCGGCGCGCTGAGCGCCGGGTGGTGGCCCTCTCCCGCCACGACGACGTGGACCCGCTCGTCGTCAGCTATCTCAATCGCCTCTCCGACCTGCTCTTCGTCCTCGCGCGTGACGCCAACCGCACGTCGGGGGTGACCGAAGAGACGTGGTGAGGCTGGGGCCGGCGGTCGCCGAAGCGCTGGCCGGCCTCGGCGTCGTCGCCGGCCCGGACGACACGCCGGAGCGGCTGCGCGAGCGGTTGAACGAGCGCTACCTGGCAGAGGTACGCGCGCTGAAACTGCGCCAGCAGGCCGGCGAGATCCCGCTGCGCGAGTACGCGCGCCACGTCCAGGCGCTCAAGGAGCGCTACGCGCTGCTCGGCGTGCCCCTTTCGCTCTGGGCCGACGCGGGCTGAGCTCCCTTCGCGCGCCGGTCAGCGCCGCCCCCGCGGCCGCGAGCAGCTCCTCGAGCAGGCTCCGGTGGCAGCGGGCCTCATCCGCGCAGTAGCAGCCGACCGAGAAGTTCGTCTGGTGAGACAGCGCGGCCAGCGTCGCGATGAGATGGCGCGCTCGCGGCTCGCTCATCTCGCGGCGGTAGCGCCGAGCGTATCGTCGCCACCGGGCCGGCGTCCACGGCTCGGCGAGCGCCCAGGAGACCGCCGCCGCGCTGGGGGCCAGCTCGGGCAGCCACACGTCGAAGTAGTCGCGGCGGCCGCGCTCGGCCCTGGCCACGCCGCGCGGCGGGCGCCGGACCGTTCCAATGCGCAGTCCTTCATCGGGGGCGCGCGCCGTGCCGAGCCGGACCACGCGGATCATGCGACACTCGCGCCGACGGCACGCACGCTCGCCGTGCCCCAGAAGCAGTGCGTCCACGACTTGGGAAAATCGGCGAGATACCCTGTTTCCATCTGGTCGATCTGGAAGCCACCCGCCGTGATGAGGGACGGGATGTCTCGCGTCAGGTGACAGCCTTCGAACACCCAATGCGTAAAGGGCTCCGACCGTTCCTGCCAGCGGCGCAGCCGGGGATCGGGAGATCGCCCGTGCTCGAAGAAGATGAGCTTGCCGCCCGGCCTCAGGACGCGGGCGACCCCGCGCAGGGCCTCCGCCACGCCGGGAATCGTGCAGAGCGTGAAGGTGCTGACGACGGTGTCGACCGCGCCGTCCGGCAGGGGAATGCGTTCGCCGGGAAGGCCGAGGAACTCCACTTCAACCTTGGTGCGGCGGCGCTGCGGTTCGGCGAGGCGGATCATGCCCGGGTTCGGCTCGAGCGCATAGACCCTCGCGACTCGCGCCGGGTCGTAGTACGCGAAATTCACGCCCGGCCCGACACCGATCTCGAGGACTTCCCCTTGGGCCATCGGGACGATGCGCCGTCGAATGTCGCGGATGGGCTGGGGGTCGCCCAGCAGCTTCACCAAGCGCGGGTAGACGTGATCCCGGTAGAAGGGCATGCGTGCTCTCCCAGATCAGATCCGAGGCGCGGGCGGCCGACCGAGGATGCGTTCGAGCGTCTGACCGAGCGCAAGCAGGTCCCGGTCGGTGCCGGCCGGTCCGTCGAACTCGAGGCCGACCGGTAGACCGTCGCGGGTGAGGCCTGCGCAGAGCACGAGGCCCGGGAGTCCGGCACAGCTTCCCGGAGCGATGTTCCGAGACATCGCGGTCCTGAACGCGACCGTCTTGCCGCCGATCTCGACCTCCAGTTCCTGGCCGATGGGCGGGGCGGGCATCAACGTGGTCGGATAGACGATCGCGGACGCGCCCGTCGCCCGGAAGCATCGGGCGAAGGCCTCCTGCAACGCCGGGCGATGGACGTCTCGCGCCGCCGCATACGCCTCGTCCGACACCCAGAGCCGGCCCCCGGGGACGCGCGCCTCGAGCGAGTCCCGGATGTTCTCGCCGACCATCGCCAGGAGCTGCTCGAACGTGACGCCCGTCTCGAACTCCCGTAAGTAGCCCTTGATCATCCGCACCGTGTCGTGGCAGATGATCGGGTAGTTGGCCGCATCGACGTGCGCGGTCAGGTCTTCGACCTCCGCCTCCACGAACGCCACGCCGGCCTCCGCCAGCCGCTCCATCGCTTCGTTCGCGACCCGCGCGACTTCCGGATGAAGCCCGGCGAAGTACTGGGTCGGGGACACGGCCAGCCGAACCGCATCCGGTCGAACCGCCGCGAGCGGCGTGAAGTCTCCGACCATCACCGAGTCGAAGAGGGAGAGGTCGGCCACCTCCCGCGCGAGGGGACCGACGGCGTCGAACAGCGGCGTCAGCGGCATCACGCCCGCGGACGGGTAGCGGTGCGTCGTGGGCCGGAGCCCGGCGATCCCGCACAGCGCCGCCGGCACCCGGATCGAGCCGCAGGTGTCTTCGGCGACGCCCAGCGGCGCCATCCGCGCGGCCACCGCGACGGCGGTGCCGCCGCTGCTCCCCCCCGGAATCCGCGTCGGATCGTACGGGTTGCGGACCGCGCCGAAGGCCATGTTGTTGCAGGTGTAGCCGAGCGACATCTCCTGGAGATTGGTCTTCCCCATCACGAGGCCGCCGGCGGCGCGCAGGGCGCGCACGACCGGCGCGTCCTCCCGGGGTCGGAAGCCGCGCAGGGCCGCGGTCCCCGACGTGGTGGGATGGTCGGCCGTGTTGACGCTGTCCTTGATCGGGATGGGCAGGCCGTGGAGCGCACCCAGCTCGCCGCCGGCGGCGCGCCGCCGGTCGGCCGCGCGGGCGGCTTCCATCACCTCGCCAGGCGAGATCGAGATGAACGCGTTGAGCCGCCGGCCGACCTCGGCGCGGGCCAGGAGAGCGCCCGCGTAGTCTTCAGCCTTCAGCTCGCCCCGGCGCATCCGCGCGACCGCCTCTACGGCCGAGAGCTCGATCATCGGTCCACCGGGCGCCGCGACCTCATGAGCCCCTCGACGGAGATGGAGTCCTCCTCGCGCGGAAGCAGCAGCACCACCGTCAGGAGCGCCAGCCGCGGGATCACGTGCGTGTGGAACGCGTAGAGCGGCTCCTTCAGCAGGTGGCCGAACGTGACGAGGACGAGCACACCCCCGAGGGAAACGAGGGCGGGCCGGGTCTTGTAGCCCACCAGGACGAGCGCTCCCGCGACCAGCTCCACCACGGGCACGGCCGTGCCGGTGGCCCACAGCGACCACGCCGGCAGGAACGTGTCCGCGTAGGGGCCCACGAAGTAATGTCGGGCGTGGCCGATCGGAGTCATCACGAAGCACTTGTAGACGCCGGCCATGAAGAAGATCAGGCCCAGGACGGCGCGGCAGAAGAAGAGGGCCCACGCCCGATCGGTCGGAGCCCTCATCGCTCGCTACCGGCGCCGGAGCGGCCGCCGGGTCTGAGGACACGGGCGACCTCCCGCAGCGCCTCCCCCACCCCGGGAATCGTCCAGAGCGTGAAAGTGCGATGCGGGTAGACGTGGTCGCGGTAGAAGCGCATGCGTTCCGGCCGGATCGCATCCTACACGACGTGCCCTGGTCGCGCCGCACCCGGGCGCCAGGTGCCGATTCCACGGAACCGCACATCGCCGCGGAGCGTCGTCACGAAAGAGAAGCTCATGGCAGGGATTCTGGATGTGCTCTTCGACGTAATCGACGTGTTCAACCTCGTCACCTGGGCCGCCGAACGACTGGGCGTGGTCTCGACGGGCGCTGAGGGAGAGGGGGACCCTATTCCCCGAAGGGCGTGGTGGCCCGCGCCTCGCGACACGAGCAAGGGCGTAGCTCGCCCAGCTCCCAGGGGCCGAAGTCAAGCTTCCCCTTCGTAATCGCGACGACGACCTCCCGACCCATCCTGCCGCTTGTGGTGCGCGTCGCCGTTGTCCTCGCCCGTCTTGTTGTGGTTGTAGCGCTCCGGGCTCGGGTCGTCGTTGAGCTGGGGGGGTGCTGCGGCGCACCCCCCAGACCCCCCGCTCGCTCCGCGGGAATGAATCCCGCTTCGCTCGCGGCCCGTTGTGTATGGGCTTGTTCATCGCTGCTCCAGGGCTGAGCGGGCCGCGGCGAAGACGCGCCCGGCCAGCTCTCGGCTCGCGCCCTCCCTCAGGCTGCCACACCCGACGCGGTCCTCGCGCCCGGTTCGAAGATAGAGCGCGACCTCCCATTTCTCGTGGCCTTCGTATTCCTCGGGCGGCGCGGGCTCGGGGAGCGTCTCGCCCTCGCGGACGAACGACGCCATCACGGCGCCGTTCAGCAGCAGGCGAGCGCCGCGGATGTCCCGTTTGCGCGCCTGCCGGCCGCCCCAGTAGAATCCCGCGTCGTCTTCCACGAAGAAGACGACCTCGTCGTCGGAGACGGGGATCTCGGCCACCACCCGCCGTCCCCGCGCCTGCTCCGCGGCGCGGGCGTCCTCCCGGGAGACCTTCGCCCAGCGCAGGCCCATGGCGAAGCGGAAGACCGTCCACAGGGCGAGGACGAGGGCCAGCAGGGCGAGGACCTGGATGATCATGCGGACGGAGCGATTCTAATGCGGGCGGTGATCTTCGACTTCGACGGGGTCCTCGTGGACAGCGAGGGGCTGCACTTCCGCGCCCAGCGTGACGCGCTCTTGACGGCGGGCGTGGCGATCGAGAAGGACGAGTACTACCGCCACTACCTCGCCTTCGACGACCGGGGCGCGATCCGCATCGCCCTCGAGCGGCACGGCCAGCCCTCCGACCGTGACCGGGTGGAGGCGCTCGCGCAGATCAAGGCCCGGAGATACGCGGACCTGCTGCCCGAGGTCCCTTTCTTCGCCGGGGCCCGCGAGCTGGTGCGGGCCCTCGCCCCCCGCCACCCGTTGGGGGTGGCTTCGGGCGCCCTGCACCGGGAGATCGACGCCATCCTCACCGCGGGCGGGCTCCGCGACGCGTTCACCGCCATCGTGGGCGCCGACGACGTCGGCCACACGAAGCCGCATCCCGAGCCCTACCTGACGGCGATGACTCGGCTCGAGGCGCGCGCGCCGGGATTGCGCGCCGCCGAGTGCCTCGTCTTCGAGGACTCGGTGCCCGGGATCGCGTCCGCCCGCGCCGCCGGGATGAAGGTCGTGGCGATCACCAACTCCTACCCGGCGGCGAAGCTCGCCACCGCCCATCGTGTCGTAGACTCGCTCGAAGGACTCACTCCGGCCGAGCTGAAGTCCATGTTCGCAGGCTGAGAAGATGCCGTCGCGCTTCCTCGACGCCGATCAGGCCCGGCGCCACGCCGAGCACCGATACGACTTCAGCCGCAAGGCGCTGGCGGGCCGGGTCGTCCTGCTCCCCGGCGGGGCCGGCGGCCTCGGCGCCGCCCTCACCGCGCTGTTGCTCCAGGACGGCGCCCTCCCCGTGGTGACGTATCGCTCGGCCAAGGGCCGCGCCCTCGCGTTCCAGCAGAAGCTCCAGGATCTCTACGGCGGGCCGGTGACCATCGTGGAGGCGGACATCTCCAGGCCGGAGGGACGCCAGCGCTCCCTCGACGCCGCCTTCGACGTGAAGGGAGAGCTTTACGGGCTCGTCGTCCTCACCGGCGACCCCGCGCGGGTGAAGCCGCAGGAGCTGGACGGCGCGGCGCTCGCGGCCTCCTTCGCCGCCAATTACGAAGCGCCCGTGCTGCTGGCCCGCGCCGCCGCCGAGCGGATGCTCGCCAAGGACACGCACGGCGCCATCGTGCTCTTCTCGAGCATGCAGGGAGTGCATCCGTTCGAGGGAAGCCTGGCCTACGCGGGCCCGAAGGCCGCCCTCGTCCACGCCGCCCGCATCCTGGCCAAGGAGTACGGCGGCGAGGCGGACATCCGCGTCAACGTCGTGGCGCCCGGCGCGACCACCGTCGGGATGGCCCGCGCCTCGATCGATTCCGGCAAGTACGACCGATACGTCGAACGGGGCGTGATTCCCCGCTTCGGCCGGCCCGAGGACGTGGCGAAGGCCGTGCGGCTCCTCCTCGAGCCCGACAACTACATCACGGGCCAGGTGATCACCGTCGACGGCGGCCTGACGCTGCGCCGCGACGCCCTTCCTAGCGGCTGACCGCCGCCCTCGCCGCTGCTAACGGCTCACCAGTTGCTCGCCTCCGTCGTCGAGGCTCTCCACGTCGAGCCACCGCCGGTGGCCGGCACGCCAGCGGGCGCGGACGAGGTTCGCCTGGTGACTCGCGCGGTGAGGCTCGGCTTGCGCGGCCGCGGCGTAGAGGCCGGCGGCCACCGTCCAGTCCCCCGTCCGGGCCCGCTCGAGCGCCTGCTCCGCGGCCGCTGATCCCGCGGGGGGCCGCGGCGGCTCGTCGGGGCCGTAGAGGAAGACCTCCCACACGCCGAGCGGCGGTCCCGAGTCCTGGAAGATCAGCCGCACTTCGCTCGCGATGCGGTCGCCGAGCGGCACCGTGAGCAGGGCCTGCCTGCCCGCGCGCGGCACCCCGCCGATCCACTGCAGCCCGTAGCGGACCGGTCCGCGGGCGACGACCTCCCCGTCGATCGTGCACACCCACGGCACCGCCAGCGGCGACGGGGCGAGATCGACGCCGAGGACGAGCGCCGACAAGCGCCGCGGCTCGGCCACGCGGACGGCGAGCCCGGTGCCCCGCGCGATGCCGAGCGGGGAGCGCCACTCGGTGGCCGCGTTGCGGTCGAGGACGGCCGCGGACACGGGGACGCCGTCGAGCGTCCCCACCCAGATCGACTCCTCCGCCACCGGCCGCGTCTCGTCGTAGGGAGGCGCGAAGCGGCGGAAGACGACGAAGTCGCCCGGAGCGTCCTCCTTCCACGTCCCTCCGATCTGCTGCAGCAGATCGCGGAAGCCGTCGGCGCGCGGCATCCCCCGCGACAGTTGACGAGACAGCACCCACGCCGCGCGCGGGTCGAGGTCGACCTCGTCGCGGAAGCGGAGGGGATCGCCGGGAATCCGCTCGTTCCAGGCCTGGCTGGCGATCACGCGCTCATCCGACTCGAGGGCCAGCCGCCCCGCGAACTGGAGGCTCGCGTACGCGCTGCGGACGCCGGCGCGCGCGAGCGTCGACAGCACCGGCTCCAGCGGCGGCACCTGCCACACCTTCTCCGCGTGCGCCGGATCGCGCCACGTCCTCACCAGGATCGCGTGGCCGAGGCACCACGGCACCACGATGGCGGCCGCGAGCGCCCCCGCGGCGCGGCGGCGCATCCACAGCGACGCGAAGCCCGCTCCGGCGAGCACGAGGACGGGAACGACGAGCCCGAAGAGGTACCGGATCTCGTCGGGACCGGTGCGGCGGCTGATCGCGAAGGCCCCCGCGAGCGCCACCGCCCACCCGACGAGCGGCCACGACCGCCGCGGGAGGCCCCCCGCGGCCACGAGCGCCAGCAGGCCGAGCCCGAGCGCGAGGACGGCCACGAGCGGCAGCGCCGCCCGCTCCGGCCCGTCCACGACGAGCGGCACCTGGAGTCCGAAGAGGCCCTGGCCCGCTCTCGCCAGGGCCGCGAGGCCGTCCGCCCACAGCCAGCGCGGGCGCAGCGCCGTGACGGGGCTCGAGCCCGAAGCCCCGACGAGGCGGGCGACGAGCAGCGGGCTCGCCCCGAGCGCAAAGCCGGCGGCGAAGACTCCGATGCCGGCGGGGCGCGGCCGCAGCCCCGCGATGACGAGGCCCGCGAAGGCTCCGGCGAGCGCGGGCAGCGCGAGGACCGAATCCCAGACCGCCACGCCGCACAACAGGCCCAGCGCCGCCGCCACGACCAGTGATGGCCTCCCGCCGGCCAGACGATCGAGACCGGACAAGACCGGGACCGCCACCAGGAGCGGGAGGAGGAAGTTGGGCGTGGGACCGGTGGCGGCCATGAGCGCCATGTACGGGGTGCCCACCGCCGCCAGGAAGGCCGCGGACCAGCCCGCGGCCTCGCCGGCGATCCGCCGCGTGAGCAGGCCCACGATCAGTACGAGCAGCGCTCCGCAAGCGGCCTCGTACGCGCGGAAAACCGCGTGGGCAGAGCCGAAGAGGAGACCCGGAGCCAGCAGGTACGCGTCCAGCGTGCCGTTGTACGGCTGGTTCCAGAGGATAGTCGCCAGCTCGCCCTTCAGGATGTGGCGCGCGATCAAGAGAGGTATCGCGTCGTCGTTGGATACGGGCAGGGCATGCGTCACGAGGTGCAGCGGAGCGCGCACCACGGCCAGGACGGCGGCCACGCCCAGCCCGAGGATCGACCGCCGGCGAGGCGTCATGGCCGCCTAGTCTGCCCGAACCGGCAAGTGGTGTACATCGGGACAACGACAATTGGTGCGTACCGGCGCGGGTGCGTGGCATAAAGCGTGTTGGAAGTGTCATACTCCGAGCGACGAACCGGGACGAGAACCCCTGCTCGCCACCCGGCGAGTCTTCGCGCCGCCGAAGGAGGACGATGCCTGGTGCTGACGTCCCCTTGCGCCCGCTGAGCGCCCGCATCGTCATCGGCTTTGCCTCGGCGCTCGCGATCCTGGTGGCCATTGGAATCGACTCCTACCGCAGTGCCCTCGGCCTCACGGAGGACTCCCGCCGGGTAGCCCACACCCACGAGGTGCTCTCCGCGCTCTCCGCGCTCTACGCAGACGTCGTCGACGCCACGAGCAACGGGCGCGGTTACGGCCTCACCCGTGACGAGGTCCAGGCCGACCGCGCGCGGAGGGCCGCCCAGCCGCTCCGCGGCCGCATTGCCGAGCTGCGCCAGCTCACCGCCGACAATCCGAGGCAGCAGCAGCGCCTGGACCAGTTGGAGTCGCTCGTGAACCAGCGGCTCCTCCAGATCGAGGAGTCCATCGACGGGCCCCGCCCGCAGCCGCCGGATCGCGAGAGGCAGGCCGCGGCCACGCTGGTGGGAACCCGGGCGACCGACGAGATCCGCGGAGTGCTCGGCGCCATGTTCGACGAGGAGCGCGCGCTGCTGGGCCAGCGCAACGCCGAGGCCGAGGCGAGCCTGCGCCGCACCAGGTGGATCACTTCCCTCGGCTGCGTTTCCGCGGCCCTGCTCGTCGGTGTCGCGAGCTTCTTGTTCTACAGGGAGTCCCACCACCGGGAGCACGCCGAGGCCGAGCTGCGCCGGCGCGAGGCCTTGTACCGGGCCGTGTTGAGCCAGTTCCCCAACGGTGCGGTCCTGCTCTTCGACACCGACCTGCGGTATCGCCTCGCGGAGGGGCAGGGGCTGGCGGAGGTCGGCCTCTCGAAAGCCGGGCTCGAAGGGCGCACGATCTGGGAGGCCCTTCCCCCCGAAACCTGCGCCGCCATCGAGCCGGCCTACCGCGATGCCCTCGCCGGGCAGCCGACGACCTTCGAGGTGCCTTTCGCCGGCCGCGACTTCTCGGTGCACATAAGCCCGCTGGTGGCCGGCGGCGAACGGCTGGGCATGGTCGTCACCCAGGACATCACCGAGCGGAAGCGGGCGGAGGACGAGGTGCGGCGGCTCAACACGGAGCTGCACCAGAAGATCGTCGAGGCCACCTCCGCCAACCAGGAGCTCGAGGCCTTCAGCTACTCCGTGTCCCATGACCTGCGGGCGCCCATCCGACACATCAACGGCTTCGTCGACATGCTCCAGCGAAGGTCCGCGGCCGCCCTCGACGAGACCGCCCGGCGCCACCTGCAGACGATCGCGCGCGCCTCCCGGCACATGGGCCAGCTCATCGACGACCTGCTCGCGTTCTCGCGGATGGGCCGCGGCGAGCTGATGCGCAGCCGCGTGTCCTTGAGCTCGCTCACGCGCGAGGCCATCGAGGCGCTGCGGCCGGAGCTGGACGGCCGCTCGGTCGAGTGGAAGGTGGACGGCCTGCCCGACGTCACCGGCGATGCTGCCTTGCTGCGGGTCGTCATCAGCAACCTGCTGAGCAACGCCGTCAAATACACCCGCCCGCGGGCGCAGGCCGTCATCGAGATCGGCCCCGCCGCCGGCGCCGAGGGCGAGGTCGTGGTGTTCGTGAAGGACAACGGGGTGGGCTTCGAGATGCAGTACGCGGACAAGCTCTTCGGCGTCTTCCAGCGGCTCCACCGGTCCGACGAGTTCGAGGGCACGGGCATCGGCCTCGCGACCGTGCGGCGCATCGTCCACCGCCACGGCGGACGCACCTGGGCGGACGCGTCCGTGGACGGCGGCGCCACCTTCTATGTCGCCCTGCCCGGCGGGGGCGCGGAGAGTACATGACCGATCTCAGGCGCATCCTGCTGGCCGAGGACAACGAGCACGACGTCGAGCTGACGCTGAGCGCCCTCTCCGAGAGCCGCCTCGCCAACGAGGTGGTGGTCGTCCGCGACGGCGCCGAGGCCCTCGACTACCTGTACCGCCGCGGCCAGTACCAGCAGCGGGAGGAAGGCAACCCCGTGGTCGTGCTCCTGGATCTCAAGATGCCCAAGGTCGACGGCCTCGAGGTCCTGCGCCGGGTGAAGCAGGACGACGCCCTGCGGCAGATCCCCGTGGTGATGCTGACCTCGTCCCGGGAGGAGAACGACCTCGTGGAGAGCTACCGGCTCGGGGTGAACGCGTACGTGGTCAAGCCGGTGGAGTTCAACCGCTTCGTCCAGGCGGTGCGCGAGCTGGGCGTGTTCTGGGCGGTGATCAACGAGGCTCCTCCCGGCAGCGTGCGGAAAGGCCCATGACCGGCGCCGCGCCGCCCGGCCGGGTGCGCATCCTGCACCTGGAGGACGACGACATGGACGCCGAGCTGATCGATGCCACGCTCGGCGCGGGTCTCGACTGCGAGGTGCGGCGCGTGGTGACCCGCGCCCAGTTCGCCGAAGCGCTCGAATCCGGCGGCTTCGACGTCATCCTCGCCGATTACGCTCTTCCTGCATTCAGCGGACCCGCCGCCCTCGCGGCCGCCCGGGAGCGCCGGCCCGAGCTGCCGTTCATCTTCCTTTCCGGGACCCTGGGCGACGAGAGGGCGGTCGACACCCTCAAGGCGGGCGCCACCGACTACGTCCTGAAGGACCACCTCTCGCGGCTGGTGCCCGTCGTCCGGCGTGCCCTCGACGAGGCGGCCGAGCGCGCGGCCCGCCGCCAGGCCGAGCAGGCGCTCGCCAGCAGCCAGCGCTTCCTGCAGCGGGTGATCGACGCGACGCCGCACGTGGTCTTCGTCTGCGACTTTGCGGCCCAGCGGATCCTCTACATCAACCGCCAGGTCGACAGCGTCCTCGGGTACAGCCCTGAGCAGATGCAGGAGCTGGGAACGGACGTGCTGAAGAAGATCACGCCCGCGGACGAGGCCGGCCGGGTCGACGAGGTCATCGCGCGGCTGGCGGCCGCGCGGGACGACGAGGTGGTGGAGTACGAGCTGCGGGTGAAGTCCGCGAGCGGGAGCTGGCGCTCGCTGTACTTCCGCGACGTCGTGTTCAGCCGCAACGCCGACGGCTCGGTGGCCCAGGTGCTCGGCGTGGCGGACGACGTGACCGACCGCCGGCAGGGAGAGGAGCGGCTGCGCGAGCAGGCCGCCCTGCTGGACCTGACCCACGAGGCCATCTTCGTCCAGGACATGGAGTACCACGTCCGCTACTGGAACCAGGGCGCCGAGAAGCTCTATTCGTGGCCGGCGACCGAGGCGGTGGGCCAGGACGTCACGCACCTGCTCACCGCCGGCCACCGCGGCGACCTGTTCGAGGCGCGCAGCGTGGTGCTCCAGGACGGCGTGTGGACCGGCATCCTTCAGCAGCGCACGCGCGATGGCCGGGAGCTGGTCGTGCAGAGCAGCTGGACGCTCGTGCGGGACGAGGCGGGAGCGCCCCGCTCGATCCTGGTCGTCAACACCGACGTCACCGAGATGCGGAAGCTCGAGACCAAGTTCCTCCGCTCGCAGCGCATGGAGAGCATCGGGACGCTCGCGGGAGGCATCGCCCACGACCTGAACAACGTGCTCTCCCCCATCCTGATGGCGGTCGGCCTCCTGCGGAAGCAGATCGACGACGCCCGCGGCCGCCGCATCCTCGAGACCCTCGACACGAGCGCCCAGCGCGGGGCGGACATGATCCGGCAGATCCTGACGTTCGCGCGCGGCGCGGAGGGCGAGCGCGTGCCCCTCCAGCCCGGGCATCTCATCCGCGAGATGCAGAAGATCGCCGACGAGACGTTCCCCAAGTCGATCGCGGTCCACGCGGACGTCGCCGACGGCCTGTGGATCGTCTCCGGGCAGGCGACTCCCCTGCAGCAGGTGCTGATGAACCTGTGCGTCAACGCGCGCGACGCCATGCCGCAGGGAGGTACGCTGTCGCTCGCGGCCGAGAACGTGAGCCTCGACGAGCGCGCGGCGCGAAACAACCCCAAGGCGCGGGCCGGGCCCTACGTCCTGATCAAGGTGGCCGACACGGGCTCGGGCATCCCGCCCGAGGTGATGGACCGCATCTTCGATCCGTTCTTCAGCACGAAGGGCCTCGGGCACGGGACCGGCCTGGGGCTCTCCACGACCCTGTCCATCGTGGAAAGCCACGGCGGCTTCATCGACGTCTACACCGAGGTCGGCCGGGGCACCGCGTTCAACGTCTACCTGCCCGCTTTGCCGGCCGGGGCCGAGCAGCGCGCGGCGGCGGCCGTGCAGACCGTGCCTACGGGCTCCGGGGAGCTGGTCCTGGTCGTGGACGACGAGCCGTCGATCCTGGAGATCACCCGGGAGACGCTGGAGGACCACGGCTATCGGGTCCTGACGGCTCCCAACGGGCGCGCGGCCGTCGCGACCTACGAGCGCCATCGCGGCGAGATCAAGGTGGTGCTCACCGACATGTCGATGCCGCTCATGGACGGTCCCACCGCGATCAAGACGCTCCTCGCGGTCGACCCCGCTGTGAGGATCATCGCCTGCAGCGGGCTGCGTTCCGACCCGGGAGCCGAGCAGGTCAAGGGCCTGAAGGTCAAGGCGTTCCTGACGAAGCCGTACACCGCTTCGACCCTGCTCAGGACCCTGCAGAAGGTGCTCGCGGATTGACGGCGCGCGCCGGGGCCGGTACGCTGGCGGGATGATGAGACGCCCGCTGCGCTGGACGTGCCTGCTCGCTGTGCTCGTGGCCGCTGGCTGCGCCGGTTCGCGCGCCGCTTCGCCTCCGGCCGCGGATGATCCGGGGAAGGTGGTGGGCCAGGTCGGAACCAGGTCCATCACGCTGGACGAGGTGGACCGTCACGCGGCCGGCAAGCTGCAGCGCCTGCGCAACGACGAGTACGAGGCGCGCCGGCAGGCCCTCGACGAGATCATCGTGGAGCAGCTCTTCCAGAAGGAGGCCGCGGAGCGGGGCCTCACGCAGGACGCCTTGCTGAAGGCCGAGATCGACGCCAAGGTGCCCCCGCCCACCGCCGCGGAGGTCAAGAGCATCTACGAGCAGAACAAGGCCGCCGCCGGCGGCCGCTCTCTCGAGGAGGTGACCCCCCTCATCGAGCGGTCGGTCCGCGAGCGTCGGACGGCGGAGCGGGCGGAGCGGTTCCGGGACGAGCTGAAGGCCAAGACAGGCGTGAAGGTGACGCTCGAAGCCCCGCGGGTGCCCCTGACGGTGCCCGCCGACGCTCCCGCCATCGGCCCCGCCCATGCGCCCGTCACCATCGTCGAGTACCTCGATTACCAGTGCCCGTTCTGCCACCGGGCGCAGGGCGTGGTCGACGAGGTCCTCAGCCGCTATCCGGGCAAGGTCCGCTTCGTCCACCGCGACTTCCTGCTCGGGAAGCCCCGCTCGCTCCCCGCCGCCCGGGCCGCGCGCTGCGCCGGGGAGCAAGGGAAGTTCTGGGAGTACCACCGGAACCTGCTGATCAGCCCGGGGGACATGAGCGACGAGGATCTCCGGAACCGGGCCACGTCCATGGGCCTGGACGCAGGGAAATTCTCCGCCTGCGCGGCCTCGGACCGCTACGACGCCGACATCCGGCGCTCCACGGAGTCGGGCAACGCGGTAGGCATCGACGCCACGCCCACCTTCTTCATCAACGGCCGCCGGCTCATGGGTGCGCTGCCGGCCGACCAGTTCGCCGAGGCGATAGACGAGGAGCTCGCCCGGTCCAAGTCGTAGTTTCCCCTGGACATCCCGTTCCACCGCGCTACAATTTCCATTCATGGGACCGCGGGGAGGTGTCAGAAGCATTGCAGACTGAGCTGAGGGCCTGGACCGTCAAGGATTCCCTCGAACTGTACAACGTCAACGGCTGGGGACGTGACTTCTTCTCGATCAACGACGCCGGCCACGTCGAGGTGACGCCCGCCGGACCCGGCTCGACGCGCATCGACCTCCGGGACCTCGTCGACGACCTGCGCAGCCGCGGCCTCAACCTGCCGCTGCTCATCCGGTTCTCCGACATCCTGCGCACGCGCGTCGAGCAGCTCTCCGGCTCGTTCCAGCAGGCCATCGCCGAGAACGACTACAAGGGCGCCTACCGCGGCGTCTACCCCATCAAGGTCAACCAGCAGCGCCATGTCGTCGAGGAGTTGATCGAGTACGGCCGGCCCTTCAACCTCGGCCTGGAAGCCGGATCCAAGCCCGAGCTGCTGGTGGCGCTCGCCCTCCAGGAAAACCCCGAGGCCCTCATCCTCTGCAACGGCTACAAGGACAAGGCCTACATCGAGACGGCGCTGCTGGCCCAGAAGCTCGGCCGCAAGGTGGTCATCACCCTGGATCGCATGGCCGAGATCGACACGATCCTCGCCGCCTCCCGGGAGCTGGACATCCGTCCCGTCATCGGCATGCGGGCCCGCCTGGTCACGAAGGGCGCGGGCAAGTGGGTGGAGTCGACCGGGGACCGCTCCAAGTTCGGACTCACCACCGCCGAGATGGTGGCTACCGTGGAGCGCCTGCGCGCGGAAGGGATGCTCGACTGCCTCCAGCTGCTCCACTTCCACATCGGGTCGCAGATCACGTCCATCCGGGCGATCAAGGATGCGCTCCGCGAGGCCAGCCGCATCTACGTCGAGCTGCACCAGCTCGGCGCGAGCATGAAGTACATCGACTGCGGCGGCGGCCTCGGCGTGGACTACGACGGCAGCCAGACCAACTTCCACTCTTCCGTGAACTACACGCTGCAGGAGTACGCCGCCGACGTCGTGAGCCAGATCGCCGAGGCCTGCAATGCCAAGGGGGTGCCGCACCCGGACATCATCACGGAGTCCGGGCGCGCCCTCGTGGCCCACCACTCGGTGCTCGTGTTCAACGTGCTGGGCACGAACGAGATGCTCGGGGGGCAGATCCCGGACACGGTGGGCAAGAACGAGTCGCTGGTCATCCGGCAGCTCTACGAGACCTACCAGGGCGTCTCGCGCAAGAACTTCCAGGAGTCCTACCACGACGCGCTCCAGCTCAAGGAGGAGGCGATCACCGCCTTCAACCTGGGCGTCCTGGACCTCAAGGCCAGGGCCCGCGTGGAGCAGCTCTTCTACGCCACCTGCGAGAAGATCCTGAAGATCGTCCGCGACCTGCCCTACGTGCCCGACGAGCTGGAGGGGCTCGAGAAGCAGCTCTCCGACACGTACTACTGCAACTTCTCCCTCTTCCAGTCCCTGCCCGACCACTGGGCGGTGCGCCAGCTCTTCCCCACCATGCCCATCGACCGCCTCAACCGGGTCCCCACGAGGCGGGCCGTGCTTGCCGACCTCACGTGCGACAGCGACGGCAAGATCGACCAGTTCATCGACCTCCGCGACGTCAAGAACTACCTGGAGCTGCACGCGGTCAACGGCGAGCCCTACTACATCGCCACCTTCCTCGTCGGGGCCTACCAGGAGATTCTCGGCGACCTCCACAACCTCTTCGGCGACACCGACGCCGTCCACGTCAAGCTCGACGGCGACGACTACCGGGTGGAGCACGTGGTGGAGGGCGACTCGGTGGCGGAGGT
>Ga0070706_100002774_pt1 | contig 17506 bp, 14 predicted proteins | sample KBSK5501metaG_FD_65476 | JGI IMG/M metagenome (GOLD analysis project Ga0070706, IMG submission 65476) | Corn, switchgrass and miscanthus rhizosphere microbial communities from Kellogg Biological Station, Michigan, USA - KBS K5-50-1 metaG | ecosystem: Host-associated > Plants > Roots >... | reverse complement strand
CGAGAAAGGGCAATTCAAATACGGCGACCGCCTCGTGCTCTCCGCCTTCGGAGCCGGCTTCACCTCGGGAAGCGTCTACCTCCGCTGGGCCATCGCTTAAGACGGGCCGATTGAGCGCACCGGTTGATCCTCGAGGGTGAGGGCCGTCGCCCGCTCGAGTCGGGCGGAACTCGCCTTGACGCCCTCTCTCCGTCCGCGCTAACGTTGCTGCCGAGACTTGCCCCCGAGGAGCCCCCACTCATGCCACCGTCCGCCGTGACGCTCCGCTTGGCCGAACGCGTCGCGGCGTTCCGCCACCAGGACCTGCCGCCCGAGCTCGTCGCCCACGCCAAGCTTTACCTGCTCGATACGCTCGGCGCCATGCTCGTCGCCTCGGCGCCGAAGTACCCGGGGAGCCGCATCATCATGCGCTTCGTGAAGGAGCTCGGCGGCGTGGCCGAGTCGAGCCTGGTCGGGCAAGGGGGGAAGACCTCGTGCGTCAACGCCGCGCTCGCCAATGGCACGCTCGGCTACTACTGCGACATCGAGCCTCATCATGTGGGCGCCATTCTTCACGGGCTGGCGGTCATGGTGCCGACGAGCCTGGCCGTGGGCGAGAAGCAGGGGGCGGACGGCCAGCGCTTCCTCGCCGCCATGATCCTGGGCGTCGAGGTGGCCACGCGGGTCTCCTACGCTTTCGACCCCGTTGCGCTCTACAACCGCGGCTTTCACCCGAGCGCCATCTGCGGCGCCTTCGGTGCCGCTGCGGCTGCCGGCTATCTGTTCCGCCTGGACCCCGAGCGGCAGGCGGTGGCGCTCGGCCTCGCCATGCAGCAGGCGTGCGGGCTCTTGGCGTGGGCCAATGATCCCACGGAGCACTCGCGGCCGCTCAATCCGGGTCTCGCGGCGCGCAACGGCACCACCGCCGCCTACTTGGCTCATCTGGGCTTCGGCGGGCCGCCCACGCCCTTCGAGGGCAAGTACGATGCGTTCACGGCCTTCTCCGGCTCCGCCAACCCGGACGCGCTCCTCGACGACTGGGGCAAGCGCTTCCATCTGCCCGAGTTCGCCTACAAGCTCTACTCCTCCTGCTCCTTCACTCATCCCGGCCTCGACGCGCTGCTTGGTCTCGCGGCGGACGAGAAGCTGAGCGCCTCGGACATCGACCGCATCGTCCTGCGCTTTCCGAAGAACGGCGCCCACATGATCGACAACAACCCGCTCAAGTCGCACTGCGCCCAGTACATCCTGCCGGTGGGGCTGTGCTTCGGGCGGGTGATCATCGACGACATCCTGTTCGATCGAAAGCGCCATCCCGAGGTGGCGCGCCTGTCCTCGAGCATGACGCTCGTCCACGACCCGACGCTGGACGCCCATTACCCCGAGCGGTATACGTCGATCGTCGAGCTCCATCTCAAGGATGGCCGGACGCTCGCGCGCCGAGTCGAGCACGCGAAGGGCACGCTCGAGAACCCGCTCAGCTCCGACGAGGTCAGGGCGAAATACGCTCGCCTGACCCAGCCGGTGGTCCCTCGCGTCCGGGCGGAAGCCATCATGGCGCTGGTCGATGGGATCGACCGCGCTCGGGACCTCACGCCTCTCGCGGCGCTCTTGCGCCAGAAGACGGGAGCCCACGCCAAGGCCAGCCGGAAACCCCTCGCGACAAGGAGAAGCCGATGAGACGACTGGGAGCGCTGCTCGTCATGGTGACGCTGATGGCCCTGGGGATTTCGGCGCCTGCCGCCGCTCAAAGCTATAACGCCACCGTGGGCGGCCTCGGCGGCGTCTGGTACACGCTCTTCTCGGGGCTCTCCGAGCTCGTGAAGGAGAAGGATCCGTCCATCGTCATCCGCGTCGTGCCGGGTGGCGGGCTGATCGCGGTCCAGAAGGTGGGCGATGGGACGTCCGAGTTCGGCTTCGGGTTTCCATGGACCATGGCCGATGCCCGGGCGGGGCGGGAGCCGTTCAAGGCGGCCCTGCCGGAGCTTCGCGCCGTCATGGGCGGCTTCGGCAACGCCTATCTCCAGATTCTGGTGGACAAGCGGCTTGGCGCGGGCTCCATGGACGACCTGTTCAGGAACAAGAAGGGGCTCAAGATCGCGGTGGACCGGGTCGGCACCACCGATGAATTGGCGCTCCGCCGAGTGCTCGCCTACTACAAGCTCTCCTACGAGGAGATCCAGAAGCAGGGCGGCAAGGTCTTCAATGCCGGCTACAACGACCAGGCGAGCCTCTTCAAGGACCGGCAGGTGGACATCCTCTTCCAGAACATCGCCGTGCCCTCCTCCTCCATCCTCGAGGCCAAGGTGGGGCGCGAGGTGATGCTGCTCGGCTTCCCGCCCGAGCTGATGGACCATATGGCCAAGGAGTTTGCCTTCGCCCGGGGCACCATCGCGGCGGGCGCGTACGGGCTCACCGATAAGCCGCTGGCCTCGCCCGCGAGCCCGACGGTGGCGACGGCCAATGCCAGGATCCCCGAGGACGTGGTGTATCGCTTCGTGAAGATCGTGGCGGAGAATCCGGACCGCGTGAGGAAGATCCACGACAGCATCAAGGACTTCGACCCGCGGGACGGCCCGAAGGATGTGGGCGTGGCGCTCCACCCCGGCGCCGAGAAGTACTATCGCGAGAAGGGCTGGCTGAAGTAGGTTCGTGGCGGCTCAGCGGCGACTGGCCGGCGCGAGCGCGATTGCCGCGACGCTGTTGGCCGTCGCCGCGTCCTCGTTCCACATCTACACGACCTGGTTCGGCTTCCTCGAGCCCCGCTCCCAGCGCGCGGTTCACGTAGGGCTCCTCCTGCCGATCGTCTTCCTGCTGTATCCCGCCCGGGAGCGCGAGGCGGGCGTTCGACCCTCGCTCTGGGATTGGCTCTGGGCGGCGCTCGCGATCCTCGCCAACGGCTACATCCTCTGGAACGCCACGCGGATCACCCAGCGCTGGGAGGGCTCGGCCCCGGTGCTTCCCGCCGAGCTGGTCTGGGGCACGATCCTCACGCTCTTGATCCTGGAGGCGACGCGCCGGGCCGTCTCGGGCTGGCTCTCGGCGCTCACCCTCGTGTTCATCCTCTACCTCTGGGCCGGGCCCTGGCTCCCGAGCCTCCTCCACCATCGGGGGTATAGCTTCGCCCGGGCCGTCGAGCTCCTCTACCTCTACAGCGAGGCCGGGATCTACGGCTCCCTCACCGGGGTCTCGGCGACGGTCATCTTCATCTTCGTCCTCTTCGGCTGCTTCATCATGCGGACGGGGCTCGGCCAGTTCTTCATGGACCTGGCCGTCGCGGTGGCGGGCGCGACGCGGGGCGGGCCGGCCAAGGTGGCCGTGGTCTCGAGCGCGCTCTACGGCACGCTGAGCGGCTCGTCGGTCTCCAACGTCTACACCACGGGCACCTTTTCCATTCCCTTGATGAAGCGCGTGGGCTATCGTGCCCAGTTCGCGGCGGCAACAGAAGCCGCGGCAGGGATCGGCGGCATGCTCATGCCGCCCATCATGGGCATCGGCGCGTTCGTGATGGCGGAGATGACCGCCATCCCGTACTGGACCATCGCCAAGTGCGCGGCGCTCTCCGCCATCCTCTACTATGTTGGCGTCTTCGCCACCGTGCACCTCGAGGCCGAGAAGGGCGGGCTGCCTCCCGTGCCCGTTGCCGAGCGACTGCCGCTCGCGGGCGTCTTGCGGTCTTCGTACCTCGTCCTCCCCATCGTGGGACTCGTGGTCCTGCTGATCCTAGGCTACACGCCGGTCTTCTCGGGCATGGCCGCCATCGGCCTCTCCATCGCCGTCGGGATGGTCAGGGCGGGCACGCGCATGGGCCCGCGCGCGATCTTCGAGGCCCTTCGCCAGGCGGGCTATGACGCCTCCATGATCGCCGTCGCCATCGTCGCCGCCGGCATCATCGTGGCGGTGATCGCCCAGACCGGGCTCGGGCTGGCCTTCAGCAGCCTCTTCATCTCGCTCTCCGGCGGCTCGCTCTTCCTGACCATGGTGATGGTGATGCTGGTGGACACCTTCCTCGGCACGGGCATCCCGACCACGCCGGCCTATATCCTGACAGTCGTGGTCGGCGGGGCGGCGATGATGAAACTCGGGGTCGAGCTGCTCCCGGCCCACATGTTCGCCTTCTACTTCGGCGTGCTCGCCGACGTGACGCCGCCCGTCGCCATCGCGGCCTATGCCGCCGCGGCGATCGCCGGATCGGATCCGATGAAGAGCGGCTTCGAGGCCTTCAAGCTCGCGATCGGCGGCATCCTCGTGCCCTTCATCTTCGTCTACCACCCGGCGCTCCTGCTGCAAGGCTCGCTCGGCGAGACACTCGTCGCCTTCGCCCTCTCCTGCGCGTGCATCGCGTCCGTCTCGATCGCCCTCACCGGCTGGCTCCGCGGCCCGCTCGGCGGGATCCGGCGGGCGCTGCTCGGCGTGGGCGCGCTCGGGCTCGTGGCCCCCTCGTGGCAGCTCATCGCGCCGTCGGCTCTTCTCTGCGCCCTGCTCGTCGCGCCTCAGCTCCGGCCCGTCGCCGGTCGGGTCCTTGACCCGCCGCGGCCCGCGGACTAACCTCTCGACCCCTGGGAGTTCGATGATCGCGCTGGAGCGGGGAAGCCCCCAAGGAGAGCGCCATGGACTATCGCATCAGCCTTCGAGCACTTCTGAGAGGGCTATCCTACCTCTCCGGCCTCTTTAGGTTTCTGCTAGGATACCGGCGTGTTGGCCTACATGGCGGTCCCTGACGGCGACCGGGATTGCCTTCTGAAGCAGCGGCCTGATCGGTACTTTCCAGGCGCTTCTTGTGGAGGTAATGGACGCTCATGAGTAACAGTCTGATCGACTTGCGTGATGAGCTGCGCGCATTCACTCAAGCAAGGGACTGGGACCAGTTCCATTCGCCTAAGAACCTGGCTTCAGCACTTTCCGTTGAGGCGGCGGAACTCCTTGAACCATTCCAGTGGTTGACCGAGGAGCAAAGCCATCATCTGAGTCCGGACCAAAGAACGGCGGTTCAGCACGAAATGGCCGATGTGCTGATCTATCTGATCCGCCTTGCAGACAAGCTCGACGTTGATCTGATCGCGGCTGCACGCAAAAAGATAGCGCACAACGCTGCGAAATATCCGGCAGACATAGTTCGGGGCTCGAGTAAAAAGCGCACGGAACTCTAGGATGCGGCTTTACTCCGGCATGTCCGAGGAATTCATCCGGGACACCGCCCGCAATCAGATCACCGACAAACTAAAGTCAGCGTTCTTCGCGTATTACCGATACAATCCGGCGACACCCGAGATCAATTCCTGGCGAAATTCGCTGCGCGCCATGGCTCAAGTTCTCGAGTATTCCAGTCTCAAAGAACACGGTGTCATACTTGAGTATCAACTGCCCCTCAGCTCGAAGCGCCTTGACTGCCTCGTATGCGGCAAAGACGAGCGTGAAACGGACAATGCGGTCATCGTGGAACTCAAGCAGTGGGATCGCTGTGAGGCTGCTGAACCCGAAAAGCTCGTCTCAAGCTGGGTGGGCGGCGGCAAGCGGGAGGTGCTCCACCCTTCCGTCCAGGTCGGCCAGTACGCTCAGTACCTCGAGGACACGCACACTGCATTCTATGAGGGCGATGACCCGGTACGGCTGAGCGCCTGCTCGTATTTGCACAACTACACGCCGGAAGCGGACGACCCGATTTTGGCCCCTAAGTTTAGGGATGCTCTGCGCAGGTACCCTCTTTTTGATCTGGATGGAGCAGACGGTCTTTCAGAGTTTCTGAAGCGACGGCTGATTGCGGGGTTCGGCCGGCCTGTGCTCGAGCGCATCGAGCAGAGCAGGCATCGTCCGAGTCGTAAACTCATGGAATACGTGTCCGATACGATAAAGAGCAAATCGCCGTGGATCCTCCTGGACGAGCAGCTGGTCGTCTTCGAGCGTATACGCGCGGCAGTGAAATCAGGCCTTTTCGGGCGAAAGAAGCAGGTTGTTATCGTCCGAGGTGGCCCCGGGACAGGTAAGTCAGTACTAGCGATCAACCTTATGGCGGAGTTTCTGCGCGAGGGATACAACGCGCACTACGCGACTGGCTCCAGGGCCTTCACGGAAACCCTGTGGGACATCATCGGGTCCCGCTCGCGGGCGACATTCAAGTACTTCAACAGCTATGCGAGGGCTGAATTCAACGAGGTTGATATCCTCATCTGCGACGAATCGCACCGTATCCGGGAGACGAGCAATAGGCGTTTCACGAGGAGGGAACATCGTTCGACGACGCCGCAGGTCCGCGAGCTGCTGGAGGCAGCCAAGGTTAGTGTGTTCTTCATCGACGACCGACAGATCGTACGTCCGAACGAAATTGGATCTACGGGCCATATCCGGACGCACGCGGCAGAATTGGGCTGCGAGATCTCCGAGTACGAGCTGGAAATCCAGTTCCGCTGTGCTGGCTCGGACGGCTTCGTCAACTGGATCAACAACACTCTCGGCGTTGAGCGGACGGCCAATGTGATTTGGGATCACGCGGATGGCTTCGATTTCCAGATCCTGCACTCGCCGTTGGAGCTGGAAGGCGCGATCCAGCAGAAGGCTGAGGAGGGCTACTCGGCACGCGTGGCGGCTGGGTTTTGCTGGAAGTGGTCGAATCCACGGCCCGACGGAACGCTGAAGGACGACGTGGTCATCGGAGACTACAAGCGCCCGTGGGACGCAAAACCTGGAAACTGGAGGCTAGCGGCCGGAATCCCAACAGCGTCATTATGGGCGAGTGATCCGAACGGCATCAATCAAATCGGTTGCGTCTATAACATCCAGGGATTTGAGCTCGACTACATAGGCGTGATTTGGGGGAACGATTTAGTGTACAACTTCGACCGGCAGGTCTGGGTTGGCAATAAGAAGGAGTCAGCCGATCAGGTGGTCAAGCGCTCAAAGGAGCGGTTTGTCGATCTTGTGAAGAACACGTATCGCGTGCTCCTGAGCCGAGGCATGAAGGGCTGTTACGTATATTTCATGGATAGGGATACAGAGCGGTTCGTCAGAAGTCGGATGGAGCAAGTGCAGTCGATCGACGCGTTGCCAATGGTTGCAGAGGGGGGGCCACGGTACGATGCCCGATGACAGCCTGAGCCGACTCGCCGACGTCATCCGTCAGGGCCTGAGATCTGTGCCCGAGAAGGGTGTGCGCCCACTTCTGGAAGGGCTCTTTGGAGAGCGCTTCCCGAAGCGCCATTTCGAGCCAAGCGTGATCCGCGACGCCTACGCCCTTGCCTCCGTCGAGGAGCGCGATGGCGTTCCGTTCGCCGGCCTCATCCACCCGGACAATCCACCTTCCGGGCCCTACGGTGGTACCAGTGTCGTGTGGTTTCCAACCTCAGAGAATGGAAGTCTGATCGGATTTGGTGTCGGGACCCGCGGCCTTTCTCCTGACGAGGGTATCCTGACCAAACCCGGTCATCGCCGGCGTCTGGTCGCGCTGCGACGTTACCTCAAGGAGCTTGGCGTCGAAGCATGGACGAAGAGTGATCCATCCGCTCTCAACCAGCTGGTGCCCAAGGCCGCCCGCGATCGCTTTCCGGGATTCGAGCGGGTCTTTCAGCGCTACGGCTCCGAGATGTACTGCAATGCAAGAGTGCCTGATGATCCGGAGGTGGCCCGTAAAGTCGTGCAGGCCTTCGTCGATCTTTATGCGCACGAACGCAACTGGCAGATCCTCCAGGGGTTCAAGGCCGAATCGGAGAAGCTCCTAGGCTACATTTGGGACAGGACCTTTGAGGCGGTAGATGCGGAGCAGATGAACGAGGTTCTCAAGGCGCGTCGCTTTGTGATCCTTCAGGGCCCCCCGGGTACGGGCAAAACCCGTCTCGCCGAGCAGATCCGGCGCGACTTTTTCGGGGGGCACGGGATCACGGTCCAGTTCCATCCCGCTGTGACCTACGAGGACTTCCTCGTGGGACTCTCGCCGGACGCTGAGGCGGGAAGTCTGCGGTTCGGCGTTCGGCCTGGCTGGCTAGTCGAAGCCGCGCGGCTCGCGAAGGATGGGCCCACGCTCCTCATTCTAGACGAAATCAATCGCGCCGACCTGGCCAAGGTTCTGGGTGAGGCCGTGTTTCTCTTTGAACCAGGTGAGGTCGGAGGCGAGCACCCTCGTCGGGTCCGCCTTGCGCATGCTGTGGATGGGACTCACGAATTCAGCCTGCCACACGGACTGTTCGTCCTCGGGACGATGAACACTGCCGACCGCAGCATCGCGCCGATCGACATCGCAATCAGGCGCCGATTTGCGTTTGTCACCCTGCTTCCGCAGCGGTCGGTCGTCGCAGCACAGAAGCTGCCTCTCGCACTAACCATCTTCGATCAGCTGGCCGGCGTCTTCGTAGAACACGTACCCGACGACAGCCTCGACCTCCTGCCAGGACACGCATATTTTCTGGCGACTGACGAGGAGGCCCTCTGCCAGCGCTTCCGCTACGAACTTGTCCCACTCCTCGACGAGTACCTGCGCCAGGGACTCATCGGCCCGGCCGCGTCGGAGCTACAAGCGGTGCGCGACACGATCAGCGATATCGCGACCGTTTAGGCGTCTGGATGCCCCAGCGCAGAGTTTCAGGACGGACACGGCGTGCCTGGGCCGCCCACGCCTTCAGGCCACCGGAGACCAAGCCGCTGCTGCGATGCACGGACAATGGACCACCGGTGCGGTTGAATCCTCTTCAATTTGCTCCTCCTCAGCGGGATCGTGGTTGGGGCGGATTCGTGGACGGTTTCATTCGCGCGAACGAGCAGGCCTTGGCACGTCTCGACTGTCGAGTAGATGTTGCGGGCGGTCCCGAGGGTGCTGTCGTACGAATCAAGCCAGGAGGACATACGGGAGCCGTGCCGCTTCGGTCCGCCCAGACCCAGTCGGTGGTCGGAGGCCTCGTTGTCGAGCCCCGCTTCCAATGGGCCGGGGTCGGGCGCGTTCTGCACGAGACCGGATGGGCCTCGGCCCCGGAATTCCTCGACCTGCCGCTGGTTCCTGGCAGCGGTCGTGAAGTCCCTCCTTGGGTGCTCGCTGGCCCTGTGATTGCTCGTCTGTCTGAGCTGCTTCGAGCCGCTAGACGTGGCTACCGCGACAGGGTTGGCGACCTAGTCCGACCACGGGGCCGGATTCTTTGGGCCGAGTACACATCGGAGCGGATGCCAACGGGGAAGTGGGACAAGTTGCCGTGCCGCTACTCGGACCTCGACACTGATCCAAAGCTAAAGCGCTGGATCCGCTGGGGCCTAGAGCGCGTGAGGACCGATCTCGTGAATGTTGGTGGCCGTGATCCCTTGGCCATGCACCTGGCCGACGAGGCCGCGCGCCTGTTGGCGTTAATTCCCGAGAGCCCGCTTTTCCCGGCCCGTCGGGAGCTCGAGTCTAGACTCGGAAGACGGGATGTCCTCGCCACCGCAGCCATCACCCGTGGCCTACATGCTCTGGGCTGGTTGGTGGATGAGCGCGGCCTTGGAGGTGGCCGCGAGCTCGATGGACTAGCTTGGAGCCTTAAGCTTAACCACCTTTGGGAACTTTACGTCGCAGCCCACGTCAATCGCCTGGCCCGGCAAATCGGCGGCCAGCTCTATCTAGGACACAGAGGCCAGACCGTCTTCCCACTTCACTGGACCGACCCAGGTTTCCACTCTCTCGGACACCTGGCGCCTGACCTTATTCTGCGCCGCCACGGCGAGCTTCGCATCTTCGACGCGAAGTACAGAGCGCACTTTGCCGAACTCGACGAGGCTGGCTGGCAGCGTATGACCGAAGACGTCCGCGACTCCCATCGTAGCGACGTGCACCAGGCGCTAGCCTACGCGGCGCTGTTCGACTCGCCCAAGATCACCACAACGCTTGTCTATCCGCTTCGCCCAACAACCTTCTTGGCCCTTCGCTACCGAGGCCGTGACGTCGCGAGCGCCGAGCTTTTCCACGGCGGAAGACAGCTTACGCTCGAGCTTCAGGGTTTGCCCTTCGGCGGTTTGCAATTGTCCGCTGCCCGATTCGCTTGACAGATTGGGGGGTGTGAATTATCGGCGGAGCCGTCGGGGCATCCACTAGAGGGGGACTGTGAGATGCCGCGTCGCTTAAGGGGACAGTGGAGAAGTAGTATCAGGAAGAGACCTGAAAGCCGAGACCAGGGGCGGCCCTGCACGGCCCAGCACTCGTTAGGGCGTGAAGCCGGCGATGGCAGCGCCACCAGGGTTCCGAGAGACGGCGAGCCGAAGGGGATGACCTTGCCGTCGGGGCCGAGGAAGATGTTCTGCCGGCCCGGCTCCTTCGGCGCTGGCGGGCGCGGGGAGTGAGCACTGGCCACGCAGGCGATATGGCCCTGGGCCGAGCCCTATCAGAAGGCGGCGCGGTCGGGGCCGCTGGCGGCGCGCAGCGGCGGGCGAATGTCAGCATGGGCTACCCCTGTTCGACCGTTTCGGATAGACTTGCGTCGTTGTGAGTATATTGGACTGGTGCAAAAAGACGAGCTCCCAAGTCCTACTTCTCCGGAGAGGGGTCAGTATGAGCGACACTCGGGTGCCATTGAAAGTCTATCTCGTCGCCAGGCCCGCCTTCGACGTTGGTGAATTTCTCACTTTCCTGTCCGACCACGACACGAACTGGCGACGGACCCCATCCGCAAAGACGTCCGAAGAGATCGTCGAGGCCGCCGGCCGAGTCTGCTATATGTCATTTGGTCACGAGCAGTCACCTCGGTCTACCTCCGAGTATGTGGCTAATCTCGTGCAGATGGGTCATGAGAGCGTTCTCGAACATGTGACCTGGAGCTTTGTCCTTGCCGGCATCTCGCGATCCCTTAGTCACCAGCTGGTTCGTCATCGCGTTGGCTTCGCCTTTAGCCAGCTCTCCCAACAGTATCATGATGAGTCGAATGCAAACTTCGTCGTCCCGCCGATCTTGGAGTCTGATCCAGATGCCCTCGCGGCATGGCATCGGGCAGTTGGAGAAGCGAGAACCGCATATGCCGAGATCCTCCGGATGCTGGACCAAGGGAAGTCGCTCCCTCGCGAGGGAGAGGGAAAGAGGGAATTTCATCGCGCAATCTTGTCCGCCGCTCGGAGCGTCCTTCCGAACTCCACGGCAACAGTGATCTTTATGTCAGCAAACGCAAGGGCCCTTCGGCATTTTCTGGCGGTCCGTGGATCTATCGTGGGAGATGAGGAGATGCGGTTTCTTACGGCTAGCCTTCTGACTTGTCTCCAGGGGGAAGCTCCTTCTCTATTCTCTGACTTTCGCGTTGATACGCTACCTGACGGGTCTCCGATTGTGCGCAGAGTTGAGTAGCATTAGCGTCGTTGAACCTCCTCTTATCTGTGTCGGGGAGTTGATGGTCGAATACCTGATTCCGGTTGGTTCGTACCCTGCGCCTAATGCTACTTACATAGCCGATGGAGTCGAACCTACTATCGGTGGTCCAGTATTCAACGTGTGTTGGTACCTTCGACAGCTTGGTCGGAAGGTAATCTTGGTCGCTCCGTACGGACGGAACGACCGCGCCCTTGTCACCAGGACGATGAGAGCTGCGGGACTGCGTTGCGATCGTCTGCTTTCCAGTCCCGGGTATATTGATGTTCTCGCTGCTATGTGGCGAGGGAATACGCACTGCAGCGCTTATCTTCGTAGGCGGTTGCCGTCGGATACGGCTTCAAAGCTCCTCGCCCTCTGTCGATCCGGCGGGGCCTTCGTCCTTGCCGGCGGAAGACATCGAGCTATCAGGAGTACCTTCGTGAAACTGGCTAGGTCTCCCGGGTATCATATTCTTGGTTTCAATCCATCTTATGCCACCTACGAATACGAAGCGGGCACACTCGGGTATCTGCTGAAGCGAGCGATGGTGACCATTCTGAATGAAAGTGAGTGTGACCATGTCTGCAAGCTTCTAGGCAGAGTTAATGCCTCCACTCTGGCCAAGTCCCTTCGTGGAATACTCATCATTACGCTGGGTTCACGCGGCGCGCGCATCTACGAGAAGGATTCATTTCTTCGAGTCTCGAGCGTAGCGAAGAGAATTTCATCTCCTTTCGGGGCGGGCGATGCTTTCTTCGCTGGATTTCTCCAGGGGATACTGTCAAGTGGCAGCCTCGCCGAGGCCGGGGCGTTCGCCTCAAAGGTTGCCGCTCGTGTTGTGGAATCCCCGAGAGTCCGGGCGCGAATCGATTTACGATTCCGTTCCCAATGATCTTACAGACCCAAGGTGAAGGGCATTTTGGTCCTGCGGTACTGGATCGCGCGTCTCTTGCATTAGGTTTCCTTTGTGGCGCGATGGGTATCTAGACTGAGGGGAATCCGTCAGTGATGGCGCAAGACCTGAACAAATAGTGAGACAGCTGCTCACGGCAGAGGAAAAAACCTCGTAGATATGACGGGCGTGAGGCAGATGGGGGCTAAGTCTGAGGCCGGTGCTATTGCAATCCGCTCAGTGGGTCTCGTTTGCGTGCGTCTGCAACCACTTCTTGCAGTGCCTCGAATTGTTCCGCTGGGCCATGAAGCTCGACGATGCGATAGCCTGCCCAGAGATGTCTCTTTGTTATCTCAAGTAGCCTTGTATTGAGCGCGCGGGCTGAGTCAAACTCCTCGATCGCACCCCGTGAGCGGCGTTGGCCCCTCCAGTACGTGACCAGTCCGTAGTTCGAAAACAATGTAGGCTGCGTCACGAGCGAGAATTGTTTGAACGCGCTAGGCTGGGAAGTAGCGGATTCGAAGCGAATGTAGAGGCGGTCAAGGGGTTCATTGTTGCACGCGAGCAGAACAAATTCGCGCGTGCCGGGCAGGGTCGAGGCGAAATTTATCTGTTCGACAGGGAACCACCTTACATCGTCGCCAAGTCGATCTACATTGCGATCAGCGAGTTCGCATTCGAAGCAGGCGAGTAACACCTGCTGACTCGCATGTTCATATTCCCAGCGGTTCGTATGTAAGTGCGGAAGAAGCCGAAGGGGTATGACGCGAATTCCAACTTCTTCCTGGATCTCACGAACAACGGCCTCTTCTGGCGTTTCACCGAACTCGATTTTGCCGCCCGGGAGTTCCCATTTTCCATCAAGGCCGCCGACGCCGGGCGCGCGGCGGAGAGACAGCAAGACTTCGCGACCACCGCGGCGCCGGATACAGGCGCATATGACAGTCACTAGTCTCCTCGGTCTGTCCGCGAACGCGGGGTTCCGCCCTGGTGAGCGCTCAGACATCCCGAATGTCGTTTTGTGGGGTCATCATCAGTGCGTCCAATCTTCAGGATACGATTCCGCGAATGAGAGCTACTGATAACGCGGTAGTACCCTACGGAGCGCGAGAAGAGGAGTCAAGGAGCTGCTCGGGCGCATGAATAGAGGAAGATCTGGAGAGCGGATCGAAGTGCCCGCCAAAATAGCGGGCGCCAGACGACGCCGCCCGCGATCGCCTCGAAAGAAGCCGTCCTGCGGAACGCCGAGACTCTGCAACCGCACCAGAGCGTCCAAATTTCCGCTTGTGGATTCCTGTTGATATGTGGATATCTCTAATCTGCCTCCTGATCGTCGAAGCATACCACAAGATATCGGCTCGCTGGCGAATTCACATCCCAATATGCTGGGCTCTCTACATGTTTAGTTGGCAGGGTGGGGCAAAGGAGCATTCCGTGTGAGGTTGCTCGTGCTAGGCTTCGGCAAGCTGCGGTGAACGCGGCCGACGTCGACTCCCGACGGCGGCCCTGATTTCGGGTGCGACAATGTCCTACGACGCGCAAACGATCGGGACTACCCAATTGGATACCTTCGTAAATGCGATACCGGGGATCTACAGTGCCAAGGACGAACTACGGTCGCTCTGGGATGTCTGGCTTCACGCGAACCACCACGCGGCAAGTATCGGGGAAGAGGTTCGGAAGGCTGCAGCAGGCGGTGAGCTTCTGACCGAAATTGCCGATTTCTCCATGTGGCTCTTTACTGCAGTCCAAAAACTCCACGGGAACATCGGTGTTAAGAAGTCATCGCACGAGAGCGACCCGGAATCGCTAGTACGAATCCGTCTCGGCTACTCAGATCTCCTCTGGAACAAGTACCCGAGCATGTGCCCGGTCTGCTATTGGCGACGGACCAGTGGGGACCGGACCGGAGAGAGCAATCCTGAATTGCGTAACGAGTGCGACTGCCTTTTGCACGATGTCGAGCGAAGAGATCAAAGTCAAAAGCGCCGTCACGTAAAGGCCCTGAGAGCCTTCGCGGATGAACATCGACACGAGAAGCCGACTGGCGTCGACGCCTGGCAGCAGATGTTCGCAAGAATATTTGCCGCCAACCTTCGGCACTTGACGCTGACTGATATCGCTTTTCATCTGCTGGAGGAGATGGGGGAGGTCTCGGACGCTATAGTCCGGATGTATACGTATCGTGACGAGGACTTTGTTGATGGAGGACCTGATTGGCAGCGAATCTGGCTAGAAGAGGAACTTGCAGATGTATCGTCTTGGATGTTTGCTTTGGTCGAGAAGCTTGACTTGATGAGACAGACTGCGGTTGAGTACGACAAGTGGAGGTTTGGAGAAGCTGTTGTCTTCCGAGAAGAGAAGATGCGCCTATCGCAGATCATCTGGCGGCGCTACGGGTCCGATAAGCTTCGGAGTCTCTATTGTCCGCACTGTAGAAAGCAGGTCTGCAACTGCGCGATTGTCCTTGTTCCTATGAACAGGTCCGTCGAGGAACTAGTCCGGAAGGTCAAAGATCGCTAGGCGGGGAGCGTCCAATCTCCTCAGAATTGAGTTGCGCCAGGAAGACAGGATGATTGGCTAGCACGGCCCAGCCAGTGGGAGGCGCGGGCCTGAGCACGGCAGATACTGCCCGTAGCCCGGCTTCTGCTCCACGCTGCCGTCGGGGGTGAGCAGCGCCTGGCCGCGCAGGAGACTCATCCACGGGCGGCCGCGGACCTTCCAGCCCTCGTAGGGAGTGAAGCCGGCGATGCCGAGATGCTGGCCGGCCTGGATCGTCCACTCCGGAGCGGGATCCCAGATCGTCAGATCGGCATCGGCGCCGATGCGGATCGTGCCCTTCCGGGGGTAGAGGCCGAAGATGCGCGCCGGGTTCTCGGCCAGCACGCGCGCCAGCCAGGTGAGCGGCAGGCCGCGCTTGACCACGCCTTCGCTGTACATCAGCGGCACCAAAGTTTCGAGCGACGGCGAGCCAAAGGGAATGACCTTGCCGTCGGGTCCCAGGAAGATGTTCTGCCTGCCCGGCTCCTTCTGCGCCGGCGGGCGCGGTGCGTGATCGCTGGCTACGCAGGAGATGAAGCCCGCGGCCGAGCCCTGCCAGAGGGCGGCGCCGTCGGGGCCGCCCGCGGGTCTCAGCGGCGGGCCAATCTTGGCGAAGGGCCCCCAGCGCTCCATAGCCTCGTCGGTCAGCAGCAGGTACTGCGGGCAGGTTTCGGTCCAGACGCGCTGGCCTTCCGACTGGGCGCGCCTGATGCGCTCGAGCCCGAGCCGGGTCGAGAGATGCACGACGTAGACCGGGCAGTCGAGCATGCGGCCGATGAGGATGGCGCGGTTGATGGCCTCCTCCTCGGTCCACTCGGGGCAGGTGGGCGGGAAGTCGCGCGGGGCGGTGCGGCCTTCGGCGATGGCCTTGTCTTCCAGGTAGGCGATGACATCGCCGCTCTCGCAGTGCAGCTGGCAGAGGCCGTCGAGCGGGGCCAGGCGCTCCATCACCTTGCAGATGAACTCGTCGGAGACCATGCGCCGGCCGCGCTTCTTGTACGTCATGAAGAGCTTGAAGCTGCGCACGCCCTGGCGCACGAGGGCAGGGATGCCCTCGAGCATGTGGGGGTCGTGGTTGAGGATCATGTGGAAACCGAAGTCGAGGACGGATGAGGCCTCGGCTTCTTCCTTGAGCCTCTTGAACGCCTGCTCCAACGTCTCGCCCTCCTCGTAGATCACGAAGGGGATGAGCGTGGTGAGCCCGGTGCGGGCGGCGGCCAGCGGGCCCGTCTGCCAGTTGTCGTTCTCGGGGCCGAGGTGGAGATGGCAGTCGATCAGCCCGGGCAGCACGTACTTGCCCGCGGCGTCGATGATGCGCTCGGCCGGCGGCAGCAGCCGCTCGGCCCCGATCGCGGCGATCAGGCCGTCCTTGACGGCGACGGCGGCGTCGATCACGTCGGTGGACGTCACGACCTGGCCGCCTTTGATGATGAGGTCGACGGAAGGCGCGGTCATGGGGCGGGGTCCTGATCGGTCACGGGCGCCGCTGGGACGATGCGCAGACCGGGCAGGCGGTCCCGTTCAGCGGGATGCGCTGGCGGGCGGAGGCAACCTGAGGCCGTAACGACGGGCCAGCTTCTCGGCCTCCCTCCGGGGGAGGGGTCGAGCCGGGCGGCCACGGCGAGCCCTTTGCCGCTCACGTCGTACCTTATGGATCCACACCAGCGACGGGATCTTCCGTTTCGCCGGTTGGCGCCTAGGCTTCTTCATCGATGATCTCCCACGGAGACACTATATCAAGGAAGGGGAGGCCTTCGCGAAGGTTCACGGCGTTGATCCGCCGCCGGCGCTCGACGTTTACCATGTGGTGGAAGTTCCATGAAACCACGGTGTGGATTCCGTTGACCGCTGCGACGGCAATGTGCCGAGCATCGTCCTCGCTCTTCGCGGGCATTGCCCCAGAGGCCACGTACAGCCGCGCGAGCATCAGGCTTTCCGCGGACTCGTCGAGCGGGGTGACACCACTCCTGCGCAGCTCAGCAGCGATCCTCCTTCTCACAGCCACCGGGGCGCGGTCAACTTCCTCGAGGACCAGGGTTGAGATGAAGCCCTCCCAGCGCGCCCGGCCAAGTCCATCCAGGAGGCGCCGGGCCGCGACCAATCGTTCCTCTAGCTCGGGATCGCACAAGGCGCCGAAAACTGAGGTGTCGAGATATAGTCTGGCTCTCACGTGAGACGCCGCCAACGTCCGTATCGGTCCGGCATGGATGTCGAATCCATACGACCGAGGCTAACTGCGCTCGGGCGCGAGGATCAATGTCTCCAGTTGGAGACATCCAGGTGCACTAGGGCGCGTAGACGGCCCTGAGCCGATTGTCTTGATTGAATCGGTACAGCTGTAGCGATAGGCTTGGAGTGGAGTCAGCCATGAGCGGAGGACACGTCCTGAATATCAAAGCACCGAAGGAGCTGCTCGAGCGCCTCGATGACTACCGCTTCGCCCACCGAAAGCGATCTCGCTCGGAGGCCGCCCTGGAGTTGCTCGACCGTGCCTTGAAAGCCTTTTTCGAAGTGTCGGCGCCAGAAACCGTTCGGCCAGGCGATCCCGATTATGTGCTCGCCCGCGGCCGCCGCCGGCAGCCCGCCCAGGCTTTCCCGGTTCGCGAGATCGAAGCCCGCCTGGCCCGGCTCAAGAGCGCCGAGGCAGGGTAAGGCTCCGAATCTGCTGGCGCGCCCAAAAAGAACTTCTCGCCGTCGGTGACGACGCGATCTTCTTCTCGGTCGTGAAGGCCATCCTCGATCTGGGGGAAGACACGCGGCCCCGAGGCTACGACAAGGTGGAAGGGGCCGATGCCATCTACCGCGTGTGGGTC
>Ga0070706_100002773_pt1 | contig 17508 bp, 13 predicted proteins | sample KBSK5501metaG_FD_65476 | JGI IMG/M metagenome (GOLD analysis project Ga0070706, IMG submission 65476) | Corn, switchgrass and miscanthus rhizosphere microbial communities from Kellogg Biological Station, Michigan, USA - KBS K5-50-1 metaG | ecosystem: Host-associated > Plants > Roots >... | reverse complement strand
GATCTTTGAGGAACTGCGAGCGGTCGGCAAGGGTGGCGGCGCGGAGCTGGTCGAATGCCTCGATCGGCGTGCCGCCGGGATTGGCGGCCGTCTTGAGCATCAGCGGCGGGATCGCGCTGATCAGCACCGCCTTGGCGACGCGCTTGGTGCCGTGGCGTCCGATGTAGCGGGTGACTTCGCCACCGCCCGTCGAGTGGCCGACGTGAATCGCGTTCTTCAAGTCGAGCTTCTCGACCAGCGCCGCGAGGTCGTCGGCGTAGGTGTCCATGTCGTTGCCGTTCCAGGGCTGGCTCGAGCGACCATGGCCGCGGCGATCATGGGCAACGCAGCGGTACCCGTTCGAGGCCAGAAACAGCATCTGGTCTTCCCAAGCGTCCGCGCTCAAGGGCCAGCCGTGGCTGAACACCACCGGCTGTCCGGTGCCCCAGTCCTTGTAGTAGATCTCGGTCCCGTCTTTGGTCGTGATCGTGGGCATGGAATGCCCTCCTTTGGTTACGGTGGGGAGCTCGAAGCTGCAGGGGCGTACCTCGCGGTCGCGGCCGCCACTTCGCGCCCTTGAACGTGCAACTTGCTGGCGGAGGGCGCGGTCGTCTTGAACGCGATTGCTGCGGATTCACGCGCGACCGCTGTCGCTAGACTTCGTGCATGCCAGCCGACTACACCATCGATTTCCGCGCGGCGGTCCTTCAGCGACCTCGTCGACCTCACCGACCTGACCGCGATCGAGCGGACGTCCGAGGACCTACAATACTTCGGCGGTGCACCACTCGCTGCCCGCGGATTTCGCTACGGAATGGTCGCCCCGACACCGCTCACTGGAGGCGAACCCCGCCGCCCCGCGCCAACGCCTGACCCCCGTCGTCCCCATATACTTGAGAGCAATGGCATGTCCTGGCGCCGGGGGGCCGAATCGGCACCCCTGGCGGGGCTTTCGCCGGGCGGTCCCGGTGGGTCAAACGGTTGTCATCCTTGGTCTTCGATGCCCGACTACTGCCGATCGACACGCGTTCCTTCTTCCAGAGTCACGGCGGCCCCCGCCGTCCTCTTCCTCGCGGTCCTCCTCCTCGCCGCCGGCTGTGCCCAGAAACAGGGAAAATCGGCCGGCGCGCCGGTGCCGGTCACCGTAGCGGTGGCGCGCCGCGCCAGCGTGCCGTACACCGTCGCCGCGAACGGGATCGTCACCCCGCTCGAGACCGCGACCGTCGCACCCCAAGTGGACGGCATCGTCACCGAGGTCGCTTTCCGCGAGGGGCAGGAGGTCGCGCGGGGCGACGTGCTGTTCCGAATAGAGCCCCGGCCGTATCTCGCGGCCTACCGGCAGGCCCTCGCAGCGCTCGCCCGTGACAGCGCCACCGCGGCGAACGCCCGCCGGGAAGTGGCCCGGTACGACTCGCTCGCGCAGAAGGAGTACGTGACTCAGGAGCAGGCCGACCAGTTCCGGGCGACGGCGTCCGCCGCGGATGCGACGGTGAAGGCGGACGAGAGCGCGGTGGTGGCCGCCAAATTCAACCTGGACAACACGGTCATCCGCGCCCCCATCGCCGGCCGTACCGGGAGCCTGCTGGTGCGGACCGGCAATGTCGTCCACGCGGCGGGCGGAACGCCGCTCGTGGTGATCAACCAGATCCGGCCCATCCTGGTCCGGTTCGCGGTGCCGGGTAGTGAGCTTCCACTGATCCAGCGGTACGGCGCCGGCAAGGCGCTCCCCGTGTCGGCGGTACCGGGGCGGTCTCCCATCGACGCGCAGGCCGACACGACCCTCGGCGGCCCGGGGGGCCCGACACCGGTAGCGCCGGCCGACCCGCCTCCCGCTCAAGCTCTCACCGCGGTCCCCGCCGCGCAGGGGGCGCTCGCGTTCATCGACAACGCGGTGGACACCACTACGGGGACGGTGATGCTCAAGGCGAGCTTCCCCAACCGGGAGGGCTCGCTCTGGCCGGGCCAGTTCGCCGCGGTCTCCCTCCGCATGTTCGTCGAGGAGAACGCGCTGGTCGTTCCGGCCCAGGCGGTCCTCACCGGGCAGCAGGGGACCTACGTCTACCTCGTGGACTCGACCGGCGCCGCCCGCCAGCGCCGAGTGGCGGTCGAGCGCACGGCCGACACGCTGGTGGTGATCGCCGGGGGGCTGCGCGACGGGGAGCACGTCGTGACGACCGGGCAGTCCCGGGTGACGCCGGGGGCGCGGGTCGCGACGACCCGGCGGGCCGGCGACAGCAGCACCACGCCAGCAGAGGCGGGGGCCGCGGCGGCGACGGGGCGGGGGGCGAAGCGAGCGCGGTGAGCCTCACCGGGCTGTTCATCCGGCGGCCGGTCATGACGACCCTGCTCATGGCCGGCATCCTGGTCTTCGGGGTCGTCGCGTACCGGAAGCTGCCGGTCAGCGACCTGCCGGCCGTGGATTACCCCACGATCACGGTGAGCGCGAGCCTGCCGGGGGCGAGCCCGGAGACGATGGCCGCGACCGTCGCCACCCCGCTCGAGAAGTCCTTCTCCGCGATCGCCGGGATCGACAACATCACCTCGCTCAGCAGCCTGGGGAGCACGCAGGTCACGCTCCAGTTCTCGCTGGACCGCGACATCGACGCGGCCGCGCAGGACGTGAACGCCGCGATCTCGCAGACGCTCGTCAGCCTTCCCTCGAACATCATTCCACCCTCGTACCGGAAGCAGAATCCCGCGGCCGCTCCGATCCTTTTCATGGCGCTGACCTCGCGCGACCTGCCCCTCTCCGCCCTGGACGAGTTCGGCGAGACGACCATCGCGCAGCGGCTGTCGATGGTGGAAGGAGTGGCGCAGGTGGCGGTCTACGGCGCGCAGAAGTACGCCGTGCGGATCCAGCTCGACCCGGCCCAGCTCGCCTCCCGCTCGCTCGATCTCACCCAGGTGAGCCAGGCGGTCCGGGCGGAGAACGTGACGCTCCCGACCGGAGTGCTGTACGGGCGCGATCGGACGCTTACGGTCCAGGCGACCGGACAGCTGGCGAACGCGGCCGCCTTCCGGCGGCTCATCGTCGCCTACCGGAACGGCTCGGCCGTGCATCTGAGCGACCTGGGTACCGTGCTGGACGACGTGCAGGACAACAAGGCAGCGAGCTGGTACAACGGAGCGCGCGCCATCCTCCTCGCGGTCCAGCGTCAGCCCGGCACCAACACGGTGGCGGTCGCAACGGCGGTCAAGCAGGCGCTCGCGGAGATCGAGCGGGAGCTGCCACCGTCGGTGAAGGTCAACATCCGCTACGACCGGTCGGTCTCGATCCAGGCCGCCGTGAGCGACGTGCGCTTCTCGCTGGTGCTGGCCCTCGCGCTGGTCGTGCTCGTGATCTTCCTCTTCCTCCGCAACGTCGTGGCGACCCTGATCCCCAGCCTGACGCTGCCGATGGCGATCGTGGGCACGTTCTCGGTGATGGCGTTGCTCGACTTCAGCCTCGACAACCTGTCGCTCATGGCGCTCACGCTGGCCGTGGGCTTCGTCGTGGACGACGCGATCGTGATGCTGGAGAACATCGTGCGCCACGTCGAGGCGGGAACCGCGCCCATGCAGGCGGCGCTGGACGGTGCGGCGGAGGTTGGCTTCACCATCGTTTCCATGACCCTGTCGCTCGCGGCCGTCTTCATCCCGCTCCTGTTCATGGGCGGGATCGTGGGACGCCTTTTCCGCGAGTTCGCGATCACGATCACGGCCTCGATCCTCGTGTCCGGGCTGGTGTCGCTCACGCTGACGCCGATGCTGTGCAGCCGCTTCCTCAAGCCCGTGCACGCGGTCCGGCACGGCCGCTGGTTCAACGCGACGGAGCGCGCGTTCCAGCGGCTGCTCGCGGGGTACGAGCGGAGTCTCGGCTGGGTGATGCGGCACCGCCCGCTCACGCTCGTGTTCTCCGCCCTTTGCCTCGCGCTCGCCGCGGTCCTGTTCGTGCTCGTCCCCAAGGGCCTCTTCCCGAGCGACGACACCGGGCTGCTCCAGGGGACGACGGAGGCGGCGCAGGGCGTGTCGTTCCCGGAGCTGATGCGGCTGCAACAGCAGGCGGCCGCCATGGTGCTCGCGGACACCAACGTGGACGGCTACCTCTCGTCGGTGGGCGCCGGCGGGCCGGCGGGCGCGAGCAACCAGGGCCGGCTTTTCATCGCGCTCAAGCCGGCGGGGCGGCGGCCCCCGGCCGACGTGATGGTGGCGGAGCTGTCCCGGCGCCTCTCCCACATCCCTGGACTCAGTGTCTTCATCCAGAACCCGCCCAGCATCCGGATCGGCGGGCGCTCGGCGAAGTCACTCTACCAGTTCACGCTCCAGGGGAACGACGTAGGCACGCTGTACCGGGGCGCCCAGCAGCTGCTGGCCAAGCTGCGGCAGCTGCCGCTCGTCACCGACGTGACGACCGACATGCTGAACGCGAACCCGCAGGTTACGGTGCGCATCGACCGCACCCGCGCGGCCGCGCTCGGCGTCACACCGGCGGCGATCGAACATGCCCTCGCGACCGCGTACAACAGCCAGCAGGTCTCGACGATCTACACCACCAGCAACGAATACTGGGTCCTGATGGAGGTCTTGCCCACGGCCCAGCTGGACGAGTCCGCCCTCGCCCGGCTCTACGTCGAGGGCGCCAGCGGGCGCGTCGTACCGCTGGCGGAGGTCGCCGGGTTCGAGCGCGGGGTGGGGCCGCTCAGCGTGGCCCACTCCGGCCAGCTGCCCTCGGTCACGATCTCCTTCAACCTCCCGCCGAACGGGTCGCTGGGCGGGGCGGTGACCGCCGTGAACAAGCTCGCCCAGGCGACGCTTCCGGCCGGCATCACGACCGGGTTCTCCGGAACGGCCCAGGCGTTCCAGTCGTCACAACAGGGGCTCGGCGCCCTGCTGCTGGTCACCGTGTTCGTCATCTACGTCATCCTGGGCATCCTGTACGAGAGCTTCATCCACCCGATCACGATCCTGACCGGTCTGCCGTTCGCGGCGTTCGGAGCGCTGCTCGCGCTGACCATCACCCACGTCGAGCTGGACGCGTACGGGTACGTCGGCGTGATCATGCTGATCGGGATCGTGAAGAAGAACGCGATCATGATGATCGACTTCGCGGTCGAGGCGGAGCGGCGGGAGCGGCTCACGCCCGCGCAAGCCATCGTGCGGGCCGCCAGCGTGCGCTTCCGGCCGATCATGATGACCACCGTGGCCGCGATCGCCGGCAGCCTGCCGATCGCGATCGGCGTCGGCGCCAGCGCCGCCTCACGCCGGCCGCTCGGGATCGTGGTGGTGGGCGGCCTCGCCGTTTCCCAGATCGTGACGCTGTACGTCACGCCCGTCTTTTACACCTACCTCGACGATCTCCAGGCGCGGCTCGGGCGCCTGGCCGCCCGCCTTCCCTGGTCGGACACGCGCAGGGTCGAGTCTCCCGCGCTCGGCCCGGGCGCCTGATGCCGTGAACATCACCACTTTGTTCATCCGACGGCCGGTCATGACCAGTCTGATCATGATCGCCATCCTGTTCTTCGGGATCATGGCCTACCGGGAGCTGCCGGTGAGCGACCTCCCGAACGTGGACTTCCCGACGATCACGGTGACTGCGAGTCTCCCCGGGGCGAGCCCGGCGACGATGGCCGCCACCGTTGCCACCCCGCTCGAAAAGCAGTTCTCGACTATCGCGGGGATCGACAACATGACGTCCACGTCGAGTCTTGGGCAGAGCCAGATCGTCATCCAGTTCGCGCTCGACCGGAACATCGACGCCGCCGCCCAGGACGTGCAGGCCGCGATCACCCAGACGCTGCGCACGCTGCCGCAGGGCATCCTGCCGCCGTCCTACCAGAAGACCAATCCGGCCGATGCGCCGATCCTGACGCTCGCGCTGACGTCGGACGTTGTGCCGCTCTCGACCCTCGACGAATACGGCGAGACGACCATCGCGCAGCACCTCTCGATGGTGAGCGGTGTCGCCCAGGTGCTGGTGTACGGCGCCCAGAAATACGCCGTGCGGATCCAGCTCGATCCGGCGCAACTGGCATCGCGCGGCCTGGGGCTGGAGGACGTAGCGACGGCGGTGGGGAACCAGAACATCAATCTGCCCACCGGCGTCCTGTGGGGGCCCAAGACGGCGCTCACCGTCCAGGCCACCGGGCAGCTGGAGAACGCAGACGCGTTCCGGGAGCTGGTCGTGGCCTACCGGAACGGCGCGCCCGTCCACCTTCGCGAGGTGGGGCGGATCACCGACGACGTGCAGAACAACAAGACGGCGAGCTGGTACGGGCAGTCACGGGCGATTGTGCTCGCCGTGCAGCGGCAGCCGGGGACCAACACGGTGGCCGTGGCCCAGCGGGTCCAGGCGGCGCTGCGCCAGGTCCAGGCGGAGATCCCGCCCGGCGTGCAGGTGGCCACCCTCTACGACCGGTCGGAGACGATCCAGGCGTCGGTGCACGACGTGACCTTCACGCTGGAGCTCACGCTCGCGCTCGTGGTCCTCGTGATCTTCCTGTTCCTCCGCAACCTGTCGGCCACCGTCATCCCGAGCCTGGCCCTCCCGATGTCCATCATCGGGACGTTCTCGGTGATGTACCTCCTCGGCTACAGCCTGGATAATCTCTCGCTCATGGCGCTCACGCTGGCCGTCGGCTTCGTGGTGGACGACGCCATCGTGATGCTGGAGAACATCGTCCGTCACCTGGAGATGGGCAAAACGAAGCTTCAGGCGGCGATCGACGGGGCCGGCGAGGTGGGCTTCACCATTCTCTCGATGACGCTGTCGCTCGCGGCGGTGTTCATCCCGATCCTCTTCATGGGCGGGATCATCGGCAAGCTGTTCCACGAGTTCGCGGTCACGATCGGGGTGTCCATCCTGGTCTCCGGCTTCGTCTCGCTCACGCTCACGCCGATGCTGTCCAGCCGCTTCTTGCGGCCGCAGCACCAGGGCGGCCAGGGCCGCCTCTACGATGTGACCGAGCGGGCCTACAACCGCGTGCTGGCGGGATACGAGCGGAGTCTCGCGTGGGTCATGCGCCACCGGGGAGAGGCGCTGGTCTTCTCCGCCGTGATCCTGGTGGCCACTGCATGGCTCTTCTGGGTGATCCCCAAAGGCCTCTTTCCCTCGGACGACACGGGCCAGCTGCTCGCGACTACCGAGGCCGCCGAGGGAGTCTCGTTCGACGCGCTGGTCCAGTCGCAGCGCGAGGTCGTCGCCATCGTCGCCCGGGACCCGGACGTGCAGTCGGTGACGTCGTCCGTGGGGACCACGGCCGCGGCCAACCAGGGGCAGCTCACGATCGACCTCAAGCCGGTCAACCAGCGCAGCCGGAGCGCCGATCAGATCGCGCGGGACCTCTCGAGCGCCGTCCAGACGGTCCCGGGAATCGCGGTGTTCGTGCAGAACCCGCCGGCGATCTCCATCGGCGGGCTGACCTCGAAGAGCCTGTACCAGTACACGCTTCAGAGCGGGGACATCGCGACCCTCAACCAGGCCGCTCGGGCGCTCGAGACCCGCCTGCGGCAGCTGCCGATCCTGACCGACGTGACCAGCGACCTCCTCATCGAGAATCCCCAGGTCACCGTGGACATCGACCGGGAGCACGCCGGCCAGCTCGGCGTGTCCGCCGAGGAAATCGAGAACACGCTGTACGATTCGTTCGGCCAGCGGCAGGTATCGACGATCTACACCTCGACCAACGAATACTGGGTCGTGCTCGAGCTGCTGCCGCAATTCCAGCAGGACGTCCCGTCGCTCGAGTCGCTCTGGGTCCGCTCGTCCGACGGTACGCTGGTTCCCCTGAGCGCCGTCGCGACGTTCCATACGGGCGTAGGACCGGTCACGGTGAATCACTCGGGCCAGCTGCCCTCGGTGACCCTCTCCTTCGACCTGGCGCCCAGAACGTCACTCGGCACGGCGGTGGCGGCCGTCGAGCGAGAGGCGGGGCAGGTTGTCCCGCCCGCGGTTGCCGCGAGCTTCTCCGGCACGGCCCAGGCCTTCATGACCACCCAGCAAGGGCTGGTCCTGCTGCTCGTGCTGGCGGTCTTCGTGATCTACGTCATCCTGGGCGTGCTCTACGAGAGCTTCGTCCACCCGGTCACGATTCTGACCGGGCTCCCGTTCGCGGCGTTCGGGGCGCTGGTGACGCTGATGGCGTGCCGGCTGGACCTGGACGTCTACGGCTTCGTCGGCATCGTCATGCTGATCGGGATCGTGAAGAAGAACGCGATCATGATGATCGACTTCGCGATCGAAGCGGAGCGGGGCGGGGCGAAGACGCCGGAAGCTGCCATCCTCGAAGCGGCGAGCGTCCGGTTCCGTCCCATCATGATGACCACCATGGCGGCCCTCATGGGAGCAATCCCGATTGCGGTCGGCTGGGGCGCGGGCGCGGCCACCCGTCGGCCCCTCGGCGTCGCCGTGGTCGGCGGGCTGGCCTTCTCGCAGCTGGTGACGCTGTACGTGACGCCGGTGTTCTACACCTACCTGGACGAGCTCCAGCAGCGGCTCACGCGCCGACGGCGAGTCGCGCCGGCCGCGGAGGGCGGGGAGGCGGACGCTCCGGTGACCGCCTAGTCCCTAGACCCGGGTGAGCTCGACGATCTGGCTCACCCGCCGCGCGACCGCCCGCCGCTTCTCGGTGAACGCCATCATCCGGAATAGCCACGCCAGCCGCATCTCCCGGTTCAGCCGGCGGCCCTCGTCCAGCATGGACCGCTCCTCGGCGACGGCCCACCCGTACGGCCGGAAGAACGCCGGGCCGTCGGCCGGGGCGAAGTGCATCGGGGCCGTGCCGCCGGTGCCGGCCACCTTCTTGTACTTCCGCTGCATGTAACGGAGGAGCCAGGGCGAGGCCAGCTCCGTCATCCAGCGCGCGAACGTGGGCGGCCGGTGCAGGTCGGTTGCGAGCCCCGCGACCTGCTCCGGGGTGAGGTAGGCGAGCAGGCCTTCGGTGACCACCACGACTTGCCGGGCCTCGCGGCCCAGCCGGTCGAACAAGGCCTGACGCCCGGCGAGGTCGGTGAGGTCGAGCCGCACGCGCTCCAGTGCGCACCGGGGTGCCTCGTCCCTGAGCTGTTCTTCCTTGTAGTCCGTGATTCCCGGCAGGTCTACCTCGACCCAGCGAAGCCCGTGCGGGAGGTCGAGCCGGTACGGCCGGGTGTCCAGCCCCGCCGCGAGGTTGAGCACCAGGTCGGCACCCCCGGCCACCGCCCGCAGGATCATCTCGTCCAGCACCGCCGTGCGCACAATCATCGCCCACGCCATGCCGGTGCCGTGGCGCAGCGACCGCACGATCTGCTCGCCCCGGGAGCCGGCGAGCCGGCGCGCGTAGGGGTCGCGGAAATGGGCATCCGGGCGCTCGGTCTCCATGGCCCGGTAAACCGCGACCCAACGCGCGGTGTCGGAGATGTGCTCGACCGTCATTGGACCGTGAAGGGGAGCGAAAACTGGGTGCGGTCCCATTGGAACTTGAGCACCCCGCCGGCCCCCTGGGAGTCGATCGCGATGGTGAAGGTCTCCACCGGCTGTGGCAACGCCTCGGTCGTCACAGCGACGCGGGCGAAGTCCTTGTCCTGGTGATACTCGGTGCCCCACTGACCGGTCTGCGAGTTGATGATAAGCTTCGTGCCATCCTTGGAGGGCAGCGAGAAGAGAGTGTAGCTCCCCTTCGGAATGGTCGTCCCGCCCACCTTGAGATCCGCGTCTGTGGTGAATCCGGTCGCCGCGTTGGCGCCGGTGCGCCAGACCTGGTCCCACGGCACCACGACGCCGAAGATATCACGCCCCCGCTTGTGCGGGCGCCCGTAGTCGATCACCAGATGGGCGCTTCCGATCGTAGCGCGGACAGTGTCCCGGGGCGAGAGCTGGCCCATCGTCTGGCCGGCCGCATCGCGGGCGGCGAAGTCCTTGAGCGCCGCATCCACGTCGGCCTTGGCAACCCGGGTGACGATCACCTTGTTGGTGGTTTCCCGGCCGTCGAGGGCGAGCAGGCGGCCGTCCTTGTCGACCTTGGCGTGCGCGGGCAAGCCGAAGTAGTCCAAGTCCACCGCCTGGCCGCCGCGGCGGACTGCGTACGTCTGGTACGCCTGGTTACCGCCGATCGGGACGACCTGGAAGCCCAGGCTGTCCCGGCCCGCCCGGCGGACGTGCAGGAAGATCTGCTCGTAGAGAGCGTACGACGCGCTGCTGATCGGCATGGCGCCCGGCTCCGTGGCGACCCGGAGCGTCTGGGTGCTGTCGCCGACGTGCACCGTCGTGATCGCCGAGTCCTTGCTGAACACCATCTCGCCCGAGAACGCCGGCGCGTCGGGTGCCGGCACGGCCGGGTGCACGCTCACCTCGAGCCGGGCGACGGTCTGATCGGGGTTGAGCGTCGCCACGAAATGGATGCGGCGGGTGCGGGGAACCCGGGCGGCGAGGTCGGTCTCGAGCCGGTTGGCTGTGCGGGTGAATTGCTCGACGACCAGTGTGTCGCTTCCCAGGCTTGTGATGAAAGCGGCGCGGTCGGTGCGGCCCTGGGCCGCCAGCGTCGCAGGGAGCAACGCCAGCAGCAACGGAAGAAGCGCGTGTCGGGGCATGGGTCAGTCCGGGTCGGGGGAGCATTCCCTTGCGGCAAGGCTACACCAGGAGCGCCGCGAGGCAAGGTCTCCTACGACCCGGGCCGACCGACGGTTTCGCCAGCGTGTCAGTCCTCATCGGGGCGGGTGCGGCGGGTACGCTTGATCGCCGAACGGCGGCGCTTGGCGTCGAGGCGGGCGGCCTTGGTCGCCGCCGGAAGCCGGGTACGCTTCCGCCGCTTCGGCACGGCGAGCGCCGCAGCGACCACCGTCCGGAGCCGCTCCGTCACCGCCTCGCGGTTTCTGAGCTGGCTCTTGAACTCGCCGGACACGAGCCGCAGGCGGCCGGCCGAATCGAGCCGTCGGCCCAGGCGGGCGAGTAGCCGGGCGCGCTCCGCGTCGCCTAGCGCGGGCGAGCCCGCGACATCCCACACGACCTCGATCCGGGTAGACGACGTGTTCACGTGCTGGCCGCCCGGCCCGCTCGAGCGGGAGGCCCGGTACACAAGCTCGCCCAGCGGAATCCGCAGGGCCCGTGAGACGTCGAGGAAGCCGTCGGGCATGCTCCAACGATAGGCGCGAGGGCACACCATGCCAAACGCTTCCGCCTTCGAGGGAGCGCATTACGTTACTGCCATGCCGTCGCTCGCCCTCCTCGAGGAGCATCTCGCCGGGTTCGCCCGCGTCCTGCTCGGATACTCGGGCGGCGTGGATTCCGGGCTGCTGGCCGTCGCCGGCCGGCGGGCGCTCGGACCCGAGCGGTTCCTGGCTGTCGTCGGCAAGAGCCCGTCCTACCCCGCCGCGCAATGGCGCACGGCCGTGGACCTGGCGCACCGGTTCGCTGTTCCGCTGCTCGAGCTCGACACCCGCGAGCTGGACGACCCGCGCTACGTCGCGAACACTCCCGACCGCTGCTACTTCTGCAAGACCGAGCTGTGGACCCGCCTCGTCGCCGTCGCCGCCGAGCGCGGCTTCGACGTCGTGATCGACGGCACCAACGCCGACGACCTCGGGGAGCATCGGCCTGGGCTCCGCGCGGCGGACGAGCGCGGCGTCCGGTCACCTCTCGCCGAGCTCGGCTGGACCAAGGCGGACGTGCGGGCGGCGGCGCGGGACCTCGGGCTGCCGGTGTGGAACGCGCCGGCCGCGCCCTGCCTCTCGAGCCGGATCCGGTACGGGCTGGCCGCGACGCCCGAGCGGCTCCGGCAGGTGGAGCGGGGGGAAGCGTATCTGCGGGAGCTGGGCATCACCGGCGATCTCCGCGTCCGGCATCACGGGGCTACGGCCCGGCTCGAGGTAACGCCCGAGCAGCACGCCCGGCTGCGGGAGCGCTGGGGCGGCCTCGCCGCCTTTTTCACCGAGCTCGGCTTCGCCTCGGTCGAGCTGGATCCCCGGGGGTACCGCCGCGGGGGCCTGCTGGCGGTGCTGGCCGAGTCCGGTCGCTGATGCGGCTGTTCGTCGCGCTGCCCATTCTGGAGCCGGCCCGGCACGTGATCACCGCGCTGCTGGACCGGCTCCGGGCCTCCGACTGGCCGGTGCGCTGGGTCCGTCCCGAAGGCATTCACCTGACGCTCAAGTTCTACGGCGAGGTCGCGCCGGAACGCCTCGAGGTGATCGAAGAGGCCATCCGGTTCGCGGCGGCGGGGGCGAGCCCGATTCCACTTCGGCTCGCTTCGCTCGGCGCGTTTCCGACGGCGGCCCGTCCGCGCATCCTCTGGCTTGGGCTGGAGGCGCCGCCCGCCCTCGAGCTGCTCCAGGACCGGCTGGAGCGCAGGGGCGAGGACATCGGCTTTCCACCCGAAGGCGCACCCTTCCAGCCCCACGTGACTCTCGGCCGGATGCGTGAGGGCCATCGGCTCCCGCCCCGGGCCCTCGAGGGCGCGGACGGGGCAACGGAAAAGGTGGCGTTCCTGGCCGAGCAGGTGGTGCTGTACGAGAGCCTGCTCACGGCGAACGGGCCCCGGTACGAGCCCAGGCTCGTGCTGCCGTTGGGAGCGTGATGAGCTGTCTGCTCGCTCCGTTCCGGGCGCTGGGGTGGCTCGTGATCCTGGTGGCCGTCGTCGCGGGCTGGCTCTATCGGGATCGGGTGCTGCGGGCGGCTATGGAGCTCGCCGGACGGAGGGCGCCCGCGTCGGCCGGCGTCGCGCGGCCCGGCACCCGCGCCCTCGCGACGGCCAAGGCCCGGGTGGACTCCGTCGCCCGAAACCGCGCCGACTCGGTCGTGCTGAGCCCGGCGGAGATGGCCTCGCTCATCGGCGACGGTCTGGCGCCGGTGGTGCGGAGCCAGCTCGACTCGCTCACGGTCCGGCTGCTCGACGGCGAGATCGAGGTCGGCGGCCGGCTCGCCGGCGGCCGGATCCCGAAGGACCTGCTCGGGCCGCTGGCGCTCGCCGTCAGCGATCGGACGCCGATTCGGGCGGCCGGTCCGGTGGACGTCGTGGGGCCCGGGCGCGGTACGTGGGAGATCGCGCGCCTCGACGTGGGCGGGGTGCCGGTTCCCGCCGACGCGCTGCCCCGGCTGCTCGGCCGGGTGCTCGGCGCGCCGGCGGGCCGCGCGCTGCCGGTGGCGATCCCTCCCGGTGTTCGCGAGATCCGCATCCGCCCCACCGGAGCCGTACTCTTCGGAGCTCGGAGATCATGACCCACCGCGTGCTCATCATCGACGACGAAGCGGGCATCCGGCAGGCGCTCAAGCAGGTCCTCGACTACGAGGGGATGGAGGTGCGCGCCGCCGCCTCGGGCGGCGAGGGGATCACGGTGTACCAGGAGTACCGTCCCCACCTCGTGTTCCTCGACGTCAAGATGGCCGGCCTCGACGGGCTGGAGACGCTGACCCGCCTGCGTGACCTCGATCCCCACGCGACGGTCGTGATGATCTCCGGACACGGGACGATCGCCACGGCGGTCGAGGCAACCCAGCGGGGCGCGTTTGACTTTCTGGAGAAGCCGCTCGACACCGACCGGCTGCTGGTCACGGTGCGCAACGCGCTGAGCCATTCGACGCTCGTGGGCGAGAACGAGCGCCTGCGCGACGTCCAGGCGAGCCGCCACGCGATGGTAGGCGAGGGCAGCGCCTTGAAACGGGTTAAGGAGCTGGTGGCCCGGGTGGGCCCCACCGGCGCCCGGGTGCTGATCACCGGCGAGAACGGGACGGGCAAGGAGCTGGTTGCGCGGGCGTTGCACGAGGCGTCGCCCCGGCGAGGCCGCGCGTTCGTCGAGGTGAACTGCGCCGCGATCCCCTCGGAGCTCATCGAGAGCGAGCTGTTCGGCCACATGAAGGGCTCGTTCACCGGCGCCTTCGCCGACCGGGCCGGGAAATTCGAGCAGGCGGACGGCGGGACACTTTTCCTGGACGAGGTCGGGGACATGTCGCTGGCCGCGCAGGCCAAGCTGCTGCGGGTGCTCCAGGAAGGCGTGGTGACCCGGATCGGCGGGGCCAAGGCGATTCAGGTCGACGTCCGCGTCCTGGCCGCGACCAACAAGGACCTCGGCCTCGAGATCGCCGAAGCTCGGTTCCGCGAGGACCTGTTGTACCGCCTGAACGTGGTGGAGATCGAGGTCCCGGCGCTCCGCGACCGCTTGGAGGACGTCCCCGCCCTGGTGGCACACTTCGCCCAGCAGCTGGTGCAGACCGCCGGCGTGCCGGCCAAGCAGATGGGCGACGACGCCGTCACTCGGCTCCAGGCCCGCACCTGGCCCGGCAACATCCGGGAGCTGCGCAACGCCGTGGAGCGGGCGCTCATTCTGGCGCCGGGCAAGGTCGTCGGGGCGGCGGACATCGACCGCCTCTTCCCCGGCGCCGAGGGCGCCGTGCCGCCGCCGGAGGCGAGCCGGGCTCAGACCTTCGAGACCTTCAAGCAGGAAGCGGAGCGGTCGTTCCTCCAGGCCAAGCTCCGCGAGCACGACTGGAACGTCTCGGAGACGGCGCGGTCGCTCAAGATGCCGCGGTCGAATCTCTACAAGAAGATCGAGCGCTACGGGCTGAGCCGGGAGTCGCCGTGACGGGCCCGCCGCGGGACTGGGACAAGGAGCTCGCCAAGATCGACCGGGCGATGGCCCGGCTGCCGGAGCCTGCCGCTCCGCCGGCTTCGGGCGCGGCGCCGGTCCGCCCCGCCGGCCCGACTCCGGCTGCATCCCCGCACGTCGCCGACCCGCGCGCCACGACGACAACCTGGCTGCGGGTGCTGCTCGTGCTCACCCTCGCCCTCGCGATGCCGTTCTGGCCCTACGCGCGCGGGTGCGGCTTCGGGCTCTTCGCGTATCTCGCAGCCGCCTCGATCGTCGTGGTGGCCGGTGTGTGGGCGTCGATCTCCACGTGGCAGCGCCGCCGCCCGGTCGGCCACATCCTCGCGATTCTGGTGATGCTCTGGGGCGTGGGCCTCATCACCTCCGAGATCCTGCCCCGGGTCGGGTACGCCAAGGCCGCGATCCGCTGGACCTGCGGCTAGGCGCTCACCGAAAGCTCTCATGCCGAAGACCTTCGCCAACTTCATCGCGGGCCGTTGGGTTGCTCCGTCGACGGGCCAGTACTTCGAGAATCGGAACCCCGCCGACACGGACGACATCATCGGCCGGTTTCCCGACTCCGGCCCCGAAGACGTGGCTCGGGCCGTCCAAGCCGCGAAGCGGGGCTTCGCGCTCTGGTCCCGCACCCCGGCGCCGGCCCGGGGCGACGTCCTCCGCCGGGTGGGCGACCTGCTCGTCGCCCGGAAGCGCGCCATCTCGGAGGCGATGACCCGGGAGATGGGCAAGGTGCTCGCCGAGACCGGCGGCGACGTGCAGGAGGGCATCGACACCGCCTACTACGCGGCGACCGAGGGCCGCCGCCTCTTCGGCCACGTGGTGCCGTCGGAGCTGGCCAACAAGTCGGCCATGAGCTACCGCCGGCCGATCGGCGTCGCGGGGCTCATCACGCCGTTCAATTTCCCGCTGGCGATTCCGACCTGGAAGACGTTCCCGGCGCTGCTCTGCGGCAACGCGGTCATCCTCAAGCCGTCGGAGGACGTCCCCCACACCGCGCACCTGCTGGTGGAGATCCTGCTCGAGGCAGGGCTGCCGCCCGACGTCATCCAGCTGGTGCATGGACGCGGCGAGATCGCGGGCGCGGCGCTGGTGGAGCACCCGGAGGTGCCGGTGATCTCCTTCACCGGCTCGACCGCCACCGGCTCCCGGATCGGCGAGACCTGCGGCCGGATGCACAAGCGCCTGTCACTGGAGATGGGCGGGAAGAACGCGCAGATCGTCATGGACGACGCCGACCTGGAGCTGGCCCTCGAGGGCGTGCTCTGGGGCGCGTTCGGCACCACGGGGCAGCGCTGCACCGCGACCAGCCGGCTGATCCTGCATCGCCGGATTCACGATCGGTTCCTTGCCGATCTCGCGACCCGCGCGGAGAAGCTGCGCCTGGGCGACGGGCGCCGGCCGGGCACCGACGTCGGCCCGCTCATCCACGAGGACGCGCGAAAGAAGGTCGAGTACTACGTGGAGGTCGGCCAGGGGGAAAAGGCGGAGCTGGTCACCGGCGGCAAGGCCCCGGGCGGCCGGCTGGCCAACGGCTGGTTCTACCGGCCGACGATCTTCGCCGGGGTGAAGCCGGGGAGCCGCCTCGAGCAGGAGGAGATCTTCGGGCCCGTGCTGAGCGTGCTCCGGGTGGACTCCTTCACCGACGCCGTGGCCGTGAACAACGACGTACGCTACGGGCTCTCCAGCTCCATCTACACCGGGAACGTGGATCACGCGTTCCGCGCGATGCAGCTCCTCGACAACGGCATCACCTACGTGAACGCGCCGACGATCGGGGCCGAGGCTCATCTCCCGTTCGGCGGGGTCAAGCAGACGGGGAACGGGCACCGCGAGGGCGGCTGGGAGGTCTACAACTTCTATTCCGAGACCAAGGTCTGCTACGTTGACTACTCGGGACGTCTCCAGCGCGCGCAAATCGACACCCACGATGTGTGACAGCGGTTGCGCGGAGATGCGGGGCAGGATAAGGTACGCGATGTAGGTTCTCCGGCTGCGAGGTCGTATGCGTCCGATGCAGGTCGGGTCCGGCAAGCGCGGTCCGTCGTTCGACGAAGGCTCGCTGGACCAGTACCTGCGTGAGATCAGCCGCTACCCGCTGATTCCGCAGGAAGAGGAGGTCCAGCTGGCACAGCGCATCCGCCTCGGCGAGGGGGAGGCGCTGGACAAGCTGGTGCGCAGCAACCTGCGCTTTGTCGTGTCGGTCGCCAAGAAATACCAGAACCAGGGCGTTTCCCTCGCGGATCTCATCAACGAGGGCAACCTCGGCCTTATCCGCGCCGCCCACAAGTTCGACGAGACCAAGGGCATCAAGTTCATCTCCTACGCCGTCTGGTGGATCCGCCAGGCCATCCTCCAGGCGCTGGCGGAGCAGAGCCGGATCGTCCGGGTGCCGCTCAATCGCGCCGGCACGCTCCATCGGATCGGCAAGCGGTCCTCCGCGCTGCTCCAGGAGCTCGGCCGCGAGCCCACGCCGTCCGAGATCGCCGAGGGCATGGACATCTCGATGGAGGAGGTCCAGAAGACACTCTCCATCTCCCAGAACCACCTCTCCCTCGACGCGCCGCTCACTCCCGGCGAAGACAACAAGCTCCTCGACTACCTCCCGGATACGCAGAACCCCGGTCCCGACTCGGAGACGTTCGAGCACGCCCTGACCGAGTCAATCGAGGAGGTCCTCTCGACCCTCAAGGAGCGGGAGGCCAAGATCCTGCGCCTGTATTTCGGTCTGGACGGTCCGGAGCCAATGACGCTGGAAGAGATCGGGAGCCTGCTCGGCATCACCCGGGAGCGGGTCCGCCAGATCAAGGAGAAGGCCCTCAGCCGGTTGCGCCATGTGAGTCGGGCCAGGGCGCTGGAAAGCTTTCTCGCTTGAGACAGCGAAAACAGTAAACAGTGAACAGGGGCTCCGATCGTCGCCGGGGCCCCTGTTTACTGTTCACGCTTTTCCCAGTAGCGCGGCCACCTGCTCCCACTCGATCAGAAACG
>Ga0070706_100002771_pt1 | contig 17511 bp, 16 predicted proteins | sample KBSK5501metaG_FD_65476 | JGI IMG/M metagenome (GOLD analysis project Ga0070706, IMG submission 65476) | Corn, switchgrass and miscanthus rhizosphere microbial communities from Kellogg Biological Station, Michigan, USA - KBS K5-50-1 metaG | ecosystem: Host-associated > Plants > Roots >... | reverse complement strand
CTCGAGGTCGACATCCAAGGGAACGCGAGCCCGCATGCATGGCACGCTAGTTGGATCGGTCGGAGGCTGGAACCCAGGCTGTTAAGTCCCTCGGAACCTTAGAATCGTTTCTCGGCTTTATGTCACGCTCGCGTAGCTCAACTGGCAGAGCAGGGGACTCTTAATCCCAAGGTTCAGGGTTCGACTCCCTGCGCGAGCACCAGCATGTGGTACCTGATGCCGTCGCGGCGGTCTACATATCGTGGTAGCTCTGCCGCAATGCGTCACGTTCGCGGCATTTGACAGCTTGTTTGACAGCTTGAGCTCTAACACGTGATCGGAGACGCCCTCATTCGTTGGGCGTCGACCTCGTCTCACAAGTAGAGGCCGTACCTGGCCGACTGCAACCTCGGACCTCTTCATGCGACCCGAACTCGACCCTTCGAATCTATCACGAGACCACTACGAGACCACTTGACACTATGTTCGCCAGAGTCCATGATGGCGAGGTGATTTACACCCACACAAACCGCGATACGAAGCCCCGCCGGAACGTGAATCTCTCGGCCCACGCCCTGAGTCGCTGGACAGAGCGCGCGCAGGTGGTACGAAATCCCGCTCGGGCCCGCATCGAGCTTGGCGAATTCGTGGCTCGGGGTCGCCGGCGCCCGACCCCGAGGCGCTGGACGACGGTTCATCCCTATCCGGGATTGACCTTCATCTACTGGGCCGAGCGATCGGACCTCGTGGCGCTGGTCAAGGACCGGACCGTGGTAACGGTCCTCAGTCGGTCGGTCTGCCGAGGTCGGGTCTACGACTTTGAGGAGCTGATCGAGGTGCCGTGCGCGCTGCCCGCGCGGTGGCAGGCCCCTCTAGTCGCCCGGGTGGCATAGGGATGGTCCACCCGGTGCCGGTGTTGGAAGGCGATGCATTGCGTGCGGTGAAGCACTCCGGATCTCACATGCAGATCATCGCGTCTGCAGGTGCCGGCAAGACCGAGGCGGTCGCGCAACGAGTGGTTCGCCTGATCTCCGACGGCGTTCCGCCGGAATCCATCGTGGCCTTCACGTTCACGGAGAGGGCCGCTGAGTCACTGAAGACCAGGATCGAGCACAGGGTGGAGGCGATCCTTGGTCGTGACTCCCTCAATCGCCTCAACGGCTGCTTCGTGGGGACTATCCATTCGTTCTGTTTCCGCTTGCTGCAGGAGTACGTGCCGGAATACGCGGCTTACGACGTCCTGGACGAACACCGGCTCGCTGCATTCCTAGCTCGAGAGGCGTCGCGGCTGGGGATCAAGGGACTAACAGGAAAGCTTTACGACTCAATAAGGGTGTTCACGGCCAACGTCGAGGTAGTCGACAACGAACTTCTCGAGGAGGATCTGGTTCCGGGACAGTTCGGAGAAATTCTCAAGACGTTTCGCGAGCGCCTCGGGGTATACCGATACCTCACCTACGGCCAGCTAATTGCCAAAACGGTGGCAGCGCTTGAGAACGACCACATGAAAGCGAAGGTGAGTGGGCGACTCCGTCACCTGATAGTCGATGAGTATCAGGATGTCAACCCTGCTCAGGAGGAACTGATACGGCTACTCAGTCAGCCGCCTGTGGAACTCTGCGTTGTCGGTGATGACGACCAGTCCATTTATCAGTTTCGCGGATCGGACGTTAACAACATCGTCCGGTTCAAGGATCGTTACCCTCGCGTATCGACCTTCCAAATGACAACCAACCGGCGCTCGCGGCCGGCGATCATTGATAGCGCTAACGAGTTCGCGAAAACCATTACAGGTCGGCTTCCAAAGACGATGGGGCAACACCGTAAGCGCGGTGCTGTAGAAATCGTAAGCTGGAGCGCTCCGACCGAAGCCGACGAAGCCGCTTTGATCGCCGACAGCATCATTGCTCTGCATCAGCGCGGTTACCGGTATCGCGACATTGGCATCTTGGTTCGTGGCTCCACCTCTCTCGAGCGACTCTTGGCTGCACTGTCAGCGCGAGGGATTCCGGTCCAACCGACGAGCCGGACGGGGCTATTCAAGCAACCCGAGGCTCAACTCTTCGGCCGTACGGTCGCCTTTTTGGCGGACAGCGCGTGGCGTGAGACGCAGTTTGAATGGGGCACATCGACGACGCTGGATGGTTTGGCCTCGACCTATGCCGCGGCTTTCGGACTCAACAGGGGCGGGATGGGTCGAATTCGAGAAATCCTGCGCACATGGCACGCAGAGGCGCACACGTCCGACCGGCCGACGAACTTGATCCGAAATTTCTATCACCTGCTTTCGGTGGCTGGGGTGGCGAGTTGGGACCTGGACGATCCCCTCGTCCTAGCGCGCGTAGGAACGCTAGCTCGGTGCTCAAGCATCCTCGTCGACTACGAGAGCGTCACACGTAGGTGCCGACATGAACAAGGTGCACCAGGAGAGGTGATAGGGGGAATCGACCGTGGACCATGGTATTACCGCGGACTTGCGACACACGTCCAAAACTGGGCGCTAGGCGCATATGAGGCCTTTGAAGGTGAGGACGACATCGTCATAGACGCTGTCGACCTTACGACCATTCACAAGGCTAAGGGTCTCGAGTGGCCTGTGGTCTTTGTGCCCTGTGTCTCGGCTAACCGTTTCCCATCATCGAAGAACGGAACTTCAAAGGACTGGCGAATCCCCCTTAGCCTCTTCGATCGAACGCGGTATGAGGGCACGCTTGTTGATGAGCGCCGGCTGTTCTATGTGGCCGTGACACGAGCACGCGACTGGTTGTCAGTGTCCACTCATCGCGCCGTAACGACCAGGGCAGTTGCCAGCTCTCCGTTCCTAGCCGACTTCAACGGACAAGGGCCCGGCCTTGTTGACCACCTGGCGCTTCCGGATCCGCCTGATGAAAGCGACGATGACGCGCGCCAACTCATGCTCACGTTTTCGGAACTCGCGGCTTTCGCACGATGCGGCTATGCCTACCGCCTTCGAACTCTGATCGGCTTTCAGCCATCCCTTGCCCCGGAACTGGGTTACGGCAAGGCGGTTCATCACGTGCTGCGCCTGGTGGCAGAACACACTCGTCGCCACGGGTGTGTCCCTAACGCTCTTGAGCTTGACACGCTCTTCGACTCCGACTTCTATCTTCCGGCCGCGAACAAGAGCGCGCATCGTGAGATGGCGGCAGCCGCGAGGCGTCTGGTTGATCGCTATGTAGCCGCCTATGCCGACGATCTGCGACGGGTTTGGGCGGTAGAGCGGCCATTTGAACTACATCTTGAGCAGGCAGTGGTCTCAGGCCGCGCCGACGTGATCCTCGACCTGGAGCGCGCGGAGTTGGCGCTCGTTGACTACAAGACCAGCATCGATGACCCACAGGAGCACGATTTGCAGCTCCGCGTCTACGCCGAAGCGGGCCGATTGGAGGGCCTGAACATAAGGGGTGGCTTTGTACACGACCTACAGCATGGCGACCGGCGGGAGGTTGACTTGTCGCCAGCCGCCCTCGCTAGTTCCCAGCGCGTTGTCGAGGCAAGCATTTCAGATTTGCGGGGGCGTCGATTTCGCCCGCGCCCGGGCGTGGCTTGCCAACGATGTGACGTCAGGGAGATGTGCCGGTATGCGGTCTAAGCGGCAACTGCGGGACGGCCTTAGTAGACTCCCGACCACGATGCGGAGGATTTGAGGTGACTGCCGTGAAGGTAGGTGGCAGTGGAATTCCTCGCCTCCAGGAACTCTCGTTCCTGCAAGTGGCAATGGAGGCCGTCCTCCGCGATGCCACTTATGACGAGGTTCGACTTGAGTTGGTCGACCATGCGGCGTCGCGCAAGCTGGCAGACGCGGAATATGCCGGCGCGGAGCTTCGCAGATTCGCACGAGCAAACCCGACAAAGTTCGCTCGCAACGCAACCGAGTCGCTCGCGGAGCTCATGCGCCTCGGCATGATAGAGAAAGCGCCGCTGCCGTCAACTCCGAAGACGATTGGCATGTATCGCGGGCGTCGTTACGTTAGGACCGAGACCGGTGAGGCCTGGGGTGTCCTTCTCACAACTTCCGTTCAAGCGGCTTACGACCAACTTCTTCGCGCGCTTTGGTACAGGCATAGGCAGTTTGCCGGGTACCTGACTTTGTTGAAGAAGGGCGTGTTCACGGTCCCAACGGCAAATTGGACCGACACGAATCCGCCGACTGCGGGCGCAGAGGGTCGTGGTCACCATGTTCGGTTCTTGGTTCAGAAGGCGGCAGCTGCCTCCAAGACGGGGGAGCTTGGCTGGTCAGCGTCAGAGAACGAGATAGAAGAAGCCATACGCGAGTACACCGAGGCCAGGCTCAGGTTCGCTGAGCTTCGCCATCGCCCGAACCCGTTTCCCAGAAGTCGGGAATTTGTCCGCACGTGTGAAGAAGCCATCGTCTCATTTGCCTTTCGTCAGGCAGGGCTGCGACTGGATTACATCAGTCACGAAGTTTTGCGACGTTGGACTAGGGACCTCGGCGTGGCGAACTTCAGTTACCACGTTCCCGGCCCATCGGCTTTGCGCCTGTGGTTGACAGCTGATGAGGTAGGCGGGATCGTCCCCACCTTTAAGCGCCATGTAGGCGACGAGTGGGTCGAGCGGGCCGAGGCTGAGATCCCAGCAGCGTTTGAGCGCGCACGGCGCAGTACGCGAGATGCGTCATGGGTGCCTATCTACATGGTCAGGGGATCAGTCTGTGTCAGCCTCAAGGTCGGAGACATCGTCTTTGAACAAGCATTGCAACGGTTGATTTCGCGTGCGCGAGAAGGAAACGCCCCGTTCAGGGTGAATCTTGAGATTTTTGGCGCCGGGATCATTCCTCCCACCGAAAAACCTTTCCGCATTCGTGACGCCTCAGGCAGAGAACACACGTATCACCGCATGCACATCACCGCAGTCGAAGACAGGAGAGCCATATGAGTGTAGGCCGCGCAAAGAAACCCCCGGTGATATGGATGAAAACGGAATGGAAGTTTCGTCACAACCCGTTCCCAGCAACCGGAATTGCCAGACTTGGCGGTTCAGACAATCGCGAAAACGGACTCCTCTTTCGCCCCGAAGTGCAGAAGGAAAAGGTCCACGAGGCAATCGAGAAATTCGTCCTGGGTGCCACATATTCGGGTATGAAGTTCGGCTATCTGTGGTCGATTGGGAAGGCTGGAGCTTACGGATTCGGCGATGTCCGCGGATTCGGAAAGTCGAGCATGCTCCAGTACTTGGTTGAGGAGATCAACGTCGACTTCGGTAAGCGATTCATGATCGAATGCGGACTGGACGCCGCTGACGCTGCTGAGAATCCGTTGTGCGCAGTTCTCTCTTCTTTTGATATGGCCAACGCTCGATCGCTTGCAGCAGTGTTCTTTGAAGCCACCCGGTACGCGTGCAAGTTCCGGCGAGGTGCCGATCCGACTCTAGCCATGAGGCTGCACAGCAGCCTCGTGGAGAAGGTGGGCTCGACAAAGAAGCTGAAGCTCAAGGCTGCGGTAATGGCCATGGCCGATGGCACTGTAGGGCGGACACTTGGCCCACCGATAGACGAGTTCATCGACTTGCTGTGCGAGGGTGACTCGACCAAATTGGGTCGATTTATCGAGAGCGTGAAGACGGGCACTCGAGGGCGCGTTGGAGCAGCCAATTACCTCGCTACTCTTCTGTATTTCGCGAAGGCTGCTGGTATCAGCCACGTGATGCTCGGCTGCGACCAGCTCGAGGACTTCGCAGCCACCAGCACGACTCGGCAAAAGCGCGCGGTGGAGGTAGAGCGCTTTAGAGACTACGTTATGGAGCTTCAACCAATGGCCGACATGCTGACGGTGGTCGTGACCCTGCATCCGCGGGCCGAGGAAGCAATCGGGGAGATGTGGAGGTTGGCTGACCTACCGAGCCTGGCTCCTGGTCGACCAGAGAACGAGTCGCGAATCGTTGTCCTGGAGACAATCGAGAGCGTCGACCGTGCCAGGGCGCTGTTGCTGCCCTACCTGTTAGATGCCAGAACGCAGCCGGCGCCACCTGAGGATCAGTTTCTTCCGTTCACTCCTGACGCGGTTGAGCTTCTACTACGTCGCTCCGACGGCAAGCCGCGGGACCTTTTGCGGAAAGCCCAGGCCCTGATCGAGGAAGCAGCGAAGCGGAATTGGGAGCAGATCGACAGTCAGGGTGCTGAATCGATCCTCGATACGCTCAGCCTGGAGGATGAGGAAGTGGACGCTGCGGTGCCGTCGAAAGGATCAATCGAGGAGATCTGGACCTCTTAGGAGACGAGGTGCTCGATCACATACGTCGTTGTCCCATTTGTAGTTGCGAACTAGGTCCCTTCGAATCTGGGGCGCGGTGCCTTACGTGCCGCACGCGCCCATCCCTTGGCGTGCGCCTCATTTTCCCTCGCCCTTCGTTGACCGATCGAGCTGTTGCCGCTCTAGAGCGGTCGGAAAAGCCGCTCGCGTCTTGGGACATTCAACGACTTGTTGACAGGGGCCGACAGGATAAGACGCACCTCCCGACTCTGTCGTCTCAGCTAGGAGCCGATCGCCGATTCTGCTGGGCAGGTCGAGGGATATACGGCCTATACCGGCACGGCCTGCTGCCCGGTGCTCGGGACTTGCACGAAGTCGGACTCTTCTATTTGTTCGCCAGTGAGCAGCCCCTTCATACCGACGAACTGTGCTTCGTGATTCGGTACGTCGGATATCGATTCTCGGATGCCTCATTGGTGTCCGCAATTACTAGGTATCGCTCACCCATCGAGAGGGACGGCGATGGTCGCTGGTTTGTCGACACTACCAAGCCCGAGTCCACAGGTTTCATGACACGCCTGATCGAACTGAAGAGCGGTGATGTCTTTAATGCCGTGCTCTACCGGACGGCAGCTCAGGTTAAGGCCGGATTGAAGGAAATGGATCGTCGGCGGCGCGCAGTCGGAGACATCGACCGAACGGAAGGTGATTCGGCCGGGGTCCTCGGAAAACGAGGCAAGCCAAAGTCGGGTGAGCCAAAGGTTTTTGCTTGGCCGAGGCCGCCGGCATGTGAGTATTTCGAGACCGGCATCGGGCGCGTAAGCCGAGTACGGCGACGTGCGATCGCCATTGTTGAGGGGCGCTCCGTCGAACCGTATGTCGCCGACATCAAGTGCCGCGATCAGTACTTAGAGGCTTGCATGCAGGCGTATAGATTGCTCGTGAGCAGCGCCGACACCTGAGCGCAGGGGCGGGCCGGCCAAATTGCGGCGTACTACCGAGCTGCCGAACCGCCGGCCAGGTCGCGGTGTTCGCCACTGTGAATAGCGCTTGCGTACCGACGACCGTCGAGTGTTGCGACTTTCCATGCACACCTGCAGATTCGACAGAAGCCCCAGCCGCCGGGACTCCGGTTCGCGTCAGTTAGGGTTCCGCAACACTCCAGACAGGCGCAGTGTCGCAGCTCCAACCGACCCAGCGCCACGTTATTGTCGAACACCTGTTCGACCGTATATTAACGGCGGTCGTTAGCCCGCCGGAGACTTCGGGAGTCCACGAAGCCGGTCCACCTCCTCGAGGAGCTGCCAGTAGTTGCTCCAGGCAACGACGGCTCGCGCAACGGCTTGGCGTGTGTGGCGGCTGTGCCGGCGCGCAGCTGTGATCGCGTGGTACTGAGCGTAGGCCCAGCGATCCCATGCCCTCTCGAGAGTCGCGACAACAAGGGCGAACCACTCATCGGTTAGCCCTGCCTCCGTCACTGCCGGCAGCGTCAGCAGCTTCCAAGAGCCGCCAACCGAGATGGTGACGGTGAAGGGCTGTCCTGGTGCACGCTGGCCTTGCGACGAGGACATTGAAATGCGCGGGTTGGCTGCCATGAGCGGGTGTTGCACCGCAAGCACGAAATCGTGCGCAGCGCTGAGGTTCTTCAACGTCCGATCTGACGACTTGCCGATCACCGCCAGATAAAGCGACTGAAGCCGGCTACGCAGCTGCGGCGAAAGGGCATGCCGATCGACGAGGCGAAGTTCCTCGATTTCGTTGAGGAGCTCGTCACTGACTGCGAGGTTCCGCCGGCGGCCCGCTTCCGCATCGCTCGCATACCCGAGTGCAACGGTGGGCTGGAGGGATTCTCGAACCGGCTCGAACGAACCGTCGGACTGACGAAAGAACTGAGTAGCCATCGCTGCCTCTCCCGGTGTTGGTGGATTCGACGCACCGGGATCGGCGGGGCGCAGGGGCAGCGGAAAGCCCTTTACCGAAGGCAGGCGAAGCCTGGGGCTTGTAGCGCGGCCCCTCAGCTCTGCCACGGTGCACAAGGCGAATCCACAGCCGGGAGAGATGGCTGCGGGCCTCAGCATCAAGGAAGTCCGGTGGTGCGAGAAGGGTTCGACGAGCCGTAAAGGGCCAGTTGCAAGATGACGATGCGACGGGACGCCGGCCGAGGGACCGGATCAGACGATGACGGCCTCCGCTCGGTCGTCGAGGAAGTGCTGGAGTCGTAGGCGTATCGACGGCTGAATGTTCAAGCTCGCGAGCTGCTCTTTCGGAAAGAACCCTATGTCGCTCGACTCATCGCCGCGGCGCAGCTCGCCGCCGACAACGTGGCAGGCGAAGCAGATTGAGAACTGTTGGCGCACCTCGCCGTTCGAGTAGGCAATCACGTGACGCGGATCGCTGTAAATGCCGACCAGGCGAGTCAGTTCGACCTCCAGCCCAGTCTCCTCGCGGACCTCGCGAGCGATAGTTTGGGCTATCGATTCGCCGAGCTCCATAGCGCCACCAGGAAGGGACCAGTAGTCGTTGTCCCTCCGCCGCTGAAGAAGGAGTTCGCTCCTCTGTGGAAAGCAGCGCTACCGAAGCTGTAGTTATGGGCGAGCGATCAGCAAGACCTCAGCGTCAGACAAGGCCTCTCCGTTAAGGAGGGCTTGATTCAATTTGCTGTGGCTCACCCTCCCTGCGGACTGCACCGTCACGCGAGGGAAGTATTTACTCGCAAGCTGCACAAGCTCGACCACGGTGACCAGTCGAGGTCGTGGGCGTGCCGCAGTTCCAGTCGTGTATGGGGAGTAAGACAGAACAAGCGGCACGCTTAGCCTCTGGGCCTGTCTAAACAATTCCTTGAAGGCTGGGAGCACCTGGGTTTTGATCGAGAATGGTGATTGGTGTCGATCGTGTCTGTACAGTGCGCGACTGAGGCGGACAGCACCATCGACCTTCACGGTCGAGGGCTGAGGCTCGTCACCCAGGGCGATTGTCTCAAGCACGTGATAGAAGCGGCTGTAGTGGTCGCGTGTGTACGGCGGATCAGCATAGATCGCGGCGATGTCTCCAGGTAACTGGTCTAGAGCGTAGCGAAAGTCAGATCGGAGCACGAGGTGGCTGTGGGGGGAAACGGCCAAGCGCTGGTAACGCTCCAACCATTGGGTGAATGCTTCGATTGCGGAGACAACCCGTCGCCGAGCTATCTGGCCTGCAGCGGCCACCTTCGGTCGACCATCCTTCCAACGGGGCCGCACGGGCTGAGCAAATTGATTGCCGACCGTTGAGACAATGTCGCTTGCTGTTCCTAGCAGTGCCGCCAAAGGGGTATCTCGGAGATCAGGTTGAAGATGTCTAACCGCACCCGCAATGGCATCTAGCGCCAGTGCTTGCTCGTAAGAGAAGTACGTTCCACCGTAGTACCGGGTCAATACAGTGCCAAGTCCCTCGGGAAGCGATTTCGCTGCTCGATCGAGAAGGGTCTCAAGCGCCTTTGGGATCGAGCCACTGTATTGGTCGAGACTAACAATCGAGCCGTACTCGACTATGTCGCATAGCTGGTCAGCGAATCCCGACAAAGCCGCCTGAACGGCAATTCGTTCGTACGCGATGAGTTGTTCAACGTCGTCCGTGCGCAGATGTCGTTGACGGTCCCGCGCCCTATCCAGGAGTTGTGCAAGGCCTACCGGTGCGAGCTTTGGGCAGAGTAGAGCTGAGGTTAGAACGCGGGAGTACTCCTGGATATCGACAGCCAGTACAGGGCGATTTCGGCCAAGTCTCCAGGCGACGACGCCCGAGCCACTAAATAGGTCGCAGACGCGAGCCCCTGCGGGCGAAACGGAATCTATGGCTTGCTCGATGGCGTCGAGGATCCGGCTCTTGTTTCCCAAGTACTGGATTGGTCGAAAACCAGGTTCCTGGCTTCAGGAAGATCGAGGAGTGCGAGTTGCTCCGTCATTGCGGAGCTTCTCGGCCCCGCTTTCGTACCGCGGACCTAAGTGAATCCAGGTATGACCCGTCCGGGAGCTTCCAGAAGGTCCACCCGTCTACAGGTTTGCCGGTAAGGGATTTCGCGGCTGCAGATGGAGTGGCGTAGACGGTGGTGCCAAGTTTGATGCCCTTGTTAACGACGATGGCCTCAGCTTCACGATCCTTGTGAATTCGGTGCTGATGGCGGAGACGTGTACCTGGCCCGAGCCTGCCGCTGTCAATGAGTTAAAGGAGTTCGGTCGGCATGTGGAGATGTTAGTCGGGCTGCCAAAACGTAGGGTCGGAAGAGGGAACGGTCGAGCTTTGAACTCTGCGCGGCCAGCAGCTGGAGAGATCGCGATTGCACAGGACAGCTTCTTGTGTGGTTGGCTCCTAGTGAGAGGAGGCTCTTCAGTCTCTTGTCTTAAGTTGGGCGACCATCGTTCGGTGGGCGGCGGCGAGACGGAGCAATTCATCTCGCTCCTGAGCAGCAATCACACCCATGAGCTGCTTTTTCGGGTAGGCATTCTTGTCCCAACACCTCAGCTCGTAGTGCACGCTGCCTACCCGAGTGGGTTGACCGGGAATGTCCGGGACCATTTGCACGTCGTAGTCCAAATCGCTACCGGTCAGTGCGAGCCCAGCCCAGGTAACGAATAGGGATCGCTCCGGCGCCGTTAACTTGAAATTGGCGGACATTAAGGCTGCCTTGTGCCGGATCTCCGGAGTCCACTCCGTCGGGGTCGCCATCAGGGCCGCGACCTCTACACGTAGATCTGCCAATTCTCGATCGCCACGATCGCTCTCCTTTACTGTTGCAGCCCCGTCGCTTTTGCCTGTACGGCCCATTCCATTTTCCGTCTGTAGGACAAACGGCCATCGCAGCCTCATTCGGGAAATGTAGTCCCGACCTTCCCACACAAGGACGGCAGCAACCAACGTCACAAGCGCGAGGACAGCTACGCCAGCGTCCCGCTGAATCGTGGCCTCCGGCACCGTCGCCGATATGAAGAAGCTCACGGCCACGCCTAGGAGGACGATCAGCACCTCCCAAACGCGGTGCATGGGGGAGGCGGTCATAACTGTCGGCGTCGAGTTGAACTCGCGGGGAGCCGACATCCAGTACAGACGGTGGAAATAGGTACGCGATGCCCAATCCCCTCGCAGACGCTACATCCAACTCGGCCGAAATACCAAAGCGCCGGATCGAGGGCAGCGCAGGTATTTCGGATGGCGCTGGGTCCATCGACGCCCTCCCCCCGAGCCCGGATTCGCCACTCGTCCTGAATCGCTGTCCGAACAAGCGCAATGTCGCGGCCCCTGGTGTTCGTGACGCCAAGATTCTCGGTAACGCGTCGAACCTGAACGTCGACCGCAACTGGAATAAACCGCAGGCCCGAGATTCTTGCCCCGCCCGGGACGGCCATCATCCGCAACCACATTGGGCCGACCTTTGGTCCGCTCAGGAAAGGGAATTGCGCACTGCCGGCAGGCGTGGTCGCTTTGAGTGCCGTCAGTATCTCTTCGGCCGAACCAGTGCCACTGAAGATGAGACGCTGAACGGGAGATTCCCGGGTAGATGCCAGGCTTTCGGCGATGCGTCTCCAAGCTGCGGAATCAACCAGATGCCGTTGGCTTACTCCTGAGGAGATTAAGGCGTCCGACAAATCAATCAAGGATCTGGTGACTACCTCGGCCGGTATACACGCCCAGCGGTTCTCGGCATGTAGGCGGGGTGGGTAGACGCGCCAGAGCCTGTGGGCGTTGCGGGCCCGATCCATGGCTGCGAGCAATGTGACGAACCCTCGGGCAAATCGGGCGGACTCGCCGGAACGACGAAGCTCGGACACGAGTAGTGTCTCGGGGAGGTTCTCCCATCCGGGCTTTTCGGCAGTCACTCTAGCCTCAAGGTCTAAGGAACCCGCCGTAAATGCATGGCTGATCTCCCAGGCCAGACCGTCGCTCGCTGGGTGCGACTGCCGTCTCAGTGTTGCCTCCTTGTTCGCCGTGCGTCTGCTACCGGGACGCCTATCTTCCTGTCCAAGGATTGTCCAGTGCAGGGGTCTTGCGCCTGTATTCGATGGCCTTCCTTACGAGATCATCACGAGCTTGACCCTGCAAGCGGACGTTGGCCGGAGGCTCGTAGGTCACGACGGCACCCCTTGCGCCAATCATCACTGGCCCATGTGCGTCGTATTAGGTTCCGAATCGGGCTCTGCTTCTTCGCCGACTACCTCGTCTTCCTCCGCACACTTGGCGCGTGTCTCGGCGCAGGAGTCAATCAGACCGTCGCTACCGAAGAGATCCAACTGAGGGGAGCCATGTAGGCCCAGATGCAGCGGCAGAGCTTCAAGCCACGATAGAAAGTCGCCGGCATGAGGTTGGTTCGACCAAGAACGATGGCCTTGACCCTGCCTCACGATCGACAGCAACTGGTCAGGAAGGGGAACAGGCTTGTTGCCAAAGTAATAGAAGTGATCCGACAGCAGAACGTTCTCACCACTGAGGTCAGTCTGGATGTTCCCGGGGCCATGAACACTAGGCCGCTGGCGGGGAGGCTCACTCGAAAAGTCGTAAATCGAATCGCCGAGACGCCGGCGGTTGTCGCGGCTGCCCCAGGCCGGCACCTTCTCCGGAAGGTGCTCGAGGGTCCAGGCATCGTACTCGGGCATTGACATGACTCCGGTGACTTTCATGGCATACACCAAAGTGCCGGCGATATCGCCAATCGGCGAACTCTTGGCGCCGGTGCCCGCAATCCAGTCTCCAACCCGCGCGGTGCGGCGAATAACAGGTTTGCATATGGCGAGTGTGCACACGTTCCAGTAGGGGTTCGGGGCGGCTCCATCGTCGATCGGAATGCAATAGCTGTACAGGGTCGGCGGAAGTTCCGCTACCCAACGAATCACAGGTCGATGTCCGCTCACGTTTGCCCCAGATCGCAAACAAGTCTGCACGCATCGATCTCTCAGGATCTGACACGTTATTTGACGCCTTGACTACAAAGGCAGGCTAGTTCGGGGGTAGCATGCCGGGAGTGGAGCTCTGGCTTCTCGGAACCACGCACGACGATCCACTGGCGCGCTTTCTCCTGCGATCATGGCTATCGCACAGGTCGTTTCGGTACCAGCAATCACCAACTTTCGTGGCACCAGAATGGGATGAACAGCAGTTCACGGCAATGAAGGCCGAGCGTCCTTACATGCAGGAACTGCTGCGTGACGAATGGGGCTCCGAGGCTAGCGATGTACTCATTGATCTATGCGCCAGATCTGTTGCATATGAGGGTGACGCGCACCGCGACGATCTGTTTGCGGAGAAGGAAACCGAGACCTATTGGCTGGAACCTGAGGACCGCCGATGGGACGCCCACAGGTGGGTTATAGACGCCGGATTTCCTATCTACAGAGACCGTCTGCGGGACAAATCGCTTGCGAAAGATCCATACGGCGCCCTGGCCCGGCTGCAGGAGCAGTCTTACTGCTGGGCCGACAAGGCTGATCCGAATGACAGAAAGAAGTATCGCGACAAATGTTGGGCTGAACGCCTAATCGAACGACTTAAGAAGGAAGATGTGGGGGCGCAAGGGGCTTGGGCGGCCGCTGTTGTAGGGGCGATCCATGCGACGCGTTATGACGGCGAGACTACCGCCAGTCTGTTGGATGCCGCGGGAGTCAAGTACCGCGTGCGGTACCTTGGGTGGCCGCCTCCTAAGAAGTACAACCCAATTGGACTTTGAGGTCGACACTGTCTCTGCGATGGGGGCGGCCCACATCGGCCTGGTGATTCGCCGGTCGTGGAGGTGTGCTGGCGGGCAGAATCCGGCGGTCGACAGAAAGGCAATTTCGCCCTCATTGCATGCGGCTTGACAGCGCAAACTGTCGCGAGTACCGTCGTGGGCTCAAGGTAACCGCGAAAAGCGGCCGCTGGATCCTCGTCGGCCAACTCGTGGTAACAGGATGGGGCAAGGTCTAGAGCGCCACACCAAGCTGGGTAGGATTGAGACTGCTCCATGCTCGGGGCGCTAGACGGCAGCATGGAGCGCGTGCACACGCCCAACTGTGCCCTGCTTTACGAAGAAGTTCTCCTAGACATCTGTTTAGTGACGGACGGCGGGATGCCCGCTGGCCCAGCGTTTCTCTACTCGCTGGCATCTCTGATCGAAGCTGCCGTTATTCATGAAATAACGTTCTTCGACGCGCGGTTCCTTGAGGCCCCCAGTGGCGTGTGGGCAATGGTTCGAGACTCTGAGCTTGTGCAGGGATTGATGCAAAACGGCATCCTTCGACCGTTGCCAGCACCCGAAGCTATTGACGCCGACCTCGAGTCCAGAGGAATCGATTACAGCTACTACACTTTTCTTAGTGATGCCGTGTTTGAACTCCGGACCTTTAGCGTTGCGAACCCCCGCGAAGAGCTAGGTCGGTACAGAGAACTCGCAAACATACTCCAGACAACTCCACAGGTCTTCACAGACGATGATTTGATCGATCCGTCGATTGATGAGGATTCACTTACCGACCCAACGTTGATCGTTTTAAAGAACGCGCACGCGCTCCGGCTATTGGGTATGGGATTTAGTGTTCGCGATCTACTTATCATGGGCGGATTCAATCATCGGGCCCTCGGTTTCAGCCAACTGGCGAACCACCTTCAATTGCAACTATGCCCGGCCTTCACGGCGATCCCGCACTACATAGGCGCCGTGACCGTCACGAACAACAAGACCCGTTCTCTTTATGGGAAGGTGGTTGAAAAAGCAACCGAGTTCGACGAGCAGCCTCGAGACGGAGCCCGATTCAGCAGGATTGCGATCCCGCCTTTGTGCCAGATCGTGCTGTCGGGTTGCAAGGGCTCTGGGCGTGCTTTGCTAAGCGAAATTCTCGAACTTAGGCACAAACAGAGGCAGTTTCGCGGCTATATCACTCAATTCGAGAGGGATTGGCGAGGGGCTCGCACCAGGGAGGACGAGCGCCGCTTGCTAAATGAGTTCGACCTGGCGCTGTCAGCGGAGGTCGCGCGCCACGACAGGCCGACCACTAGACTGGTCTATGTCCTGTGGGACATCTTAAAGAATCCCTTGATGGCACTTCCGGCAGCTGGCGACAAACTGGCCACTAAGGGACGCGAGCTTAGGGTAATCAACCGCGTAAGTGGGCTCCATGACTTCTGGGCCGAGCTTGTGTCATCGCCCCTACCGAGGAGGAACCTGGAGCTTCTCAGTGCAACGTTCGACATGGAGCCGGACGATGCAGTGTGGAATGCCGCTGCTGAACTGGCTGAGTCAACAAACAACGTCCTAGTTGGGCAGGAAGGTCCTTTGATCGGGGGCTAACCTAGGCGATACCAGTTCGGCCGAAAGCACTCGCGTCCGTCTGTCCACACCGGATTGTGTATCGAGTTCTAGGCGGGCTAAGCCTGAGTGCGCAGGCCACCTCCCGGTCCGCTCAAGAGACAACGCTGATAAGCCAGCGCTCGACCGCTATCGGCGGCCCACAACCTCCCAAGGCGCTAATCCAGATACAGCGTTTCGGACTGGGTTCAACAGCACGGACATCCACCAATACGCAGCGATGTCATTGATGAGTTGGAGGTTCGGGGCGTGCTCGTCGATCAGTTGCAGAACTTCGAGACGCCGCGTACGGTCGCCAGTCGCATGAACGCCATGAACAAGGTTCCTAACTTCCGCGACATGCTTGAGCGTCTCGTCGAACGAAGGGCTCGGAAAGCGATCCTTGAGATCGCGTTGATAGTTCTCTATTACCCCACTGGCCCAGTCCCGCTCCGCCCCTTCTGGAAAGGTGGCAACTGCGTATCGCTGTATGTGACGGGGATCTAGAAGGGCCGATAACGGGGGTGCCTTCGCTCGATCACCTTGCCAGATGCCTTGAAGAACCCCCAGTGCCCGAAAGGCTGTCCAAATGGCGCTGGCTTGATCCCACTCGGCGGCGAGGCACGTCATCGCATCCATGCCAAACAAGACAGAAGACCATGAAAGCCAGTACGAATCCGTATCTAGGACCCCATGGGCGTTGCAGTAGCGCTCGGGGGAAGTTAAATGGTGGATCGCTGCATCGGCGCGCTCAGCCATGAGCCGGAGAAGCATTTCAGCATGGCCCTCTGGGAAGCCTTCGACCTTTGTTTTGTAGATGCCCAAACCCGGACCATTGAACCGTATTCGTGTTAGGCCGACGGGCCACATGCCGAATTCCAGTGGCCGAATGAATGCACCTCGCGTGGCTAACGCCAGCACCTGGCTGCCGTGAGCAGTCATGAAAACTGCGGCCAGGGGTTGCGCTCGGGCAATCAGCGGATAGCCCATGAAACTAGCGGGCGCCATTTCAACGATTCCACTGACCCTGCGTCGATCGTTAAGTCGACGCACGGCCGACACGACATCGCCGGCGGGCACCCCCCTCGCCAGCTGAGTGAGAATGTTCCACAGCAGAAGGCGGCCGAGAAGATTTTCGGTTGTCTTGACCCGGAAAAATCTCAACGGGGATTGGGTAGATTCCTGGACCCTCTTCAAAGCCGAAACCGTGTCCGAATCGCTGACGATGGCTACTTCATGAGCGCCCCACTGTGTCGTCTCGAGGCCCTGGACTTTGACGTGGCCTGCGATTGCTTCCCCAAACCCCATGTCGTCGCCGTCCTGGCCAAGTCGTTCGCTAGCATCTGGTAGGAACTCCCCGACGGCATCTTGAAGGGATATCAGGCGGAAGAATGGGGGATGCGATCCGCCGGCCTTGAGTCGGACCGGCCCGTCAGAGGAAAGGCGAAACTGGATGCCAGCGCGACGAGCCAGCCGCTCCAGGCCCCCCTGTAGAGATGGATCCAGCTTCCGAAGACTGTTGCGCGTAATGGACTGAGGTAGAGCCGCCCAGCCACCGTCAAGCGACGGTCGCAGCGGGTTAGGACGGCGAGGCGGAGGCGGAACCACGCTTGAAGTCTAGAAGCCGCTCTAGCACCTCACCCTTGTCGCGGTCGGGCAGAGTGACAGCCTATTTGACAGCTTAACCGTGAGACGCGCCGACACTCCCTGAGACGTGCTGAGACAGTTGCGTCATAGGTCCTAATACAGGTAAGACGCGCTGATCCTCCCTGAGACGCCCTGAGACGATATGTCGGGAGTCTCTTAATCCCAAGGTTCAGGGTTCGACTCCCTGCGCGAAAACCACCAGAGTGTGTAAGTTCGGCTGATAGGTCCCAAAAGACCTTCGCCTGATGCGTCACGCACCTTCGGTTGATGTGTCGCAGTTACTTCGGCTGATTTGTCACTCTCCCGCGCATGAGGGAGATGAGCGTGACTGAGCAGAGGTACAAGGTGGTCGTAGCGGTAATTCACGACGGTCTG
>Ga0070706_100002766_pt1 | contig 17531 bp, 12 predicted proteins | sample KBSK5501metaG_FD_65476 | JGI IMG/M metagenome (GOLD analysis project Ga0070706, IMG submission 65476) | Corn, switchgrass and miscanthus rhizosphere microbial communities from Kellogg Biological Station, Michigan, USA - KBS K5-50-1 metaG | ecosystem: Host-associated > Plants > Roots >... | reverse complement strand
TCCTCATGTCGACGGCCCACGCGTGGGTAATGGCGGGCAGGAAGGGCGACGTCTATCGGCATCTCGACCTCCTCCTGATGCGACGGTTCGATCAGTTGATCGCGGTTTCGAACGCGACGAAGGCGCAGATGGTGGCAGGAGGCGTGCGGGCCGAGCGCATCGCGGTCGTGCACAACGGCATCGACACCGAGGCGTGGTCTCGGGAGCACGCGGACGGCGGGCTGGCTGCCGAATGGAAGCTGCCGCGCGGCGGCCCTGTGATCGGATACGTCGGTCGCATCATGCCGGAAAAGAACTTGGAGACATGGTTGCGCGTGGCCGCGAGCGTCGCGTCGAGCGTTCAGCAGGCACGGTTCGTTCTCGTGGGCGATGGTCGCGATGGGCGCACCGAGCGCGAGTTGAAAGCGCTTGCACGGGGTCTCGGCATCGAGGCGAGCACGACGTTCGCCGGTTACCGCAGCGATCTCCTTTCCGTCTACACGACGTTCGACGTCTTCATGATGACGTCCCGGCGCGAGGGCTTGCCGAACAGCATTCTCGAGGCAATGGCCCTGGGCTTGGCCGTCGTCACGACCGACGTGGCGGGCGCCAAGGAGCTCGTGGACCATGGCGTGACAGGGTTCGTGCGGCCCCAGGACGACGCATCGGGTCTCGCCGCGGCCGCGACCGCGCTGGCTGGCGACCCGGCGCTTCGACGCCGGATGGGCGCGGCCGGCCGGCTGCGCGTGGAGAAGGAATTCTCCTTCACGGACCGCCTGGCCCGCATCGAGGATCTCTACGAGCAGGTCGTCGGAAAACGCGCTGTTCCAGACATTCCACGCCGGGCTGTCCAGCGATCGTTGGGCCCTCAAGCACGTCAGGACGTTCAATAAAATGTGCGGAATCGCCGGCAAGCTCTATTTCGACCGCGAGCGGCACGTCTCGGAAGCCGAGATCCAAACCATGACCGATGCGATCGCCCATCGCGGCCCGGATGGCGAGGCGGTGTGGGTGGACGGCAACGTCGGCCTCGGCCATCGGCGTCTCGCGATCATCGACCTCCGCGCCATCGCTGCTCAGCCGATGGCAAACGAGGACGGCTCGATCTGGGTCACGTTTAACGGCGAGATCTATAACTTTCAGGAGTTGCGCGCTGAGCTCGAGGCCAGGGGGCACCGGTTCCGTACCGAGAGTGACACCGAGGCGATCGTGCATGCGTGGGAGGAGTACGGTCGCGCTTGTGTCGAGCGGCTGCGTGGGATGTTCGCCTTCGCCATTTGGGATGGTCCGCGGCGCACATTGTTCCTGGCAAGGGACCGGGTCGGCAAGAAGCCCCTCTTCTACTTCGCCGGGCGCGATCGATTCGTGTTCGCTTCCGAAATCAAGGCGATTCTGACTGATTCCGATGTTCCGATCCGGCCCGACCCGATAGCGCTGGACCACTACCTGGCCCTACAGTACGTCCCGTCGCCGCAGACAGCCTTCGGCGGCATCCGGAAGCTGCCGGCCGCCCACTGGATGGAAGTGCGGGACGGCGGCCGGATAGAGATCGGCCGGTACTGGTGGCTCCGGTACGAGCCCAAGCGGCGCCTCTCCTTGCCCGATGCCGTCGCCGAGCTCCGCTGGCGTATCGCCGAAGCCGTTCGACTCAGGCTGATGAGCGACGTGCCGCTGGGCGCGTTCCTCAGTGGGGGCGTCGACTCGAGCGCCGTCGTAGCCCACATGGCGGTCGCGATGGAACGTCCGGTCCGCACATTCTCGGTCGGCTTCGAGGAGGCCAGCCTCGACGAGCGCCCGTTCGCCCGGATGATCGCGGACCGCTACGCCACGGATCACACCGAGCTGGTCGTGAAGCCATCGGTCGTGGACATCCTTCCGCGCCTGGTCTGGCACTACGACGAGCCGTTCGGCGATTCCTCGGCCGTTCCCAGCTACGCGATCGCGGAGCTGACCCGGCGCCACGTCACGGTCGTGCTCAACGGTGATGGTGGCGACGAAAACTTCGCCGGATACCACCGGTACGTCGCGAATCGACGCGCCCACCGGGGAGATGTCATACCCCTCGGCTTGCGGCGCAGAGCAGCGGCGCTCATCGGACGTCTGCCCGCTTCGATCCGGCAGCGCCAGCCCTGGCGGAAGCTGGCCTCGGTGTCCGAGGCGATGGCGCAAATCCCGGAGCGCCGATATGCCCGCTGGATCAGCCACCTATCGCCGAGCGAGCGAAAGGAGCTCTACAGCGCGTCGTTCGCCGAGGCGGTGGAAGGAAGCGACCCGGAGCAACTGTTCGTCGAGGCGTTCGCGCTTAGCGATGCCAAGGACTGGACTGACGCCACACTGGAGACCGACGTCAGCCTCTACCTTGCCGATGATCTGTTGGTCAAGATGGATCGCGCGACCATGGCCCATTCGCTGGAAGCGCGCTCTCCGTTTCTCGATCACGTCCTGATGGAGTTCGTCGCGACCCTGCCCGCCACGTTCAAGCTCGCCGGCGCCGAGAAGAAATGGATCCTCAGGGCGGCCCTGCGCGGCGTCGTGCCGGACGCGATTCTGGATCGGCCCAAGATGGGGTTCGGCGCTCCGATCTCGAGCTGGTTCCGACACGAGCTCCGCGAGATGGCACAGGACCTCCTCCTGTCGCCGCGGGCCCTCCAACGCGGGTACTTCCGCCCGGAGGTCGTGGCTCGCATGCTGAACGAGCACGTCCACGGTCAAGCCGACCGCGCCGATGATCTCTGGGACCTGCTCGTTCTGGAAGTCTGGCATCGGACCTTCATCGATGACGCTGTGAGAGCACGCATCCCCGAGGGGCCCCTCGCATCCGGGGTCTGAGGTCCATGCTCAATCCGGCCGCCCGCGACTATGTGACCGTCGACCCTGCCGGACCAGCACGGCTCGTCGTCGTGGTGGATACCGAAGAAGAGTTCGACTGGTCGGCCGGCCGGTCGCGGCAAAACACGTCCGTCCGGGCTATCCGGTCCGTCGGTCGCCTGCAGAGAGTCTTCGACGAATACAGAATCACGCCCGTCTACGTGGTGGACTATCCGGTCGCAGCACAACCGGAGGGCTACGAGCCCCTCCAGGACATCCTGCACGACGGGCGCTGCCTGATCGGGGCGCATCTGCACCCATGGGTGAATCCACCATTCACCGAACCGGTGTCGTCGCGGACGAGCTTTCCGGGAAACCTGCCGCCGGACGTCGAGGGTACGAAGCTTCGGGTTCTTGGTGAGCTCATCGGCGAGCGCTTCGGGACAGCTGCCACGATCTACAAGGCTGGCCGCTACGGGATCGGGCCGAACACAGCCGGGATCCTCGAGGAGCAAGGCTACGAAGCTGACCTCAGCGTCTGTCCCCGCATGGACTACTCTCGAGAAGCGGGCCCCGACTTCAGCAAATTCTGCGCATCCCCCTATTGGTTCGGTCGCGGACGCCGCCTCCTCGAGCTGCCGTTGACCGTGGGTTTCTCAGGCGTGCTTCGACGCTGGGGTCCAACGATCCACCGCATGCTGTCGCGCCCCGGCCTGGCGCAGACGCGCGCGATCGGCGCGTGTGCGAGGCTTCGGCTTTTAGACAAAGTCTGGCTGTCGCCCGAGGGCTTCCGGACCGAGGAATTACTGCGGCTTGGCCGCGCCCTGTGGCAGGACGGACAACGCATCTTCTCATTCGCGCTCCACAGTCCCTCGGCGGAGCCAGGTCATACGCCGTATGTACGGTCGACCCTCGAGCTGAGCGAGTTCCTCTCACGTTGCCGTCGCGTGTTCGATCTGCTTTTGGGGGAGCTCGGCGCGCAGCCAAGCACGCCGTTGACTCTCAAGCGCGAACTATCCGACTCCGCCAGGCGAAAGCCTGTGGAGGCACCATGAAAATCCTGGCAATCTCCCCTCTGGACAAGGATTCCACCGTGTCGATCGTAGAGGACGGCAGGGTGCTCTTCGCCGCCGGCGAAGAACGATTCACCCGCGTCAAGCTCCAGGACGGGTTTCCCGGTGAGGCGCTGCAGGCCGCTCTCGATTACACCGACGTGAAGCTTGAAGAGATGGACGTCGTCGTATATCCGTTTCTCGACTGGCAACGGGAGACCGAGCTCTTCGTCAAGAACCTCGGCAAGGAGGAGCGCCTCCTCAACTCCGCACCGTTCGGCAACATGCAGAAGCGGATCGAGGCCGCGCTCGCTCGGGTGCCGCTGCGTACCGAGCCCATTCCCGGCCTGAGGGACCCCAACGAGAAGATGGACAAGCGCCTGCCTCACCGGGCGTTCTATCGCCTCGCCGGCTCCGAGGGCGTCCTCTCGCGCAATGTGGCCAAGAACGCCTCGCGCTCGTGGTCGCGCCAGACGACGAAGTACCACAAGGCGTGGCAGGACGAGCTCGAGCTCCATCTACGCGACCTCGGGTTGCTCGGCAAGCTGAAGCGTGTCGAACATCATGAAGCGCACGCAGCCGGCGCCTTCTACGCCAGCGGCTTCGATCGTGCGCTGATCGTCACGCTCGACGGTTACGGGTCGGGTCTGGCGGGCTCAGTGAGCGTCGGGGAAGGGGCGAGCCTCCGTCGGATCCACAAGCTCGAGTACCCGCACTCGCTGGGCACGTTCTACGAGAGCGTGACATCCTCGCTCGGCTTCAAACCCAGCCGGCATGAAGGAAAGATCGTCGGCCTCGCCGCCTATGGCGATCCAACGATTCTGCTCGATGTGGTGCTGGGTCGTTTTCGGCGTCAACCGGGAAGCTTCGAGGTCGTGGAGAGCAACAACATCTACTTCTCCCGGTACCTCGCCAGCCTGTTCCCGAAGATCGACGTGGCGGCCGTATATCAGCGTGTACTCGAGATCGTCGCGAGCGAATATGTGCGGCACTACGTCGAGAAGACAAAACTCGACACTCTTGTGCTCTCCGGCGGCGTAATGGCGAACGTCAAGCTCAACCAGCGCCTCTTCGAGATTCCAGGGGTACGCAGGGTCTTCATCTACCCCAACATGGGCGACGGCGGGGTTGCAACGGGCGCGGCGCTCCTGGCGAGCCGGAAAGCGACGCGAGAGCGCGTCGCGTATCAGAGCGTGTACTTCGGACCCGACTATTCGGACCGGGACATCATCGACGAGCTCCGCGCCGCCGGGCTCGCGTTCGATCACGTGGAGCCGATCGAGCCCACGGTCGCCCGGCTCATCCACGAGGGTCGGGTTGTCGCCCGCTTTAACGGCCGAATGGAATATGGCCCGCGCGCGCTGGGCAACCGCTCGATCCTTTACCGTGCGACCGAGCCCGAGGTGAACCAGTGGCTCAATCAGCGGCTCGGGCGGACCGAATTCATGCCGTTCGCGCCGGCGACGTTGTTCGACGAGCGTCACCGGTGTTACGAGTCCATGGACGGCGCCGAGTTCGCCGCTCAGTTCATGACGATCACGTTCGACTGCACCGATTTCATGCGGAAAGTATCGCCTGCCGCGGTGCACGTCGATGGCACCGCGCGGCCTCAGCTCGTTCGTGCGGAGGCCAACCCGAGCTTCCACCGGATCCTCACCGAGTACTACCGGCTCAGCGACATCCCGTCGATCATCAACACGAGCTTCAACATGCACGAGGAGCCGATCGTCAACTCACCGAAGGACGCGATCCGCGCATTCCTGCAAGGGAATCTGGACTACCTGGCGATCAGCAACTTCCTGGTCCGACATCCATCGGCGGGGGGCGCGCGCTGACGCACCCATGGGCTGCCACGTAGGGCTTGACCGCCGACCGGTGTACGAGACGACGCGATCGGTCATCCGCGTCGGTCATGTGATCCACGCCCTGACGTCGGGCGGGATGGAGCGCGGCGTCCTGAACATCGTGAATTATGGCGATCCGGCGCGGTTCCGACACTTCATCGTGTGCCTGACGCGAGCCGACTCGATCGTCAGCGAGATCCGTACACCGGACTGCGAGGTGGTGGAGCTCTCTAAACGGCCCGGCAACGACTGGCGCGTCCCGACCCGACTCGCCGCGGTCGCTCGGCGGGCTGAGCTTGACGTCCTTCATGCCCGCGGCTGGCCGGCACTCGTGGAAACGGTCCTGGGCGCGGCGCTCGCCCGCGTCAAGGGAACGGTCTACGGCTTTCACGGACGGACGATGCCAGAACTCGACGGCCTGCCGCCTCGCCGCTGGTGGGCGCAGAAACTGGTCGTCCCGCGCTATCGACGCCTTGTCACCCTCAACGATCGCATGCGGCGCGAGTTCGCGACGGAATGCGGTGTTCCCGAGCATCGGATCGACGTCATTCCGAACGGGGTCGATACGGAGCGCTTTCGACCGCTCGCCGAAAAAGCCCGGCTGCGCATGCGGTTTGGCGTACCGGCCGATCGCTTCGTGATCGGCACTGTCGCCCGCCTCGACCCGGTCAAGAACCACGCGCTCATCCTGCGGACGGTCAAACGGTGCCTCGACGACGGGATTCGGCCGTTCGTCCTGCTGATCGGTGACGGGCCCCACCGGGACACCATCGCAGCGGAAGTCGCCCGACTTGGACTGACGCATGACGTACGGCTCTATGGCCATAGCAACGAGGTTCCCGAGCTCCTGAACTGCCTCGACGTGTACGTACAGCCGTCCTTCTACGAGGGCTTCAGCAACACGCTACTCGAAGCCATGGCATGTGCCCTGCCGATCGTTGCCACGGACGTCGGCGGCACGGCGGATCTCGTGTCGGATGGCGTGGAGGGGTGGCTGTTCAAGTCCAACGACGAGTCGGCCCTGACCCGACTCATCGCCGGCTGCCGAGCGGAAGGTGCGCGAGCCGCCGTCGGCGCCCGCGGGCGTCAACGCGTGCTCACGGAGTACTCGATCCAGCACATGGTGCGGAGCTACGAGGCGATGTATACGAGGCTGGCCAACGACACATGAGAATCCTCTTCGTCACGCCGTACTTTCCTCCTCAGACGGGCGGGGTAGCAACGTATGTCCACGCGATCCAGCGACGGCTCCGTGAGCGCGGACACGAGGTCGCCGTCTTGATGCCCGGGTCTTCTCACGTCCTCACGCGCGTCGGAACGCCCGCGCAGGGAGACATCTTCGAGTGCTACCTGAGGAGACCGTGGGTGCCGTCGGCGCCGCTGAAGGGTTTCGCGGGATGGAGTCTGTACGCGCTGCCGACGCTCTCTCGGCTCGCGACGTTCATCCGGTCGCGACGAATCGAGGTCGTCGTCCTCGAGTACCCGATGGCGTACATGTACTATTTCGCGATCCTGAGGCGGATCCTGAACTTCAGGATCGTTGTCGGCGTGCACGGCGACGACGTGCTCTCGTTGTCGAAGCTCGATGCGTACGAGCGATTCCTGGTTCGTCGGCTGATCAGGAAGGCCGACTGGCTGGTGGGCCACTCGAAGAGCCTCCTCGCCGAGACGTCGCACATCGTCGGGGAATCGTCGTACCGACGCTCGTGTATCCCGTACGGCGTCGAGTCGACACGGCTGCGGGCACTCGCCGGCGGCATCCCCGACGCGCGCGCCGTTTGCGACGCGCCGTACATCCTCACCGTCGCGAAACTCTACCGCCGCAAGGGCCTCGATGTCCTCCTGGACTCCGTGCGCCAGATGGGGCCGCGAGCGGGACAGCGACGCTTCGTCGTCGTCGGCGATGGGCCCGAAGAGTCGAGGCTCAAGGAACAGGCCGACGCCCTGGGCATCGCCGATCGCGTCGTCTTCACTGGCGAGCTGACGTTCGAGGAGACGGCGCGGTTACACGAACGATGCGAGTTCTTCGTCCTCCCGTCGAGGTCCGAACCGTTCGGTATCGCCCTGCTCGAGGCCATGACTTTCGGCAAGGCGGTCGTCGCCACTCGCGTCGGCGGTATCCCCGAATTCGTGGTGCACAGGGAGAACGGACTCCTCGTGGAAGCCGATGACAGCAAGGGGCTGAGCGCGGAAATCGTGCGGCTCATCGACGATGCGGAGCTGCGATCGAGACTCGGCGCGCGAGGACGCCAGACCGTTGAGGAGCGGTACACGTACGACAAGGTCATCAGCGATTACGAGGCCTGCTTTCGGCTTGCCCTCACGTCCGGTGCGTCGCCACGGCGGACAGGCGGATGACGGAATGATCAGGAACGCCGTGCGGAACGTCGGAACGAACTGGCTGGCCATGGGGCTCAGCGTCGTTATCGCCCTTCTCATGATGCCGTTTGTCGTGCGGAAGCTGGGCAGCACGGGATACGGCTTTTGGGCGCTTCTGCAGTCGGTCATCTCCTATATGTTCGTCTTGGACTTCGGCCTGCGATCCGGGTTGAACCGTCACCTCGCCCGGCTCCATGCGAACGAGGAGCACGCTGAGGCCAGCCGGATCGCCAGCACGGGGCTGTACGTCTACGCGGTGGTGGGGGGCGCCGTCGTGCTCTCGGCCTTATGCCTGGGGTTCTGGTTCAATACGCTCTTTCATGTCGAGACGTTCGACCGATCGACCGTGTTCTGGAGTGTGGTTCTGGTCGGCGTCGGCGTCAGCCTGCGGTTCCCCGGCGCGGTCTTCGATTCGATCCTGTCGGGCGTGCAGCGCTACGACCTCACCAACAGCGCGCAGATCGCCGGAGTGGTCGTGCGATCCGGACTCGTCCTCTGGACGCTCGAGAGCGGATTCGGCGTCGTCGGCATCTCAGCGGCGACGTTGATCGGAAATGTCGTGACGTTCGTCGGGCAAGCCGCGCTCGCGCGTGTGGTGTGGCCGGATCTCCACATTCGCTTCGGGAGCGCCCGCCTCACGACACTGCGCCTGCTCGCGAGCCACAGCGTGTTCGCATACGTGCTGCTCACCGCGACGCAGATGATCACCGAGTCCGGCACAGTGATCGTTGGCACCAGTCTGGGGACGAGCGCCGTGGCGTTCTACGCGATTCCGGCGTCGCTGATCGCGTATGCGACGAGCGTGATCAGCGGCATATCGACCACGATCAGTCCGGCGGCCAGCTCGCTGGAGGCACGAGGACAGCTCGCGGGCGTGCAGGAATTGTGTCTCAAGGGGACACGCTTCATTCTCCTGACAGGACTCCCGATCCTGATCACGTACGCCCTCAGCGGAGACGCGTTCATTCGATTGTGGATTGGACCAGGTTACGACCCGTCCTACGGGGTACTGGCGTTGTTGTCACTCGGCTGGAGCTTCAACTATGTGCAGGCCGCGGCCGCCTGCGTCGTCATCGGGTTGTCGCGGCACAGCATCGCGGCATTGCTTGTGGTCGTCCAGGCAATCCTGGCCGTGGGGCTTGGCATCGGGCTCGTCCGGGGCTTCGGCATCCTGGGTGTGGCGGGGGGCGCCGCCGCGGCATCGATCGTCATGAATACCCTGTTTCAGCGCCATGCCCTGCGAGTGCTCGACGTCCCAGTCTGGCGCTTCCTCCGCGAAGGCGTCGCGCCGGCCCTGATGGCCTGCCTCCCGCTCTCCGTGGCGCTGCCGATGTTGATGACGTCGTATCCGCCGACCACGCTCCTCGGATACTTCGCCGAGGTGGCTCTCTCCGTTGGTGCGACAGCGGTGCTGTCGCCCTGGCTCGCACTGACTCGCACCGAGCGTGAAATGCTCTCCGCGCGGGCGCGGCGTCTCTTTGGGCATGCGAGCCTGGTCCTTCGCAACGCGGCGGGGCGGCCGTGATGATCCTCCCGTCGCCCGCACCGCTGTGCATCGATCTCCGTCGGCTGCACTCCGCACCGATCTGATGCGGACGATAGCGCTGTTCTTGGGGTACTACAGCGGCGCGGCGTACGCCGTCGTCAACCCGCTGTTCGGCACGCTGTTGTTCATGCACATGCTGCTTCTGCGGCCCGAGTTTCTGGTATGGGGCAACCGGGCGTTCGGGCGTCTCTACCTGGCCGTGTTCCTCTGCGCGCTACTCGGCTTCCTGAGCGGAGGCTCGCGTCCGAGCAGCACCAACCGGTGGTCGACTCGTGGTCTTCTGATTCTCGGAGCCTTCGTCGTGTGGTCCTGGTTCGCGAGCCTTGTCGCCGAACACTCGGTCGACGCAAGCGTGAGCCAGGCCATCGATCTGTCGAAGATCTGGCTGCTGTGCTGGTTACTGTCGTGCGTCATCATCGAGCGAAGAGCGATCACGGCCTATGTCACGGTCGTCGGCGGAAGCGCTGCCCTGGTAGGGTTGTGGGGAATTTTCCAGGCCCGAGCCGGCAATCCACGGCTCGACGAGTTGGGGATAGGCGGGTCGAACTTTCTGGCCGCCGAGCTGGTCCTGGTGACGCCTATGTGTTTGGTGGCGGCGCTCGAGCCCCGCCGCGCTCTTAGCCAGCGACTGGTCTATTTCGGAATTCCCGCGCTGCTGGTGGTTCTCTGCATTTTCTACACCGGATCGCGCGGCGGCTTCCTGGGATTGGCCGCCAGTCTCGTGTTTCTCGCGATGACCGTCGGTCGGAAGCGGCTCGCCGCCGTGCTGGGGGTCGCCATCGTCGGGGCGGTGCTGGTGTCATCGCTCGTTCCCGCGCGGGTCAGCGATAGGCTCCGCACGACGTTTGTCTCCGACGTCGACGAGCTCGATACGTCGGCCGCGGCGCGCACGGCGCTGTGGCAGATCGCGGTGCGGGTCTGGGCGAAGCATCCCATCGCCGGAGTGGGACTCTATAACTTCTCAGCGGCCAAGGACGAGCTGTTCCGGAATGGTGAGATCGAGGAGTTCAAACAGGATATCGAGGAACACATCATTAACCAGCCGCGGTTTCCGCACAGCATGTACCTCGGATTGCTCGCCGAGACCGGCGCAGTCGGCGTGATCCTCATTGCTTGGGTCATCGGGCGAGCAGTGCTCGCTCGCTTACCGAGGTCCCTCGGAAGCCGTGACGAAGTCGACGAATTGGTGTTGGTAGGCCGTGGCGTACAGGCCGGCGTGATGGGCTTCGCGGTCACAGCGTGTTTCGGCGACTTTCAATACATTGAATTGCTCTATGCACAGATCATGCTGATTGGCGCGGTTCGCGGCGCCAGCACGGCCGAGGCGGCCGAACGAGAGCGCGGGGCCGTCGAGCGCTCGACGCAGAGTGATCGGTCGACGCCGGCGCGCGCGGATGACCGCAAGCTCAGCCACGAGGACGCACACTGATGTGCGGGATCGTCGGCTGGTACGGACCTGGCCGACAGTGTGACGTGGACTCGCTCCGCCGGGCGGCAGCTGTGATTCGGCACAGAGGGCCGGACGCGGGCGGCGAATACGTCGAGGCCGACATCGGACTGGCGCATCGCCGCCTGAGCATCATCGACCTCAGCGAAGCCGCGAATCAGCCGATGACCGACCCAGAGCAACGTGCCGTCCTCATCTACAACGGAGAGCTCTACAATTATCGCCAGCTGCGCCGCCTTCTCGACGCCAAAGGCCATCGATTCAGGACGAGTAGCGACACCGAAGTCGTCCTGGCTGCGTACCTCGAGTGGGGCACCGAGTGCGTGCGTCGGTTCCGCGGCATGTTCGCGCTCGCCATCTGGGATCGCCTCGAACGACGGCTCCTCCTAGCCCGCGACCCGTTGGGCATCAAGCCACTCTATTACCGGCTCGACGGACGGATGGTCACGTTCGCGTCAGAGGTGAAGGCGTTGATGGTGCTCGACCCCACCTCGCGGCGACTCGATCGAGAGGCCCTGCACGATTTTCTGACGTTTCGCTACACGCTGGCCCCGAAGACCATGTTCGAGGGCGTGTTCAAGCTGGCGGCCGGGAATGTGCTGATTGCGTCGGCGAACGGTGTCGAGGTGTCTCAGTATTGGGAGCCGGACTATCGAAAGCTCGAGAAGCGGACTGAGGCCGACTGGATCGACTGCCTGCGCGAGAAGCTCGACGAAGCGGTCGCAAGCCATCTGGTGAGCGACGTGCCACTCGGCGTGCTGTTGAGCGGCGGTCTCGACTCTTCGGTCGTCACGGCCGTCACCCAAGCCAAGGTGCGGGGGCGCGTCAAAACGTTCGCGATCGGATTCGACGCCGGAGGCGTGTACGACGAGCGGCCATACGCTCGGCTCGTCGCGCGACACCTGGGCACCGATCACTACGACATCGTGATCAGCGCCAAGGAATTCGTCGACTCACTGCCGTCGTGTGTGTGGCACATGGACGAGCCGGTCGCGGATCCCGCCGCCGTGCCCCTCTATTGGGTGTCACGTCTCGCCAGAGAGCACGTGACGGTCGTTCTGTCCGGGGAGGGCAGCGATGAGCTGCTGGCTGGGTACAGCAGCTTCTGGGCCAGCTTCAAGGGATATCATCGGCTGAGGCGCTTCAAGCAGCTGCGAGGCGTGGTGGGCGAGCGGGTTCTCGCGGCGTTCAACCGACAGTTCGTCCGCTCCAGACGTCTCGAGCGGTACATCGAGTGGAGCAGGCACCCGATCAAAGCCTATGGAGTCCTTGCACCGGTCTTTCAGGACAACGTGCTCGACGAGGACGACAAGCGACGATTGTATCGGGCCGATCGGCCACTCGATAGGGCCGATTCGGTAGAGAAGGTTCGGGCCGCTTATCGGCGCGCCAGAGACTTCGAGTTCCTCGACCAGATGCTGTACGTGTCGATGACGCAGTGGCTTCCCGAAGACTTGCTGACGAAAGCCGACAAGATGACGATGGCCCATTCGCTGGAGTTGCGCGTACCATTTCTGGATCAGGATGTGGTCGAGCTCGTGACCCACATGCCAACCGACCTCAAGGTCCGAAAAACCAGGTCCGGGTACGTCGAGAAGTATGCGCTGAAGCGCGCCTTCCGTGGCCAATTGCCCGACGCTGTCCTCGACCGCAAAAAGCTCGGGTTCGCCGTGCCGTATGCGAAATGGTTTCGGGATGAGATGCGCCCGATGATCGGAGATCTGCTCTTGTCGGGTACCGGCCCTGCCAGGCAGCTCTTCGAGCCGCACGAAGTCGAGCGCTTAGTGAGGGTCGCTCTCGACGAGAAGCGCGTGGCCAATGGGGTCTGGGATCCCGACTGCAAAAAAGTGTGGACTCTCCTGCTCCTGGACCTTTGGGCCCGGGAGTTCCGGGTAGCCGTCGGATAGCCGCAAAGGATCATCAACCAGAGAGGCATCACTCGATGAAGAGGGCGCTGCTGCACTATCTCACCTGTCCAAGAGACGGAGAGTCTCTCGAACTAGACGTTCTCGACGAAAGTTCCGCCGAGATCAAGACCGGTCGACTGTCGTGTGCGAGCGGCCACGTCTATCCCATCGAGAGGTACATCCCGCGGTTCGTGGAGACCGCCGGCTACGCGCAAACCTTCAGCGCACAGCGAGAGTATGTCCGGCGTCATTTCCGGTCGTATCAGAAGGATCGCTCCGGAGACGAACTGTTCTACGCGACGACGGGTTGGTCGAGAGAGGCATTGCTCAGAGGACCCTGCTTGGAGATCGGTTGCGGATACGGCAGGTTCGTGGACGTGGTCGAGCGGGAGGGCGCGGAAATCATTGGTGTGGACCTGAGCACGCAATCGATCGAACTGGCCCACTCCTTCGTGGGAATGCGGCCACGCGTCCACCTCATCCAGGCAGATCTCTTTCAACTACCCCTCAAGCGCGAGATGTTTGGCAGCGTCTACTCTATCGGCGCGCTGCACCACACACCCGACTGCAAGGCGGCATTCGAGTCATTGCCGCCGTACCTCGCGGACGGAGGCCAGATCGCGATCTGGGTTTACCACCCGTCGAACCAGAACAACGTGGTGGCCTGGCGCCGGCGAACGACGAAATGGTCAAGCACGAGATTGTACGCTTGGTGCATCTTCAACCAGACCGCGTTTGGGTGGATTCGACGCCTTCCGTGGCTGCGCTGGCGGTTCAATGCGTTCGTGCCGGGCGCGGTGCCACGTCGAGGCCAGAGCTTCTGGCTTCGCGTCATGGAAGACTTCGACAACCTGTCGCCGAAGTATGCGTCGAGTCACTCTGAAGACGAAGTCCTCGGCTGGTTCAAGCAGGCAGGGCTTGCGAACATTCAGCGCCTTGCGCGTCGAACCTCGGTCGCCGGTTGTCGGTCCACGGAGCCGACGTTCGACGGTGCCCACCGTGAGTGCGCGCGCTCGGCGAGCCCAGCCGGATCGGGCCCGCCGAGCGATACCGCCGACCTTGTGCTATGACGGCCGACGACTACGACGTACGACGGTGACTCCGGCGACAACGGCGAACACGGGCAGCCAGCCCAGCACGCGTGGCGCGATCATCGAGAGGTTTACGCCGGTCGGCGGCATCGGCTTGACAGTGCCGCCGCCGACGTTGAACACGCCGATCGGCTGCGTGGACATCACGATGTTGTCGAATTCGGCATACCCTCCCGTGCCCGGTGCTCGTGTGTAGCCAGTTATGAAGAAGTAGCCCATGCCCAGGCTACATGTTCCGCACGTGGGATTGCCGTTACCGGTGGCGGGGCTGAAGCGATAGGCGAGATTGCCGTCGATCCACATCTCAGCGGTCCCGCTGCCGTTCGTACCCAGGACGAAGTGCATCTCGACGGTATACCAGCGGTTGCGCTGGATGCGAACGGCGTTCGCGTTGTTCGCTGCCGTGCCGGGACTGAGCGGCTGACAGTAGTCCGTGCCGGGGCCGGGACCGGCGGGGGGCCCGCTGAACATGTTGCCGCGGATCGGGGCCTGAGGGTAGTTGTAGCTCGTCCCGGGGTCAGCCTGACTCCACGCGCGCCGCATCATAAACACGTCGCCGTAGTTGACGCCGCCAGGGCAATTGTAGTCGAACGTGAAGTTCAATCCGTTCTGGAAGTCGGCACTCGGATTGTCCGGATTCGCGTCGGGCTGAGTGAAAAACGCCTTCAGGTCTTGACCACTGATGGGGAAGGTGACGCCCGACGAGAGATAATACTGGAAGCGTACGTAGTAGTCCGTGTAGCGTTTCCCGGCGCTTGACAAGCCGGTGCATGCCTGGCCGCCGCTCGCGCGAGCCAAGCACCCTTCAGCCGTATTCGCCGCGCCGCCACCGAGGAGGCTTAGGCGATAGATGCGATTCCCGGACGTCGGCAGCGCGCCAGTCGAGATCGTTGGTGTCACACGACCAGGGCCTTGATTGTAGGCAGAACCCCATACCCCTGCGAAGGCCGGGTTATTCCAAGACCCGCCCTGCGCCGTCATGCGAGGGTAAGTCGCCTCGTCTTCAAAGTCCTCGCAGAAGAATACGTTGGGATCGGTGTTGCAGATGGACTCGACGTACGGTGTTGTGCGGGTCCCGGCAGGCCCCGACATGGGGGCAACGGCATTCGCCGGCGGTGCGCAGATAAGAATCATGAGGAACAACAACGCCGACAGAACCGCTGCTTGTATCAGTGACTGCATCGTGGAAGCGCCTCCCTCTGGCTCTCGCCGGCCAACGGTTGGAGCAAAGCATGTGCCGGACTCGTATCTATCAATAGAGTAAGGGATCTTCGACAGGACACGGCGCTCAAACCGTCATTCTAGTGACGCGGTGACACCACTCCGACGAATGTGTGATCAACCAATGTGCGACCGCTGGATTTGGATCACGTGGGAAAGACATCGGCGCACGAGAGAACTGTGCAACGATCTGGGCGTACGGCTGTTCGAGCGGGACGTTGAAATCACGAGGCTTATCAGGTACCCGTACCTCCTCCTGTGGACCGCGTACACGATTGCGCGCATCAGGCCCGGTGGCGTGATCGTGCAGAATCCCTCGATCGTTCTCGCGGTGTGGGCAACGATTCTCAAGTATCTCTTTCGGTACGCGTTGATCGTCGACGCTCACAACCAGGGACTGCGTCCGATCTACCAACCGTTGGGTCGTCTCCAGTTTCTCTTCAGATTCGTCCAGGCCAAAGCAGATCTGACCGTGGTTACAAACGACTTTCTCGTGGAGGGCGTCAAGCTGAACGGCGGCAATCCTTTCGTGCTCCCCGACAAGCTCCCTGTCTTCGCCGATGTGCCGTCGATGAAGTTGAAAGGGCGATACAGCGTGTTGTGCATCTCGACGTTTGCGAAGGACGAACCCGTCGAGGATGTCATCGAAGCCGCCGCTGGCCTGGATTCGTCCGATTATCGTGTCTACATGACGGGTAATCACCGAAGGCTTCCGCGCGATGTCGCCAGCCGCATCCCGCCAAACGTGATCCTGACGGGATACCTTCCCGAGGCCGACTATGTCGCTTCGTTGAAGGGTGCCGACGTCATTCTCGACCTCACGCATACCGATGACTGCCTCGTCTGCGGAGCATACGAGGCCGTGGCCGCCGGGACACCGCTCATCGTTACCGACACGGCAGCGCTGAGGAGTTACTTCTGTAAGGGGACGATTTATACGAAGAACACTCCAAGCGATATCAGGCAGGCCATCGTGATCGCACTGGGTCAAGCCACGAGGCTTCGCGAAGAGATGATCGTTCTGAGGAATGACCTTGACGAACGCTGGCAGGCACAGCGAGACGATCTCCGCCGCCTGATGGACGCCCTCGCGGGGCGAGGGCACTGAAACGGACCCTCGCCACCAGGCATTCTCTGCATCACAGCGGATCGCGACCCCGTCGCGCCCCTCGGGAGTGCTAGCCGACTTATCTAGATAAACGGATGACCGTTCACTCGTTCATGGTGGAGCGAGCCGGCTGTTCATTTTCGGCTGACCGGTGTTGCGGGGGGCATTTCATTCAGGATGAAGATCTTCACCGACGTTAATTCAGGAGATTCCCCAGCGTGTTTACCTTCGTAGGTACGCCTGAGCCGAGTTTTCTCTTGCTTATTGGAGCTGGTTTGATTTGCCTGGGCACGCTTGCTCGTCGGCGTATTTCCACTCGGAGGAAGCGATAGTCTCGGCAAAGCCGACTGATACGAGTTCGCGCGTGACGTGGCCTTGCTGATGTTGTGCTGGCGCGGGATCTCGGCGATCGGGACGCCCGCCTCGCCTTGCTTCAGGATCGACAATCTGGCTTTCGCTGAAGCGTGACTTTCGCATGGGCTTCTCCTTGGCCCCGAAAGTCTACGATCAAAGTGTCTACGCGATGGGGGAAGCTTACGGTCTGACGTCGCCTAGGTCATGCAACGTAAGCGTCGATCGCAACTCCAACGGCGTACCGGCGGCCACGGCGTCTCAACGAAGGGATCTTTCGGCAGGCCGCGCTCGATTTTTTCCCAGTCCGACCCGGAGCCGGAGATCTTGACTTGATCGTCGAGGGGGAGCCGTTGTGCCGTCGGCGGAGTCCGCTCGATCTTCCGGACAAACTCAGTGATGCGTGAGCGCTCTCATCGCGCTGTGCTCCTGCCTGCATCGGGCCACTCTCGAAGGACTTCGAGTGAAGGACTCGCCCTGGCATGGGCGACAAATCGCCCGCCGCGTGGAGTTAAAGAATATCGGAGATGTGTCCCAATTCGGGGCGACGTCTCGGTGCGCCTTTACCAGCACGACAAACACACGGACGACAAGCCACCAGGATTCTTGTGGCTCGATAGTCGCTTTTGTAGTCCCGCATCCTGCACTTCCCGTTGTCTACGCAGGCGTTCCGAGGCGCTCTAATGAGTCTCGTGAAATAGAGTTACGATCATGTTAGAAGCCCAGGCCTGCGTGCCTCAAGAACGCGACGGCCAGCGACGGCTGGCGACGGATGCGGGCGAACCCGGCACGCACGGG
>Ga0070706_100002765_pt1 | contig 17543 bp, 20 predicted proteins | sample KBSK5501metaG_FD_65476 | JGI IMG/M metagenome (GOLD analysis project Ga0070706, IMG submission 65476) | Corn, switchgrass and miscanthus rhizosphere microbial communities from Kellogg Biological Station, Michigan, USA - KBS K5-50-1 metaG | ecosystem: Host-associated > Plants > Roots >... | reverse complement strand
TCTCGAAGAGAAGCGGCGCGACGAGGCGCTCGAGGTAGTCGCGATCGCTCTGGCGACCGGCGAAGAAGAGAACCGTTGGCGTCCACGCCAGCTCGAGACCATGAAGTCGCTGGGAGGTCTGGAAGCGGCGACAGACCTCGCCCAGCAACTCTCGGAGCGCCCGGAGGCCACAGTGGGTGACTGGTTGAGTTATGCGTATCTGGCGGACGCGACGGGCGCCTACAGCGATGTGAAGCGCGCGCTGGACGCCGCCGCGGCGCTCGCCTCTGGCGGGCAGGAGCGCCAGGAGATCACCGCCGCATTCGAGGCGCTGATCACCGCGCATCTGCCCGAGCGCTTGCGCGCGCTGGGGTATGAGCAGTCGCGGATTGACGATGTCGAGATCATTCTCGGGCCGATCTGCGCCGTCGAGGCGGGCAAGTTCGTGATGGGCGCCACGCCTAATCGCGGGCTGGAAAAGCAGGAAAACGAGCAGCCACAGCATCGTGTCACGTTGCGCGGGTATGCCATTGGGCGATTCCCCGTGACGGTCGCCGAGTACGCCTGCTTCGTGCGCGCCGGACACCCCCCCCCACGCGATTGGGATGCGCAAATGGAGAAGCTGGATCACCCAGTGACGAGCGTCTCCTGGTACGACGCCTACGACTATTCGGCCTGGCTCTATCAGGTGACCGGGAAATTCTGGCGACTGCTGACCGAGGCGGAGTGGGAAAAAGCGGCGCGCGGCAGCGAGGGGCGTGTCTATCCCTGGGGAGATGCTTTCGACATCGCGAAGGCCAATACGTCGCAGAGCCGTCTGCGTGGAACCACTCCGGTGGGGGCTTACCCCGCGGGCGCGAGCGAGTGTGGCGCGCAGGGGATGGCTGGCAACGTCTGGGAGTGGACGAGCAGCGTCTTTCTGCCCTACCCCTATCGCCACGACGAGGCGCGCGAGGCCCCTGACGCTCCCGGCGGGCGGACGCTACGCGGCGGCTCATGGTTCAACGAGCCTGGCTCGGCGCGCACGACCTATCGCAAGCGCACGATCCCCTCTGACGCCAACGGCCTCAACGGCTTCCGCCTGGCGCTGGGTGAGTAGCGGACTGGCGCGAGGGCAGTGTGGCGACCCGTGGCGTGCTCCTTCCAACCCCACTGCGCCAGTCTGGCCGTCGTTCAGCCAGTGGAAAGCCCTTGACGTGGAAGGAGCCCCGAGCGACAGGTCGTGGTATACTGGCGGCGTTACGGATGGCGCCAGCGACCGCCCATTTTCTGGGCATCCGCGCTGGAGGGAGCATGCGATGCGTGACTGGCCAAACGCCGCCACGCTCTACGCCGCAGGTCCCCCACTTTCCCAGTCAACTACACTCCCTTCCCGCCGCCGCTGGCCCGCTGTCCTGACGCTGCTGCTCCTCGGCGGTCTCATCCCGGAGTCCATCGCCACCTCGAACACGCCGCCAGTCGCGTATCTCGCCAATCCCGCGCTGCTCGTCTTTCTTTGTGTCTTCTATGGGTGCTCGGCGTTGCTGCTGCGCGACGCCTGGCGCGCGCGCAACCTCGGATGGGCGAGTGTTATCCTGCTGGGTATCGCATTCGGCGCGATGAATGAGGGCGTGATCGCCGCCAAGTGGTGGATGGTCCCGACGAAGGGCTACGCGCTCACCTGGGGTGTCAATTGGGGCTGGGCGACCGCGCTGACCATGTTCCATATCGTCTACAGCATGGTGATCTCGATTCTGGTCGTCGAACTGCTCTTTCCGCGAGTCGCCGATCGGCCGTGGCTGCGCCGCCGCGGGACGCTCATAGCCGCGCTTCTCCTCGGCATGACGCAACTGCTCGGACTCCTGGCGCGCGACTACCAGCCCTACCGTACGCTCGCGCTCGTCGTCGCGCTTCTCCTCATCCCTATCGCGCTCCTGCTGCCACGCGCACGCCCACGTTCGCCAGATCCACGCCCCGCGCCGGGTCTCTGGAGATTGCGCGTCACCGGATTCTTCGCCGCGCTGCTCTTCTTCATCCTGATCTTTATCGTGCCGGGCGCCTGGTCTCCGCCGACGCTGGTGATTGTCGTGCCGCTGGGCGCCTATTTCGCGCTGGGCCTATGGCGGCTGCGTGTATGGACTGGACGCGCGGGCTGGGGACGCCGCCAGGAGCTGGCACTCATTACCGGCGCGCTGATCCCGAACCTCATCGTCGTCTCGTTCCAACCCGGCGGCGAGCTCTTCGTGACGATCCCTTTCTTCGCCTTGCTGGTCTGGCTCGCCTTCCGCTACCATCACCGGGAGTCGTGGGAGCCGGTTTCCACCTCCTGAGCGCGCCGGCGTTACTTTTCTCTCGCCAGGCGGTGTTTCCAATAGCTGGACATGCGGCTGGACACGTCAGGATGCGCTGTCGTCGCAGACGGCGTTGAGAAAGGGCGGCTTCCATGCGTGTGTACGCGAGCATCCTCACGAAGAAGCGTCATGCGCGCTGGGCGCTGATCGGCGCGCTGTTCCTGATATTGAGCGCCTGCTCCAGCCAGACGACGAGCGGGACCGGGAGGGCAACCCCAACCACCTACCCGACTCTCGCGCCGTGGGTTCCCACGCTCACGCCGACCAACGTACCATACTCGACCGCCGTACCAGGCACGATGCCGCATGTGGACGGCCTGCTGTACACGGCCACGATGGATGGGACTGTGCTGGCGATCAATCCGGCGACAGGGGCGACGATATGGAGCGTCAGTGCGGGGACCAGTGTGAGTCTGCTAGCGACGGATCACGCGCTCTATGTGAGCTACGGGGATCACCTGGATGCGCTGCGACCGAGCAATGGCGCGCAACTCTGGACTGCCTCCGGAGAGGGAGCTATCGCCGATCAAGATGGGGTTTTGTATGTCCAAAGGCAAGAGGGCATCGCGGCGCTGAACGACCTCACCGGCGCGACCCGCTGGACGTGGACTCCTCCGGCGGAAGACGAGTTTGAGGCGCGACTGGTCTTTGGCTCTGGCGTCGTCATCATCGTGACCGGCGTGCGTGGCGGTGGTGGCGGGTCCGCCTACTACGGCCTCCATGCGCTGAATACCAGTTCTGGCGCGACACGCTGGGAGCGCCCACGCGGAAACACCGCGATTGGCGTGCCTGCCATCGTCGGAGATCGCGTCTACCTCTGCTGGTGGAGTAACTCGACGGGCAAGCTTGGCGCCTACACACTCTCGACCGGCGCGACGCTCTGGGAGCATAACTGGACCGCATTCAATGGGGCAGATGGGGCTGATATCCGTAGCGCGGACAGCCAGCACATCTATCTTGGCATTGGCGAGGCTGGCCTGGCGGCCCTGCGCGCGAGCGACGGCGCGACGCTCTGGTCACATGATCCCCTCGCCTCTGGCGAGGGTGAGTTGTATCCCTTCGCCATCACCGCCACGAGCGTCTACATCGGAGTCGGCGGCGCGATCGCCAGGTTCGACGCCGCGAGCGGGACGCCGATCTGGAGCCAGCCAGCCGCTGGGGGCGGCCCCGTCTTGCGCGACGGCGCGATCTATCTCTGGCGTCACTCGCCCGATGTGGCGTACGCACTGGACGCCACGACTGGCGCCATTCGCTGGCGCTTCCCCGCCGCGCTGACCGACATCATCATCCGCAACGGCGTGCTCTTCTCCCACGCCGATCATGATCCGAACGCACAGCCGCAAGTGTCGACCGACGCGATCTATGCTCTCAACGCCACAACGGGAGCGCTCTACTGGCGACGCGATCTGCCCAGCCCCATCATGTTCGGCCCGTTCCTTGAGCCACGACCACACCTATCTAGAGAGGCGCGACCTGTCATGCCCGTCATGCGCTCGACCATTATTTCGAGACGTTGAAGCGGAACTCGATGATGTCGCCATCCTTGACCACGTACTCCTTGCCCTCCAGGCGGACGTGGCCATGCTCCTTAGCCGTCTTCATCGAGCCGCCGTCGGCCATCAGGTCGTCGTAGTGCACAACCTCGGCGCGAATGAAGCCGCGCTCGATGTCTGTGTGGATCTTGCCCGCCGCGACCGGCGCCTTCGTCCCGCGCGTGATGGTCCAGGCCCGCACCTCGTCCTCGCCCGCCGTCAGGAACGAGATCAGGTTCAGCGCGCGATAGCCCGCCTGCACGACACGATCCGCCCCCAACGTCGGCAGGCCCAGCGCCGCCAGGTACTCCGCCGCGTCCGCCTCGGCAAGTTCCCCCAACTCCGCCTCCAGCCGGGCAGAAACCGCGATGACCTCGGCGCTCTCCGCGCTCTCCGCGCTCTCCGCCCGCGCGCGATCGCGCACGATCGCCGCGCATGCGAGCTCGCCCTCCCCACTGCCAGCGCCCGCGACGATCTCCGAAGCCTCCGCCAGCGTGTCCTCGCCGACGTTCGCCACGTAGAGCCGCGGCTTCATCGTCAGCAGGAACAGCTCGCCCAGTATCGCGCGCTCTGGCTGAGAGTACTCCATCTCTGAGGCGGGCCGCCCCTCGTTCAGCGGCTCGCGCAGCCGGTTGAGGAACGCCAGCTCTTCGGCGAACTTCTTGTCGCCGGATTTCGCCTTACGCGCCGTCGCGTCGATGCGCTTGTCAACCGTGGCCAGGTCGGTCAGCGCCAACTCGGTCAACAGGTCGTCCAGATCGCGTCCGGCGTCCAGGCTCCCGGCGGGATGCGGCGCCTGCGCGTTCTCGAAGCAGCGAACGACGATGGCGAGGGCGTCGGCGTTGCGGATATGGCCCAGGAACTCGGCGCTCAGACCTTCACGCTTGGCCGTTTCGCTGGCTTGGCCAAGCCCCGCCACGTCCACGAACTCGGTGCTGGTGGGGACGATCTTGCGCGGATGAAAGATCTCGGCGAGGCGGTCCAGCCGCTCGTCAGGCACCTGCACGACGGCGCGATTGGCCTGGACAGTGCTGGTGGGGTAGCCGCTGATCTCGGCGCCGGCGCGGGTGAGCGCGTTGAAAAGTGTGGTCTTGCCGGAGAGGGGCAGGCCGATGATACCAACCGTCAGCGCCATGGGTACACTCGCAATCTCGTATCACGACAGGTGGGATGATTGTGTGCAAACTGTTGGAGTATATCATGTGCAGAGGCGCGCCTTGGAAAGTGGCTAATTGAGAAATGAAACGGGCGTGAACATGGGCGTTGTGCATTTCTGCTGGGAACCTCTGCTCAGGGCGTGGAGTCAGGAATGGTTGCATGTGCATGAGTATGCTGTGGTACTGCCTGATGAGGTCGTAGAAGCTGGCTGGCTCGGCTATCCAGGCGCGAGCAAGAAGCAAATAGTCCGAACAGAAAAGCGGCTCGGCAGCGCGCTGCCGCCATCCTATCGTGAGTTTCTGCGGCTGACAAACGGATGGCGTAGGACAAGCCCGTTCATCGAGCGGGTATGGCCGGTAGAGCAGATCAAGCCGTTTTCCGTCAACAATCAGGAGTGGATCGACATCTGGCTTGACGTTGATTCCGAAAGCCTGGAAGCGCGCTACCTGCCATCCGCTGTACAGATCAGCGAAGTTGGCGATGCTGCTGTACTCTTGCTTATTCCGGAGTTGCCTTCACATGATGGTGAATGGGAAGGCTGGTTTCTGTCGAGTTGGAGAGGAATCGCTGTGCGCTATCCATCGTTCTGGGATCTGATGCAGGCCGAATACGCGACGTTCAAGAATATAGAAAAGCTTGGTTAGATGTGCCAGGCAATAGACAGAGGTTAAATGTGATCGCAATCGCATCGTGTACGATGCCCATGTAATCGGTTCGACGCGCTTGATTTGGCTCAGCCGCGCCGCGAAGGCCAGCGCCGCCAGCACGTCCTCGCGTTCGAGGTCTTCATAGTCGGCTAGGATCTCGTCAATCGACATACCGGAGCTCAGCAACTCCAGCAGTGTTTCGACGGGATAGCGCAGCCTGCGAATGACAAAAACTAGCTCGCCGCAAGCCGCCGGGTTTCAACCTGTGCGGTTAAGCGGGCTTGCTCTGCGGCTTTCGCCCTTGCCATGCCGCCAATATAGTGGTATAATAGGGGCATGGACACGAAGCAGCCAGAAACCAAAATCACCATTCGGATCCCGGCAGCGATTGCTGAGATGCTCCGCCGACTCGCCAAGCAACATGATCGCTCGCTCAATGGCGAGATCGTGCGGGCGCTCCGCGAGTATACCGAAAAGCACCAAGAGACGTAGCCATGCCAGAGCCGACGGAGACCGTGCGCAAGACCTACAAAGAGAAGCTGCGGCCCACTCCCAGCCAGGAACGAGCGCTGGACGCGGCGCTCTGGCGCTGCCGTGTGCTCTACAACACGGCGCTGGAGCAGCGCATCACCGCCTGGCAGCGTTGCTATGTCTCCCTCTCCCGCTATGAACAGGAAGCCGAACTCAAAGCGATCCGCGCCGAGTTCCCAGAATATGCGGCCATCCACTCGCACCTCCAGCAAGACGCGCTGGCGCGCCTCGATAAGGCATACCAGGCGTTCTTCCGCCGGGTGCAGCGCGGGGAGAAAGCCGGCTTCCCGCGTTTCAAGGGCAGGAAGCGCTTCCACTCCTTCACCTTCAAGGAGTATGGCAACGGCGCCATCCTGGACAACGGTGTCTTGGTCCTCGCCAAGATCGGGCGCATCCGTGTCCATTGGTCACGCCCCATCGAGGGCACGCCCAAGACGGTCACGCTCTCCAAAGAAGCCGACAGGTGGTATGTGGCGATCTCGTGCGCCGACGCGCCGGCGCATCCGCTGCCGCCCACGGGGCAAGAGACAGCGATAGACCTGGGCTTGGAGTCGTTTGCCACGCGTGCCGATGGCGAGCACATCAGCACCCCGGCCTACTACCGCAAAGCCCATGCCTATCTGCGGCGTTGCCAGCGGCGGGTGGCCCGGCGCACGAAGGGGAGCCACCGCCGGCACAAAGCCGTACAATTGCTGGCCAAGGCGCATCAGCACATCGCCCGGCAGCGGCGCGACTTCCATCACAAAGAAGCCCGCAAGCTGGTACAGCAGTACGACGTGATCTACCATGAAGACCTGCGGGTAGCCAACATGGTGCAGAACCACTCCCTCGCCAAGAGCATCTCCGATGCTGGGTGGAGCGCGTTCCTGGCCATTCTCACTTTCAAGGCTGCGAGCGCCAGGAAGCGAGTACAAGCGGTCAACCCCGCGTTCACCAGCCAAGCCTGTTCAGGCTGCGGTGTCATCGTCTCGAAAGGGCTCTCGGTCCGCTGGCACACCTGCCCAGAATGCGGGACCAGTCTCCATCGGGACCAGAACGCCGCCTTGAATATCCTGCGGCTGGGGCAAGCGATGCAGTAGGCGGGGATACCGCCTTCAGGCGTCAACGTAGTCCGTTGGGACATGCGTAGCCTGAGAACCCATGGGGCTTTAGCCCCCGTGGAGTGTCAGTCGTTTTGGTTTCTGGTGCTCGATTATCGCTGGCGTCATCGTGGCTGCCCTCATTCTAGGGGCGGCGTCTCTCGCACTATTTGGTGGGACACCGGCGCAGTGGCTGATTATTTTTCTCGCCGCAGGGCCGCTGGTCGCCGTCCTGCTTGCCAACGCGGGAACTGGGCTGAACTACTACGGCATCTGGCGCGTGGTGCGTGGCCTGGACGATTACAGCGCGCGTGATGACGCCCTCACGCAGGGGGGAGGCGCGATAGGTAACCTGCAAGGCGCTCCAGCCGCGCTGGGCTGCGGATCGGTTTTTAGCATCGGTATTCTTGCCGGGTCGCTGATTATAGCGGCGCTCAGCTATCTTCCTGAGCCGCTGCCGCACATCGGCGCCGGGCTGCCCAGCGGGTCTCCGACCCAAACCCCGCTCGTCGCCCAGCCAACACCGACTCCCTTCCCTACGCCCACCACAGCGCCCAGCCCCACGGCGACTCAACTGCCAACCGCAACACCAAGCCCAACGCCGATCACATTCGCCATTATCGGCGCAAACGCCTCTAGCCCGGACGGTTTCTCTGGCCTGTGCTCGGCGACCAGACCTTTCTCGATCAACGGCGTGATAAACGCGCCGCCAGGCACGCCGGGTGGGAACGTCACCTATCGCTGGGCGCGTAGCGATGGCTCCTTCAGTTCATCACAGACCATCGCCTTCACAGCTGGACAAACCTCACGTGACGTGGCGGACTCCTGGTCGCTTCAGGCGGCGCAAGGAACTGGCGCGAAGTACACCGATCAGATCCAGGTCAGCGCGCCGAACGCGTGGTTCTCGACACTAGCGGCGTTTACCTTCGGCTGCGACTTCGTCGCCCAGAGCGCGATGGCGTCTGTGGCGCCGACAGATCCTAATTGCGACGACAATCAAGTAGTCGCCACAGGCGTCATCACCTTCAGTCCCAGCCCAGGGGGAACGGTGGCCTATTACTGGCTGCGCGATGGCGAACTACAGCAGCCGACGCAGACAATCACCGTAAAGCCTGGAGCCACCAGCGTCACGGTAACCGATTTCTGGACTTTCCCACCTTTTCCGTTTTTTGGAGACAACACCGACGTCGTAAAGGTCACCGCTCCCAATGCCATCACCTCGAATCAAGCGACATACTTTTATCACTGCGGCGGATGATGTGTACGTAGGTAGTCTACGCTTCACCCGATCGCAATTGTGGGCCGTCCGAAATAGAAAAGGCGCTGGCGGTCAACCTGCCAGCGTCCCGAAATCCTGCGTCCAGTAGGTGTGCGCGGTGATCTTGCCCGGATCGTTGGCGAGATAATAATAGCCGACGCCGATGTCATGCAGCCCGCAATTGAGGATATTCTTGCGGTGCGCATCGTTGGGCGGCGTCTCGAAGAACCAGGCGTCCACCACCTGCTCCGGCGAGGTTGCGCCCCACGCGATGTTCTCAGCCACCATCCGATAGTTGTACCCGGCCACCTTGATGCGATCCCACGGACTGGTCCCATCGACGCTGTTGTGGCCCACATAGTCCTGCAGCGCCATCTCCTGGCTATGTCCCTGCGCCGTGCCCATCAGGATCGCGTTCGGTGTCAGCGCCGGGCAGCCAGTGGCGACGCGGTAGGAGTTGGTGCGCGTGATCACGCGCGCGACGAAGTCGCCCCGTGGCGTCGCGGTGGCGGCGACGGATGGCGCTTTGGTCGGAGCGACGGTCGCCGTCGTCTGTTGAGTGGAAAGAGTACCCCTTGGCGCGCCAGTCGCGCTGCGCGGTGAGACGGCGTTTGCTCTGGTCTGGGGGCTGGACTGCGCCGAAGCGTAGATCACCAGCGCCTCGGCAGTTAGCAAGACCAGTGCGACCACACACCCGATTGCTATGAAGCGACGCACACCACAGGCCTCCCTGTTGACGAGCGCATGGCGCGCGCTCTTCGTGCGCAGAATGGCTGCCCCAGAAGCGGCCTATGCCCACCGTCCACGATGATCTCGCGCTGGAAGCGCTACGCGCCTACGAGATGCGCGCGCCAAGTCTGACGTTTCTCGGACACAACGACAGTATCACCTATCTTGTCGCGGAGGTGACCAGCAGTACCTTCTGCGCATGCATTTCCATGTGAGCGCGGCATTCGCGGGCGAGCGACAAAGTCTGCGCGCTGGTGAGTCGCCTGGGAGCGTTGAACGTGAGCGCCTTCCTGACGCAGGACGCCGAGCGGCGCGCCTGGCTGGCCGAGCGCGTCCCACACTTTGCACACTACGAGTACCGCCGCTCCTCATGTCTCGCGTGCCAGCAGGTGTGAGCTTGATCACAGTCTGGCGGGAACCAGCCTCAGCTCATGCCCGTCTGCTCCAGGCGGACATGATGGACATGACGACAAGGAGCGGCGTGATGAAGATGAGTACGCGCATGGCGATCATACTCGCCGCATGCGTCGTGGCGCTAGGCGCCTGTAGCGGTTTGACGCCACCGGCGCGCGCGACATGGGCGCCAGGATCGGTCGCTGGCGCGATCACAACGCGCAGCGCCTCAGCCCAGAACGCGTATGGCGCGAGCAGCTATCAGCTAACTGTGACGGCGCGTTGCCATGCCGACGAGCAGCTCGTGGGCGGTGGGTTCGAGGCCAGCGACGTCTTCGAGTACGCGGTGTTTCTGCGCGCCAGCTATCCAGCCAACAACGCATGGACGGTGAAAACCGACTCAATCTCACATTACGCGCTCGCCGTCTTCGCCTACTGCCTGCGCGGCGAGCCGTCGCTGGAAACCGGGATTGTCTCCGGTGAAGAGTGCCCCGCTGGCGCCGCACTGTTGAGCCATGGGATGACTGATCAGGGGACCGTTACCCTCTGCGCCGAGCGGCATGTCGCCTCGGTCTCCCGCGCGACGACACCGTTCACCCTGAACGCCACGACGACTGGCTATCAGCCACAGAGCGCAATTGTCGCATGCCCGGCGGGCGCGATCGCGCTCGACGGCGGCGCGACGGTCGGTTTGGCGCTCGTCAGCAAGGCGGGAGATGGGTTCACGCGTTGGGAGGTCGTCGCCGGTGGAGACGGCGCCGGCGCCGTCTACGCGAATTGCATCACGTTTGTGTAACCAGAACCTGCTGCTTCCAGACAACCAGCAGTATCCGGTTCACAACCGCCGCTATCAGCAAGACCCAGGCGAGCGTCGTCTGACCAGTCGCATAGAGCGCGATGGCCGCGGCGCCAAACACTGCCATCGCGAGCAGCGTACGCCAGAATGGGGTGACTGGAAAACGTGCGCGCGGCGCCACAAAAAGTCCCCAGATTACGGCGACGACGAGCGGCGCTCCAATCGCCAGCGCGATCTTCGCCAGTGCGCCCTGTCCCGTGTGGTAGCCCCACCAGGCGAATGCGGCCAGCGCGCATAGCTCCAGCAGAAAGGCCAGCGCCAGGTTGGCCATCTTGAGCGCGTTCATTCGGGCCTCCTATTTCACGCCGCCGATCAGAACAACTGTGCTACGCTGGCGGAGTACGGTCGTCGCACAGGCAGACAAAGCAGACAAAGCAGACAAAGCATACAAGAGCGAGGATACCGTATGAACGAGATGCGCGACTATAATGCGCGACTCATCGCCGAGTACCGCGCCAACGGCGGCAAACTCAGCGGCCAACTTGCCAACAGTCAAATCCTCTTACTCACCACCACCGGCGCGAAGACTGGTCAGGAGCGCGTAACGCCGATGGGCTACCGCATGGATGGCGACCGGATCGTTGTCATCGCCGCCAACGCGGGCGCGCATCAGCACCCAGACTGGTACTTCAACCTGCTCGCTCACCCGCGGGTTACAGTTGAGGTGGGCGCGGAGCGCTTCCCAGCGCGCGCTATCATCGCCGACGCCGCCGAGCGCGAGCGGCTGATTGCGGCGAATGTCGTGCCATACTTCCCCGCCCAGCAGGAGAAGACCAGCCGCGAGATTCCCTTCGTGATCCTGGAGCGCGCCACGGAAGCTGGCAGCTAGGGCGATTGTCCCATCAGCCAATGGCGCCAGCGTCATTCAGAGTCGAACCACACCACCAGGCGGACATACTCTCCGCCATAGCGCGAGGCCAGCGCCTCCATGATGGCGAAGATGATGCGCCAGCCAGGAGTCGCCGCTTGCTCACGCGTGAGCGGCTGCTCATCAGGAGGATAGACCCGCGCGCCGCGTTCTTGCCAGTCTACCTGCTCGATCTCACTCCACAGTATCCACGAAGGATTGCAGTTGAGCGGTTCCTGGCGATTCTTCACCGTGAGCGAGGCGTCCCGTGGGATTCTGCGATTCGCCGCCAGCGGGATGAACTCAGCGGCATTGCGCACGCCGAAGAAGCTGCCAAAGAGTCCATATGCCCGATCGGCCAAGTGCTTGACCTCGGCGAAGTCCTCCCACTCGCCATGTCCATTGAAGCTGAAATCCACCTCGATCCAGCCCTCGATATCCACGCCTATCGCGCGCTCCTCCCAATGGTCACTTCTCGAAGTTGGAGAAGAGGTTGTTGAGCGACTCGGCCAGGGTAGGATGGGCAAGGACAGCGTCGCGCAGCGTCGTATAGGGGACGCGCCCCAGCATGGCGATCTCGATCATCGCCATCACCTCGCCGCCCTCGACGCCCAGGATCGCGCAGCCGAGGATCCGCCCGCTCTCGGCGTCGACCACGGCCTTCATAAAGCCGCGCGTCTCGTCTATCTCATCGGCGCGGGCGACATAGCTCATCGGCATCTTCGCCACTTTGATATTTCTACCCGACGCGCGCGCCTGCTCCTCGCTCAGCCCGACACGCCCCAGTTGCGGGTCGATAAACACTGTATAAGGCACGGGGCGGTCATGGATCGTCCGCGAGCCGCCCTCCAGCAGGTTGGCGCGGATGATACGGAAGTCATCGTAGGAGATGTGTGTGAACGCCGGGCCACCCTTGACGTCCCCCAGCGCCCAGACGCCCGGCGCGCTCGTCTCCAGGCGCGCGTTGACGGCGATGAAGCCGCCCATCTCGGTGCGCACTCCCCCCGCCTCCAGGTTGAGCGACTCGGTGTTGGGCGAGCGGCCCGCCGCCGCGAGGATGTGCGAGCCTGTGATGACGCGCTCGCGGTTTTGCGTCTTGACCGTCACGTCATAGCTCGCGCCGTGCGCCGCGACACGTGTAGGTGAGCTTTCCAGCAACACCTCAATGCCATCCTCACGCAGGATCGCGGCTACCTCATGGGCGACATCGGCGTCCTCGCGCGTGAGCAGCCGCGCGCCGCGCTGGATGATCGTCACTCGCGCGCCGAAGCGACGGAACATCTGGCCGAACTCCAGCCCCACATAGCCACCCCCGACCACGATCAGATGGTCCGGCACGGTATCGAGCTCCATGATCGTGGTCGAGTTCAGCGTGCGCGCCGGGTCGAGTCCGTCAATGGCCGGGATGCTTGGCCGCGCGCCAGTGTTTATGAAGATGCGCTCGGCGGATAGCTCGCGCTCAGCGCCATCATTCAGGCGAACACGCATGATCTTTGGCCAGGTGAACGACGCCTCGCCGAAAAGCACATCAAGGTTGGGAACACCAAAGACCTGCCGCTCGCTGCTAGCGCGAAAGCTGGCGACGATGTCACGCTTTCGCTGTCGCACTCGCTCCATATCCACCGTGACTGGGCCGGTCCGCACGCCATAGTCGGCGGCGCGGCGGGCGAGATAAGCGACGCGGGCGCTGGCGACCATCGTCTTGGTAGGCGTGCAGCCCTCGTTGATGCAGGTCCCGCCGATGTGCTCGCGCTCGACGAGCGCGGTGCGGTATCCGGCATTCGCCAACGCGGTGGAGAGCGGCCCACCGCCCTGGCCGGAACCGATCACGAGGCAATCATAGGGTTCCACGGTCACAGCATGGTCCTTTCGCAAGAAGGCGCGGTGTCATGTGAGTCACTGACCCGATTGAGCGTGCCATTGGTCGAGCAGCTGGCCCATCTGCGCGGTGTGCTCGTCGTAGTGGTCGGTGAGCCAGCCGAGGATATCCTGCGCCGAGGTGGGATATGGGTCGGCGCTGCCGGGATAGATCACTGGCCCCTGGCGGGTGAAGGTCGCGGTGTCGAGCGCGGAGAAGCGCTCCACCACGCGTTGGTGCGCGGCGGCCAGATCGCGCAGCATCCCCGAACGTTCGGCGCCAGTGGGTCGTGTCGCGACGCTATGCGCGTGGCGCTCGGCCTCCCAGGCTAGAGCGGCGGGGTCGCCCGCTCGATCCACCAGTCCAAAGCCGCCCGCTGTGATTTGGTCGAAGACAGTCATGTAACGCGTGATAGGATCGAGCATATGGATCGGGAGGACGCCGATGGCGTACTCATCGCCGGGCGGGACGAAGGGCAGCGCCTCGTCCGGCGCCTGGGCGAAGGCGACGAGAAAGCGGTCGCGCGCCTCGTCGAACGTCGTCAGTTGCTGGGTCACGTTCGCGCTGGAATCGGTCGAGCCGCTCATCGGTATCTCCCCCTGCCGCTGACGCTGGCCAAAAGAGAATGGTGGCCAGTCGCCTGACCACCATTGTATCGTTTCAGGTCATGTCGCTGCTTGCGCGACGCGACTTCATGAGGATCAGAGCAGACCCTTATCCTTCAGGTACTGTTGCGCAACCTCGTGGACGGTCTTGTTGTCCAGGCTAACCTGCTTGATCAGCGCCACCTGGTCCGCCGTCGTCAGCTTCGAGGCCAGCGGGTTGAGCGTGTCTTTCACCGCCGACGACTGGGAGAGCACTTGGTTGCGAACGACGGGGGCCGGGTTGTAGTTGGGGAAGACGCCCTTCGGGTCGGTCAGCACGACGAAGTTGTTGGTGACGATGCCCGGATCGGTGGTGTAGCACACCATCAGATCCACGTCGCCCTTATTGACCGCCGCGAATGAGAGCTGCTCGTCCAGCGTGACCACCTCTTTGAAGGTGACACTATACCCGCTCTTGACTGGATTCACCGCTGCGTCGACGCCGTCCTTCTGGCTGGCGATCTTCAGTTTGTCGTTCTGCGCAGCGAGGTCGGCGTTGGACTTGAGGTTGTACTTGGTGGCGTTGCCCTGCGAGGTGCAGATAGCATAGCTATCGTTCAGGTTGAACGCCGCATCCAGCCAGGTCAGGTTCAGGTTCTTCGAGTAGTAGTCCTTCACCTCATTGTAGGCCGCGTGCGCGTCCTGCGTGTTCTCCAGTTTGTAGCTGCTGATCGCCGTACCCGTGAATTCGGGATAGAGGTCAACCGTCCCGTTGGCGATGGCGGACTGCATGAAGGGGGTGTCACCCGCACCCAGATGGCGGTTCACGGTGTAGCCCGCGTTCTCCAGCAGCAGTGCGTACATCTCGCCAAGCAGTCGCCCGTCAGCGTCCTTCTTGCTGCCGACGTTCACGGTCACGCCAGACCCCGGTTTACCAGCGCCGCTGCCACCTCCGCCGCAGCCCGCCATCGTCAGAACTGACATCAACACCACGACACCCAGGAGCTTCGCGAAGTTCGCGTTCGAGAACAAGCGCATACATCTCTCCTCTTGGGTCGCATCGGCGGCCCACCCATTACATGTTCGTTGATTCCTCGCTGCCGCGTCGCGAGGGGGCGCTCATGGGACGTATTCCCAATGAGCAGTGATCCTTTCCATGGGACCCACGCGTGGCTCTCCTCAAGCCCAACGTGTTCAGGCGGCTTGCGGTTCCTCGACGCGCGCCTCTTCCTCCTGGCTTGCGCTCTCGGCGGGTAGATCGGCGCGCACGCCGGCTGGCGTGACTGCGCGTTGCAGCGCCGCCAGGCCAAACTCAGTAGCCAGCGCCAGCAGTGCGACACTCGTCGCGCCGACCAGCAGTTCGGTGGGGTCGGCGAGGTTGCTGATGCCAGCCAGGATGTACTCGCCATATCCGCCCGCGCCGATGATCGCGGCGAGAGGAGATGTGGCGACTATCTGCACTGCGGCGGTTCGCACACCCGCTGCGAGAACAGGCAACATGAGGGGAATCTGGATGCGCGCGAGGATCTGACGCTGGGTCATGCCCATGCCGCGCGCCGCGTCCACGACCGCCGGATCAATGCTCCGGATACCCTCGATGGTGTTGAGCAGGATCGGTGGGATGCCCAGAAGCGTCAGCGCGATGACTGCCGGCGTGAAGCCAATACCGATGATCGGTACCATGATGACCAGCAGGACGAGGACCGGGATCGCGCGCCCCAGCCCGCTAAGGGTAGAGGCGATGAACGCTCCCACCGGGCGGCGCGCCACAAGTATGCCGATGGGAATGGCGATCAGCATTGAAAACAGGATCGGCGTGATGCAGATCAGCAACGTCTGCCGCGTGCGAAATGCAAACTGATTCGCAGGGTCCTGGATGAAGCGCAGCATTTCCTGAAGTTGATTGATCACGCCGCGCCTCCTTTCACTCCCCTACTACGAGGTAGTTGCACCGTTATCAGCTGCATGGTGGACCTCACGCCAGCGCTACCTGTCCGCCACGATTCAGCAACCGCTGCACGCCGAGCAGGAGCAGGTCGACCGTGATCGCCAGCGCCGTGATGAGGATCGCCCCGGCGACGATCTCGCTGTTGCGGCCCAGATAGATACCGTCGTAGATCAGCGTGCCTAGATCCTGCGTGCCGACGTATGGCCCCAGCGTTGCGATGCCAATCGTCGTGACGGCGACGACGCGGATGCCCGCGACGATGATCGGCAGCGCCAGCGACAACACGACACGCCGCTGCAACTGGACGCGAGTCATACCCATCGCGCGCCCCACCTCGACCAGCGTGGGATCCACCGCGCGGACCGCGGCGACGATGTTGCGGATCAAGACAACCTGCGCGTAGGCGACCAGCGGGACAAGGATCGTGGCCAGTGTAAAGCCGGTGATGCGGATCATGTAAGCCAGGAACGCGAAGCTCGGGATCGTGTAGAGGATGCTGGCGGCAGTCTGCACTGGCAGATTGAGTCGGGTGTAGCGTACCACCAGAAAGGCGATGGGAAACGCGATAAGCAGGCCGATCAGGAGCGTCAGGCCGGTGATGTAGAGATGATCCAGGAAGAGATAGGGAATACTGCTGGGATCCGTCAGATCCCAGTTCGCAGGCCGAAGCAGAAATTCCATGCCGCGTCTCTCCCCAGTCGCCGCTCACGTGGCCGCCCTCAGGCCCGGCTTGCCGCGCTCTCTACACCAATGGTACCGTCTGCGCCGGAACGCTCCTTGCGGATCACCCGCGCGATGCTGGCGAGCGTCACCTGCCCGATGGGCGTGCCGTCGCGCACGACGATAAGTTCGTTGGCGCCCGATTGTACCAACTTGAGCAGCGCTGGAAGCAGCATCGCCTCCGCACCGATCTGCGCCTCGCCCTGCGGGTTCGTGAGCGACTCCAGCGCGGTCGTCACCGGCACAAACTGGAAGTGGCGCAACACATTGTCGGCCCCAACCAACTCACGCACGAAGTCGTTGACCGGCGAGATCAGCAACTCCATCGGCTTGCCGATCTGGATGACATGTCCTTCCGAGAGGACGACGACCTGATCGCCCAGTTTGAACGCCTCGTCCACATCATGAGTGACGAAGAGGATCGTCTTTTTCACGCCGGTCTGGATGCGCAGCAACTCCTCCTGCATGCGTGCGCGCGTGATCGCGTCGAGCGCGCCGAACGGCTCATCCATCAACAGCACAGTAGGATCCGCGGCGAGCGCGCGCGCCAGGCCCACCCGCTGCTGCTGTCCGCCGCTGAGCTGGCGCGGGTAGCGCGAACGGAACTCGGCTGGCGGCAGACCAACCAGTTCGAGCAACTCATTCACGCGACCCTCGGTCTCTTTCGCGCTCTCGCCCATGATCGAGGGCACGACACGCACGTTCTCCTCGATGGTGAGATGTGGGAAGAGGCCAACCTGCTGGATCACGTACCCGATGCTGCGGCGTAGCTCGATGGGGTCGCGCGCGGTGTTCGGCTGCCCGTCGATCAGAATGGAGCCAGAGGTCGGGTCGATCAGGCGGTTGACCATGCGCAGGAGCGTCGTCTTGCCGGAGCCAGAGGTTCCCACCAGCATACAGACTGCCCCGGAGGGCACCATGAAGCTGACATGCTCGACGGCGCCTTTCGCTGCTCCTGGATAGGTTTTCGTGACATCGACGAATTCGATGGTGGCCACTACATCTGTCCTTCATCAACATTTGGCGTGGAGACCCGGCGGTCACGCCTGGGGAGGAAGCGCCGCTCCTTTCGTGTAGGCATAGCCGTCTCCCCG
>Ga0070706_100002762_pt1 | contig 17556 bp, 14 predicted proteins | sample KBSK5501metaG_FD_65476 | JGI IMG/M metagenome (GOLD analysis project Ga0070706, IMG submission 65476) | Corn, switchgrass and miscanthus rhizosphere microbial communities from Kellogg Biological Station, Michigan, USA - KBS K5-50-1 metaG | ecosystem: Host-associated > Plants > Roots >... | reverse complement strand
GCGACGAGGTCGGCGACCTGGTTGCGCTCGCAGCCGAGGCCGACGATCAGCACGCCGGCCAGGTTCGGATGCCGCGCATAGCCCGCGATCGTGCGGCGCAGCAGATCGAAGTGCTCGCTCGGCGAGGACATGCCGCAGCCGCTGGTCTGCGCGAAGGCGGCCACGCCGTCGACGTTCGGAAACGCCGCGAGCCGCTCGGGCGTGAAGTGCGCGGCGATGCGGTTGATGACCGTCGCCGAGCAGTTCACCGAGCTGAGGATGCCGATGAAGTTGCGTGTCGCGACACGGCCGTCCGGCCGCACGTAGCCCATGAAGCTCGCGCGCTCGGCCTCGGGCACGTAGGCGACCGGCTTCACGTCCAGGCCGAAGCCGGGGTCGCGGTACTCGTCGATCAGCGCCAGGTTGTGGCCATGCACGTGCTCGCCGGCCTCGATGTCGCGCGCCGCGGCGCCGATCACGACGTTGTACTTCAGCACGCGCTCGCCGGCGGCGATGCGCCGCGCGGCGATCTTGTGGCCGGCCGGCAGTTGCGCCTTGGTGCGCAGCCCGAACTCGGGCAGTTCCTGGCCCAGCGCGAGCGGGTGGCGCACCACCAGCACGTTGTCGTTGGCATGCAGGCGGATCAGCGGCGAGGCGGCGGGCACGTCAGCCCTTCGCCATCAGCTCGCGCAGCTTCAGGCGCTCGATCAACTGGGTCTCCTTGCGGTAGACGGCGGCGACGTACTTCTCGTAGTCCGGGCCGTCGAGGTACATCAGGGGTGCGTCGATCCTGCCGCAGGCGGCGGCGAACTCGGTGCTCGCCGCGGCGCCCTTGAAGGCCTCGCGCAGCCGCTTCTCGATCGCCGGCTCCAGGCCCTTGGGCGCGCCGACGCCGTTCGGCGCGTCGACGACGACATCGAAGCCCTGGTCCTTCAGCGTCGGCACCTCGGGGAACTCCTGCGTGCGCTTGTCGCCCCAGGTCGCCAGCAGGCGCAGCTTGCCGGACTTCACATGCGGCGCCCACGAGCTCGAATCGGCCAGCGCATCGATCTGGCCGCCGAGCAGGTCCTGCAGCGCCGGCGCGCCGCCCTTGTACGGGATGTGGTTGAGCTGGATGCCGGCGGCCAGCGCGAACTCTTCCATGCCCACGTGCGTGGCGCCGCCGATCCCCGCGCTGCCGTACGTGAGCTTGCCCGGCGCGGCCTTCGCGGCGGCGACGAAGTCCTTCAGCGTCTGGTACTGCGAATCGCTGCGCACCGCGACGCCGAAGGTCTGGCCGGAGGTCCGCGCCAGATAGGTCAAGTCCTTCAGAGGGTCCAGCTGCACCGTGCCGAGCTGCGCGAAGCGCGCGACCGAAATCGGGATCTGGCCGATCGTGTAGCCGTCGGGCTTCGCGCTGGCCAGCGCCTTCAGGCCCAGCATGCCGGAAGCGCCGGCGCGGTTCTCGACGACGATCGTCTGCCCCAGCCCCTTGGCCGCGGCGCTGCACAGCGCGCGCATCGTGATGTCGGCCGTGCCGCCGGCCGGCCACGGGCAGAAAAATGTGATCGGGCGCTCGGGGTAGGCCGCGGCGCGTGCCAGCGGCGATGTGCTCCCGATGGCGGCTCCCAGCGTGCCGAGGACGAAATGGCGGCGTCGAATGCGCATGGACTTGTCTCCTGGAATTTTTTTGAGGACGTACCGGCCCGATTCTGCTGGGACCCTCCATTGCCAACCAATGAAGAAGTCGACATGCTTCATCACCTATCCTTCATGTAGCCTTCATGCAGCCTGGAAAATCTGGAAAAGCCGGATGAGCGACATCGACCGCGTCGTACGTTCCAACCTCAAGCTCAAGCACCTGCAGCTCATCGTCGCGCTCGACGAGTTCCGCCACCTCGGCCGCTCGGCGGAGTTCCTGTCGCTGACGCAGCCCGCGGTGAGCAAGTCGCTGGCCGAGATCGAGAGGATGTTCGGGCTCGATCTCTTCGTCCGCTCGACGCGCGGCACCGAGCCGACCGCCTACGGCGAGAAGGTCGCGCGGTTCGCGCGCTCGGTGCTGGCCGACTTCGACCGCACGCGCGACGACATCGCGATGGTCGCGAGCGGCGGCGCGGGGCGCATCCGCGTCGGCGCGATGGTGGTCGCGACGACCAGCCTCCTCGCCGGCGCCGTGGAGCAATTGAAAAAGCAGTCGCCGCACACGACCGTCTCGGTCGAGGAAGGCGACCTCACCCGGCTGCTGCCGCGCCTGCGCGTCGGCGAGCTGGACTTCATCGTCGGCCGGCTCGAGCCCGGCTACGCCGCGCCGGACCTGGAGACCGAGGCGCTGTACACCGAGCCCATGTGCGTCGTCGTGGCGCCCGACCATGCGCTCGCGCGGCTGCGCAAACCGGCGTGGGCCGACCTCGCGGTGCATCCGTGGGTCGTGCCGCCGGCCTGGGCCTCGTCACGCGTCAAGCTGAACCAGGTGTTCTACAAGCACGGCCTGCAGCCGCCGCCGGACATCATCGAGACCGCGTCGTTCCTGGTCACGCTGACCTTCCTGCGGCAGCGCCGCTGCGTGGGCTTCGTCGCCCGCGATGTCGCCCGCTTTCTCGCATCCGAGCGCCTGGCCCGCGCGTTGCCGCTGGAAGTGCCGATCGAGCTGCCGCCGGTCGGCCTGATCATGCTGCGGGGCGGCTTGCGCACGCCTGCGGGTGCGCGCCTCGTCGACGCGATCCGGTCGGTCGCCCGCCGCGTCAGCTCCGCGCAGCCGCGCCCTCGCGCCGCGTGAGCTCGAGCACACGAAACGCCGGCCGGTCGGGGAACGAGCGCTGCAGCAACGGCTTCGCGACGTTGTAGACCGGCGTGCCGTTGACCGTCCGGCCCTCGAGGCTGCCGCGATGCGCGTGGCCATGAAAGACCGCGGTGGCCGGGTAGCGGATCAGCGGTTCTTCGAGACGGCTGCTGCCGAGGAAGCACGAGATCTCGAGCGGCTCGCCCTGGATGGTCGCGACGATGGGCGCGTAGTGCAGCAGCACGACGCGCTCGGGCGTGCGCAACTTCGCGAGAGCCGACTCGAGCCGGTGCGCTTCCTTCACGGCCTCGGCGACGAACGCCTTGATCGTGTTCTCGCCCCACGGCCCGAGTGCGTATCGGCCGAAGCCGCCCGGGAACCCCTTGGCGCCGGCGATTCCGACGCCCTGGATCTCGCAGGCCTCGCCATCGAGCAGATGCGCGCCGGTGGCCGCCAGCAGGCGGCGCACCTCGTCCTGATGGCCCGACTCGAAGTCGTGGTTGCCGAGCACGCCGACCACGGGAATCGTGATCGTCGCCAGCGCCTCGGCCAGCACATGGGCCTCTTCGGGCAGGCCGTAGTCGGTCAGGTCGCCGCACAGCAGCAGTGCATCGGCCGCTTCGGCCGCCGAGGCGAACAGGTGGCGCAACTCGGCACCGGAGTTCAGCGTGCAATGCAGGTCGCCGACCGCGGCCAGCCGCAAGGGTTTTGGAGATGCCATCGAACGCTCCAGTCGTTGTGATGTTGAGGTGGACGTGCCGGTGCTGGCATCCGGCTTGCCCGCCATGGGTTCTTCGCAGCGCCGCCGCACATCCATGGCCACCCCGCCCACCCCGCCCAGCGGCGTTGTTGTTGCGGCGCACGATCGTTATCGCGCGGTGCTGGCGTGCCTGGTCGCCGCGAATGTGCCCATCCTGATCGGCGGCGGCTACGCCTACGGCTGCTACACCGGCATCGACCGCGTCACGAACGATCTCGATCTCTTCATCCGGCGCGATGACTACGAGCGCCTGCGCCGAGCCTTGCTGGCGGCGGGCTATCGCAGCGAGCTGACCTACTCGCACTGGCTCGCGAAGGTCCGTCTCGGCGGGCCGGTGGTCGACATCATCTTCAGCTCCGGCAATGGCCTGTCACCGGTCGACGACGAATGGTTCGAGCATGCCGTCGATGCCGAGGTGCTGGGCCTGCCGGTCGCCATCACCCCGGTCGAGGAGATGATCGCCTCCAAGGCATTCGTGATGGAGCGCGAGCGCTTCGACGGCGGCGATATCGCGCACCTCGTGCGCTACCAGGCCGCGACGATGGACTGGCAGCGCCTGCTGCGCCGCTTCGGCCCGCATTGGCGCGTGCTGCTGGCGCACCTGACGCTGTTCGGCTACGTCTACCCGGCCGAGCGCAATCGAATCCCGGCCTGGGTGCTGGACACGCTGATCGGCCATCTGCAGCTGGAGGCGCAGACGGTACCGCCGGACACCCGCGTGTGCGCGGGCACCCTGCTCTCGCGCCAGCAGTACCTCGACGACATCCGGCGCTGCGGCGGCATCGACGCACGCCTGCCCCCGCATGGGCACATGAGCCCTGCCGAGATCGGGCGGTGGACCGATGCGATCGGCGCAGTCGACAGCTGACACGGGTTCGGTCGCACGGCGGCCGGTAGGAATTGCCGCAAAGACCGGCTCGACAGGCGTGGGCCGGCACCTCGATTGCCGCCCGTGGCATCCACGGAGTCATTTGTTGCTGTTGTTGTCGCGCTCGCCAAGCTCCCCGTCTCGCGCAAGATGATGCACCTCGTCGTATCGCCACATCTGGACGACGCCGTTCTCGGTGCCGGCCAGTGGCTTTCGGTGCACCCGGGCGCGGTGGTGCTGACCGTGTTCGCCGGCATACCGCGCGCGGCCGACATGCTGACCTCATGGGATCGCCGTTCCGGCTTTGCGAATGCGGCCGAGGCAGTCGCCACGCGTCAGGCCGAAGACCGCGCCGCGCTCTCGGTGCTCGGGGCCGAGCCGCTGTGGCTCGATCACGTCGACGACCAGTACGGTGAGCCTAGCCGGCTCGAGACGCTGGTGGCGAGCCTGCAGACGGTGCTGCGCCGCCTGGCGCCGACGAACATCCTGATGCCGCTCGGGCTGTTCCACCATGACCACGTGCTGGCCCAGCGCGCTTGTCTGCAGGCCGCACACGCCGAAGGCGCGGTCACGCTGCGCGCCTACGAGGACGCGATCTACCGGTCCTTGCCGGGCCGCCTGCAGGAGACCCTGGTGCGCCTCGCGCACGACGGGGTGCGAGCCACGCCGGCCGCCGAGCAGCCGAGCAACGGCGTGACGGCGAAGGCACGTGCCCTGGCCGCCTACGCCAGCCAGCGGCGCGCCTTCGACGGCACTCGGTGGAACGATGCACTGCGGCCCGAGCGCTATTGGAAGCTCGAGTGGCAGCGTGGCAACTGACGTACCCGTTGCACGAATTTCGGCAAATCATTCAAACCGGATGCAGCGCGCGAGGTCCATGCATCGTTTCGCGCAGTCGACACAGGCCGAAACATCCTCGCGCCATTGCCCCATCTGGTGCCAACATCGCCGCACATCGCGGCAACGCGTCGATCATGGCGCTTCATGAGCGGAACCGCAGCCCGAGGCTGCCTCCTCGATGGCGTCGCTCGGCCGCGCCGGCATGGTCGATGCAGCAGTGCCTGTCATGACGGCCCTGCGACTCGATACCCGCCAGCACCAGACCGCGACGCCCCGGCTGCAGCATGCGGTGCGCATGCTGCGGCTCTCGTCGCTCGAATATCTTCAGGAGCTCCGTGGCCTGTCGGCGAGCAATCCGTTCATCGAGGTCGACGAGGCCGATCCCGCCGCGGCACTGGCCGCGGCAGCGGCCGACGCGGTCGCGACACCGATCGAATGGCCGTCCGACGCCGACACATCGGGCGGCATCGCCGAGCAGCTGCACGAAGCCGATTCGAGCACCGGCCCGGAGGGTTCCTCCGAGTGGGAGTCGCCGATCGCGCCGCACGCCTCGTCGTCGAACGACCGCGGCCGCCCATCGGAGGGACTGGGCGCGCTGGAGGCCATGCCCGCGGCTGTCGAGCTGCGCCAGCACCTGCACGGCCAGGCGAACGTGCTCGCACTGAGCGAGCGTGATCGGGCGCTGGCGTACATCGTGATCGAGTCGCTGGACGACGATGGTTATCTGCGGCAGGACATGGCCGAGCTGGCGGACCTGTTGCCGCTCGCTCCGCCGGCCGATGCGACCGAGATCGGCACCGCGCTGAAGCTGGTGCAGGCCTTCGACCCCGCAGGCATCGGCGCACGCGGCATCGCCGAGTGCCTGCTGCTGCAGTTGCGCCACGGCATGAACGGCGGTGCCGACGTCGCGCTCGCCGAGCGCATCGTCACCGATCATTTGACGCGCCTGGCGCAGCACGACACAGCCGCGATCGCGCGTGCGCTGCACCGCGCGCCGGCGGACGTCGAGGCCGCCTGCGCGGCGATCCGCCGTCTCGACCCGCACCCGGGCTGGCGCTTCGGCAAGTCCCCCGCGCTGTACGTGACGCCCGATGTCATCGTGCGCCGGGTCAACGGTCAGTGGACGGTGCGGCTGAACACCGCGCTCGTGCCCAAGCTGCAGTTGAACCGCACCTACGCCGAGCTGTTCAGGCAACACCGCGACGCGCGCCACGGCGAGCTCGCGGCTCACCTGCAGGAGGCACGCTGGGCGGTGCGCAACGTCGAGCAGCGCTTCTCGACGATCCTTGCGGTGGCCGAGGCGATCGTCGCGCACCAGCGCCGCTTCCTCGAGTTCGGGCCGTTCGCGATGAAGCCGCTCGGGTTGCGCGTGGTTGCCGACGAGCTCGGCCTGCACGAGTCGACCGTGTGCCGCGTCACCAACAACAAGTTCCTGGCGACGCCGCAGGGCGTGTTCGAGCTGAAGCACTTCTTCTCGCGCGCGATGCCCACCACGAGCGGCGGGGCGTCGACCGGCACGGCGATCCGCGGCGTGATCGGCGAGCTGCTCGCGTCCGAAGATCCGGCGCATCCGCTGTCCGACGTCGAGATCGCGCAGCGCCTCGCGCGCCAGGGCTTGCGCATTGCGCGCCGCACCGTCACGAAGTATCGGCAGATGCTGCGGATTCCCGCCGTCGAGTTCCGTCGCCGCCGCGTCTCGGAGCAGGAGCAGGAGCTGGCGCCTCGGGAGGCTCGCCCTCGCCGTTCATCAACGGCAACGCAGCCGGCACGTACCCCTTGAGGCGGTTGTAGAGCGTCTTCAGGCTCACGCCCAGCGCCGCGGCCGCGGCCTCCTTGCGGCCGCCGTAGTGCTCGAGCGTGGCGAGCATGAGGCGGCGCTCGACCTCGGCCAGCGGCGTGCCGACCTCGACCTGCAGCACCGGTGCGGCGGCGTCCGCTGCGCGCGCCTCGAACGGCTGCGCGTCGTCGGGCAGGCAGGCGTCGACGACCACCGTGCTCTCGCCCGCCATCACGTAGGCGCGCTGCACGATGTTGCGCAGCTCGCGCACGTTGCCGGGCCAGCGGTACGACGCGAGGTGCCCGACTGCATCACGCGAGAAGCGCTTGACCAGCCCTTCGCGGCGCGAGATCTCGTCGAGGAAGTGGGTCGCGAGCAGCACGATGTCGTCGCGGCGTTCGCGCAGCGGCGGCATGTGGATCGGGAACACGTTGAGCCGGTACAGCAAATCCTCGCGCAGCTTGCCGGCCTCGACGGCCTGCTGCGGGTCGCGGTTCGTGGCCGCGATCAGGCGCACGTCGGTCTCGAGCAGCTGCGTCGAGCCGACGCGCATGAAGGTCCCCGTCTCCAGCACGCGCAGCAGCTTGACCTGCAGGTCCGGCGGCATCTCGGTGATCTCGTCGAGGAACAGCGTGCCGCCGCTCGCGCGTTCGAAGAAGCCCAGGTGCTGGCGCTCGGCACCGGTGAAGCTGCCCTTCTCGTGCCCGAAGATCTCGCTCTCGATCAGGTTCGGCGAGATCGCACCGCAGTTGACCGCGAGGAACGGCCGCGCGCTGCGCCGGCTCAGCTCGTGCACGATGCGCGCCACGATCTCCTTGCCGCTGCCGCTCTCGCCGGTGACGAAGACGGTGACCGCCGTGCCCGCCACGCGCAGCACCTGCTCGTAGACGCGCCGCATCGCCGCCGAGCGGCCCCACAACTGCCCGAAATGCCCTTCGCGCTCCAGCATGCTCTGCAGCTTCACCGCGGCGGCGTTGCCCGGCTGTGCTGCCGAGCGGTGCATGCGCGCCAGCGCACTGCGCATCTGCTTCGCGTCCAGCGGCTTGATCAGGCAGTCGGTCGCGCGTGCGCGCAGCGCCTGCCATGAGGTTTCGGCGCTGTGGTCGCGCCCGGAGACGAGCACGATGTCGGCGTTCGACAGCGATTTCACGTCGTCGAAGAGCTGCAGGCCGTTGCCGTCCAGAAGCCCGAGGTCGAGCAGCACCAGATCCGGCGCCTGCAGCACCAGCTGCCGGCGCGCCTGCTCCCGCGACGCGGCCGTGGCCACGGTGAAGCCTTCGGTCGCGACCATGGCGGCTGCATGTTCGGCCGCATCCCGTTCGACATCGACGACCAGCGCATGGGGCATGAGGGAACTCCTTTCGTTGTTCGGTACCGCCGGTCCCCCAGACCGCACGCACCCGGCGACAGGATTGTTCTTTCGAGCGGTTGTATTGTCGGAGCAGCGCCTGCGCGGCGACGTGCGCGCCTTTCCCGATTCGGCGTGAGTCGTTTCCTACGCGCGCGATTTGGAAGTGGAAGGGACGGAAGGGCCGTGCGCAGCGCGCGGCGGCGGCGCGCGAGGAACGCGGATTGCTGTTTCGGATCGAATGCCGCAAAGAGACTCGCGCTCGGACTCGCGTTCGAACTCGCGTTCGAAACGGACCGACACAAACCCACGAATGAACAACACCTCGTTGCACGCCGCAACGCCGAGCAACGCTTCTGCTGCCATGGGCAACCTGCATCTGCTGGACGTGACGATGTTCTGGAACCTGAGCGGCGGCGTGCGCCGCTACATCGACGCCAAGCACCGCTGGGCCCTGCGCCACACCGCCTGGACGCACAGCGTCGCCACGCCGATGCGCGACGACGACGCGACCACCGTGCACGTGCCCGGCCTGCCGCTGCCCGGTAGTGGCGGTGCGTATCGCCTGCCGTGGCGACGCGACGCATCGGCCCGCTTGCTGCGCGACGCGCGGCCGGACCTGATCGAGGCAGCCGACCCGTATCGCCTCGCATGGGCGGCGCTCGATGCCTCCGACGCGCTCGACATTCCGCCCGTCGCGTTCTGCCACTCGAACCTCGAAGCCCTCGCGGCACAGGCCGTGGCTCCGCGATGGCGCCGCGCCGCGCGGCGTGCAGCGCGAGGCTACGCGCGGCACCTGTACCGCCAGTTCGAGCTCGTGCTGGCGCCGAGCCGTGCCATGGCGGCGCACCTGCGCGACTGGGGCGTTGCACGCGTCGTGCACCAGCCGCTCGGCGTCGACACCCAGACCTTCCATCCGCGCCGCGGCGACATGCGCTGGCGCGCGTCGCTCGGGCTGCCGGCCGACGCGCGGCTGCTCGTCTATGCCGGCCGCTTCGCGCCTGAGAAGAACCTCGAGCTGCTGAGCGCCGCGCTGCAGCGCCTGGGCGAGCCCTACTGGCTGTTCGCCGTCGGCTCGGGCCCGGTGCGGCCGCACGGCGAGCGTGTCATCACCGCGTCGGCCTTGCGCGATCCGACACTCCTCGCGACGGTGCTTGCGAGCAGCGATCTGTTCGTGCACGCCGGCGTACAGGAGACATTCGGCCTGGCCGCGCTCGAAGCGCTGGCCTGCGGACTGCCGCTCGTCGCATGCCGCGCCGAGGGGCTGGCCGAGCTGGTCGACGACTCGGTCGGCCGCGCGGTGGAGCGCCCGAGCGTCGAAGACTTCGCAGCCGCGATCGCCGACGTGTACGCCGCCGATCGCGAGTCGCTGGGCGCCGCCGCGCGCCGCCGCGCCGAAGCCGCCGACTGGGACCGCGTTCTGCCGAGCCTGGCAGACCACTACGCGCGCGTCCTCGGCAGCGCAGCGCGTTCGTGAAGAGCGACGCGATGCAGCTGCTGTGCGTGGTCGTGCATGACGTTGCGCCGTCGACGTGGCCGGCCTGCCGCCTCATCGTGGACCTGTTGGGCGAGATCGGCGAGTTCCCGGTCACGCTGCTGGCGGTGCCGCGCTATCACGGCGACAAGCGCAACCGCGCGTTCGAATCGTGGCTGCTGCAGCGCGCGGCGCGTGGCGACGAGGTCGCGCTGCACGGCTACACGCATGTCGACGACGGGGTTCCGCGCGGTTGGGTCGACACCCTGCGGCGCCGCCACTACACACGCGGCGAAGGCGAGTTCTGGGCCCTGCCCGCCGACGAGGCCGAGCGCCGTCTGGCGGCCGGCGCCGCGTGGCTGCAGTCGCTCGGCCTGCGGCCGACGGGCTTCATCGCACCGGCCTGGCTGCTCGGAGAAGGCGCTTGGCAAGCACTGCAGCGCGTGCCGTTCGGCTACACCTGCACGCTGCGGCGCTTTTATCTGCTGCCCGAATTGCTGAGCCTCGCGTGCCGCAGCCAGGTCTACAGCGCCGCAACGCCGACCCGCCGCGCGCTCTCGGTGCTGTGGAACGACACGCTGGTCGACGCGCAGCGCCGCGCCCCGGTCGTCCGGCTCGAACTGCACCCGGACGACGCGCGCCATCCGCGCATCCGCCGCTCGTGGCTGCGCGCCGCGAACCTGCAGTTGAGAGCACGGCACGCCTGCACGCTGCGCGCATTGGCCGACACCCTGCGCTCGGACCCACTGCCCACGAAGTAGTGCGTTGCTCCCTCTCCCAGGGCCATATCAGAACAACAAGACCAGCATCGCGCGCGCGGTGAGCCAGCCCAGTGCGGCGCCCACGAGCACGTCGCTCGGATAGTGCAGTCCGAGCATCACCCGCGACAGCGCGACGATTGCCGCGAACGGCCACAGGATCCAGCCCAACGCCGGGTAGTACGCCGTCAGCAGGATGCCGAACGACACCGCATGCATCGCATGCCCGCTCGGGAAGCTGTATTCGTCGAGCGAGCGTGCGCAGGCGCGGATGTCGGGGCAGTCGACGTACGGCCGCGGCCGTGCGAAGTGGCGCTTCAGGATCGTGTAGACGACGAGGTTCAACGCACCGAGCCCGAGCATGCGGATCGCGCAGGCAGTGCCCTGCGGGCCGCCGAGCCACGGCAGCATCAGCAGCGTCGTGTACCAGAGGATCCCGTCGGACATGAGGCTGACGCCGACCATCGCGCGCAGCAGCAGCGGCCGATCCGCCGCACGGTGGTGCAGCCGCTGCGACCACGAGCGGTCGCGTGCCGCCCAGCTACGCCGTGCGAGCGAGCGCCGTGTCGGCAAACTGGTGCGCATGGACCGTCTCGTACAGCTGCTGCTCGAAGCCGCGCAGCGCGCCGGCCCAGTCGGCACGCAACGCCGCCTGGCGTGCGGCGCGTCGCATGGTGCCCAAGGCGCCGAAGCGGCAGGCGAGCAGGCAGGCCGAGCGGATGAAGCCTGACTCGTCGCCCGGCGCGACCAGGCGGCCGTTCAGCCGATCGGCCACGTACTCGGACGCTGCCGCGCAATCGAATGCGACGACCGGCAAGCCGCTCGCGAGCGCTTCCAGCGTGACGTTGCCGAAGGTGTCGGTCAGGCTCGGAAAGAGAAAGACATCGGCGCTCGCATAGTGCGCAGCCAGCGCGGCTCCGGTCTGCGTGCCGACGAAGCGGGCCTCCGGATAGCGGCGCGCCAGCGATGCGCGCAGCGGACCGTCGCCGACGACCACCATGTGCGCGCGCGGCACGAAGCGGCGGACCATGCGGAACGCACGCAATGCGAGCTCGACGTTCTTCTCGGGCGCGAGCCGGCCGACGTGCAGCAGCACCGGCGCGCCGAGCGCGTTCCATTGCTCGCGCAAGGCTTCGTCGCGTCGCGCCGGCGCGTACAGGTCCAGGTCCACGCCGCGCCCGACCACCTCGACACGGTCATATCCGCAGGCGAGCAGCTGGCGCCGCAGCTGCCGGGTCGGCACGAAGCAGCGTTCGGTGCGGTTGTGAAAGCCGCGCAGATAACGCTCGATCGCCGGCGCGAGCCAGCCGCAGTGGTAGTAGCCGCTGTACTGGTGGAAGTTGGTGCGGAAATCCGAACTGGTGGCCAGGCCCAGGCGCCGCGCCGCGGCGACCGCGGCCCATCCCAGCGGGCCCTCGGTCGCGATATGCACGACGTGCGGATGCCACGCGCGGAACTGCGCCGCCAGCGTGGCCGGCCGCGCGGCGCCGAATCGCAGGGCGCGGTACATCGGGATCGGCCAGCCCGGGCTGCGCCATTCGCTGCCGGCCGTGGTGAGGCCGCCGTTCGTGCTGCTGTCGGCGCCGTCGCCCGGCTCCTCGCCGTCCTGGCGCGGGCGCAACAGGCGGACCTCATGCCCGCGCTCGCGCAGGTAGGTCACGGTGCGCGCGACGCCGGCGGCCACGCCGTTGATCTCGGGCGGATAGGTTTCGGTGACCAGGGCGATGCGCATGAGCGTGACGGCGACGGGTGGGGATGCGAACGCAGCGGCAAATGACGTACCCGGGGCCGCGGCCACAGGCATGGGCATTGCCGCAAACCGTACGAAGCCGCACAACCGACGTCACGACGATGAGCCACGCCCCACTGCCCGCATCACCGCCCGCCTCGCTTCCCGCCCCGTTGTCGGATGCCGAACAGCAGGCGATGGATGCGTACTGGCGCGCCGCGAACTACCTGTCGGTGGGCCAGATCTACCTGCGCGACAACCCGCTGCTGCGCGAGCCGCTGCGGCGCGAGCACGTCAAGCGCATGCTGCTCGGGCACTGGGGCACGACGCCGGGCCAGAACTTCATCTACGTGCACCTGAACCGCGTGATCGTGCGCGACGACCTCGACATGATCTACATCGCCGGCCCCGGCCACGGCGGGCCGGCGGCCGTCGCGCAGACGTATCTCGAAGGAACCTACAGCGAGGTCTATCCGCACATCACGCAGGACGAGGCCGGGCTGCGCAAGCTGTTCGCGCAGTTCTCGTTCCCCGGCGGCATCGGCAGCCACGTCACACCCGAATGCCCGGGTTCCATCCACGAAGGCGGCGAGCTCGGCTATTCGCTCAGCCACGCGTTCGGCGCGGTGCTCGACAACCCGACGCTGATCGCGGCCTGCGTGATCGGCGACGGCGAAGCCGAGACCGGTCCGCTGGCCACCGCGTGGCACTCGAACAAATTCCTGGACCCTCTGCACGACGGCACCGTGCTGCCCATCCTGCACCTCAACGGCTACAAGATCGCCAGCCCGACGATCCTCGCGCGCATCCCGCACGACGAGCTCGTGCAGTTCATGAGCGGCTGCGGCTGGTGGCCGCTGTTGGTCGAAGGCGAAGAACCGGCAGCAATGCATCAGGCGATGGCGCACGCGCTGGACCAGGCGCTCGAGGCGATCGCCACGATCCGGCGGGACGCGAACGGCAGCGGCGACGGCACGGCGCGCGCCCCGCGCTGGCCGATGATCGTGCTGCGCTCGCCGAAGGGCTGGACCGGGCCCGAGCGCGTCGACGGCCTGCCCAACACCGGGACCTTCCGCGCGCACCAGGTGCCGATCGTCCTGCCGCCGGGGCACGACGGCGAATCGCACCTGCGCCAGCTCGAGGCCTGGCTCGCGAGCTACCGGCCCGCCGAGCTGTTCGATGCGAACGGCCGCCTGCGCAGCGCGCTCGCCGCACTCGCGCCGACCGGCGTGCGCCGCATGGGTGCGAACCCGCACGCGAATGGCGGTGCGTTGCTGCGCGATCTCGAGCTGCCCGATTTTCGCCGCTACGCGCAGCGCGTCGACGAGCGCGGCACGCACGGGCCCGGCGACACGCGCGTGCTCGCGCCGTGGCTGGGCGCTGTCGTGCGCGAGAACGCGCCGCACCGCAACCTGCGCGTGTTCGGCCCCGACGAGACGGTCTCCAACGGCCTCGGCGCGCTGTTCGCCGACACCGCGCGCCAATGGGCCGCGCAGATCCTGCCCGACGACGACGCGCTGGCGCGCGACGGCCGCGTGCTGGAGGTGCTCAGCGAGCACCAGTGCCAGGGCTGGCTCGAAGGCTACCTGCTGACCGGGCGGCACGGCGTCTTCAACTGCTACGAGGCCTTCGTGCACATCGTCGACTCGATGTTCAACCAGCACGCGAAGTGGCTGGACGCGAGCGCGAAGCTGCCGTGGCGCCGGCCGATCGCGTCGCTCAACTACCTGCTGTCCTCGCATGTCTGGCGCCAGGACCACAACGGCTTCACGCACCAGGACCCGGGCTTCATCGACGTCGTCGCGAACAAGAAGGCCAGCGTCGTGCGCGTCTACCTGCCGGCCGACGCGAACTGCCTGCTCGCGGTGATGGACCGCTGCCTGCGCAGCCGGCACGGCGTGAACGTGGTGGTCGCGGGCAAGCACCCGTCGCCGCAGTGGCTGAGCATCGACGAAGCGGTGCAGCACTGCGCCGCCGGCATCAGCGAATGGGCCTGGGCCGGCAGCGGCACCGATGCCGTCGGCGAGCCCGATCTCGTGATGGCCTGCGCCGGCGACGTGCCGACCCAGGAAACGCTGGCCGCCGTGATGTTGCTGCGCGAGGGGCTGCCGGGCCTGCGCGTGCGCGTCGTCAACGTCGTCGACCTGCTGAAGCTGCAGCCGCCGAGCCAGCATCCGCAGGGCCTGCCCGACGACGCGTTCGACGCGCTGTTCACGCGCAATCGGCCGGTGCTGTTCGCCTACCACGGCTACCCGACGCTGATCCACCGGCTGAGCTACCGGCGCACCAACCACCACAACTTCCACGTGCACGGCTACCGCGAGGAAGGCACGGTCACGACGCCGTTCGACATGACGGTGCTCAACGAGCTCGACCGCTTCCACCTCGCGATCTCGGCCGTGGACCTGCTGCCCGAAGCCGGCGCGGCCGGCGCGATGCTGGTCGCGAAGCTGCAGGCGCGGCTGAGCGAACACCACCGCTACATCCGGCACGAAGGGCAGGACCTGGACGAGATTCGCGGCTGGCGCTGGTCCACGCCATCTGACGGCGGCCGACACGCCGCAGCGCCATCGTCCTACGCCGCGCCGATGCGGCACGCACGAAGATGATGCCGCCCAACCATCGTCAAGGAGCAGAACCATGAACATCGTCATCTGGCTCATCGTCGGCGGCCTCATCGGATGGGTCGCCAGCCTGATCATGAGGACCGACGCGCAACAGGGTCTGATCCTCAACGTCCTCGTCGGCGTGGTGGGTGCGCTGCTCGGCGGATGGCTGCTCGCGCCGCTGGTCGGCGTCGCCACCATCAACCAGAACGACTTCAGCCTGCCCAGTCTCGGAATCTCGCTGCTCGGCGCGATCATCCTGCTCGCGATCGTGAACCTGTTCAGCCGAGGCCGAGCCCGACCGTGACCCCGAGGGCGGCGGCCAGGCTCGCGCTCGCAACGGCGGCGCTGCAGCTGCTGGTCGCATGCGCGGTGTCGCCATCCGCGGGGCCGGAGCCGACGTCGGCTCCGCGTGTGCAGCTGGCGGGCGCGAACGCGCCGCTGTCGCCGCAACGAAGCGCCGCATTCGTCGAGACGCTGAAGAACGGCGGCAAGCCGACCAGCATCTTCGATCGCCACCTGGCCGCCGAGCAGTCGGCCAACGGCAGCGCACTGATCACCGGCAACAAGGTCTCGCTGCTGCAGGACGGCGATGCCACCTACGCCGCGATGTTCAAGGCGATCAGCGCGGCGCGCGACCACATCAACATGGAGAGCTACATCTTCCGTGACGACGAGGTCGGCAAGCGCTTCGCCGCGCTGCTGATCGCCAAGCAGCGGCAAGGCGTGCAGGTCAACCTGATCCACGACAGCATCGGCGCGCTCGGCACCGCGCGCGGCTTCTTCGAGAGCCTGGCCGCGCACGGCATTCGCGTGCTCGAGTTCAACCCGGTCAACCCGCTCGATGCCAAAGTGCCGTGGAACCCGAACCAGCGCGATCACCGCAAGCTGCTGGTCGTCGACGGGCGCATCGCCTTCCTGGGTGGCATCAATGTCAGCAGCGTCTATTCGGGTGACTCGTCGACGGTGCGCGGCACGCGGGAGCAGGAACGGCAGCCGCCGGAATGGCAGCTGCCGGAACCGCAGCAGCAACAGCGACAACTGCAGCAACAACAAGCGCAAACGCCGCGCGACCAGCTGCCGTGGCGCGACACCGACCTGCAGATCGAAGGCCCGATCGTCGCGGAGTTCCAGCGCCTGTTCTTCGACACCTGGCTGCGCCAGCACGGCGAGCCGCTGCCGCCGCGCCGCTACTTCCCGCCGCTGCGGCGCGCCGGCGACGAGGTGATGCGCGCGATCGGCAGTTCGCCTGACGCACCGTACAGCATGATCTACGCGACCTTGCTCTCGGCGATCGACAGCGCCGAGACCGACATCGCGTTGACCAACGCGTACTTCGCCCCGGACCCGAAGCTGCGCGAGGCCCTGCGCCGCGCCGCGGCGCGCGGCGTCGACGTGAAGCTGGTGCTGCCCAGCCGCACCGATTCATGGCTGGTGCTGCAGGCCGGGCGTTCGTACTACGACGAACTGCTCGAAGCCGGCGTGAAGATCTACGAGCGCCGCGACGCGCTGCTGCACTCGAAGACGATCGTGATCGACGGTGTCTGGTCGTCGGTGGGCTCGGCGAATCTGGACTGGCGCAGCTTCGTGCACAACCAGGAGGTCAATGCCGTGGTGCTCGGCGCCGACTTCGCGAAGCAGATGCGCGCCGCGTTCGAGCGCGACCTCGGCGCGTCGCGCGAGATCCTGCTTGCCGAGTGGCGCCGCAGGACGCTGGACCACCGCCTCGCCGAGCTGTTCGCGCGCATGTGGTCGTATTGGCTGTGAAGGTGGAGGCTATGCGGCGCTCGTCGACCTGGCTCTTCGCGGGCGTGCTGCTCGCCGCCGTCGCGGCCGGGCCTGCGCAGGCGCAGGACGCCGCGTCGCTGCACGCGCGCCACCAGGCGCTTCAGCACGAGCTTCTCGACAACCCGTTCCACCGCCCGCTGCACCTCGAATCGCAGGAGACGGACGAACGCGTCGAAGGCGACGTCTACGCGCGCATCGATCGCCCCTACACCGCGGTCGGCAGCCTGCTGCAGGGCGCCGACCGTTGGTGCGACATCATGATCCTGCACATCAACGTGAAGCGCTGCGCCGCGGCATCGACTGGCGACCCCCGGCAGACGCAGACGCTGAGCGTGACGATCGGGCCGAAGAACGACGACCCGAGCGACGAAGGCCACGATGTCAGCTTCGCCTATCGGATCGCGGCCGCCAGTGCGGACTATCTGCAGATCGTGCTGGCGGCCGACGAAGGCCCGCTGGGCACGCGCGACTACCGCATCGTGCTCGAGGCGGTGCCGCTGGAACGCGGCCGCAGTTTCATCCACTGGTCGTATGCCTACGGCTACGGCCTCGCGGCCCGCATGGCGATGAGCGCGTATCTCGCCACGCGAGGCCGCGACAAGGTCGGCTTCAGCATCGAGGGGCGCGACGCCGACGGCATGCCGCGCTACGTCGGCGGCATGCGCGGGGTGATCGAGCGCAACACGATGCGCTACTACCTCGCGATCGAGGCGTACCTGGGCGTCCCACCCACCGGCTCACCCGCCGCCGAAGCAACCTTGCGCGAGCGGCGGCTGCGCGACTGGTTCGCGGCCACCGAGCGTTACCCGCGACAGCTGCACGAGATGGATCTTGCCGCCTACCTCGAGATGAAGCGGCGCCAGATGGCGCG
>Ga0070706_100002759_pt1 | contig 17566 bp, 12 predicted proteins | sample KBSK5501metaG_FD_65476 | JGI IMG/M metagenome (GOLD analysis project Ga0070706, IMG submission 65476) | Corn, switchgrass and miscanthus rhizosphere microbial communities from Kellogg Biological Station, Michigan, USA - KBS K5-50-1 metaG | ecosystem: Host-associated > Plants > Roots >... | reverse complement strand
CGTACTCCCATCTACGCCGGCCGCCTCATACAATTCATGGGGGATGACCTGAAGACCGGCCAGGAGCAAGAGGGCCATAAAAGGCGTCGTCTTCCAGACGTCGGTGATGATGGAAGCAAGTATAATGCCATTACTCGTCTGCAACAATGTACCGCCTCGTGGCAGCAGGTGAATCTGCTGTAGGATGTAGCTGACAATGCCTGTACGGTCATTGTACATCAGATACCAAATCTGCGCCGAAATAACAGTGGGGAATGCCCATGGGACGAGAATAGCAGCCCGCACCAGGCCACGACCTGGAAAAGTGGCATTGATGAGGAGGGCAATTCCCAGACCAAAGATCGTCTCCAGGGCCACAGCGATGATTGTGAAGCCGAATGTCACGCCAACTGCTGTACGGAACTCGCTACTCCCTAATACCTGAGCATAGTTTTGCAATCCAACAAAATTTGAACTAGTGCTGAGTGGGTTATCTTGCAGGCTGAGCCAAAGGGAATTGACGATGGGATAGCCTGCTACCGCCAGAATCACGATGATGGTAGGGAGTACCAGTATGTACGGTGTGATGCCACTTCCCACATCCAGGCGTTCTCGCAGACTCAGGCCTTTCCCTTTGGTGGCTACTTCTACTGCTTGTGTTGCCATATGCACTTATCCTTTTCGATCGCTATCCACATCGAGAGTCTCCCCTGGCGAATATGCAAAGTGCAATTACACGCAAGGCGACCCCCTGATGGTTGTAGATACAGACATAGACGACTTCTCTACAATGGTCATGAGAGTGGGGTATCTGTACAGATATCCCACCTCTTGCTACGTACTACACCATACTACTTGTTCACGATGGCCTGCAGGTCTGACTGTAATCCACTTAAAGCATCTGCGGGACTGCTCTGCTTGGTCAGTGCATTATGAATTCGCACCTGGATGGCATTCGAGACGTCTGGGTAGAAGGGAGTGACCGGGCGCGGCTGGGCTGTCAGAAATACCGGTGCCAATTTGGAGAAGAACGGGTTCGCTTTCAGCACATCAGGGTCCGTGTAGATGCTCTTGAGCGTGGAAGTCAGCGACAGCTTCACGGCCAGGGTTTTCTGCGCGGGTTCGGCGAGCTGGTGTTGGATAAACTTCCAGCCCGCATCAGGGTTCTTCGAGAAAGCATTAATGCCATACTGCCATCCGCCCAGGCTTGAATGGCCGGTGGTATTGGTGCCGCCATAGAGCATGTTATGGACCTCGAACTTGCCGGCAATCTTGGAGCTTGATGGGTCGTTGCCCAACGCATAGGCGTAGGGCCAGTTGCGCATGAAAACAGAATCACCGTTTTGCCAGGACGAACGAGCGTCTTCTTCCTTGTAGGTAGTCACTGCCGATGGTGAGATCCCCCCCACCCAACTTGTCATCAGCGTCAGGGCGGCTATACCTTCTGGGCTATTGACGGTGACACTCTTGGGATTGTTAGGATCCAGGACAGAACCACCATAGCCGTAGAGGACCTCGGTAAAGTCACAGACAAGTCCTTCGTACTGGGCTCCCTGCCAGACATAACCAACCTTCGCTTTGGAAGGGGCACCCGACTTGGCCATTGACGTCATTTCTTCCCAGGTAGTTGGCGCTGTCTTGATGATATCTGTGCGGTAGTAGATCAGCCCCGCATCGGTTCGGTAAGGCGCAGCCCACAACTTGCCATTGTAGGTACAGCCTGCCAACGGCCCTGGCAGATAATTTGCCCGATCACTAGCTGGCCACTTACTATCCACGGGAACCGTCCAACCATTGGACCCAAACTCAGCCGGCCAGATGATATCCATCGGGAAAACATCGTAGGAGGCGGAACGCGCGCGTAGCATGGTTGTGAGGATAGTCAGGAGCTGACCTGTATCAGCCGGCGCATTACTATTGTAGGTAACGTGGACACCGTTATTTTGCGCATTGAAGTCGGCCACAAGCCCTGCGAAAACGCCGTTGGTGTCACGTTCAATGTAGTTAATATTGACGGTTTGCCCACCGCCGGTAGAACTGTTGCTCGTGCCACCGCAGGCTTCCAGCAGCGAAACGGCTGCAGTGCTCGTCAAGCCGACGGCGATGGCGCGCTCAAGGAATGTCCGGCGCGTTATGCGCCCATTACGGATTTTGGTGATGATTTCATCAATTACTTCACCTTGCTCAAGAATCATGGAGAGTCCTCCTTTGGAGTAAATACTGTCTGACGTAAAAGAAAACACCAAACACTGTCGAGTGTTGGCTCGACTTCCAACCCACTGGGCATCCGTGTCCAGTAGTCCTTCTCTAGAGATTTGGAAGTTTTCCCAAGCTCTCTATTAAAATTTGGGAGCATAATGAAAGTACGTCATTTTGTCGGCAAATTTCACACGTATGTGCATTTGCAGACGTAACCCTCTTGCCGGACTCACTTATCTCTATTATACCTTACTCCAGCGTAAAAATTAACGGTGCTGAGCAGGAGTGGCCTTTTTCACTGGACTCATTCAAATTATTACTGCACAAAAAAACTCAGGTCAACGAACTTTTCAGTACCTTAATTCGTCTGTACGACACACCTTTCACGCCGAAGATTCAGTTCGGACATACTCCTTTCTGCTCAGTAGAATGACTTCGTTCAAGCCACTTACTGAGCTAAACATGCTACATGAAGTTGGAAACGATTCTAAGAATTATTTTAACAATAACATAATATTTCCCACTTGTAAATAGGCGCCCAATCAACTAATCTGCCTGTCATCTTATTGTAGAGCTAAAGAAATCTCCTTTACAGAATGGATGGAGTATGCTATGCTCAAAAGCAGAGAAGTGTATGAAGCAAATGGAAACGTTTCCAATATTAATCAGCCAATTGAGCAAAGGCCGAATGAGATGTCAAGTACCATCCATGATGTAGCTCGAATCGCAGGGGTGGGCATCGGGACCGTTTCACGTGTCATTAATAATAGCCCGAGGGTTAAACCTGCCACACGCACAAAGGTACTTTCAGCCATCGCTCAGCTTCATTACAGACCTAACCCTATTGCTCGCAGTATGATTTCGAAGCGTACCGGCGCGATTGGAGTCATCGTTCCGTTTTTTACCCGTCCTTACAACACAGAATTGTTGCGTGGTGTGGAGGCGGCTCTTACCCGGTTAGGCAAAGAACTTGTGCTGTATAACGTTGTGACCGATACCCAGCGCGACCACTACCTTTCTGCATTACCCATGCATCGCAGAGTAGATGGCCTACTGATCCTATCGCTCCCGCTAGAAGACCCATTTGCACGTGGCATAAAAGAAGCGGGAATCCCTGTGATACTGTTAGATGCGTATAGCCCCTATTTCACCTCTCTGATTGTCGACAATATAGGAGGGGCTTACCAGGCTGTGAAATTTTTGATTGAGCAAGGACACCGGCGTATAGGCTTTATCAGTGGAGTCATTGAAGGAAACATCAAATTTAACCAGGCCAATGATCGCTTGATTGGGCTGCATCGAGCGTTGGGGGAGGCAGGTCTCATCTTCGAACCAGAACTTATGCTGACGAGTGAGTGGGATCGATATGGAGGGAAACAAGCAGCATTGCAGCTGCTCTCACAAGAAAAGCGGCCAACAGCTATCTTTGCCGCGTCTGATATGCAGGCGGTAGGTGTGCTGGAAGCGGCCAGGGATCTGAATATAAAGGTACCTGGTGAGCTGTCGGTTATAGGGTTCGATGACATCGAAGTAGCGGAACTTCTTGAACTCAGTACAGTTCAGCAGCCGATGCGGCAGTTGGGTGAGTTAGGAGTCGGTAAACTTATTGAGCTAATCAAGAATACACAGCAATTACCAGAACTCATCCGGTTGAATACAACTCTGATTGAACGTCGTACCACCACAGCGCTTGCATAATGCCTCCAAAACGTCTGCGATTGGATGTGAACGTCATCCTGTCTACTACAAAAAAGAACAACGAGAGGTGGTAAAGGTGAGACATGTAGATGTCCTATCCATTGGGGAAGCAGTGGTGGATCTAATCTCAGACACGGAACAGAGCTCACTGGTCGATTCACGCGAATTTACTTTGTATCCTGGCGGTGCTGTAACGAACGTTGCGCTGAATGTCTCTCGTCTGGGTGGTGCTGCAGCTATTGCGGCTCGTGTTGGAGACGATGATCTTGGGGTATTTCTTCGCCGCTCTTTAGTAGCTGCAGACGTCGATACAACATATTTACACACCACACAGCGTACTCCAACTACGCTCATCATCGTAACTCGTCACACAGCAACACCTGTATTCGCCATCTATCGCGGTGCCGATGCCCAAATGCTTTCAGAGGATATACCACTCACGCTCCTTGAATCAACCTCTCTGGTACATACTTCAGCTTTTGCGCTCTCACGTGAACCAACTCGTTCCACAATCTTAGAATTTACAGCACAGGCACATGCGGCAGGCTGCCGCATTAGCTTTGATCCAAATTATGAACCACGAATATGGGAGATGGATGCTAATCCACTCTTAGTATTTGAGACAATTTGTTCTCGAGCATTTCTAGCGAAGCCTTCTCTCGACGATTGTATACGCATCTTTGGTGCAGGAAAATCGCCAGAAGCCTATGCCTCCCATTTTCTGGATCTAGGAGTGCAGCAGGTTGTTCTGACGATGGGTCCCGCCGGTGTTCTGCTTGCCAATGCAACGGGCTACACTCTCTTTCCAATGCCTGAGGTAGAGGTGGTAGATGTGACGGGTGCTGGTGATTGCTTTTGGTCAGGATTACTGCTTGCTACTCTGGATGGTTTTTCGATCTCAGATGCGATTCTGGTCGCGCAAGAGGTTGTATCAATAAAACTTCGCCAGGTTGGACCACTCTCATCTTCGGTTGACCGAGCTGCACTGTATGTACGGCTGGGTTTACAAAAATAGGAGAGCAGGTGATACATGAGCCATGATCAAACAGAGATCAATGACGCTGAAGCATATCAAAAGTCTCTTGATTTACTACGTACTTGTCTCTCTCCTACAGGTTTTGTTGCTTCACCTGCAGATGTTGATAATTACGCTCGAGTCTGGGCACGAGATGGAGTAATCACCGGTCTTGCAGCCCTGGCAAGCGGCGATGCGACCCTGATCGCAGGCATGCAACGAACAATGGCGACACTTACTCGCCATCAAGGGCCGCATGGTGAGATTCCAAGTAATGTCACTGTCGATAGTAGTCATGTAAGTTATGGTCATCTTGCTGGTCGTGTTGATGCCCTACTTTGGTACATAATCGGAGTCTGTGCATACATTCGTTACAGCGATGATACCAGTTTTAAAGAGTTTATTCGCCTGAGCGTGGAACGTGCACTTTTCCTTGCAGGATGTTGGGAGTACAATGATCGTGGACTCATCTATACTCCTATTTCAGGTAACTGGGCTGACGAGTATATACAACACGGGTACGTTCTCTCTGATGAACTACTTCATTTGATGGCACTTAGCAGTGCCGGACTTGTCTTTGATCAACAAGGTTGGCAAGCCAAAGCCAACTTTCTCCGGCAGATGTTGGCAGTGAACTACTGGCCACGAGCCTCTCTCTGTAATGATCCACTCGTATATCACGCTATCGCTTATCGTTCCCAGACTTTCGAGCAGAAAGAGATCGACCATTGGCTACCGACCTTTTCACCTGGCGGATATGCAACCTACTTTGATGGTCTAGCACATGCACTTGCCCTACTCGCTGAGCTGGGAGATGGTGAGCAACGTCGCCGAGCAGAAGTGTATGTACAATCTTTGGAGCAGCAAATTGGAGGTGCTCTCCTTCCTGCGTTCTGGCCTGTAATTTTACCTGGCGATCCCGCATGGGCAACATTGCAATCTAACCACCTATTTGGCGAGATGAAGAACCAGCCCTATACATACCACAATGGTGGATTGTGGCCTGTTCTCACCGGCCTTTACGTTGTGGGACTGGTGCGACATAATCAATTTGAGCAGGCATCCAAACTACTCGCTGCAATCAACTCAGCCAATGCTCAAGGCAGCAAGGGTGCAGACTGGGAGTTTTCGGAATACCTTCATGGGCAAACACATTTTGCTATGGGAACAAAACACATGGCTTGGAGTGCTGCGGCTGGAGTACTAGCGCATCAGGCAGTCTATTATGGTACCTTTCCCTGGCTGCTTTGAACGTATAATTTCTTCGGGTTGATCAAAGATGCAGCCAAAACATGTTGTAGCTTTTCCCTGTGAGAGTAACATGTACATTTTATCCACATCAATCGAATAATTTTCAACATTTCGGTGTTATTAATACTAAAATGAAAAATGTGTAAAATCGGACAATCTTTCTTGTAAATAGTACAAATTTCTTGTTACCAATGCCTTGGCATTTCCGTTTACTCTTGATATAAGGAAGTCTGTTTCTTAAACTTTTTCATCTATCATTTATCGGTATCATATATTCATAACTGGGATGGAGTAGGGATGAATACCACTGTTAGTACCTATCAACCGATCGATTCGTATGGGGTCATCGGCGATTGCCATTCGGTCGTGTTGGTTGCCCCTGATGGCTCGGTCGACTGGGGCTGCTTGCCGGATTTCGACAGCCCGGCCATTTTCTGCCGCTTGCTCGACGCCCAGCACGGCGGCTACTTTCAGATCGCGCCCTCCGATGGGGCGCTCAACGGCTCACAACGCTACCTGCGTGATAGCAATGTGCTGCAAACCCGCTTTATCAGCGCTGCCGGAGAGCTGCTGCTTACCGATTTCATGCCGGTGGAGACGCTGAGCGCCTGGCAGTTCCGCGAATTGAACAATAACACCTGGACGCGCGAAGATGGTTCGTGCCATAGCCTGGTGCGTATCGTGGAGTGCACCCAAGGCGAACTGGCCATTACCATGACGCTCAAAGTCAGTCCGGACTACGCTGCCGCCCCAAGTGAAGTGACACTGCTGCCCGACCTGCGGGGAGCTGTCATTTCCGGTGGCCAGCAATATGTGGGCCTGGGCATCGTTGGCGCCTATCGCGTGCCCTCGTTCTCGATGAGCGTCCGCCAGCAAGAGGGGGAGCTACATCCCACGCTCATCGCACAGGCCACCTTGCAGGAGGGGGAACGGCTGGTGTTTGTTCTTGGTGTGGGGCGCAATGCACAGGCAGCGCGACGGCTGGCCGAGATGGAGTTGCACCTGCGCAACTTCGACTGGGAACTGGCCCATACCCTGCACTGGTGGCGTACCTGGCTGAAAGGCTACACCTACCGTGGCCCCTACGACATGTGGGTCAAACGCAGCGCCCTAGTGCTCAAGATGCTGACTTATGCCCCCACCGGTGCCATCGTGGCGGCACCCACCACCTCGCTGCCCGAAGAGCTAGGCGGCGTGCGCAACTGGGATTACCGCTATACCTGGCTGCGGGATGCCACCTTTACGCTCTATGCCCTTAATGTGCTGGGCTTCACCGAAGAGGCGCATGCCTTCACACACTGGCTGCGCCGGCTCTCCTATTCAAACGGCGAAGACCTGCAAATCATGTATGGCATTCGGGGCGAACGCGAGCTAGCCGAACGCGCCTTGCTGCACCTACGTGGCTATGCCGACTCGCGCCCGGTGCGCATCGGCAATGAGGCAGCGCAACAGAAGCAACTGGATGTCTTTGGTGAAGTGGTGGATTGTATTCACCTGTTCCGCCGTCAAGGCGGCTTCGAGCGCTATGGCGAAGACTTAACAGGACCGTTGTGGGCCATGCTGTGTATACTGGTCGAACATGTGTGCGCCCACTGGCAGGAGCCTGATAGTGGGATCTGGGAAGGACGCGGCGAGTTGCGCCACTTTGTGTATTCCAAAGTGATGTGCTGGGTAGCCCTGGATCGGGGCATCAGGGCGGCCGAGCAGTTGCAGCTTGAGGCCGATGTGGTGCGCTGGCGACAGGTGCGCGAGCAGATCCGCGCGGACATTCTGCTGCACGGCTACAATCCGCAGGTGGGCGCCTTTACGCAGTCCTACGACAGCACGGCGCTGGATGCCTCCAATCTGTTGTTACCACTGGTGGGTTTTATCGCCCCGGATGATCCGCGCATGCGCTCGACGGTGGATCGCATCATCGAGCACTTGACCGATGGCCATGGCTTTGTCTATCGCTACCATGCCGGGGACGGACTGCCGGGAAGTGAGGGCACGTTCACCCTCTGTACATTCTGGCTGGTTGACAACCTGGCGATGCAGGGGCGGGTGGACGAGGCGCGTTCGCTCTTTGAGCGGTTACTGAGCTATGCCGGGCAGTTGGGGCTTTTTGCCGAAGAGATCGGCACTAATGGGACCAAAGCGCTGGGCAACTATCCGCAAGCTTTCACGCACATCGCGCTTATCAACAGCGCGTACAATCTGAAGAAAGCAGAACTGCGGCAGGCAGAACATCTTACAGATCCCGTCGTGGCTGCCATCAAGTTACACGGTACGAACTAATTCCTCGTGCAAGTTTTCTAACAAAAGCGGAGGTGTACCCGCCTTGGTACAATAGCGGATATACCTCCACTATTTTTTCCCTTGCCACTTGCAGCGACATGCCTGGAGAAGAGATTTGAACTTCGGGCAAAATAGCGATGTCGTACTAAGATTGTGTCGGGAGGAAAAGCACTATAATGCAATACGTGGAAGCAGCTAATAGCAAGAGACAATAGCTTCCAGCAAGGATACGTGAAACCTGGAATGTCCCACTTCCATAACGGGGACGAAAACTACGTAGAGACATTCTTAACCCAACGACAAAGATACCTGCAAGCAGCAAAAAATCTAATATTTTAACGCCAAATGAGCCATTAAAGAGAGCAAAGGTTATCGCTAAGGGAGCAAAGGCCAGAATTCCACCTAACACAACCGCGACAGCAATAACCATAAATAGCCCCTCGTCATACCTGAGATTCAATAGTCGTGGGGTCATTGCAATCACAAGTATTAAACCACAAACATAAGCTACAAGGCCAATGAGCATCCAAATAACAGGTTGCATTCTATCTAATCCCATACAAGAGCTTGATTATTTGTTTTCCTAATAATGCCATTATACCATGCTAACAGTTGAGTTGAAACTTTCCATAAGGTATACTGCTCATGTACCCATTCACGCCTCTGCAACTTATATTTGTCCAAAACAAAGAGTAAAAGGAATCATCTATGGCCCAATTGATTTGGAACGGCAAGCACGCCACAGAGCAAGAAACCTTCATCAACTCAACCATTGCTACACAACATCTTTGTACTTACGAGCGTTTCGAGGGAAAACCAACAGCAATGCTTTCCAACTCAATCCTTGCTCCAGCTCAGAGTTGGTACAACCGCTTAATCCTGGGAGACAAAAGCGCTATTCTCCTTGCGTTACTTCCTGAATTTGCTGGACAAGTCAATCTGATCTATATCGATCCCCCTTTCATGACGGGTCGCAATTTTAAAAACGGCGTACAACTGGCATTTAGCGATAAATGGGACAATGATCTTGATATCTATCTCCAATGGCTATATGAAACAATTACTCTGCTAAAACTACTTCTTACGTCCAATGGAAGCCTCTATGTACACCTGGACTGGCGCGTTACTCATTATGCCAGAGTGATACTGGATGAAGTTTTTGGCTTCAACTCGGGCGCAGACGGACCTGGCTTCAAAAATGAGATTATCTGGAATTATCAATCGGGCGGACGCTCGCAAAAGCGCTATGCAAGGAAACACGATACAATCCTCTTCTACACTAAAACAGCGCACTATTGCTTTCATGGGGAAAGGATCGGAGAGCGACGCGGTACAAAAAAACGCAATCACATGAAAAAATGGGTCGATACTGATGGACATACCTACTGGACAATACAATCAGCCGGACGCCTTTATTCCTATGACGAAGATACCCCTATGACTCCTCCTGACGTTTGGAGCGATATCAGTCATTTGCATCAAAAAGACCCCGAACGTAATGGATATGCAACTCAGAAACCAGCAGCGTTGCTTGAACGTGTTATTCATGCATCATCTGAAGAGAACGATCTCGTGCTTGATTGTTTTTGTGGTAGTGGTGTAACCCCAGCTGTAGCAGAACAACTTGGCCGGCGCTGGATTGCATGCGACCAGAGTGAACTTGCCTTTAAGCTGACCCGTGAGCGAATATTAACTTTTGACCGGGTACACCCATTTGTCATGCAGCGACTCGAAAATAATGCCAGCGAACATATCATTTAAAACAAGTATGATATAATCGTGTTGCAATAATTAGAAGAATAAAGCATTTCAGATAAACGAACAGACATGTTAGAACTTCTAGAACAACTATTTCGCCAGGTACGAGCCTACATGCAGTCAGAACGTTTTGACCGCTACCAGGTGCACTCCCAATCAGCCGACCATACAACCATGCAATTCGACCGCGTAGCAGAGGATATCATCATCAGCGGATTAATCGAAAGTGGTCAAGGCTTCGAAATCATTACTGAGGAGCGCCCAGCGTTTTCGACTTCCAATGATCCATCTTATCGTATTATAGTTGATCCAGTGGATGGTTCAATGAACGTTGCTCGCGGCATTATGACAGCAGGAGTATCGCTGGCAGTGTTATCCATAGATGAGCCAATCACCCCTGAAAGTGTACAATGGGCTTTAGTCGGAGAACTCTATTGTGGAACAGTTTACGAGGCGCAGCGCGACTGGGGCGCGTTTTGTAATGGACATCGATGTCAGGTCAGCAAAACAACACAATTTGAACAGTGTGTGGCTGGAGTGAATTTTGATGGTCGCGATACTGAAGTCTTACGCAAGTTGCTTATCGAACGTCCCTCACTTGTTAACGTACGCCGCTCAGGGAGTTCTGCAATGGACGCCGTATACGTTGCTAATGGAGCATATGATGCTTATATCGATACTGGAAATGTACTAACGGCGGAATCATTCCTCGCGTCATTAAGTATCGTACTGGAGGCAGGAGGTATCATCAGCGATCAATATGGCAAACCTCTCCACCCTATCTCTAACCTGAGTGAAGGCTTTTCGATAGTAGTTGCGGGCACTAGAGAACTACACGCCGAGCTATTAAGACGGATTAATAGCTAGACACTGTGGTTAATTATGAATCAGTTCACTGCATTTAATGGCATCATATGCTATTATTTGATATATAAATCCTAAGAATTAATCAGAAAAAACCATGTAAAAGGAATGCAATATGCAAATCAATTCACAACAAAAACAGCACAAAGGAGAAACCACTCGTCATATACCAACATTATTCTTGAGCGCTACGATGTTGTGCCTGGTAGTATTAAGCGCTTGCGGCAGCAATTCAGGAAACACAAGCTCTAACATTTCCACTACTGTACCTACCCCAGCTATCGATCCCTCAACCAAAAACCAGGGGAATATGCAACTGCTCGCTTTTCAACAATGGATTTCCTTAATACAACAATACAATGGAGACACTTCCACTTATCAACAGCAGTTTAATACCGATCAGCAAGCCCTGAACAATGCTAAAACAGAAGCTTCCTACAAAACTGTTCTGGCAAAACTGAATGCACACGTTGATGCAATCAAAATCCCGGCGATGAAAACTGAGATCAAGAGCCTTCAAAATCAATTACAGCAGGGTGTAGCAAATTGGGGCAAGCAACATCGGTACCACGATGACTACAATAATACGAACTATCCGCTTGGCTATGAGTATGGATCAAATGGTATAGGTGGTTGGGCTCAACATGAGTTCGACTCGGCTCAGACATTAGCCGATTATCAGCAAACAATTGAAGATTTGAACATGTACCTGACCAATTTCCAGGCAATGTCAACCAACGCAGTGGATAAAACACCCTATAATCAGGTTCATCAGACTGATCTTCAACTGATGCAACACTATGGATTTATGAATAAAAAGGTGGTCATTGTCTCGCTCTCTGAGCAAGCCATGCGTGTTTACCAGAATGGTAAATTGGTGAATGCATTCTTAGTCACCACAGGTCGCCCAGAAAAGCCAAGCCCTCCAGGAACATGGTGGGTGGAAGGGAAGAAATCCCCAACCGTGTATAAGGCGACTGTTCCACAGTCTTCCCCTTACTGGTACCCAGATACTCCAATTAATTATTCCATGCAGTACCACAGCGATGGCTACTACTTGCATGATAGTTGGTGGCGTGCCGACTATGGCCCTGGTACGAACTTCCCACACCAGGATGCGAGTGGCGATTCATACTCTTTTAACGGTTCACATGGTTGTGTAAACATCGCCAAGAATAATGCAGCCTGGCTCTATAACTTCGTGGCATTATACACGAGGGTTCTCGTGTATTAGCGTCACACGTTTATAATATCGAGCTTTTCCCAAAGAGGATCTGCAATTCTACCTGCTATCTAGCGCGGCAATAATTCAACGCTAAAATTATCCCACCAGTTCGCAAATTGATCACGAGTCATAATTTTACGGTCAGCAGGGGCAGAATCTACAAGATACACATAATTGCTATCGCCACCACGAACAACCAGGATGTGGCCAGGTACGCCCACTATTATAGGAAAACCCTTATTCGCCACAGCGATCAAATCCTGTATTGTACGAGGAGGATTGGGGACAGCTTTAAAACCAAAATAACTTGCCGCTGCAGCTATACCAGCCTCACCGCCGGTCAGTCCATTATAAGTGTCCCACACGCCTAAATCTGATTCCACCTGCAAAACATCAGCGGCAATGAGATGACGACCATACGAATTCATTACCTCTTCCATAGAAATACCCGAACACGATGAATACGACCAGACCTGCCACTGGTAATCCGAATAATACTGACTACGTTCAGCCGAATCGACGCGTATGATGCGACTACTGGCAGAGCCATCTAACGGTAAGGAAGAAGTCGACAGGCCAAAAGCAGAGGTATGATGGTTGAAATCAAGCAATGCAATTCCAAGCTTCAAATCCTTTAATGCTCCATCTGCGAGACCACTCTGCACAAACAGTGTGAGTAATACCATAAGCAGTAGGCCAACTGAAACGACAGTGCGACGACGCCTGTACCAGGAGGTTGGTAAAGAAATATGGAAAGGGGAATGTGGCTTCTCTAAAGCAACAACTGTCCCGTCCTGAAACTGTAGTACTGCTGTCACCTGCTGTATAGGTGCTTTGAATTGAGATGAGCTTTGAGCTTGAGTTACTAGCACTTGTAAATAGCGCCGGCGCTCTCGCAAAGCACTGGCGACAAAACTTACCACGATCAGTAGCATCACAATGAACAAAAGTGCTGTAATCGCAGCAGACAGCATACATTACCTCGCTAAAGTACCTGTAAATAAATGATTCTTGTTGTACAGTATAACAATGAGTTTCTAGCAGGTCATCAATAATCACAAAAAACAGCCCATTAGTGCTACTTTTTGATCAGTAACCTTAACCATGGCTACCATTCCTCAATACCACTAACTCAAAAAAGATAAACTACTGAATACTCAGGATTCTGGTAAACAGAGAGAGTTTGAGGAAGAAGGTACTATCTACTTAATATGATAAGCACCTGTAATCTGCTGATAAATGGTGCGTTTTATTTTTGGAGTGCCTTGCACCACACTGTATAACTAGCTACAATAAAACAAAAAGGAGCCAGTTGTGTTCTATATCGGCTGTCCCATGTGGGGCTACAAAGAATGGGTAGGTACATTTTTCCCGCCGCGCACTGCTCAAAGCGACTTCCTGCGGCTGTATAGCAGACGCCTCACAACTGTTGAGGGCAATACATCTTTTGCTGAGTTTCCTCATCTGGAACGTATGGAACTCCATGGTCTGATTAGCACTGTGAACAGCGCAGAGATATCGCAAGGGATCCTTCCAAAAAGCGTCTTGCTCAAGGCGTTTCACTAGACGTGAGAGCAACCAGAACAGTGTAGAAAAACACAAGAAAACGGTGTATACTTCACTGCAAAGGAATTGTCCCGCTCCTGGCTCTTCGCAAGGCAAACGAGTGTTGCTCTACGTGTAAGCCGGTCGAGCGCTGTTATGGAGTCTCGCTTGTTGGTCAAGCGTGACACGAACGAGAAACGGGGGACTCTTTGGGTAGTCCTTGGTTGGCGTGGAGCTGGCCATGAACGTCAGCGACTTCACGAAGTGTGAGTGCAAGGTCCCGGAGGCAGCGGCGACTGGGACATTAGTAGATCTGCGCGTGGGCGATCGTGCTCTCGATTCCCCTGAGCAAGGGACTGCGTGGGGACTAGAGCGAACCATACTAGCTGAGGTTATTGCGGATCTGCTCATCGGAAACGGCGAGGCCGCCTCTGTGGCTGTCAGGGGTGTGCGCCTGCAGGGAGCCCGCATCACGGGCGAGCTCGACCTCGAGGCCAGCACGCTGCGATGCCCGCTTGCTCTGCTGGATGGCTCATAAGTTTTAACGCTGGGCATGTAGAGCCGCACCTTACCCAAACTCTCCATCCTTTCGAGGGAAACACCTTGCCAGTAGGGGCGAGTCAGGATGATGTGCGGTTGGCTGGGCCTTGATGGTCGCCCGCCGTCCCCTACTTCATCAACTCATATGCCCCGATATCGCATGCCACCCCTTGTGGTCGCCTCACTCCTCGTTGGTCAGTAGAGGTATCCTTGATATGGCAGTCGTTGGGAGGGATACGGTCGATGGCTATACTCCCAGGGAGTAAGGCATAGGTCTTGGTTTGTCCATTATTGTCCTTCAGCAGAGGATCAATCCCTAGAGTCGAGAGTGCCACATTCAAGAGGTCGCTTCCATGTGCCTGGTTGGAAGCGAATGTCGTGTCCTGTGTATTCTGGATAAGGTTATAGCCCTGCGAGTTGAGCGATCCCAGAATGTCTTGGCCAGAGGGAGCCTTGTTCCCAGCAACGAGGCTGTTTCTCATCATCAACTGGCTTGCGCTGTTGGTAGAACCATTCCAGATACCACCGCCACTCTCGTTGCCAGTATTACCATAGACCGTGCAAAAGATCATCTCCATCTGGGCACCGGTCGTAGAGTTGAGGATGCCCCCGCCTAAGCTCTGAGCCATATTATCCGAGATGGTGCTGTTGATCAGCCTGAGCGTCCCGCCATCGTTGGAGATGCCACCACCAGTATCAGCCAGATTTCCCGAGACCGTACTGTTCATGAGGGTCAGCGTTCCTCTAGGAGCAATGAAGATGCCCCCACCACTCCCGCTAGCCCTGTTACCTGAGACAGTACTGCTCATGAGGGTCAGCGTTCCTCTAGGAGCGATGTAGATGCCGCCACCATCACCAGGGCTCGCTGAAGAGCTGTAAAAGACTGCTGAACTCCCCGAGATGGTGCTGTTAATCATTGTAAGAGTCCCTGCATTCAAGAAGAAAACACTGGACGTGAACGCCAGACCCGCAATGGTGACTGAGCCAGGTGGAGGTACATTGACACCATACTCATGACTTGGGTTCCCGTTCACGGTTAAGCGCCCCGCTCCTGGACCACGTATGGAGAGCTGTTTGCCAATAATCAGCCTATCGGTCAAGAGAATCGTCCCCTGCAAGCTCGCATCGAAGGTGATGGTGCTTCCTGAGGGAGCATTGTCGATCGCCCAGCGCAATGATCCTGTTCCACTGTCCTGTAAGGTGGTCACCCGTGTCGGATCAGGAGGAAGTTGCCAGCGGTACCAGCCTGCCAGGCCTGCTGTTGCGAGCAGCACCAGCACAATGGCTAGCACACTGATGCCATAGAGCAGACGCCTGCGCTGACTGGCTCCTAGGAAAGCCAGTTCGTTCCTGCTGGGACTGTTGCGTTTGGCCCAGGCTTGCGCTTCCACCAGCTGGGGTCCACGATACAGACGGCTTTTTTGCTTCCCCCGTTCTTGCCAGCTGGTCGCGTCTTCGCTGATCGTCTGTTGCAGCAAGATATCCTCGCGTGCTTCGTGTAACCAACTGGCCAGACGTGGCCATTCCCGAATCAAGGCTTCATGGCTGACCTCCAACACAGCTGTCTCAGCCACACTCGTGCTCGTCAGCAGGCGCGCTCTGATAAAGGCCTCACTGACCTCCTCGAGGAGGGCCGTTTCCTTGGGATCGAAAAGCTCCAGCTCAGAGCGGGCTGCACGGCGTCGTGTCGTGTCCTGTTCCGTGGTTCCTGGTTCAATTAAGCGCAAGAACAGCGTCCGTGCCAACCTTCGATGCTCCTCAGACGGCAGGGCAGCGTAGGTGGACTCGGCCTGTTTGACCAGAGCGCCTTTGACTCCGCCGATCTCCTGATAGGCCTCGAGCGTGAGTTGATGGCTACACCGTCGCTCAAAGAGTTGCTCGAGCGTGAATTCTAAGAGCGGCAACGCTTCTGCCTGCCCCTGCATTTCGAAGAGTAGATCTCCCACCAGATCACCCTCGAACGTCAGTTGCACATCGGCAAGCCTAGCTGGCTGCTCGATCACCATGCGCAGCTCATGGACTTTCATGGGAGATACGGCGCACTGGTGCTCCTCTATGAGCGGGAACAACATGGAAGAGGACAGCATGCGGTCGTAGAAGTCGGCCCGCAGAGTGAGCACGACGATCATCGGGCCTCGGGGTTCGCTTAGTGCCGTGACGAACAACTCCAGGAACTGTTCCCGTTCTTCTTGCGCACTCGTTTGAGTAAAGAGTTCTTCGAATTGGTCGATACAGAGCAGCACCCTCGTTCCCTGACGATGTGTCATAGCCACGGCGAGCTGATGCAAGCCGCGTGCCGAGTCCTCTTCCAGATCCTGGCGAATTGTGTGCAGACTCCTGTCAGGGAACCGCTCGGCCAGGACCAGCGCGAGGGACTCGACAGGATGGGCTCCAGGGACCATCGGATCCAGATAGATCCACGCTTCACTGCCAGCGATCCCTCCCTGACGGAGACGAGGCAACAGACCCGCCATCATGACGCTCGACTTGCCTGAGCCACTCGGTCCGATGATGGCCAGCAGTCGTGCGTTCTGTTGGGCTGGCCGTTCTATCTCAAGCGTGCCCGCTAAAATGCTGATGAGTTTATCAACAAGGGTGTCCCGTCCAAAGAAATCGCGCTGATCTTCCTGGCGGAACGCCTGCAGTCCTTTATACGGCTTGCGTGGCTCACTGGTTGCTACCTGTTCTTGTGACGTTCCAGGAGCACATAGATTGCGCGTCTCGGATTCGGGCCATCCCTGCTGAAGCAGAGTCACGAGCTCTTCAAACAGGCCGGGATCAGCATCGCTGCTGCGTGCATCGATTGCCATCGGCAATTCCTGCTCGTTGGAGGGAAGGCACTCCTGCCAGTTCTCCCCCTCGATCCAGACAGCACACACCTGGCGCTGGTACATCCTGCCGACCTCCAACGCCTCGCGGACGTGGCGTGAAGAGCGGGCTTCCGGCGAGACAATCAGCAGGATCATCTGGGCAGCACGAATGGCTTCTCCCAGTGCCCTCCGGGGTTGCTCCAGCCCTTGCCTGCCAATCTGACGACTCCCCAGGAGCGTTATGCCTCGATTTTGCAGCACCGTCTTGAGCCTGGTCACCACCGCTTTCTCATGATCAGCATAGGGGCAGGCAAGAAACACGAACGGAGAGGTGGGGACAGCTAGCTGTTCGCTGGCATCGTGAATCAACCCTAAGTCCTCGGCCGTCTTGCCCAGTGCTGTGCA